>ERZ795042.1256-NODE-1256-length-16968-cov-29.556495_pt1 | contig 16968 bp, 16 predicted proteins | sample MGYA00375126_ERZ795042 | MGnify/ENA primary metagenome ERZ795042 (study PRJEB30171, sample SAMN05518105) | compost metagenome | isolation source: Feedstock adapted compost from Newby Island compost facility, Milpitas, CA | place: USA:Newby Island compost...
TGGAGGTTCCGGTTATATTGGTGGTGTAACTGAGGGTCAAACCATTGCAGGTAACCAATCGATGCCAGCTCCAAACGGGGGTACTCAGGTAGGTAATAGTGGACATGGGGTTGCTAAAATTACTCCGTTGTCGTCTGGTGGGGGTGATGGTAATACTACGACTGAAATTACTGAGACCACCACTATTGATACCACGGTAACTAATAAGATTACAACCTATTCTGAGGTTTTGAACGAGCCGAAGGTTCGTCAAGATCTGCATCTGTTCCCTGATTGGATGCCGGATGGAGAGTATAACCCACTGAAGATTGCGTTCGGGTATCCTGATCCGACACCTCCATCTCCGCTTGAAACTCCGGTTTATACGCCGGAAGGTAATGCGTTGAGATTGGCTACCTTCATCAATATCGACTACGGTTTCCAAATTTACTTCCCGAACTTGGGAGACTTTGCACAACAACCGAATCTGCAAGGGATTGGTGCGTTGACGGTAGCTAGGGGTAAGGGCTTCTACAATAATATGGATACCACTCAATATACCGCAAGAAAGCGGGTAAGAATGCCATTCAACGTTATCTTCAATGGTACGCTGTATACCTCTGGGACTTGGATTGATCTGCCGGTAAATCAATCGTACTATGATTTCTATGCAGTCTTGGCGAACAGAGAAGCGTCTGCCGCCCTTATAGAGTTCGATGTAGCTCCTATCAATGGTAGGCCGATAGGTGGACCATACTCTGATAACTATGTGAAAGTTAATAACAAGGATCGCTTTACAAACTTCTGGTCTTACCATGGTGGCTACAAGAAATCGTATATTGATGTGGTCGGACGTATCGGTAACTTTGTAGTTATGGATACGGATGACTTCCGTATGAGTAACCTCTTTAAGAAACCAGATGGTAGTGGTGAGTGGGTAGTTGAAGGTATTGTTTCCCGTGTTGATCCGTACCAACAAAATCGTTACTACGGCGATTTGGTTGATATCCGTGGGGTATGTATCCATTCTGATGTACCTTCGAGTGTAAGATGCGATAGGTCTAGCAATAACGGTAAGATGTTAAATACTTGGGGTACTCAGGACTGGTTGGAGCAAAGACCTCTGCAATTCCCAGTGAATGCAAATGATAATGTTGTCGAACCGTTGCAGGAGGAGTTCATCAAGCCGGGGTACAATATCTTGGCGGATATCTCCACTATTGGTAACTATCAACTTGGGGTAGTTCGAGCGTTACCTTACTATTATAAGTTGGATCTGGATACGGGTCAGATTACTCCGTTGGATGTCTACACGAGAAACGGTCAAACTTATCAACTTGTCAATAAGTATCGTGGTGCAGATAATGGCACGTTGCCTGAAGATCTGTATGAGTACGATATGATTATTAACTGGGAGAATGAAGCTAGGCGTCGTAACTATACGCCTGATGAGGCTACTGTCACAGAACGGGTATCTGATACTCGTGTGGATTACATCTACGGTCTGGCTCCAGATCCCGAAGGTGATATTGGTGAAGGGGTAGTTGATACGATACCTTTACCGATTCCGAAGGGAACGTATATTGATATTGGTAATGCTCAAAGGGTGGTGGCTCAGAAAGAAGCTAGAACCTTTATTGGTACTGAGAGAACCTACGGTGTGAATATGAACCTTGGTAGTAGGTTGGAGCAGATTCTTTGGGATGAAGCGGCTCAAAGGTGGCACTTAAAGTTCGGTATTCCGTCCTCCGCCTTGTTTGTGGAAGCTGGTATGGAGCCGACGGAAGAGAACTTTAAGCGGACTCAGCAAGGTAATGCTGTGGTACTTTTGGCGGTGGATATTATCAGTATCGGTGAACTCTTTACCTTGCGGTGGGATCAACCGGGTATTACCAGTGTGAGAGTGAAGAAGGATGGGAAAACCAGAGTATTCAATATCGCTAACGTTGGTATTCCTCCGGTGGTAGCTCTCTATGACATGAAAAATACCGCAAGGATTGACGTGACGCCGAAAGGAAGCCATTAATACCTTCTCTTATGGGAGGCACCCTACCTTGTGTAGGTTGTGCCTTCTATTTTTGTTTAATGAAAATTTTAGCGGGATATTTCCCGTTTTTATTAATTCTTAACAAACCAAAGTTTATATTACTTACCTGATTTCAATAATAAGGAGGTGGGGGTATTGAAATTTTTGGAAAGGTCAGATATATCCATTCGGTTTAAGTCTTTTTTAAATTTTAGAGTTTTTTACCTTTGTGTAGCTTTATTATCCTTGCTGTTAATCATATACCCTATAAATTTTGTTTATGCGGCGACAATAGATGATATTCGGGAGTTGGCGGGGAAGCAAAGATTAGATTCTTTGTATTCGGAAGACGAACAAAATGAGATCATTCGAACTTACAAGCGTATCAAAATGCATAATACTCTGGCTAGTTTGTTCGAGTTGAATGATGTGTTATTGGACGCGATGGATTTTGAAAGTGCTCGAGAGGAGATTGTATCTCGGATAAATGTTTTACAGGAGGAGTTACTTACAGCCCTTCAATCTGGAGAGAGTGTTGAAACACTGGTTGTGTTAAAAATGGAGTTGGATCGCTTAACTTATTTGGAGACACGAGTTAAGGTTCGTGGGGACTCTATCCGAATGGAGAAGATGCCAGATGAGGATTTATGGGAACAAAGGTACCAAGATTTATTAGAGGTCTTAAATAAGATAGCTAATTTTAAGGATCTTGGTTCTGTAGGAAGGGATATGCCATTCCCGTTAAAGGGTAGAGTGGAGTTAACTTCGGTTTTTGGGGATCGATATGATCCAATAACCGAAACCCTCTCAAGGCATGAAGGGATAGATTTACGAGCACCTATTGGTTCTGAAGTTAGAACTGTCTTGAATGGGGAGGTTACAGATGTTTTTGAAGGGGAGAATAGTGGTTTAGGGGTAGAGGTCACTCATGATGATGGTTTGGTGACTCGTTATTTGCATTTGAGTAAGGCTCTTGTGAAGGTTGGGGATAAGGTTAATCAAGGTGATGTAATTGCAGAGTCAGGCGATACCGGACGGGGTACTGGACCTCATCTTCACTTTGAGGTTATTTTAGATGGAGAGAAGATTAATCCTTTACTGTTGTTTGGACGTAAGGGCGCAAATATTTTGTATGAGTATGTTGGAACTACTACGGATAAATTGATCGGTAATGAGTTACTGGTTGTACATGCAATTAAGGATCTTCCTTCGACCCATTCTCAGGAGAAACCACAAATCAAGGGTGTTCGTCCTCTTGATTATACTAAAGAGGATGGAGATGTGCCGGAGGATAGTATTGAAGTTTATTTGAAGGAAGGGCATGAATCACCGAGACCGAATTCTAATATGAGCTTATGGGAGTTAAGGAGGGTTAAACCATGAAAAGATATGTATTTTTGGTGATGGGTTTAACCCTTCTGATTTTGGTAGGGTTATATCTTATTTTTACTTCGGATACCGAACGTCGTTTAGAAGACGAAGCAAGAGAGGGGATATTGGAGTTTTCTTATGTTGACGTCACTAGTATTTTAGAAAAGTATTATCTTCCAGATACCCATGAAACAGTTATTCGGACGAATGACGAGTATCAGGTTGTTTCTAAGTTACCACGTTCTCCTAAGTCAGTTTTGGTTTTACCGGAGACATCTGATCCCGAGGATGTTCTAGTTGATAAACAACCTAAGTATTCAGGAGTTTGGGAAGTTTCTCTGGAAGAGAGTTCGAAGTTGGTTAAATATTTGGAATCTACGGGGTATCAAATTGATCGTAAAGTTTCCGAACCTCATTATATTGAGATAATTTTGGTTAATGGGGAGAAAAAGAAACGTTTAGTGATATTTACTGATATTATAATGGTGGCGGATTTGGCGGATGGCGTAAATTTGTTAAGTTTTGAAGATTATTTAAAGAAAATTATGAAATGAGGGATAGAACATGGTGAGATGGCTAAAGGATTTGAGAGTCATTTTTGCGGTGTTGCTTGTCTTAACTTGGATTGTAGGAGGTGTGGGTGGGTTTTTATATTACAAGAAAGTTTCATCCGAGTTACAAAATAAGGACTTGGAAATTGAAAATTTACAATATTCGTTGAGTCAAGTTGATGTAATGGTTACGGCTTATGCTGTAGCTTCAGACGTGGAGATGGGTCAAAAAATTGAGGATAGTCACTTAATTCTTGTAGAGGTTCCAATGGGAATCTCAGATAATTTTATCTTGAGTAAAGAAGACTTAGTTGGCAAGTATTATAAGGTTGATTTATCTGCAGGGACTCCTTTAACCAATGATGTTGTTATTGATATGGAAGTAACCGATGATATGCGGTTGTTTGACGTTGTTGTGCATACTGTTCCAATTGGTCTTGAAGTAGGTAGTTATGTTGACGTTCGGATAACTCTCCCGTTGGGTGAGGACTTCATTGGTTTGGCGCATAAGCGGGTTTTCGATATAAACGGTAATCTGTTGAAGTTGGCGGTTACGGAAGACGACATTCATACCTACAACAGCATGTTGGTTGACTCGATTATCTATCCGGGTACTCAAATTTATGCCGTGGAGTATATCCAAGGAGCGGCTCAGAAACCTGCGGATAACTATTATCCGGTTTCTCCAAATGTTTTGGCTATTGCTCAGAAAGACCCCAATCTTATTACGGCAATTAAAGCTGATATGCTTCAACGTAGGGGTAATTTGGAGGCATCTCTGTCTTTGGTATCTGATGAACGGACTCTCGAAAATCTGTCTCGTATTCTCGAACGTGGCAAGCAAGATTATCAATCGAGCTTTATTGAAGCGGGTAGGATCTTTGAACGTCGCATGGCCGAAGAAGCGGCTCGTAAGGAGAGAGAAGCTCGGGAAGCCGCTAGACAAGCAGCTAGAAGCGGTAATTAATGTTTAGGTGGGAGGTTTATCTATGAAACGTTTTTGTTTGATTGGCCCGGTGGATAAGCGGTTTATCGCTTATCCACTTCTTAAGGTTCTTATGCATCTTGGCAAAACCTTGGTTGTTACCGATGACGGGGTATATAGACGGTTCGATGAGGGGTACGGTAAACGTTTTTCTGTTGGACATTCGGATTTTATTGTGGAGCCGGTTATTGATTCTAATGTTCTTGAGGAAGTCAAGGGGATTGCCAGCGGTTATGAAACGGTGTTGTATATAACAACAAATGAGTTGCCCGAATCTTGCGATAAGATTGTATATTGTCGGGGTGTTGATAAAGGTTTAATTACACCCGATGTGTTGGAAGTTTTGGAAAACAAGGAGTATGTGCAAGTCTATATCACCCTAGCGAAGTTGAAGGATTCGGGGGTATTGAAGATTGCTCCGGGTAAGGGGTTATTGGAATATGTAATGGCTTGTGAGGATCGGAAGATGTTCCTTCCTACGCGGGATACCTATTATGTGACTATGATTTCTACTTTGTTTGAGGATAAGTTGGGTGTCCCCAAGTCTACTATTAAAGGTTTGTTACAGAGGGAGGATTAATATAGATGATTATATCAGTTCTTTCTCCACATGCTAAGAATATCGGTGTTACTACTACGGCGATGTTGACCGCTATGGGTCTGGCGGATTTTAAGAGGAAGGTTCTTTTGACGCATGTTGAGCCTAGATCTTTGGCTTTTGAGTTGTATTTGGGTTTGAAGGCGTATGAGGATAAAACTTCTACGCCTTCTCAATTGGTTAAATTGATGCGTGAGGGTGCAATTAAAGCAGAAGAGATTGGGGACTTTTGTAAAACTATCAATGACTATTTGGATGTTTTCACGAATAATGCCACGAATTTTAGCTCTGAGGATATGGGAGAGCTGATTAGGTTTCTGCTTACTAGCTCAACTCCGTATGACTATATGGTTTTTGATATCGACGGAGATTCGTCTAGTAAGGAGGCCCAATTTGTTTTAGGTAAGTCGGATTTGGTTCTTTTGAATGTGTCTAACTCGTACTTGGAAGCGACTAAGTTTGTTGAAAATAAGGACTTCATTATGAAGCTTTGCGCTGGAAAGAAGGTTATTCTTGTTTGCAATGGATACGATTCCAAGATCGGAAAGCTCAAGGATTTATCAAAGAAATTGGGGGTAGATACCTCAATTTTTGTTATTCGGAGAAATGCTTGGGTAGCTTGGGCATGTAATAATGGAAAATTGGGGTATCTGTTCTCTCAGGGTCGTATGAAAGATCCTGACGTGTACGATATTTACAAGGATTCGATGATCTTGGCTTCTGCGGTATCTAAGGCTAAGGTTGCGATTGCTAAGGGTAAGCGCTCGAAGGGAGTGACTATTAGGTGATAAATACGGTTTTAACATGGGTCAGTGTTCTGACCTTTTTGGTAATCCTATTTGTTTTGTATCAACGGGCTAAGTTACGGACTACGGAAGTTGTCGAGGAAGATTTCAGCACAATTGAGAAGGTTCTGGAAGCTGTTAAGATGGAAATGGTGGAAATAGTCAAAGAGGACTATTCGTTGGGTCTTTCTGAAGCAGAGTTTAATGCTCTGTATAAGCGGAAGGCCCGTATTAATAATGCCTTGAAGAATTGTGTTCATGGTATTGACAGTGCGAAGGTTATCGTAATCGAGTTAATTCGGGGGTTCATAGCGGAGAAAGTCCCGATTGATAAGGTTTCTGAGCTTTTGGGCTTGGCTGATGGAATGCAACCATCGGATCATGTCATTTTTGAAATCCTGATGTATCGGTATAAGAAGAAGCACGGGAAGCAAGCATTGGCAGTTTTGATTGATAAGTACGATTTGGCAAGGGAACGTCCGGCTACGGATGCAAATAGGCCGACAGATGTGTCTTATTATATCACTTCTGAGGATCTTCGAAGCATTTATGAGCAAGAGGATATTCATTTAACGGACGATGAGAAGTACGATCTTCTGGCTATTTTGGTTTACCAGTTGTATAAAGGGTTCGGTATTTTGGATACCTTGCGTGAAATGGATATCAACGGTTTCAACTGTGGTACTTCGGGTTCGATTTTGACAAATCTTCAAGCTAATCGTGAGGGTGGTTTGAAAGCCACCAATTCGGTATGGTTGTATTTTCGGGGTAAATATATTCATCTTCGTTTTATGAATTTTGGTAGCGAGGATGAGTTGAAGCGCATCATTCAGTTGATGGTACGTTACAACAATCCCGGACCCCTGACAGCCAAGCGGGGGTATTTGGTAAATACGATGTACGATAAGTCTCGTATTTTGGCACTTAGACCTCCGGCTTCTGAGTATTGGGCTGTTTTTGTACGTAAATTTACAATTTCTGATCCTTCTCCGGAATATTTGATTGCGAAGCCGGGAGTTGTGCGGCCTGATCTTCCGATTCGTTTGATTGAGTTTTTAATGCGGGGTCATGTTACTTGCGCTGTAACGGGTAGGCAGGGTTCCGGTAAAACGACTTTAATGACTTCGATTATCCGTTATGTTGACCCAAGGTTCAATATTCGGGTACTTGAGATGGCACCGGAGTTGTATTTACGGGAGCTCTATCCTTCGAGAAATATTTTGTCGGTTCAAGAAACGGAAACTGTTACTCCACAGGAGTTGCAGGATGCTTTGAAGAAGTCGGACGCCGCTTTGTCTATTGTGGGTGAGGTTGCTACCGATGCTATTGCCGCTCGGATGATTCAGATGGGGCAAGTGGCTTCTATCTTTACGATTTTTTCGCACCATGCGAATACTTCGAGAGATTTGGTGTTTGCTTTGCGTAACTCGCTTGTTAATGCCAGTGGGTTCGATATGTACACAGCGGAGCGTCAGGTTTTGGATGTTGTGAAAGTTGATATTCATTTGGATTATACTCCTGATGGACATCGTTTCATTGAACGCATAACTGAAATTATTCCATTGGATGAGCAAATTCCATACCCTGAGTACGACGTTAATGATCCGGTTAATAGTATCAATCGGATTTTCAAAGAGTACTTTGAGCGTCAAACTGATAGAGTGTCGTTTATAACTCGGGATATTTTGCGTTATGACAAGGAAACCAAGACTTATTATGTAGTGAATCGTTTAAGCCCTGCGCTGGAGGAGAAAATTCGGGATAATCTTGGGAAGTTGAAGGTTGAGTTTGATAAGTTTGTTATCTCGGAGTGGGGTGCGCGTAAGGATCTCAAATCGGGTGAAGTTGATCCGGTGGCGGAATCTGTTATCAATCATTATAAGAATACTGAAGTTCCTGAGTCTTATTTTGAGGAGCATCGGAGTTCTTTCACTCCTGGGTTGACTATTCATGAAATGTCTGATGAGGAGAAAGTTCAAGCCGTAGTTTCGATTATCCATAATGAGAAATCTCCTTCTGAGTATGAAGCTGAAGTCATGGATAAGGTGAATGGAGTTTCCCAAGAGGATATTGATGATGAAGTCCTGTTCTTTGACTTCTTTGACGGGGAAGTGAATGTTTAATGACGCTGTTGTTTATTTTCGTAATGCTCGGATTGGTAATAGCGGGTGTAGCTATTATCGTTCTTCAAGGTGGTTCAAGAAAGGTACGACAAGCGAAGCAGTCTAAGTTCTTCCAGTCTTTATATCGCTTCTTGTCGCAATTTTTTATAACTCAGTCTTTCATCGCTAGGGTTTATGGTAAGTTGGCGAATTTGTCTATTTATAGAAGAACAGAGTTGCAAGTTCTTTCCGTGAAGTATTTCTTGATTTCTTGGGGACTAAGTGGTTTAGTACTTTTTCTTTCTTTCTTTCTCTTTAGGGATATTTTGACTACCCTTATTGTGGTTCTGTTTGCTTTGCTTTTAACAAATATTGTGGTGGACAAGCAATTAGATTTAATGAATTTGAAGGTTATGAAATCTTTGTCCAAGTTGTTGGGTTCTATTAGGCAGGAGTATTTACGTACTGGGAGTGTGCTTGAGTCTTTAAGTGATGCGGAGTGCGATGATTTGCTTAAAAAGCCTTTGGATGATATCGTGGCTATCTTGACGGCTCCTAATGGGGAGTTGAAGTTACAGGAGTTCTGTGAGGCGACCCCTTATAGAACCATTCAAACCTTGGCGGGTATTTGTTACCACATCCATAACCAAGGCGACGAAAAAGATGCTTACGGGCAATCGAATTTTAATCAGGCGTTGACACTTTTGTTAAGTGACGTTAATGCGGCGATTCAAAAGACGGTCTATCGCAGGAAGAGGTTTGGTAAAATCGAATATTTACCTATTGTTCCGATTATCGGTATTGGCGCAATTGAGCCTTATTTTATGAGCATTATGCCGGGTACAGCCCTCATCTATAACGGCCCTTTGGGGTATTTGATGCGGACGTTGACGGTTCTTAGTGCCGTGATTTGTTACTCGATTGTTTCAAGGGTGAACTGCGATACTCCTTTTAAGGTAGATGACCGTAACGAGTATATTTCTGCTTTGCTTGATAAACCTTTTTTCAAAAGGTTTATTCATAATATTTCACCAAGGAATAAGTCTCGGATGAAGGTCGAGCGGAATTTGAAGCAAGCGTTGTCGAGGATGACTGTAGAGCATCTTTATGCGAAGAAGGTATTCTCGGGCTTAATAGCGATTTGTTTGGCTTTCTTAACGGCTTTCACAACGATAAGTTTGGGTCGGGATTTCATTTTAACGAGTACTCAAGAGTTGTCTCTTGTGGCTTCTACTAATAAGTCTGAGTTTGAGTTGAATGCTATTCGTCAAATGGATGCCGTATATTTGGCTAATCCTGAGTCGTTTAACAGACAGCAGTTAGAGACCTTAGTTAGAAGTTCTCTGCCGGGACTATCGGATTTACAAGTTCAAGATCAGATAAAGCGTCTTGAGATGAAGAAAAGAAGTTTGGACAATGCTTATTTCAAATGGTGGTATACGTGGATTTGTTTCGTGGTGGGTATTATTGGTTGGTTTAGTCCGAATATCATGCTGAGTATTCGTAAGATGTTGGTTCAAACTGAGGAAGAAGAAGATTTTATGCAACTTCAAACTCTCGTTAGTATTTTGATGAATACGAATATTGATACCTTAGATATGTTGTACGAGTTGTCCCAGCATTCAAGGGTTCATAAGGATATGTTCATTTATGCTTATCAGGGGTATCCGTCGAATCCTGAGTTGGAGTTGACACGTTTACAGTCTAAGACTCCTATCATTGAGTTTAAGAGGTTTATTGGTAAGATGAAAATGACTATAAGTGATCTTTCTTTGAAAGAGGCGTATAGTGATCTCTTAATTGAGCGCGAGCATATGTTGAAAATTCGAGATATGACTTTGACTGAGTCTATCAACCGTAAACGGGCGATTTGCGGGCCATTGTCTATGGTACCGTTAGGGATCTTTATTTTGGGTGAGTTTATTATTCCTATCGGTATTTTGGGTTACAACGAGTTCATGAATGCTCTGCAAAACATGATGTAATTGGAGGGTTTGATTTTGGTTAAGTTAGGGAGAGATTTTAGAGGAAAACGGGCTTGGAAGCCTACAAAGCGCACCCTTAAAGTGCGTGTAAAACATTGCCTAAATATACTCTCAGTTTATGGGGGTATTATTTTTTGTATTTTTACCTTTGGATCATCTTGGTTTTGGTGTCTTTTAGGTTTTCTGTTATCTCTTTTCTTATGGTTTTTGCAGGAGAAAGGGTATTCTTTTTCTAAGTTGTCTATTTCTGACTTAAGAAATCTGTTTTATGGGTTTACGTCTTTCGTCGGTTTAATTTTGCTTTTTGGGAGTTTAAGGGTTCTTCTTTTGGATATGGATATTAAATTTGTACTTTTAAGTTTGTTTGGTTTGTTATTGTATACGGTTACATTATTTATTCGGAGATTTAGCGGGTTTTATATGACTTTGAGAGTTCTTATGATGAATCTGTTTTTGGTCTTTTTTGGATGTGTCGTAGTTTATGCCGTTGCTAGGCTCTTGATTTCTGTTTGGTACTTACCCCTATTCCTGTTTGGCTTAGTGGGGGGTATTCTCACTTTCTCTTATTAGAGAAAGACTTATTTATCGGAGAAGGGTAAAAATTTTCTGGAGAAATTTCTTAGCTATATTAGCTGGTTTGTCGGGGGTATTTTTATTTGTCTCTTTTCTTTTGCTTTTAGCTCAAGGGGTGACAATCAGCTATCTAACTTGGCTCTTGGTATTAGAGGGGGTGGCTTTGTTAGTCGGGGGAAGTTTGCTCAATATCAATGATTACCTTCTTTCTTTAAGGTGGTTTGTTTAAGGTAGTCAAAATTTTTAAAGTTTATCTTTATTGAGCGCATATTTTTTGGGTTGTTAGGAGTTGAGATTATATTATTTAGCTTCTGAAATTATAAAATTTGTTTTACAGGAGGTTGTTTTAATTGGAACGAGAGATTTCTAGTGGTGCAATGTTAGGCGTGGTGTTACTGGCACTCGCCGCAGTGATCGGTCTTGGCTTCGGTGTGTTCGCTATCGCTAAGGGTGTTGCGAACGAGGGGACGGTCAATGTTCAGGATTCGCTTGGTACCGTGAGTGAGCAGGTGTTTTTGGATTATGACCAGAAGATCATCACGGGTACTCAGGCTATCGCTGGTCTGAAGACCTTTGAAGGCAAGCCGTATGCCGTTCTTGTTCGTACTCTAGCTCTGAGAAACGGTCGTCCGGTCGCGTCGACGGATATTCGTACCAACGGTAAAGTTTATATTGTGGCTGATGTCACGAACACAACGGATATTAGGAGTTTTATTAACTACAATGCGGTTGTGGGTTTGGAAAAAGGAGCGATTCCTTCTCATGGAACGCCGGGTCAACCTTATAACCGCCCGCCGGGTGGTGAAGGTGTTAGCGTTGCAGGAATGAAAATGATTAACGGCGCTTATGTGATTACGGATGGTTTTGCCGCTGTGAATGGTAATATCGTTTATGACAACCAAATCGGCGGCATTTATAAGACGGGTAATGCAGAGTTCATTTCGACTGCTTCCAAGTTCCAAGCTAATCTGCTGAAAGACCCGTCTGGTAACAATATGGGCATCGTTCTCGAAGAGCTTGCGAGGTAATTTTCTCAGTGAGAAAGTCCTTGTACGAGATTCGTGCAGGGACTTTCTTTTGTTTTCTTTTAGGGATAATCCTGCCCTTTCTTGTTTGGAATGGGCATAAATTTTTAGTCTTTTAAGGAGGTGGACCTACAATGGTTTCTTCGGAAATAAAAGAAACTATTTATATTGCAGTTTCTGCTGTTTTATTGGCGGGATTACTCACTTTCGTTTCTTATACTATGACTTTGCGTAGTGATATAGCAAATTTCCGAAACACCGAAGTTTATACCTACAATTCTATGAATAGTGTCAGAGAGTTCTTTAAGTACAACGGTCAGGTTCTTTATGGGGAAGATGTGGTTGCCGCAGTCAGAGACTACATGAATACCCCAATTCGAGTGGGGGTAAAGAATCAAGCTGGACAATTGATTTATTATATGGACTTGTATAAGGCAAAAACGACAGAGGGTAAAGATCAGTTAACTTTGGAACATCTCCATTGTATGTTTCCTCCTTCGCATAAATATACGGCTGTTTTAGTGTACGGGGATGTTCCCTTGGAGGATATTACATTGGATGATGCTGTGTCGGGCATCAATCAGAATATATCTGGTATTGTTTTCTTCCACACCGGATATCGTGAGGGTGTTTCCTTGGAGCAAGGATGTCCCCCTGAAGGATATTACATTGGATGATGCTGTGTCGGGCATCAATCAGAATATATCTGGTATTGTTTTCTTCCACACCGGATATCGTTAAGGTGATGTTCATGGACGATATTTTGAAGGGGTATATGAGTACGATAATCTCCTTAATCTTATTTTCTTTGTTGCTTTCTTTTATTGTTTATCTTGCGGTGTCTACAAATGATTTGCGAAATATCAAGGATGCTAAGGTGCAATTGAGTCAAGAGATGCAGGACTATCGTCAGTTATATTTCTATAACAATCGGACTTTGACTGGTGATGATGTCCTTTTAGCGGTTAAGAAGTATACTGGTGTGTATAATATGTCCATTCAAACTATGAATGGCGGAAGGATTACGTTATTAACCAGTGATCCTGAATCTTGGTGGAGTTTGGATAATGTGCGTCGTTTGATGGGGGATAGTGTCTATAGGCATTATGTCTCCAATCTGGTTATTGATGAGTATGGGGTTATAACTGGTATGAGTTTTGATTTGAAGAATTGAGTGGGGAGGTGATCCTTTTGGAGAGGGAAATCTCGTCTACGGTATCTTTGACGGTGTCGTTGGTATCGGTAGCAGCATTGTTGAGCATAATTTTTTATTTAGTAGCCATTGGGGGTAATATTGAGGCTGGAGCTTCAGAAACCCTTTCAGATATTAGTACGGATTTATCTGGTGGGTATATTGAGGATTTGTATTTAGGTAGTGTGGACAGGGAAATGCCGGCGGCTACGGCATACAATATTTTAAGAATTTACGAGCGGGTTATTATTGAGAGTGCTTGTTATACTGGTAGTGTTACGCATCTTTTAACTGAAGGCCCCTGCATCGGAGATAATCTTCGAGGACGGGTTCAGTTAGAGTTGTTTAAGGTTGATGGTGGGTATATTGCTTTTGTTCATAAGGATACCTTTACTTGGAGTCGAGTTGATGAGTTAGCGAAGCCCGTTGCGGAGCAGGAGAATTATGTGGGTTATGAGTATTTGCGGTCGAAGTATAATTTGAGTTTTCCGTGGAAGTGGTGGTGATTTGATTGGGTGACAATAATATTGTTGAGGATATTCTGGATCTTCTAGGGTTCATTATCTTGTTGGGGGTCGTTATAACTGTTGGTGTGGGAATTGTTGTTCCGGCCATGCATAATTCGTTTTTTACAGATAGTTTGACTTTATATGATAAGACTGCACCTAAAGCTGAGGGTTTTGAGAATCCGGTGGCTTATGATGGAAAGTTATCTAAAATGGAAGTAGCTTTAATGATGCGGGTGCAAGATTATGGCATTCCGGAACCCAATAGGTTCAAGGTACACAATGATTTATATGAGGTTCAGAGTTCTTATGAAGTTCTGGAAGAGTTCTATGCGGATGAGGTCTTTAAGACCCTACACGCCTTAGATCCGAATAATGTTTTGCGTTATCGGTGGAGGTATAACTACGGTTCTCCACCCACGATCGATGATATTGATACGGGTAATTTAGTCACGAATCCAAAGGCAGAGTCTTACACTTCTACTTTATTACCAGTAGGTTGGAACTGGTATACTTCTTATCCTAGTGAGGTAACTTTCCAGGTAAGAACTTCTGATTCATGGGTAATTTCGGGATTGGCTTCATTTGAGATAATGACCACCTCAAATATAACAGGAATGGGTCGGGACTATACGGGGTATTATTTCCAAGATGTCAGTTTGGAGCCGAGCAAGAAGTATCGGTTTACGGCAACGGTAAGTTGTCATCGTTGTGAGGGGTATATTGAGGCGCGTGTAGTGGATTCTAGTGGGAATGAGACGGAGCACAAATCTTCTAAGGTTCGGAATACTGCTACTCCACAAAAGCTGGTTGTGGAGTTTAATGCTCCAATGAATGCAAGCTATGTACGCTTAATGTTGAAGAAAGATGTGACAAGAGATGGAGTGCAGGGGTATTCAGATCATCTTTTTGCTGATGATGTATCGTTGCAGATTTTGGATGGTTCTGATCCTCATTATTATCTATCTACGGATTGATGTTAGGAGGTGGTCGGTGCATGGATTTTGTTAATAAGATTGTTACAGTGGTTCTTACCTTCATTATGTTGGTTATAGCTCCTATAACTTGGGAGTATGTTCGCTCCGAGATGATAACAGAGCGGTTGGTTTTGAATGAAATGGTGCAGTTCCTTGATAGGGTTACAGATAAGGGTACAATTACGGCGGAGGATCTGGACGATTTATACTTGGGGGTAAACTCCACCGGAGGTACTTACGATGTGGAGGTAAAACGGTATGTTCGCATGTCTACTTCAGATGAGTTCGGAAACCCTCGAACAATCTATTTAAGCGTCCCTTATGAAGGAGAAACTATGAATCTTGGCGATATTGTAAAGGTTACAGTTGATGACGTGGGTCGTTCTCCGGCAAAACGATTGTTGTGGACGCTCTTACGGGTGGATGCAGGGGAGTCTAGGTTTAGTTTGTCGGCTATGGTAAGGTAGGTGATTGTTTTGCGGGTTTGGTCGGTGATCTATAATTTTTTCGCCGTTTTGTTTTTATTTTTTATGTTGGTTACGTTGCACAATGATATAAAGGCAAATGAGAGGTTGTTTCAAAGTTTGCGATTATCAGCGGCGGTAGACTATGCGACTGAGGGCGCTTTCTTGATGTCTTTGGAAACTGGGGATTTGGGTTTGTCGTATCAGGATATGCGGAATGTTATCATCAATCCTGATAATACGTTGGAAACTTTTAAGTATATTTTGGCGTTATCCTATGATATGGGGATTTCGAGAGAAACCATCAGGATGCTGGATAACTATATCACTAGTGCAGTTTTAGCGGTTAACGACGGTTATTATATTGCCGAATTGGTAGAGGATAAGGAAAACCATGACGGTTCCGGGGGTATTTATGTCTTGAAGTGGGGCTTAAAGAAGCCTTATGTAATTCGTTATAATGATTCTGGACAAGAAGACCCAAATGGGCATCGTTATGTGGCTTATTCTTTAGTATCCCAAGACTGGGTGTATATGGAGCAGTCGGGGAATACTTTGATTCAAGATTCAGGAGATAGTTTCTTTCAGCTAAGAGAAAAATGGGGTATTTTTCCTTCTCGGGAACCTCGGGAACGGATTTTGGCTAAGGCGAATGAGTTGATTTCGAACGATATAAATTTTGTCATTCAAGAGCGAAACAAGATGTATGATCGAATAGGAAATAGGGATTTTGTGTATTTGCCTTCTAGTGTGACGAGTTCGGGTATTAATGAGGTTTCAAGGCCATCGTTGTTGGTGACTTTAGCTGGAGTTGATTTTGCGGGACCGGAGAAGTTGGAGGCTCACAGTGTTGGTGGATTTACGATTGCGGATAAGGTTCGGGTAATTGCTTTTAGGGAGAATGGGCAGAAGTATTACGCATATGAGGGACAGATACCTCCTAATGCTCCGATTGTGATTGATCGTTTCTTTAATACGATAGATGAAGCGGCTTTACAAGGATATCATCCGCATGTACAATATTTGGCGAATCCTAAGAGGAGTAGATAAAATTTTTGGTTGAATAATGTTGAATTTTTGAGACTTTACTTGACAGTATGGATATATTGTGGTATAATTCTTTACAGAAGGTCGGAAATGTCAGTGCCAAACACCTTCAACCCCTAATTGGACAGGAGAGGGCAGAGTTGGATCTTCAGATCACAGCTCTGCCTTTCTCTTTTTCGTACATAGTTTAGATTAATCGGTATATTGATAGTGAGTGGGGTGATAATATGAGGTTTGAGTTTCAAGCATGGCTGACAAAGCCGGGACGTTTTCATGATAAGATGAACAATGGGATTCCGGTTCCTATGCGGGTAATGTTTGGAAAGATCGTTAAGGAGACTGAGCGAGGGTTATTTATTGAAGTTTGGGGTAAACCGGAGCCATCTACTTATTGCTTGCATTGTAGGCGGAAATTAACGCATAAGGTTTCGATGTTTTATGGTTTAGGTCCGGTTTGTGGTAAGCATTTTTATATTGCGGATGTTTCGGAAGAGGAGTTTGAAGCTCGGTTAGACGAGATTCGTAAGAAGATGGCCGAGATTCGGTGGCGCGGTTTTGTTCCTAAGAAGGCTGTTGTTATCACCCCCGAGGAGTTTCATACTTTTGAGTTTGTTTTTCAAGGGAAGATTTATCGTGTAACTACAAGTGACAAAACGAAGATCAAGCAAATTCGGGAGAAGAGCGATTATATTATTTCGGAAACGGTAACCCAAGGCTAATAGGAGGTTGATAACATGTCTCGGCAATCTGGCTGGGGTATTCCAAGGCGCAATTTTTACTATTTAGATTCTCCTTTAACGAA
>ERZ795042.1259-NODE-1259-length-16942-cov-86.479837_pt1 | contig 16942 bp, 17 predicted proteins | sample MGYA00375126_ERZ795042 | MGnify/ENA primary metagenome ERZ795042 (study PRJEB30171, sample SAMN05518105) | compost metagenome | isolation source: Feedstock adapted compost from Newby Island compost facility, Milpitas, CA | place: USA:Newby Island compost...
GCACAAATCTTCGCTCACAATGTCCTGATTCACGGTCAGGTGCGCGGCAAGGTTGAGGCACGAAACCGCTTGGAGATCTTCCCGCAAGGTGAGGTCATCGGCGATGTCAAGGCTCCTTCGCTCGTCGTCCATGAAGGAGCAAAGCTCAGTGGCCAGTTGCGAATGGACGACGAAGGGCGGAAAGGATAGGCCAAGCGGTAGCAGAAGCAAGGAGGCGGGCAAATGGCATACGAGCAAAACCTTCCACTCCGCAGCACACGCGAGAACACAATGCCGGAAAGTCTAAGTTTAGTCGATCGCTATACCGTTATTGAAGGGACATTAACAACGTCACGCGATATTCGTATCGAAGGAGAACTCCGCGGCACACTGCGCTCCGAGGGCGCGGTGCATATTGCAGAAGGGGCAACCGTCGAGGCGACGATTGAGGCTACCCACATCACAGTTGCAGGCACGTTACGTGGCACAATCAGCTGCCGCGGCAAACTTTCCATCCTGAACACCGGACGAGTGAACGGCACCATCACGACCCAACTTCTGGTGATTCAAGAAGGAGGTCGGTGCGAGGGCGAGATTCACATGGACACTGGGGCAGGCGCGGCACTTCCCAATACGCAGGCACAGCGCAGCACAGGTAGCCGCAATGCTCGCCCGCTACCAAACGAGGGGACAACACGGTTGCCCTCACTTGAAGACACCCCCCTCCATGCCAATGAGACGAATCTCCTAAAAGACCGACGGAGTGTGTAACATCACTCATGGTGAGGCGTGGTGCGCTGCACGTTCAATAGCGGTTTCGGCCAATGATTGAGCGCAAGTGTGGCACATGCAAGTACTATGAACCCGCACCAATCTGGCGGAAAGGCTGGTGCCGACATCCGCTCCTCTATGCGCCACACCAGAGCCATCTGGTCAACGAAGATGACTTGGATTGCGATCGCGGCATGGGGAACTACTGGGAACCAGCTGAGGATCTCCCGCGCGATCTCGATCCCAGTATCGCGCTACGTAGTGCACTTGGGTCGCCAGAAAGGGAACAAGAAGCGACACGATTCCGGCAGAGTGAAGGAGGCAGAATGGATCAGCAACACACAAACCCTGGCACTCCCCCCGAACCTGAAGATGAGGAGTACGGCGAATATGGTGCTCCACCGCCGTTCCGGAGTCGCCAGACGAGCGGCGGTCATCCATTTGGCATGGAGCAGCAGTACACCTACCGGACTGAAGAGCGCTATTGGCCTGACTACTTGCGCATCGCGCTCCCAGTCCTCGGCGTCATCTTGATGCTCGCACTTGCGTGGTTTTGGCTTAACAGTCTGTTAGGCAGGAATGACAATCTGGCCAAAGTCACGCCGCCAGTGTCCACCACGACTGCTGTACCAGCCGTCATTACTGGTTCAACGGCAACGCCCGCCAAAGCTACAACGCCTATTCCATTGACGACGGCAGTACCAACGGGAACCGCACAAGCAACACAAGCAACTGGGGCAGCACAGGGAATTCAGAATGGCTCCAAGGTCGTTGTCGCGAATACTGGTGGCAGCGGTGTAAACTTGCGAGCTGCGCCAAGTACATCGGGTGAAGTGGTAAAGACCTTGCCCGAAGGAACGAAACTCACCGTAGTTGGTAACTCGGTCAATGCTGATGGTCACGTTTGGTGGCCTGTCAAAACGGACAGTGGCGATTCCGGGTATGTTGTGGGAGACTATTTGAAGCCAGCAAGCTAGAGCGTTATCGCAGCATCCTGTTGAGCATCGTGTATACTGCAGATAAACCGGCGCAGCCGGGACAGAATGCTACACGTGCCTGGACTGTGCGGGGTGTGCCGTCTTGTTGACGGTGGACGCACGGGACGAAAGGCGCGGGTGTGTAACACCAGGATGGAAGGGGTACGCGATGGTGTCCGTCGCAGAGCACTCAACTGAGCAACTCCCACTGAAAGCACTCCTCGAAGCCGGAGTGCACTTTGGTCACCAGACCAAGCGCTGGAACCCGAAGATGAAGCCGTACATCTTCGGCGAGCGCCATGGTATTCACATCATTGACCTTCGGCAAACGGTGAAACTCCTGAGCGAGGCGGAGGCATTTGCACGCGATCTCGCCGCTCGCGGTGGCCTATTCCTCTTTGTTGGCACCAAGCGCCAAGCCCAGGATGTCATAAAAGCTGAAGCTGAGCGCTGTGGTATGTTCTGGGTTACCGAGCGCTGGCTGGGGGGAACCCTCACGAACTTCGTCACGATTCGCCAGCGGCTTCGCTACTTCACCCAACTTGAGCAGGAAGTGGCAGGGCCAAACTTCAGTGCCCTTCCCAAAAAAGAGCAAATGCGAAAGCTTCGCGAACTATCGAAACTTGAACGGACACTAAGCGGCTTGCGTGGGCTGAACCGCCTGCCAGATGCGCTCTACATTGTTGACCCGAAGCGTGAGGCAATTGCTGTCGCTGAAGCACAGCGGTTGCGTATCCCAACGATAGCCATGGTTGATACAAATTGCGATCCAGACGTCATTGACTTCGTCATTCCTGCAAACGACGATGCGATTCGCTCAATTCGCCTCATCACGAGTCGCATCGCTGACGCAATCATTGCCGGACGGACGCAGTACGAAACGGCACTTGGCGAAGAGGCTGTTCCGGCTGAAGAGACGGTAGCTGCATCATATGAAGAGCTCTATCCCGAACAGTACTTGGAGATGCAGGAAGAACTCGAGGAGGAAATGCTCGAAGAGGAAGAGGGTTCACTCGAAGCTCGGCTGCCCAAGCACAAGTACTAAGGTAGGCGTTCTTCTGGCAGCAGGATTGGCCGGCAGATAACTGCCGGCCAGCTTGTGCCCAAGGAGCCGTGAGGTTACAGTAGAACGAAGGGGGAACCAGTGGCAACTATTACGACCGAGATGATCAAGGCGCTCCGCGATCGAACTGGTGCAGGGATTATGGACGCTAAACGCGCACTCGAAGAAAGCGGCGGTGATATGGAGCGTGCAGCAGCGATCCTGCGCCAACAAGGACTCCTCCGTGCCGAGAAGAAGGCGGGGCGAGCGACAGCGCAAGGTGTTATTGATGCGTATATTCACGGTGGTGGACGCATTGGTGCGCTGATCGAACTGAACTGTGAAACTGACTTTGTCGCACGCACGGAGGAATTTCGCCAGCTTGCTCACGATCTTGCGATGCAAGTCGCTGCGACATCGCCACGCTATGTTTCTCCGGACGAGGTTCCGGCAGAAGAACGAGCGCGCGGAGCTGAAGAGGCCGGCAGTGAAGAAGCATATGTGTCTCGCGTTGCCCTGCTTGCTCAGCCATTTATTAAGGACCCCTCAAAGACGATTGGTGAACTGATCAAAGAAGCAATTGCACGATTCGGTGAGAATATCCGGGTCCGTCGCTTTGCTCGGTTCGAACTTGGTGTTGATGAGACCGGTGCCTAGGTAGCCATGTGGGAGAGCGAGCGCAAAACGGCGCCAGCGCGTATCTACGACCGCATTCTCCTTAAGCTCTCCGGCGAAGCGCTGATGGGCCAAGCAGGCTATGGGATTGATCCAGATGTTGTCCAAGCGCTCGCCCGTGAGATCGCTCGGGTCGCCGCTCGTGGGATTCAGCTCGCAATTGTCGTCGGCGGTGGCAATATCTGGCGTGGTATAGCGGCCAGTACACGGGGGATGGACCGTGCCACCGCCGATTATATGGGGATGTTGGCCACGATTATTAACGCGCTTGCTCTGCAGGACGCCCTTGAACATCTTGGCATTGTCACGCGTGTGCAAACCGCTATTGAAATGCATCAGGTTGCCGAACCGTACATTCGCCGCCGTGCAATTCGCCATATGGAAAAGGGCCGCATTGTCATCCTCGCCGGTGGTACGGGCAATCCATACTTTACGACTGATACGGCAGCAGCCTTGCGCGCGATTGAACTTGGCGCACAAGTGCTGCTTATGGGCAAGAACAATATCGACGGTGTGTATGACGATGACCCGAAACGCAACCCACAAGCTCGGCGCTTCCATGTCATCTCACACCAGGAAGCGATCGAGCGCAACCTACGCGTTATGGATCAGTCCGCACTTGCACTCTGCCGAGAAAACGGCTTGCCGATCATTGTCTTCGACGTCCTGAAGCCAGGTAACATTGAAAAAGCGGCGCTAGGCTATGAGGTTGGGACGTTAGTGCGCTAGTTCCAGGCGCGAGGAGGAACGGCGATGCTAGAGGACATCTTCAAAGACGCCGAACAGCGGATGAAGAAGAGCCTGGATATTCTTCGGCAAGAACTTGCCGGTATCCGGGCTGGTCGGGCATCGCCTGCACTGATTGAGCACATCGAAGTCAATTACTACGGCACGCCGACACCACTGAACCAACTGGCTACCATTACAGCCCCTGAACCACGCATGCTTGTTGTGCAGCCATGGGACCGTAATGCGGTAAGTGCCATTGATAAGGCATTGCGAAGTTCGGAACTCGGCCTGAATCCCGCGGTTGATGGTCAAATTTTGCGGATTGCTCTTCCACCACTCACTGAAGAACGCCGCCGTACCCTGGTAAAACTGGTGAAAGAGCATGTTGAGGAAGCCAAAGTCGCCATTCGTAACATTCGCCGCGATGCGCTGACGCATATTAAGACCATGCAGAAGAACAAAGAGATTAGCGAAGACGAAGAGCGGAGAGCGGAAGAGCGGCTTCAGCAATTAACAGACCGGTATATCAACGAGGCGGAGAAACTCGGGAAGCAGAAAGAACATGACATTCTCGAAGTCTAGGAGCACCTCACTCCTTGATGCGGGGCATTCGCATCCCAACAATGCGCCACAGGTGCAGCCGCTTACGCCTCCTCGGCGTGGAGTTCCTCGCCATGTTGCCATTATCATGGACGGTAATGGGCGCTGGGCAACGCGCCGAGGATTGCCGCGCATTGCTGGACATCAGGCTGGTACCGAAAACATCCGCCGGATTACCGAAAAAGCAGCAGAGCTCGGTATTCTCTACTTGACGCTCTGGGCATTCTCAACGGAGAACTGGCGCCGGCCTCGCGAAGAGGTCGAGGGTCTGATGCAAATTCTCAGTGATGCAATTGTGCGTGAGACTCCCGAACTCCACCGCCAAGGAGCTCAACTGCGACACATCGGCAGCCTTGAAGGGCTTACGCCAGAACTCCAGCAGCAAATTCGCGATGCGATCGAACTCACACGACACAATCAGCGCATCATTCTGACCATCGCCTTCAATTACGGTGGTCGTGCTGAGCTTGTTCATGCAATTCGTCGCATGATTGCGGATGGCGTTCATCCTCATGAGGTGACCGAGGAACTGGTCAGCCGCTATCTGTATACTGCTGATATGCCCGATCCTGATTTAATTATCCGTACTTCGGGCGAGTTGCGAACCAGTAACTTCCTTCTCTGGCAGGCAGCCTATGCCGAGTACTATTTCACCCCTACCCTCTGGCCTGATTTCACCCCCGATGAACTTGAACAAGCCGTCCGAGACTATCAGCAACGCGAGCGTCGTTTCGGGGGGCTGGAGCCAGTTCAGCCTCCTGAAGTACCATGAGCGCGCATGCCGGCCGATGCTACATCAACGACTTATCAGTGCACTCGGCATTCTCGTCATTACAGTTATCGGTGTGCTTGCAGGAAGTTGGGTTCTTACACTCTTGCTGACCCTCATCGGTTGGGGAGCACTGCGCGAACTTCACCGTGCCCTTGCAACGTACGGCCTCGCCCCGTTTCGGAGTCTTGCACGTGTGCTACTCCTTGCCTTAATGCTCACCATCTGGCAGATTCCGAATACCGCACTTCTGCTGCTCGGATTGAGCTTGACCGTGATGCTTCCGATAATCGCAAGCTTCCGTGAAGATACTGTCCACGCAATCCAGCGAGCGACTGCGACAACGATGTGCACGCTTTACCTTGCGCTACCTCTTGGTGCTGCTTTGGCTTTACGTGCGACGAGCGACGGGAATATCGCTCCCTGGATTTATCGCATCGCTGGCTGGATTGGTGATGCCACAAGCGCTCCTGGCTTAGCATGGTTAACCTGGGCTATCGCCGTCACGTGGCTTACAGATGTTGGCGCATACGTTGGCGGTTCGGTTCTTGGTGGGCCGAAGCTTGCCCCACGAATTAGTCCAGGGAAAACGTGGGCAGGCGCTGTTAGTGGCATAATCTGCGGCAGTCTAACCGGCTGGATCGTTGCAACAGTAACTGCACTGCCCTTAGCTTGGCCAATGGCTTTCGCGAGCAGTATGGTCTTAAGTGTTATTGGCCAACTCGGTGACCTTGCTGAATCACTCCTCAAGCGAGCACTTGGCGTAAAAGATATGGGAACGATTCTTCCGGGACATGGCGGTATTCTCGACCGGATCGACGCTTTGCTTTTTACCTTTCCCGTAGCGCTCGCCATTGCATGGTGGGCAACAGGGAGATAGTGTTGATGACACAACGAGTCGCGATCCTTGGCTCGACTGGCTCAATCGGCCGGCAAACGCTAGAAGTCATTGAGGCACTTGGTGAACGCTTCTGCGTGGTTGGCCTTGCCGCCGGACGCAACTTGCCCCTCTTACAAGAACAAGTTGCTCGATTCAGTCCACGTTATGTCTCAGTTGAGCGACCAGAAGACCGGGCAGCTATTCACGCGCCCATCGTCCTTGCCGGCGAAGAAGGGCTCCTTACCCTTGCAACAGCGCCGGACATCGATCTCGTCGTTATCGCGACGGCTGGCCACGCAGCAATCCGTCCCACGCTCGCTGCAATTCAGGCCGGCAAAGCTATTGCCTTGGCAAATAAGGAAACGATTGTCTGCGCCGGCGAGCTCATCATGCAAGCAGCAGCGGAGCATAACGTCCTTATTCGACCAATTGATAGTGAGCACAGCGCACTCTGGCAATGCCTCGCACTACTCCGTAGTCGTGAAGAACTCGACTGTGCTTTTCTCACCGCTTCCGGCGGGCCATTCCGGACACTGCCTCTGGATCAGCTGGCGTATGTCACAGTCGAACAAGCCCTTGCGCATCCAACCTGGAAAATGGGGGCGAAGGTTACGGTTGATTCAGCAACCCTGATGAACAAAGGGCTTGAACTCATTGAAGCACACTGGCTTTTTTCCTTACCATTTGAACAACTTGACGTTATCATTCATCCACAAAGCGTTGTTCACGCGCTCGTCCGCCTCTGTGACGGATCAACGATCGCCCAACTTGCTACCCCTGATATGCGACTACCGATTCAGTATGCGCTGACGTATCCTGAGCGTCTTTCTTCACCATATGGACGACTCGACTGGTCGCAACAGTATCACCTTGAGTTCTACGCGCCAGATCCAGGACGTTTTCCAGCCCTCGAATTAGCACGCGAAGCAGGCAAACGAGGTACAACGTTCCCAACAGTACTCAGCAGTGCAGACGAAGTCGCTGTCTCCGCTTTTCTTCAAGGACGTCTCCGTTTCTGCGACATCGTTCCGCTGGTTGCAGACGTTCTCGCGCGCCATACGCCATCACCAGGACCACTCAGCCTCGAGCACATTCACGAAGCCGACCTATGGGCGCGCGAAACAGCGCAGCACCTCATTCAGACCCGATTTGCATCTTCGCGATGAGGCACATTGCCAGCGAGGAGATGGCGAGCAAGCGCGAGCCCAACAACGGTCTGCACCCCACCTGCTTGGAGCGCCTCACACGCAGCGACCATCGTAGCGCCTGTGGTGACTACATCATCAACAAGGATAACCGCCGACGGCATCTGCTTCCCCTGCCGCCATGCGAACGCACCCGCAACGTTTCGTTGCCGCGCAGCGTAGGACTGCCCAACCTGCGGGCGCGTTGCCTGCTGGCGAACGAGCCCGTGTATTACCGGTATGCCGAGAGCGTCAGCCACGGGTTTGGCTAGCAAGGCTGCTTGATTAAAACCGCGTTCCCGCTGGCGAGTTGGATGAAGCGGAATCGGGACAACCGCCCAAGAAGCCTCGCCACGTATTGACGACAATTCTGTTGCAGCATACTCAGCTAAATACCGGCCGAGCTGGGGCGCAGCGCCCCGGACGCCACGATATTTCAGCTGATGAATTGCCTGGCGAACTGGCCCGTCAAAACGGAACGGTGATCGAACAGCGATAAGCACCGGCGGCCAATCCTGGCAACGCCAGCACTGGGATTGCGGCATCGGAGTTGGCGTGCCACATCGGCGACACTGCGGCTGCCCTTCCAGCGACCAAGCACGAGCACAATCGGCACAAAGGATGCTCCCAGTGCGTCCACAACCAAGGCAAGAGAAGGGGAAAACAAGGTCTTCGAGAAAGGAGAGAAATCGTTGCACGTAAACAAGCACGCTGCCCCCATCACGTGGTTGGCCAACGCCAGCCTAATCGATCACCGACATGCACCCCAGTACGTTCTGCGACGCCAGCATTCAACTCGACAACATATGCCGCCCCAGTTCTGAGCGCACCGATTCTCCATGGTCGCAGTCCATGGTCAATATGGCGCACGACATGATCACTGCCAACATAGAGCACATCAATCGGGAAGCGCATCCAAAGCGTATGAATAGCAGAACAGGGATCGATGAGCAGCCCTTCCTGATCGTCAAGGCGTGCTCGTCCCATGAGTCCGCGGAAACGTGCCCAGAGAGAGCGTGCAAGGTAGACCCGATCGGCAATGACCATGCCACGCGTCTCATTCAGCAACGTCACAACGGCTGGCCACTGCGCTGTTGCAGTTGTGTTACCAATCATTTCCTTCCCCAGCACGTATCAGTCTTGATCGCTAGGATTGACGACGGGATATGGTGAGAGAGGAGCACGACGTCTGTGCGCAGTTCCTGGAAACGGCGTTTCTGCCAAAGTCTCTTGCTCGGTTGGACATACTGGTTAATCGCCCTTCATCTCGTATCAGCACATGCAGTGTTAGTCCGTGCAGAGCCAGCGATTGATCAAGTCCTCTCCCAACCACCGACCCGTATTGATCTCTGGTTTTCAGAACCGGTCCGCATCAGCGCGCAAAGTCTCCATGTTCTTGGTCCCGACGGCCGCGACTATGCGCGTAGCGCCCCTCAACAGGATACAGCCGATCCTACGCATATTTGGGTGATGATCGATGCGCATAAGCAAGGGACGTATCGTGTCACGTGGCGTGTTATCTCGGCAGATTCGCACCTTGTGATCGGCTCCTATCAGTTTAGTGTTGGTCTTGTGACAGCTGCACCGACCACTCTGACGGCTCCCCAATCAACAGTACCAATCGATGCTATTGCCCGCTGGCTTCGGCTGCTTGCAATCAGCGTGATCACCGGTAGTGCGCTATTCATCGCTCTTGCACAAAACGAAATGAAGACATTCCCCACCTTCTACCATCGTGTGTTGACACAATCTCGTCGTGGCGCACTTATAGGAATTCTCGCCGTTTTGCTCTGGATTAGCGGTCAAGCTCTTGGACTTTTTGGCGATCTGCAGGCACTTGCTGATCCGCAAAACCTCTCGACCATTCTCGGAGGTCTTGCCGGTCTTGCTTGGTTTAGCCAAGGGTTACTCTTCGTCGCTGGCTACGCCCTCGCAGTCTGGTTAGCTCGAAAATCTTCCTCGGCCGCGACAGGCAGCTTAGCCCGAGTAAGCTGCCTTCTTTGCCTCGGCAATAGCCTAAGCAGCCATGCAAGCGCCACTGCGCCAGTTATCGTTTCGATTGTCGTCGATTTCGTTCATCTTGCAGCAGCTGCACTCTGGCTCGGCGGCATTATAACGCTCGGCCTGCTCTGGAACGCTGCTCGCCATGATGCACTACCCTTCCCTCCACTGCAACCACTTTTTCAGCGGTTTGGCATCATTGCTCTAGCTGCACTTTATGTCACCTTGATATCTGGCGCCTATCAGCTCTGGGTCAATGTTGGCCAACCATCAGATCTCGTCACGACGAGCTACGGCCGGATACTCCTTCTCAAGGGTGTACTTATTCTCATCCTTACTGCATTCGGTGCCATGAATATGCGCCACAGCTGGCAGCGCGCGTCTTTTGCCCAGGCACAACAATCGACGTGGCGCATACTGCGTGGAGAGATGAGCGTTACGCTGCTCCTCCTCATCACTATTGGCATTCTGACGGCCCTGCCACCAGCTCGTTCAGCCATATCAAAGAGCGAGCTTGCTGATAGCACTCAACAAGATGCTCTGGTTTTAGCTGAGCAAGCAGGAACGTACCTCGCAATTCTGCAGCTTCATCCCGCTCAGCCTGGCCCAAACGAGGTGACAATTACGCTCCGTGACAACCACGGCGAGCCGGTGCGCAACGCCACCGTAAACCTCATCAGTCAGCCGGAGCAAGCGAGTATCCAAGCCCCACCAAGCGCAGTGACACTTGAAAACGTAAGTGGAGCCTACCGTGGCACCCTTGTCGTTCCGCAAGCCGGCATGTGGACTATGACAGTGCATATCGAACAGCCCGGGCAACCACCAGTAAGTACGCGCTTCCAGCTACGGCTGCCGGTTCCAGACGCAAAACCACTCCTTGAACGTGCTGACGCGGCGATGAACCAGCTTCAGACCCTACAAGAAGTGCAAACACTCAGTAACGGTATCGCCACCATTACCACCACGATTCATTATCAAGCGCCTGACCGCATGGCGTATACCGTCGAAACAAGCAATCAACCTCCGCATGAAACCATCGTTATCGGTAACCAGCGCTATGACCGTATACCCGGTGAATCCTGGCAACCGAGTCAATGGCCAGGAGACACACCATTCCGCTGGCCCGATTACCATTTCGCCCAGCAGGCGCAGCAAGTTCGCCTGCTTGACGTCGTCCCCTGTGGTTCTGGTTCAGCGTTGTGCTATCTTCTCTCTTTCGCTGACCCAACGAGCGACGCTTACTATCGTATGTGGGTCGATAGTCAGTCATGGCTGATTTTGCGCTATGAGATGATGGCAGTTGCACACTTTATGACTGTAGAGTACAGCCATTTTAATGAGGCAACGGCACCCATTATGGCCCCGACTGGAAGCTAGCGGAAGATTGTGGCAATCTTCGGCAGTGCTGGGCCAAGAATCACAATGTAGATTGCCGGGAAGATAAAGAAAATCATCGGGAAAAGCATTTTAATGGGAGCTTTCTGGGCAAGCTCCTGGGCACGCTGCCGTCGTCGCAAGCGCATCTGATGAGACTGAACACGCAGGACCTGCGAGATACTAATACCCAGTTGATCTGCTTGCAGAAGCGAGGCAATAAAGACATTCAAGTCATCAACGTTGAGTCGAGCAGCGAGGTCACGCATTGCCTGACGCCGAGAAACGCCCATGCGCATTTCTGAGAGCATACGCCCAAGTTCTCGCGTGAGCGCATTATCCCACTTCTCAACAACTCGCGAGAGTGCCTGGTCAAACCCAAGCCCGGCCTCAACGCTGATTGAGAGCAAATCAATGACATCCGGGAGCGCTCGCGTAATTTCCCGCTTCCGACGAGTAATCTGGCGACTGAGCCAGAAGTTCGGTATGACAAAGCCCATTGCCCCAAGCGACAGTGGCAGGACCAGTTTGGCCAACGGCGACGCATCAGCGGGTAACACGACCAAAAGCATCAGCAGGCCGAGGCCAAAACCAAAAATGACGCGGATACCAATGAAGACCGGCGCAGTCAGGGAAGGTGGCGCCCCCGCTTCCATGAGGCGTTGCTCGACACGCTTCAAGTTGGCCTGAGGTGTCAATCGCAGGACAATGCGTGAGATCTTCGCCAGTGCTGGTAGAAGAACGCGATCCCGAAATGGCTGTTGCAACTCAAGTTCTTCGAGGGTTGGCACACGATACCCGAACTGGGCAAGCCGCTCCTCGATAATCACCTGACGTCGCGTCGTCCGAAGCCCAAACACAATCAACAGCAACGCCATCAGCGTGAGCAGAATTGTCAGCATTGCTAGCATTGCTGGAGTCATCGCGACGCTCCCTTTGGCTACACCTCAATCGACACGATCCGTCGCATCATGATGAACCCGATAACCATTGAAACAAAGCCAAGAATCGGCAGAATAATCCACGGAAAGGTGAAGAGACTTGTCATATAGTCAGGATTGAGAATGAAGAGGAAGACAGCAAGCGCAATTGGCAATCCCGAAATAATGTAACCAGACAGCGTCTGTTGCGCCGTCAGCACACGGATCTCTCCCTGAATGCGCACACGCTCACGAATGGTTTCACCAATAATATCCAATATTTGTGCGAGATTTCCGCCCACCTCGTGCTGAATGTTCATTGCTGTGATTAGAAGATCAAGATCCTCACTTGGAATACGTCGGAGTAAGTGCTGGAGTGCTTCCTGGGTCGGGATCCCAAATCCAACTTCGCGGACAACACGTTGAAACTCATCACGCATTGGAGAGGGGGATTCGCGGGAAACCAGTTCAATTGTCTGCAAGAGGCTATACCCAGCGCGCAATGAGTTGGCCATCAGTGTAATGGTGTCACCAAGCTGGTTGACAAACGCTCGAAGCCGTCGTCGCGCTCGCCATGCAACGTACCATTGCGGAGCGAGCCAGCCGAGCATCGCGACAAGGATTCCCATAAACAACCCCATGAAAGGACGAGTTGGTCCGCGACCAAGAACAAACCCTACCAAGAACCCAATGCTGACGCTGGCAGCACGGATGAGGAGATACTCACCGACAGTCAGGCGGAGATCGGCCCGCGCCAGGTCAGTACGGAGACGTTCGGCGAAGGAACGGCCCTGGACTGCTCGATCAAGTTGCTGCGCCAATACATTTGACGCCCGCCCGGCAGATCCCTCTCCCTCAAACTCCTGACGGGCACCAAATTGCTCGAGACGCTGTTCAACAAGGGGATTCGCTTCTCTTGCCTGCAAGAGGCCAGCTACAACGAGTGCAATCGCCGCGGCAAGCAGCAGGAGTGCTGGGACGAGTAATGGAGTAGCCATTGATCGTGCCCTCCCTTCTTAGAAGGGGCGAGTAAAGCTCACGCCAAAGACCGTTGGCGGCAGATAAATATTTGCTACCTCAAACTTTTCAACGAACTTCGGACGGATGCCAGTAGGCTTAATGCGGCCAATGACGCGACCATTCTCCATACCGGTCTGCTCAAAGGTGAAAATATCCTGTAAGACGATAACATCACCCTCCATGCCTTGCACTTCCGTAATTGCCACGATCCGTCGGGTTCCGTCCTTCAAACGCGCGACATGGATAATCAAGTCAAGTGCTGACGCAATTTGTTCGCGAATTGCACGAATCGGAAGATCCATCCCTGCCATGAGAACCATCGTCTCTAATCGGTGAAGCGTATCGCGCGGACTGTTCGAGTGCACCGTTGTCATTGAGCCATCGTGTCCGGTATTCATCGCCTGGAGCATATCCAACGCTTCGCCGCCCCGGCACTCACCAACGACAATGCGATCCGGCCGCATGCGCAGCGCGTTGATGACAAGATCGCGGATCGTGATTTCCCCTTTCCCTTCAATGTTGGGTGGTCGCGATTCCAACGTGACAACGTGTTCCTGCCGAAGCTGTAGCTCTGCGGCATTCTCAATTGTCACAATCCGCTCATCACCCGGGATAAATGACGAAAGGACATTGAGTAGAGTTGTCTTCCCAGCTCCAGTGCTTCCGGAGACCACAATGTTCAGCCGCGCTTCAACACACGCCTTGAGAAAAGCTGCAATTTCTGGCGTCATCGTGCCAAAGCGAATCAGATCATCAACCGTAAGCGGATCACGAGCAAATTTCCGGATCGTCAACACTGGGCCAACAAGAGAGATCGGAGGGATAACAGCATTGACACGCGAGCCATCGGGCAATCGCGCATCGACCATTGGCGAGCTCTCATCAATGCGCCGTCCAAGTGGCGAGACAATGCGATCAATAATCCGCATGACATGATCATCGTCATCAAACGTGATATCGGTTTTCTCAATTTTGCCGTTGCGCTCGATATAGACTTGCTTGGGGCCATTGACCATGATCTCGGTGATGGTATCGTCTTTCAATAACGGTTCAATTGGTCCGTATCCAAGAATTTCGGCAGCAATCGCCTCGAAGAGTCGAACTCGCTCGATGCGACTCAGCGTGATATTTTCACTTTCCAGGACAGCCAGAAACGTTTCCTCGACTGTCCGCCGGACTTCCTCAGGGTTGCTGAAGTCCATTCGCGGGTCAAGCTCAGCGATCAAGCGATTCTGAATACGGCTCTTCAGCTCAGCAAGGCCTTCCGCGCCTGTGCTCGTTGGGCTGCTCAAATTCGGTCGCCGTAGCGTGCTACTCAATTCGCCACCGCTGATCGCCTTCCCCGATGATGACGACGAAGGCATCGCTCCAGGACGAGCAAGCCGGGAGAGATTGGTTGTTGAAGGCGGAGGTGTTTGATCCAGTGATGGTTCAGCATTCGCTTGCGTCGAGTCGAGGGATCCTGTGCCAATGCGTCGTAGAAGTGACATCCCGTTACCCTCCAATCACGCTTGCTCGACCAGCATGGCGTCCCTTCCTTAACATTACGACGTTGCTCTTCGACTGAGGATCAATCCACCAAACAGTCGACGTCGACGCCCCTGTGATTCCGTCGAAATATGGGTACTCTCGCCCTCAAATAAGATTGCGGCAAGTCGTTGGAATTCTTCACTAATACGATGCTCTGGATATCGGTCGACGAACAGCATCCCTTCATTAATACTGCGCAGAACTGGTGCAGCATCATCAGGAAAGCGGACAAGACACGATTGTTTCAAGCTTTCCTCAATATCTGCCGCCGTGATCCCGGCTGCCGGATGAACGCGATTTAAGACAAACAACACCCGCTTTTCGGTATATCCAAGAAGCTCAATCACATCGAGAAATTGCCGTGCATCTTTAATCGCAGTCATTTCTGGCGTGAGAACATACAGCAACGTATCAGCAGCATCCATAACAGCCAGCGTTATTTCGCTATAGCTTGGATACGTATCAAACAGAACAACATCAGCAAGTTGCCGGATGAATGGCAAAACCTGTTGGATATGGTCAACGGATATCGTCTCTGCTTCCTGCGGAGTATATGGAGCAAGCAGCAAGTGAACGCCGCTTGCGTGCACAGTTAAGAGATCCTGAACAACCTCAGGATCAAGCATACCAGAGAGGTGAGCAACATCGGTCCATGTTTTCCCTTTCGGCACATTGAATAAAACAGCAACGTCACCAAACATAAGATCTGCATCAACAAGAATAACGCGGCGCCCAAGTCGGGCAAGCATAACGGCAAGGTTCGATGCAAGAAACGTTCGCCCTACGCCGCCTTTCATACCGACGACTGCGATGACACGACTCTGCTGATCAACTGGTGGTGTAACTGCGGCACGAGTCGGCTGCGCTGTTACGGTTGGAGAGGGCGGAGAAGCTGGGCGAGCAAACAACGCAACCCGACGAATTGCAGCGACAAGCTCCTCGAAGCGGAATGGTTTCACAAGGAACTCGCGCGCCCCTGCAACCATTGCCTGCCGAAGTAATTCTGGGTCACTTTCAACGGAGAGAATGATAACGGCCACTCCAGGAAATTGTGCGGTTAATGTCAACGTTGCCTGAAGGCCGTCCATATCGGGCAGGGTAGTGTCCATCAGCACAACCGTTGGCTGGAGCCGCGCGGTAAGCTCTAAGGCCTCCTGAGCCCGGCTCGCCTGGCCAACAACGTGAATGTCTGGTTCAAAACTCAAAAGTCGTTGAATACTTTCCCGGCTTTCTGGAACATCATCAACAATGAGCACGCGAATGGGTAAACCGCTGGTCATTGCGGACCTCCCGGTACACGATATGAATGAGGCATTGGGAGTGCATAGTCGGTAAAGAGACGGTCATAGGTAATCCCGGTCGTCTTCGCGGTATCCTGATCGTTTCGTGCGCGTAACACAACTTGGTAGTGCGCCTGCTGAGCAACGAGAAAAGCAATGACCTCAGCTTGCTGCGGATCAACTTCAAGAATCAACAAATCAACCGCTGGGACTGAGGCACTCGCCCCTCCAGCGCTACCTGGCTGCGTCGGCTGCGGCGTAGCCGTCCCAGTCGTCGAAGTTGGCCGTGTTGTGGCACCTGAAGAAATAACTTGCGTTCCTGCCAACACCTGCAAGACGCGAATATTCTGAAGCACGATTTTCGTCACTGGAGCGCCATTCGCTCCATCTGAGATGATGACTTGCGAGCCTGGCTCGCCAGGAAAAGGATATGCTGCGGGTGTTGGCTGATTTGGAGCCGGAAGCGTGAGTTGCGGAGGCGAGAACCCTTTCTGATCCGAGGCTGATTGCAACGGTGATGTTGGCAGTAAGCCAGTGAGGGTCAATCGCCCTGAGTAAATAATATCGATTGTATCGTTCGGCTGTACCAGGCCGCCGACCCCCGTTACACGATCAACCGGCAATGCAATAGCACGCTTGCCCGGTTGCAGTGCCACGGATACGCCACTGCTCTGAAGGTTGGCAACAGTAATTTGCTGGCCTTTGACCAATGCATTTGCCGTGACGAGACCAATGACCTGAGATGGAGACTGGACAACACCGGCAGCAGCTGCTCCCTGGGCAACGCGCTCAACCTGCACGTCATCGGCAGTGAGTACAGTACCAGCTGGAATATCACGTGCAGCAACAACAACCGGTACGCCAGCAGGTGTTGGGGTAACCGTGGCTTGCTGACCCCGCTGTGAGAGCGCGATAATCCCGAGGAGAACGGCAAGAACAGCCAGTACCATACCGAGGACAAGAAAGAGCCGTCCACCCCGTAGCATCCCTGCTCTGCCCCCTTACCGCGTAACGTGCGGCATCCCTGCCGCCTCCGACGCTATCTGACAGTTGCGAGTGTAGAGGTGGAGGCGAGTGCGGCTCAATGGTACGTTAGTACGCATTTGCGGAGACGAGAGCCCCAGAGAGCTCAAAACGCGAAGCCGCCGTGAGGGGATGCCCCACGGCGGCGGTAGCGGGGGTGGGATTCGAACCCACGACCTCCGGGTTAT
>ERZ795042.1265-NODE-1265-length-16894-cov-6.005107_pt1 | contig 16894 bp, 15 predicted proteins | sample MGYA00375126_ERZ795042 | MGnify/ENA primary metagenome ERZ795042 (study PRJEB30171, sample SAMN05518105) | compost metagenome | isolation source: Feedstock adapted compost from Newby Island compost facility, Milpitas, CA | place: USA:Newby Island compost...
TGTCGAGGGCTATTGGAGTTTTCGATGGCAGTCCAGCGATGCCGAGCTGGCTCTAAATCCACTGGCCCAGGCTGTGGAACTGGTTCCCCTTTCCATCGACGTGTGGAAGGCCAGCGAAGTGGTTCCGCCAGACCCGCGGGTGGTCCAAATCAGCGGAGCCCGGGCACTGTTCAACACCACCTATCGCGATCAAACGCAGGGGGATTCGGTAACGGTCTATCTTCTTGCCGGGTGGTCCCGTGATATTGCGGTCCACACTCCGGACGCCTGCTATCCCGGGGCCGGATTCGTGATGGAAACGTCTCCGCAACCGTTCACCGTCAGCTATTCCGCGCAGGAGTCGGGGGGACCGACCCGCCAGGCGGAATTCATGACCGCAGTTTTTACCAAAAGCGAGCCTACCGGGGTGACGAGGCTGCGGGTGTTCTGGAGCTGGAATGATGGCCGCGGTTGGCGGGCACCTCGTTTTCCGCGATGGATGTACGGCGGACGTCGTCCGCTCGTCAAACTTTACGTGGTGGCCGAGTCGCCTCTGGGGCAATTACCCCATCAAAGTCCAGCTCTCCGATTCGCGGCGGTTCTTTTGCCTGTCCTCGACGCACGATTGCAGGAAGCGTTCTCCGGCGGGATGCTCGCCCACGATGCCGCCAGGGGCAATTCACACTGATCGGCGAGCTTCTGCCGTGGTATCCTTTTTGCGGACAGATCAGAAGTCGAAGCGCTTTTTTTGACCTGGCCCGGTGATTTCGATCCACTCCACCTCGGCTTCCCGACACCCCTCCGGCAGGTAGATGCGCACAATACCGATGGGTTTTGTCCACGGAACTTCCACGAGCACGGTTTGCGGCCCCGTGGAGGTCATCTCGAACGGTACGGGAGCCGGCCGTTCTCCCGAGGGCGGGAGCCACTCCACCTTGCCGGAAAGTTTTCCTTGAGAGTTGGCGGCGGTTCGCAGAACGTAAAGGCGAAAGGCGACCTGCAACGGGCCGCGCTGCTGTCCCACCGCGTACCCGAGAAACGGCGAAGCGGCCGTGGCCGTCAAACGGAGCTTTCCCTCCCGGATTTCGGCCTGGCAATTGCGGGCCTTCCAGCCGAGAAGCGGGTCCTTGGCGGCCTCGCCTCGGTAATCGGGGTTCTGCCGCGGAATAACCGCTTCGGTGTCCGCCAGGTACTTTTCGAGTTTGATGCGGAGGGCGGCAACGCGTTCCGGATACTTGTCAGCCAGATTGTGATTTTCCCCGATATCCTCAGCGAGGTTGTACAGCTCAAATCGATCGGTTCCGGCGGGGTTGGCGGCAAAAAACCGAATAAGCTTCCAATCCCCCTCTCTCAAATAGGCGGACGGCAGAAAGCCAGGGATGTTTCGGGCTTGATTTTCACTGCCGTGGGGAAAGTGGCAAAAGACTTCCTTGCGCGGGGAGCCTTTGCCCTCAAAGGCCGCAACCTGAGAAATTCCGTCCACATGGTAACGGGAGCGATCGATCCCGCACATTTCCAGGATGGTGGGGAAGAAATCGACACTGCTGAAGAGACTCTCGGTGACGGTGCCGGATTGGGTGTGGCCGGGCCAGACCACGATAAACGGCACGCGGGTCCCGCCTTCATAGATGGAGGCTTTGCCGCTTCGCAGCGGCAGGTTGCTGGTCGCCGGGATATGAGCGTATCCCGGTGGTTGGGTGTCCACAGGACGATTCCCTTCCCGTTGCGGAGGATAGGCAAAGCCACCGTTATCGGAGAAAAAGATGATGATCGTTTTGTCGGCCAGTCCGCATTCGTCGATGGCTGCTATAATGCGTCCCACGGCATCGTCGAGACTCTTCACCATCGCCGCATACACCGGATTGCGCTGGGGAGAGTCGGGATTGGCTTTCTGCCGGAAGTATTCCACAAGTTCCGGCTTGGCACTCCACGGACTGTGAACGGAGAAACACCAGTAGTTGAGATAGAACGGGCGGTCTTTGTTGTTGCGGATGAATCGGGCGGCTTCTGCCGACATGCGATCTTCGATGTGCTCTCCCGGTGCGCCCTGGATCGCCGGGGCTTTGATGAATTTCCACGGTGCGAGATAACCCCCGCCCGGACCGGGAACCTGCGGCGTATGCGGAAAATCGAAATCAAAACCCTGATCTTTAGGCTCATAGGGCCCACTGTGGCCGAGATGCCATTTGCCGAAATGCGCCGTGACGTAACCTGCGCCGCGGAGCACCTCTGCCAGAGTGATGTACTCCGGTTTCAAACGCGTGAGGCTGTTTGCCACCTGGATGCGGACATGGGGTTGTGGCGCGGTGAGGCCTTTCTCAAGAATTTCCTGCGGCAGATGGCACACCGGCGCGGTGATCCCGATTCGCGCGGGATAAAGGCCGGTGAGGATGCTGGCGCGAGTCGGCGAACAGAGCGGATTGGCGGCGTAGGCCTGGGTGAAACGCAGCCCCCGCGCGGCCAGACGGTCGATGTTCGGCGTTTCGTGGTAGGTGCTTCCATAGACCCCAAGATCGCGCCAGCCCAGATCATCGGCCAGAATGAAGACCACATTAGGGCGTCGCGAACCGGCCGGTGGGGCAGTGCTTTCGGCCCTTGCCGCCAGTAAGTTGCCGAAACTCACCAGGGTCAGACAGACAATCAAGCTGCGATTCATGAGGGTGCCTCCCCAAAAATGGATTTTGATCTCAATTCCCGCTCGGCGGCAGGTCAGACGCATCTCTTCCGGTAAAATACTTTGAACCGATGTCCGTTGCCAGAAGGCGTGACCGATCCCCACGTTTTGTATGAGCCTATGAGAAGCCAAACGTTCGATGCGCGGTAGGGGCAACTCATGAATGGCCCCAACGGTGAAACGGGAACTGGACTGGGCAGACCAAGATCGGTCCGTGAATTGGATTACTCAACGTCGGAATGTGGACCTGACAGGCAGGTCCCCCCGAGCTGAATTTCACTCCGGCCGAAGGTCGCGGCGAGATCGGGGGGCGTTACTCGCTGCTGAGGAAAACCGGGGATGACTCAGTCCGGAGCGCGTTGTCAAAAAATTTTGCGCACTTTCATCCATTAACAGAAGGAAGCCCATGTCACCCTCTTACGATGCCCTTTTACTGGTATCTTTTGGCGGGCCGGAGCGTGCCGAAGACGTGATGCCGTTTTTAAAAAACGTTGCCCGGGGAAGAAATATTCCCGAGGCTCGTCTGAAAGAAGTCGCCGAGCACTACTATCACCTGGGCGGCCGCAGTCCGATCAACGACCATTGTCGGGCGCTCAAAAAGGCGCTGCAGGACGAACTCAGTCGGCGCGGTTATCGGCTGCCCGTTTACTGGGGCAACCGGAACTGGTATCCGTTTTTGGAGGAAGCGATTGATGAGATGGTAAAAGACGGCGTCCGGCGGGCCCTGGCGGTGGTGACCTCGGTATTTGCTTCGTATTCCAGTTGCCGGCGATACCTGGAGGATCTGGCGAGGGCCCGGGAAGCCTGTGGCGCTGCCACGCTGGAAATTGATCGCCTGCGGTTGCCGTTCAATCATCCTGGATTTGTGGCGGCGATGACGGATCGCGTTCGGGAGGCCCATGAAGCCGCAAGAAACGCGGGATTTGCGTCAGTCCACCTTGTCTTTACCGCCCACAGCATCCCGGTGGCGATGGCTGCCGGATCGCCGTATGTGGCCCAGTTTGAGGAAGCGAGCCGTCTGGTGGCCGAGGCCGCTGGCTTCACGGCGTGGCGGCTCGCGTATCAGAGCCGCAGTGGGCCGCCGCGTATCCCCTGGTTAGAGCCGGATATCCTCGATGTGCTTCGCTCGATCGCTGAGACGGAGCGAGCTGGTGCCGTCCTGGTGGCCCCCATCGGATTTCTTTCCGATCATGTCGAGGTGCTGTACGACCTCGATGTGGAGGCAGCCGGCCTCGCCAGAGAATTGGGAATCGGTTTTTTCCGTGCCGGGACAGTGGGAACTCATCCCAGTTTTGTGGCCGGTCTCTGCGACATGATTGAAGAGCGCCTGAACGGACGACCGGAAAGGCGGGCTATCGGGCGACTGCCCGCCTGTGCGGATGTGTGTCCCGTGGACTGCTGCCCTCCAGGCTGAACGGTCAAAAGTGCCGCGGGGATCACAGTTGGGTGGGAATTATCGCCGGATGAGTTCAGGGTGTTCGCGGTAGAACGCCAGCACCTCTTTTCGCACATCGGCAAGATAGCGTGCATTCTTCTCCATAAGCCCGGAAATGAATTGGCGGAAGAGTTCAAAAACGGGGCTGGCAAACCAGTCGGCAAGATCGTCGCCAGTGGCCGCGTGGGCGTTTTTGCCGTCATCGTGCAAAGCCACCGTGAAGTCATCCGCCACCGGGTCCCAGACGAAGCGGAAATTCCTGGGGACAAACGGGGCGCGACATTCGAGGCTGGCCACGCGGCGCCGGGTGCGATAGCCCCGGGATGCGCTGAAATCCACGTGGATGAAGGCGAAAAGTCCCACCCGATCGAGGTCATCCCTGGCTACACCCAGCGGTGGACCGAGAAGGATTTCTGTCAGTTCTCGAAACGTATCCGCGTGAAGGCAGGAAGCGATTCTTCGCCGGTTGCCGATGAGCCGGAAATAATCGGCCACGGGGCGCCCCCAAAGATAGCCGTACCAGTGGCCGTCGCCGATCTCATGGACGAGGAAACACTCGGGGGTTGTGGACGAAACGGAGAGGGCCTGCCGAACGACGCTCGGGCTATCTACGGTGATGATTTTTACCCCCGGCGGTAGAAGATTGAGAAAGGCGGCCAGGAGCGTGGTTTTCCCCGCCCCGCCAGGTCGGGCTGCCGTCAACAGCGAAGCCCCCTGTGCGAGGGCATACATGACCGTCGCCGCCATATCCGCGGAGAGCGTTCCCGCCTCAATCAGATCGACCACGGTGAGCATCCGCCCACCCCGCTGATTGAGATCCTCAAGTTGCTGGACGTTCCGTTGTTCCAGGTCGGGGAGCATCGAACAGTGCGTTGATCAATCTTTTAGGTCCGTTGCGTGGGAAGCCCGACATGCGGGGCTCGGGGGTTTACTTCTCATTTCATTATCGGCCGGAGGCAGCCTGCTGGTTCGACGGAGATCGGGGAGTGGGTGCACCCTCGGCCTTTGTCGTGTCTGCTTTTCCTTTGTCTTTTTTGAGGGCGGCGGAGACGAAATTGATCACCGCCTGCCGAGAGGGATACCCCACCATTCTCTGCCCTTGAAAGCCATTTTCCGTGGGATGGAAGACAAACAGTTGAGGAATGGGACCGCCTTCGGTGAGCTTCTGCGCAAGCTCCGGCTCTTCGTCATAGTCGACAAGAGCCAGCACGGCCTTTTTGAGAACGCCCGCCTGCTGTAAACCGGGAACGCCTTCTTTTTCCAGCTTCTGGCAGGCTGGGCACCATTTCGCTCCGACCACGACCACAAGGGGTCGGTTTGACTGCCGGGCCTGGTAATACGCGGTGGCGTAAGCCTGGGGGTGAACGCCATCCTGACTGACCGGAGAAGCAGCGTCGGAAGCTAGTACGGCAAGCGGCAGCAGGCAGAACAGGTAGGAAAACGCCATGGGTCACTCCTTTCCTGGCTGAAAAAACGGAACCGGTTGTCCTCGGGGCGACAAAGGCATGGCACATGCGCCTTCACGCCCGTGTGCCGATGGAACCCCTCCCGGAGAACGGCCCCGAGGGGGCAGAATGCCTCAGCACGGCAGAAATCCGTTTCGGAGGGAAATGGTCAGATGGGCTCCTTGCCTTTCCGCGTGCCCGCAGCCTTGACCGGGGCAAAGATCGCGAAAGTCGCCAGTGTAACCGATAAAGTTTGCCTGACAAGTAGCCCTTTTGTTGTTCGCCCAATTTCTTGAAAGCTCCCAGCTTTCGTGGGGCTTTCGCCGCGAATTGCGCTGATAAAACAGTCAGGAGGGCACACGGGGTGTTTTCAGGACGGTAGATCGGGTGGCTTCCAGAGCTGGGTGATGCTGCTTCTTCGCGTCGTTGTTCCCCGCCGGGATGTTCGACAGCAGACGCTCGATCGGCGGCTGTGTGACAAGGGGAAGTTTTCCGGCCTGGCGTTGTTCCGCCGGCGCCCTGTTCCAGGTAAAATAAATGTGGGGTGATAGGGTATCCGAAAGGAGGAATAGTTCCAGAGGATGGCCCCATGCAACGCGCTGCCCGGTTTCGAGAAAAGCTCCTCATGCGTCGCCTGCGGCGCGGGGCGGTGGCGACTTTGGACTATATCCTGTTGATCGGGGTGATTTTGCCGGCGGCGGCGTTTACAATGTGGGCAGGACCGCGGATTATTCGGCTGGCCTACGAGATGGTCTACGTCCTAATCGTGTGGCCTTTCATGTGACTTGTCGATGCGGGGAGCGTTTCGCCTCACGGCGTTTTCGGTAACAGAGAAGAGTCGAATAAGGGAGAGGTGACGAGATGAACAAGGCGAGCCTGTGGCAACTGCTGAAGCGAATCCACTCTGATGATCGCGGAGCGGTGAGCCTGGAGACGATCCTGATCATCGGCGCAATCGCTCTGCCGATCCTGATCTTCCTGATTCGCGTGGGTTGGCCGAGAATCAAGGGCTACTTCAATCAGGGACTTCAGGACTTGGAGGCGGAGCGGGCGAACGCCATCCAGTGATGCGTCCGCGCGGTTCCGAGAACTGCCTGTCGCCGGTGAGTGAGGGCCGTGGGTTGTGGTCTATATCCTTGTGCTGTTCCTCACGGCGGCGGTCGTTTCGGATATCCGCACCAGAAGGATTTTCAACTGGATCACCTACCCCGGCATACTGGCAGGCTTGCTGTTGAACGGGCTGGCCGATTTGGCCGTGATGGCCGGTTGGGCAAGTCCGAGCTGGATGCAGGCCTGGGGCGTGATCGGGCTTGGACGGGCCGTGACGGGGTTTCTGGCCTGTGGCTTGGTGATGGTGGCTTGCTACGTCTTCTTCCGAATCGGCGGGGGAGACGTCAAGCTGATAGCGATGATAGGGGCCTATTTGGGACCCGAGGATGGCATCACGGCCATGCTCTGGACGTTTGTCCTTGGTGCGTGTTTCGCGCTGAGTGTCCTCGTGTGGCGGGTGGGGCCGGTCCGATTGCTGATGCACCTGGCGCGCAGGCTGATGGGATGGCTGCGGCTTGGGTATTGGGGGGCGTTGACGCCGGAGGAGCAAAAGGCCTTGGAACCAACTCTGTTTTTGGCCCCGAGTGCCTGGTTGGCCGTCGTCATCGTGCATTTCAGGGTGATCGAGCGGCTGCTTGGCCAGCCGTAACATAAAAAGAGCGAAACAAACGGCGGGCGGTCGCTTCCTCACCCATGGAACAGAGAGAGGCGCACCATGTGGCGTGCGATTGTGCTTGCGTCCTGGCCGTGGGCGCTGACGCTCATTGGAGCGATCCTGGCGGCCGTTGTGCTGCTCCGCTGGAGCGGATCCGGCAGGATCTCTTTTCGCTGGAGCCGATTTGCTGAACTTCTCCGGGATGATGCGGGGGCCGTGCAGAGCCTCAGTTTTGTGCTCACTCTGCCGTTGTTCGTCCTCCTCATGCTCTTTATCGTCCAGGTGAGCCAGATCATGATCGGCACCGTCGTCGTGCATTATGCGGCCTTTGCTGCGGCCCGGGCGGCGCAGGTTTGGATTCCGGCTCGGGTGGGCGATATCGAGCTGGAAAACTGTATAGGCCCCGGCTATTACCCAGATCCCACGGCAGAACAGGTTGTGCCTATTGTGGATCCTTCTGATCCCAACTACGGGCCGTCATCAGGGGGGATGACGTTCATCATTCCGTACGATCCTAATAGCCCGAAGTGGCAGAAGATCGTCACCGCGGCCGTGCTCGCGCTGATGCCCATCTGCCCGTCCCGGGATCTTGGGCTCTCCGTGCCACCCTCTGCTGCTGCGGCGGCACAACTGGTGCGGCAGGCGTATTTGCAGAATGTTCCTAACGCCAGCGGTATTCCCCGGGTGCCCCAACGTCTGGAAAACAAGCTGGCCTATGCCCTGCTGGCGACGGAAGTGGAGTTGCGGTTTTTCCACTCCAATCGGGAACCGCCGCTCGTGCCCTATTATCTGGAAGATGACATTTACCAGTTTCGGCCGAACGAACTGGGATTTCAGGATACGGTTACCGTCACGGTCACGCACCACATGGCGCTGCTCCCCGGGCCGGGCAGGTTTTTGGCCCGCGCAGTACGGCGCCCTGACGGCCTGCCTGACAAAGTGGCCCAGGAGATCGAAGTCCGCAACGGCATTGCCACGTACCCGCTGCGGGCGTCCATCACCTTGGGACACGAAGGCGAAAAATCGGTGATTCCTTATACATATTGGCTTTCAAGCATGTTTTGACAGAATCCTTCAGGCTGCTCGGTGCTCCGGGGCATCGGGGAATGTGAACCCGTCGTGTGACCGAAGTAGAATGGGTGCCGGTGGACTGGCAGGGGATGTTCCCGCCGGGTGCGCATGACTGGGGAGAGAGACCGGCGATGCGACCGATTGCCGAGAGAATCCGACGACTACCGAGGGACGACTCCGGCGCGATGAGCGTCGTGGCCGTCTTTGCGGTTCTGCTGTTAACTATTCTGCTGGGAATGGTCATGAACGTGGGGCGGGCGGTGGATCACAAGATGCGGCTGCAAAATGCCGCGGATGCTGTTGCCTATTCGGGCGGGGTGGTCATTGCCCGCGGAATGAATGCGCTCGCCTTCAGTAATCATCTCCTGTGTGATGTGTTTGCCTTGACCGCGTTCATGCGGGAGGCTCGGGATCGCAATGCAGAACAGTTTGTGCCTGCCATCCTCGAGACGTGGAATCAGGAAGCGCCGGTTTTTGCCCAGTCGAATTTTCCCAAGTTCGTTCCGTTGGCGACAGCCATCCCCGCGAAAACGCCATTGGAGCAGGCCCTTGTGACGGCCTACAGTGAATGGGCTGCCGCTGCCAGCCAGCAGATTCTGCCCACCCTGGAATTCATCCTCAGCCAGGAACTCATTCCGGAATATGAGCGGGCGGTCGTGGCCGCGTTCCCGGATATTGCCCAGCAGGCTGCCATGGAGGTGGCGCGACGTAACGGCCGACCGGACTTCGGCCGGGGTGAAATGCTGGGCGTCCTCTGGCGAACCAACGTGACTCCCGTCGGCGGGGCAGGGGAACTTTACGAGCGGACGCTACCGGTCGTGGATCCGGTCATGGACCAGTATCCTAATCAGGCGGACTATTTCAATACGGCGCGGAGTCAGCGGCAGTGGCTCGCTCGGCATTATCTGGATATGTGGAACGATCGGGCGATGCTGTTTTTCGACCGAGAAGCCAAGATGAGCCAGTTCGGCAGACTCTGGCGCAACTTCACGTGTGGGCAGTTAGAGAGGCTGCTCAATGAATATCCCGCCAGCAATCTGCCGTTCGTTATCCGCACACCCGGCGATGAAATTGTGGATCCCAACGCCCATCTGGATCAGTACTTCACGTTCGTGGGAGTGGCGTATTGGCGACCCATGCGTCCCATCTTGCCGGGGCTGTTTGGTCATCCCCTGAGCAGTGACACCATCGCCTTTGCGCAGGTGCGGGTGTTCGTTCCCCGGCGGCGGTTGGTGTGGGAGTATTTCGTGCCGGGGCGGCAAACCGATCCTCTGGGAGGCGTTCCGGGCGATTTTGCCGAATTGCCCGTGGAGGATACTTCCCCACCCGGGGAAGAGGAACATGTCGAGGGCACCTGGCAGGTTGTTCGTGAGGATGTACCCACCCACTGGGACCTTCTCAATCAGCACTGGACGTGTACTTTGCAGCCGGCGACGGTGTGGAGTCTGCCGGCTATTCTGCAGACTCCGCCTCCTTTGCCGGAATTTGCCGGTTGGAACTTGCGGTTGCCTTCACTTCCAGGTTGGACGGCCGCTGATATCCAGAAGATCAGTCCGCACTGAAAAATGCCCGCGGGTTGACCGTCTGGGCGTAAATAAGGCGGTGTGTGTATGTGTATGCGACACGGTGTAACAAAGTCCGAAGCGACAGGCCAGAACGGCCCTCAGTTCGACGCTCCTCGGATTCCGCAGGGCGCGTTGGGGATGAGCAGGCGACGATCAGACCGTTGTGGACTGGCTCCGCTGGAGCTGGTGATCGCTATTCCCCTTTTCCTGTTCATGATGGCTTTGATGATCAATTTTGGGACGGTCGCGGCATGGCGGGTGCGGTCGCTGGCCGTGGCGCGGCATGCGGTATGGGCGAGCCGTCATCCGCGGAATCTCGCACTTGCGCCGCGGCCTGAGTACTGGCCGACAAATGCCGGTCTGGGAAGTGGAGGGGACGCCGACGCTCCCGTGCTGGATGATCCGCGCGTCAATCTGCCGGTGGCGCGAGGTCCGAGATTGGGGAGTTTCGTGGTCAATCCCCTGCTCCTGGATCCGACACGGGGGTTTCGTCGGGGGTCTTCCGATTTGTCGCGGGATTTTCCGTTACTTCCCACGCTCGGGCCGTACGAACTTCGGTCCAGGGCTCCGCTGCTGGACAATTGCTGGCAGTACCATCAGATGTCGCTTCCCCAGCACTGGCATGATCACTGGGCCCATCGCGTGACGGCCCTCTACCAGTTGCCCACGGCGGGGGGAAACTATCTGGCGATGTACGTCCAGGCAGCTCTGGCGATTCTCAGCATGCCGGAACGTCCTGCCCTGTTGATTCTTGATCGCGATCCCGAATTTCCCGCTTATGCCCAAAGATTTGGCTGGCGCGGAGGCGGCTCACCCGACTTTCACCCGCGGTTGAGTTCCTTTTGTACCACCGATCTGGCCGTAGCCCAGGATGAAGTCGAAAGGCTGCTGGATCGCATCGGAGGTGTGCGTCCGCAGCAGGGGCCACCGCGTGTCAACCATGTGCCTTCTCTGGCCGAGCGGATGGCCTCCGCGTACATCGCCCTTTACCAGAGTGTCATTCAGGAATTGAACAACCAGCTTAACGCTGTTCCCCCGCCTCCCCCGGGTCAGATTGCGGCCATCCAGGCGGAAATTGCCCAGTTGCAGCAATGGGTGAGCACTCTTGATACCTTTCGTCAGAGTTTGCAAAATCATGGCCGCCGATGATCCTCAAACGGGAATTCCTGCCCCTGAAACGACCGCCGGTCGCGATGCCGGGCACGGGGAGCGCACGCAAACGTCGTTCGGCGGGGGGCCGTTGAAGTCGCGTCGCATTAAGACGTTCGGCGAGCTGGCGCGACAGATGACCGATTGGACTTCCCGGCTTCTGGTGACTTTTCTGATCCTGGCTGCCGGGTTGAGTTTCGGCCTGCAGGTCATGGAGTGGTGGCGGGAATCGCCAGTCCCGGCGACTTCCTCAAAAAGTAGTGACCTTGCGATAACGCCGGGGCAAACGTCGGCTGGACGGGACGGGGACAGCATCCGGGTCAGCACAGAGCAGGGTCATCTGAACGTCATCAGCATCTCGGGCAGCCAGGCGGAAGCCTGCCGAAAAGCAGAAGAAGTGTGTGTGGCTGTATCGGAGACGCTGGCCCTACCCCAGACTCCGCCAAGTCCAGAGGAGCAGCGCCTGTTGGAACGGTTGGCCACAGCAGACCCGGTGCGGTCGTTACCCGACGGCACGCGGGTTTTCCGTTACCCGGGCGATTTTCTTATGTGGGCGATCGTAAAACCGGGCAGTTCGTCGAAGCCGAAGCCGGTGGAGAATCAAGTGGACGCACGGCGTGGGGCGGACAGTGGTGATTCTTCGGGAAGTGACTCTGATCCGCACGGTGCGAAGGGGCCTTCCCGCGTGACAGAGCGGGTGATTGGGTGGGCGGTGCTGATGCAGGCCGGCGGGAATCTCTGGTCTCTCTATGTTCTTTCCCCCACGCAATCCGAAAGGATGGTGGCCACTGCTGCAGGGAAATCTTCCGACGAGAATATGCCCGAGCCCTTGAGCGAGCTTCCCGACGGGGCTCGATGGGTGGCTCGATTTGGGTTTTCTTCGGAAAACTGGGTGGGAATTTTCGAGGAGACCGTTGCCGGAAAGGCAGTCACCTGGCCCCTGTGGCTTGATCAGCAGTTATCGCGCGATGGGTGGAAAGCAGTGGGCCGGTGGAACAGCTCCGGTCATGAGAGCTGGAAAAGGTATGTGCGAAGCGGCGATGCTTCGGGAGAGGAGCATCTGACGGTACGGCTTCGCACCATGCCCGGGGAAGCATCGCGCGGAGTTCTGGTTTACCTGCGCCACAGCGCTGCACCACCTGACGGTGACTGAACAGATTTTTTCAGAACTCTATCGTGAAAGATTCTTTGAAGAGAAAAACGTCGCAAAGAACCTTTGCGGCTTGGCGTCAAGCGGGTGGAGCCGACATCAAACGGGGCATTACAATAAAGTGGCAGGGTCTGTCTGTGGTCAGGATTTGAAGTGTCCATACTCCCGGAGGAAGACACGCTTCCATGAAAGGTATTCAAGGACTCATTCTCGGCCTGGGTGTCGGGTTGGCTGCGGCTCTTTTCAACTGGGCTTACATGACTCGGGCAACGGGCGATATTGAGGCAGTTGCATTTGTCGGAATTGCCCCCAACAAGGACCTGGATATTGGTCATGTCCTGGCGGAGGAGGACCTTGTACCGGTCGCGATTCCTCCTCTTCCTGCGCGACGGCTCAAGGATTTTGCTTATCTCTACGCGGATCGCGCGAGCATCATCGGACTCCGCGTGACGCGTCCTGTCCCCGGCGGCTCTCTTTTGCTTCAGGATGATCTCCGCCCGCCGCCGCCGCGTCTTCGGTTCGGCGGTCAACCGGCCGGGAACACCGAGGAGATTGCGATGTTTATTCCCATCGATACCCGCACGATTGTGCCGAGCTTGATCGAGCCGGGAGACATGGTTTCTTTCATCGTGTCTGCACCGACACCGATTCCTGGTGCAAATCCCCTTCCCGGTGGAAATTCCCCAGCGCCGGCGACCGATGCAGGAGGCGGGCCGCAGGTCATTGGCAAATTCAAGGTGCTGGCGGTGGGTAACCGGCTGACGAGCGTCGAAGCCCATCGGGCGTACCAGCTCCCGCAATCCCAGGAGAATATTCTGACCATCAGCGTGAAGCTCGAAAACGGGCGTCTTGAACCCAAGGCGGAGCGCCTGTGGAAAATGCTGGAGGCCACGAATTTTCGACAGGTGGGGGTGATTCTCCACTCACGAGAGACTTCCCAGAACTGAACGTTTTTCAAGGAAAACCACAGTGGGGGTCGCATGAAGATCTGGTACAACCGCATCAACGAAAGCCGCCGGACCATGATCGAGGTCGATGCCACGGAAGTGTGGATCGGCCGGGACAGCTCCAACACGGTGGTGCTCCCCAGTCCCCTGGTGTCGCGACGGCATGCGGTGGTGCGACTTTTAGAGGATGGGCGTTTGCAGTTGGAAAACCTCGGGCTCAACAGTTGCTTGGTGGGTGAAGAGGAGGTGCTGGGAGGGCAAACGGTCGTTTTCACACCGGGGACGAAGGTGCGGATCTGGCCCTTTACCCTCACCTTTGAGGCGGAGAAGGCCGTCACCGTCTCCCGGCAGGAGTTGGAGGCCCACCTCCGATCCCTGATTGCCGATCTGGAACTGCGGATTCACCGCAAGTTGCTGGAACGACTCGATCTTTACGAATTTGAGAATCGTCGGACGAATGATCCTCAGAGCATTCTCCTCCTGGAGAACAATATTGAGGATATTTGTCGGGATCTGCGGGTGTTTGAGCCGGAGAATGAGCCGGTCCTGGAAGAAATCACGGGGCTGGTGCTCCGCGATTACCTGGTCAACAGCCTGATCATGGAGTCGGGGAGCCAGTCGTTTTATGAAATGACCGGGTTAAGCGCCAACGAGTTCGATATTCCCGCCACACTGGTCCCCGAGCGGGAAGCGGAACTTGCGGGGATCCTCAATTTCATCCGGGAAAGGCTGAGGCTTTCGGAATGTCGGGACACCACGGAGCAGGTGCAGCGTATTGAGGATCATTTCAGTGAAGCGTTTCAGCTCGTGCGTCCCCACCTGCACAGCGAGTTGCGGAAATATCTGATTCTGCGGACGCTCAAGAAGGATTTGAAGGACACCATTTTCGGCTTTGGGCCCCTTCAGGACCTTCTCCGCGCGGATTCCATCACGGAAATCATGGTGGTGGGCAAGGATCAGATTTACGTGGAACGCAACGGCGTCATCGAAAAGTCGGGACGGCGCTTCATCTCGGACAAGGTCACGGAAGCGATCATCGAGCGGATCGTGGCCCAGGTGGGGCGGCGGATTGACAAGAGTCAGCCCCTGGTTGATGCCCGGCTACCCGACGGTTCCCGCGTCAACGCCATCATCCCGCCGCTGGCCGTGAAAGGACCGTGCCTGACGATTCGGAAGTTCCCGTTGCAACGGATGACGATGGATGATCTCATCGAATTGGGGTCGATCACCAAAGCGGCGGCCACGTTTCTTCGGGCGGCGGTCATTGATCGAAAGAACATCCTGGTCAGCGGGGGCACGGGGGCAGGGAAAACCACGCTGCTTAACGTCCTGAGCAGCTTCATCCCGTTCAAAGAACGGATCATCACCATCGAGGACACGGTCGAACTCCGCCTTCATCAGGAGCATGTCGTCACCCTCGAAGCCAAGCCGCCCAACGTGGAGGGGCAGGGAGCGTACACCATCCGCGATCTGGTCCGCAATGCACTGCGGATGCGGCCGGACCGGATCATCGTGGGTGAATGCCGTGGGCCGGAAGCCCTGGACATGATTCAGGCGATGAATACCGGCCATGACGGTTCACTGACGACGCTCCATGCAAACACCGCGCGAGAGGTGATCGAACGGTTGGAGGTGCTCATCCTCATGGCGGCCGATTTGCCGATTTACTCCATCCACCGGCAGATTGCCTCGGCGATCGATCTGATCGTCCATATTTCGCGGTTACCGGGCGGAAGGAGGGTGATCACGGAAATCACCGAGGTCGTGGGGGTCGATCCCGAGACGAAAAGCGTCATCATGCACGACATCTTCAACTTCCGGAATGGCCAGTCTCTGGAGCCGACCGGCTATCTTCCCACGTTTATCGACTCACTGGTGGAAAAGGACCTGCTGGACCTCAACTTCCTCTACGGGGAAGGCTATCAAGCCGTGCAGGCTGCCCCTGGGGGAACGGGCCCTCAGCACGAAGCCATCGGCGAGGACCGGAGGATTCGGGTATGACGGGAAACCAGGATTTACTCCTGCTGGGCTGCCTGTGCTCAGGAATCGCGGCCGCTATCCTGGTGTACAGCGCTCGTGATTGGCTTGCCCAGGCATTCGCCTGGATGGAGGCCGACGTCACCGATAAGCTGCGGCGCTTGCGGGTGAGGACCACACGGGTCAGATTCTGGCTCATTCTCTGGCTGGTCGGTATTGCCGTGGCTTTTTTCGGCTTCTGGCTGGTGGTGGACAGCCTTATCTTCGCGGTTTTGACGGCCGTATTACTTCTGGCCGCGCCGTGGTATCTTCTGCGGCGCATGGCCGAGTACTATCGGCGGAAGATCGAGGATCAACTGGCCGATGCCATGGTGACCCTTGCCAACGCGGTGCGAGCAGGTTTGTCGCTGGCCCAGTCGTTGGAGATTCTGGCGGCCCAGTGTCCACGGCCTATCAACGCGGAGTTCCGGCAGATTGTGGCGGAATACAACCTCGGCAAGCCCCTCGATCGGACGCTCATCGAAGCGAAACAACGGCTGAAGAGCGAGAACTTCGCGCTGTTCGCAGCGGCCCTGCTGGCCAGTCACGAACACGGCGGGCGACTAAACGAAACGGTGGAACGAATTGCAGGATCCGTCCTGGAACTTCAGCGGCTGGAGCGTAAAGTTCTTTCGGAAACAGCCCAGGCCCGCAAATCGGCGGTTTACATGGCTATCGCCCCGGTGATCTTTCTCATTGGCTTTTACATCATGGATCCCGCCAACACGATGCTGTTGTTCACGCAGCCATTGGGACACCTCCTGCTGGGGATGGCCGTCATGCTGGATGTGATCGCGTATCTCTGGGCCCGTGCGTTACTAAGGCCCGACATCTGATAGCGAAAAGCCGAAAAAAGGTGCATACGCCGTGACCGTCAGTAAAAAGAATCGCAAAACACGCCATCCTGAAAAAGGATGAGTTGCCTATGGAGACCTGGCAAGCTGGACAGCAACATGCGTTTCTGCTGGTTGTTTCTTCCGCGCTGTGGGCGGCCGCCGGGTTTTTTGTGACCCAGTGGCTGTGGCAGATCGTTCATACGGAAGATCTGCCCCAGGGGGCCGAGTGGCGCTATGACGTCAGCCGAATCAATGAACTACGTCGTGCGGACCGTTTTTTCCGGCTGTTTCAGCCGCTTATTCAACTCCTGGCGCGATTCAATCGGGCGGCGTTTCGGGAGGCCCTTCCCGAGATCCAGCGGCACATTCACTGTGCCGGGTTGCCACGATTCTGGCTGGCGGAGGAATATCTGGCCAAGCTCGAACTCATTGCTCTCATGCTTTTCCCGCTGTACACCTATGTGGCAGTGCGGGCCGTGGGAGCTGCGGGCGTTCTCCTCGCCGTGATTTTCTCCGGGCTGACCGTGTGGCTGTTGCGGTTGCGGCTGGCTGACCGGGCAGCGCGACGTCTCCAGGCCATCAAACGTCGGCTGCCGTTTCTCCTGGACCTGCTGACCCTTTTGATGGAAGCGGGATCCACGTTTCTCAATGCCCTGGCCCAGGCTGTGGAAGAATATCGGGGGCATCCCATCGCCGAGGAGTTCGGCCGGGTTCTCGCCGACATCCGGATGGGGAAGACCCGCTATGAAGCCTTTCACGCGATGCGAGAACGCCTCGCCGATGACGAAATCACGAGCATTATCGGCTCCATCTTGCAGGGGGAGACCCTGGGAACGCCGCTGGCCTCGATCTTCCGCACCCAGGCCGACGTGCTCCGCATCAAGCGGTCCCAGCGAGCCGAAATGATCGCGGGAGAGGCGGG
>ERZ795042.1273-NODE-1273-length-16838-cov-6.469046_pt1 | contig 16838 bp, 11 predicted proteins | sample MGYA00375126_ERZ795042 | MGnify/ENA primary metagenome ERZ795042 (study PRJEB30171, sample SAMN05518105) | compost metagenome | isolation source: Feedstock adapted compost from Newby Island compost facility, Milpitas, CA | place: USA:Newby Island compost...
TAAGACAAACATGACTAAATTCCTGGCCCCGAACAGATCCTAAGCTCTCCCCGCTACGCTACTTAACCCCAAAACCCATGCGGAAGATCAGTCCGACATCGGTTTCATTCGGATGGTGAGAGAGGCTTGCGGGCAGGTTAGCCAGGAGGTCCCGGTTCCGCCCGGGCCATGGCACTTCGGAGGGACGTGCTTGTCACGTCCGCATTCGGAGGGACCCGCTTGTCGGGTCCGATGAACGCCCATCGATAATCCAATCTTTTTTCGTGGGCACGACGAGCGTGCCCCTCCGGGGTTTTCTTCCGAGGGACCTGCTTGTCAGGTCCGCATTCGGAGGGACCCGCTTGTCGGGTCCGATGAACGCCCATCGATAATCCAATCTTTTTTCGTGGGCACGACAAGCGTGCCCCTCCGGGGTTTTCTTCGGAGGGACGTGCTTGTCAGGTCCGCGGAAGTTTTCCCGGAACTAAGACGGGTGTTCAATGGTAGGGGCAATTCATGAATTGCCCCTACAACGTCGGAAAAACCTGTTTGTCACGCCCACTTGTCAAGTTTGGATGATCGATTGTCTTTTCGCGGGCACGACGAGCGTGCCCCTCCGGGGTTTTCTTCGGAGGGACGTGCTTGTCAGGTCCGCCGTTTAACGTTGGATCATCCACCCGCCTTCAACGGGCACGACGAGCGCGCCCCTCCGGGGTTCAACGGACGCCATGGAAGGCGTCCCTCCAATGGACGTGTGTCCCATACCGGAGCTCTTGGGGATTTGATCGCGCACACTGTTTCCAGAAGCTGCGGTCCCTGGTAGGCTTAAAAGTTCGAGCCATCGTTTTCGCGTGTGGCTTGCTGATGAGTTGGGCGAGCCATTCCTGCATGTGCTGTCACGAAGGACCGGTACATAGAGTTGGTGTCTTCTGAGATGTTCATCGCAATTGAAGGTGGAGATGGAACTGGAAAAACGACACAGGTCGAGCTGCTCTGCCGATGGTTGGAGGAGCAGGGCCACGTCGTGACGCGCTGTCGCGATCCCGGAGGTACGGTGCTGGGGGAGTCGGTCCGGTCGATTCTGCTTCATCGTGATGACGTTCCCATGGGCCTCGAGGCGGAAACGCTCCTTTATATGGCAGCCCGGGCGCAGCTTGTCTCCGAGGTTATTCGCCCGGCTCTCTCGGCCGGAAAAATCGTTGTTTCCGACCGGTATCTTCTTTCCAATATTGCCTACCAGGGCTACGGTGGAGGCCTGTCCGTCGAAGCCGTACGGAACATCGGCCTTTTCGCCACCGGCGGATTGCTTCCGGACCTGACGATTGTGCTCGACATGCCTGTCGAGGAAGCATTGGCCCGAATCGACCGGGCGCTCGATCGTCTGGAATCTCGCGGGCGGGAGTTTCTGGAGAAAGTTCGCGACGGTTTTTTGCAGGAGGCTGTCCGTGCTGCGGACCGAATCGCCGTGGTCCGGGCAGACCGTCCCGTCGAGGAAGTTCATGCAGCCATTCGGCGAATTGTCGAATCGATGCTGGCCTCCCGGAGACCTCCCGGGTAGTTCGAACCGACAAAGCGAGGGGCGAACTCTCTCGGCCGAAGGCAAGACTGGATTTGGGAAAAGACACAGAGCGTGGCCATGAGCTGGCAGGGGATCGAAGGACACGACGCGATTGCGGAGCGGTTTCGCCGGGCGTTTGTCCGCGGTCGGATTGGGGGAACCTATCTCTTTGTGGGGCCGCCGGGGATCGGGAAACGGACCTTTGCCCAAAAATTGGCCCAGGTCCTGCTTTGCGAAAACCCATCAAAAGAGGCCTTTGCACCGTGCAATGCGTGCTCTGCCTGCGTGCAGGTGATTTCGGGGACCCATCCTGATCTCCTCCTCCTCAGCAAGCCCCCGGAGAAGTCTTTCATTCCCCTGGAAATGCTGATAGGCGACCGATCCGAGCGGGGGACAGAGCGCGCCGGCCTGGTGGGCCACCTCGCTCTGACGCCGTTTTCCGGACGTTATCGGGTTGCCATCATTGACGACGCGGACTATTTGAATGTCGAAGGGGCCAACGCGCTTCTCAAGACGCTGGAAGAGCCGCCGGCAACGGCGGTTCTCATCCTCATCAGCAACTCTCCGGCGAAGCAACTGCCCACGATACGGTCACGCAGTCAGATGATTCGTTTTCGTCCCCTGCCCGAGGAAATCGCCGTCCGCCTGTTGATCGAGCAGGGCATGGTCGACGATCCCGTCTGGGCCCGGGAACTCATTCGGCTTGCCGACGGCAGTCTTGCCCGGGCTGCCGAGCTGGCCTCCCATGATCTGTGGGACCTTGCTGCCAAATGGAGAAAAGCCCTCTCCACGCGGCGCTTTGATGTGACCGCCTGGAGCGAGGAAGTGCGGAATTACCTCGAATCCGCCGGAAAAGAGGCCGCCATGCGACGCCGGGCGCTCCAGCAACTGATCGGGCTGACGCTGGAGTTTTTCCGTCAGGCCCTGCGTGCGGTGGCATCCCACAGCGTGCAAACCGCGGGAACCTCTGTCGGCGAGGAGGTGATGGCCCTCCTCCAAAGTGCCCCCCCTCTTACGGAAGACGTTTTATTTGAGTGTCTCGAATCCTGCCTGGCGGCCTACCAGGATGTCGAGCGGAACATTAATCAGACCCTGCTGATTGACGACTGGTTGCTCCACTTGTGGCACCTTTTGAATGCCGCTTAGTGGATTTTCTCTCGCTTACAGTCCGAAACCCACATAGCCGCCCTTAGAAGTCGTTTCGGCCTCCAGCTTTTGGAGACGTTCCACGGTCTTGGCCAGATCGCCTGCCGCGATGTAACGATCGAACTCGGCCATGACGGCATACCTAACCGTCTCCGAAAACCATCGAATGATCGGCTCAGTCGCCCAGTCACACGTATCTCCCCGCAGTTCCACATCGAGATCGCAGGCAACGGTTTTCCTGTCTTCCGGGTCGGTGATGGCGCAACCTTCGAAACTGAAATCGAGCAGCCCGCGATTGGGATCGTTGGTGAGATGGAATCGGCAATGGGCGTTGAACAGGTAATAGGTATTGTGGCGTCCGTGCTTGCGGATAGCGTTTTGAACCCGTTCCCACAAGGCAAGAAACTTCGGAGACGCGTCCAGAGGTGGATCGTTTCTCGTGATAGTCCGCAGGGGGACACAATCAAAACTGATTTCCACCCAGGTCTTGTTTTGAGCAGCCGCGTCGCTCATCAGCAAACTCCCGTTTCTTGATTTCCCACTGGATGCGCTGTTTCCACCAAAATGGGACGATGTTTGGGTACACCCTCGTCCCGGCGGCGGGCGAACCCCGAGGCATCCGGGCCAGTGACTCGCTGCGCAAACTGAGACCGCCCGGATTCACCACACCGGTCACACGGCCGGATGAGGCCTTCCATCTATCATACAGCCAAAAGAAAGATACACCTGGCGAAAAAGAGAGAAAATAGCGACTGCCTGGCGCGGTGTGGCGCATTGCACTCCCAAATCGTCCCTGGGAGGCAGTCATCAATTGACGAATCGATCGCGCTTTTTCAGTCGGGAGCCCCAACCAGTAAGCCACGCCGTCGCAGGGTTGCGATTGACCTCGTGCGAGGCGCTTTGGTGGCCGCAGTTTTCAGACACTGTTCACCGGGCGGGGTCAAGCACCGCTCTTAGCCATCCCCCCGTGGTTTCCAGGTGCGTGACGACGAGCGGCCCGGCTTTGGCCCACTGGCCTTCCAGCTTGATGGGTTCGATCGTGATTGTTTCCCGAAAGATTTTTTCGAATCGCCGTTCCAGCAGGCTGCGGATGGTCTGTTGCCGCACGGAGAGGCGATCCCGCTCTGGGTCGAAATTGGGAGGTAACACAGTCAGCGGACCTTCGCGGACAAGCCGGATCTCGGGCCCTTTGTCTCCGGTGCCGGATTCAATGCGATATGTCGCGCGGACGTCCATACCGGGATAAGCCCGGTCGCCGCGCCAGTAGGTTTCCCCGCGAAATTCCACGACCAGCCGCCCGTCTGCGAACGTCACCGCGATCGGCCGGCGTGCAGCGAACCGTACGGTCCAGGGCTCTTCCCCTTCATCCCGCTTGAGTTCCTCGGGGACACGTCCCAGGAGGTCCTGGGCAAGCTGCTGGAGGCGTTCCTCCTTGAGGATCATTCCACCCAGAAAACCCTCCGCGAGATTGTTAAACCAGGTGTGGTGAACCCGGAGGGCAATGGCGCCATCTTTCGCCACTTCAGGGGGAGCATCGGCCGCCCCCAGGCCACCGTGTCCGAGTTGCAGAACCGTCATGCTCAACTCATCCTCGGATGTGCTTAACTGCCATCGCGGGAAAAGGCTTCGCTCGAGAAGCGGTTGCCGAACACGGGTCTGATAGCGCTCGGCCGCTTTTTCCAATTGCGGGTCGGCCTCGCTGTCAACGCGCCGTTCCACACGGCGTTCTGCCTTTCGCGCAGCTTCCCATTCGGCAGCATTCTTCTGTTTGAATGTCCGCCGCCACGCAATGCGTTCCACACACGCACTATTGCATGTCACGTCAACGTCCTGGATATCGCTGCGGGTTGCGGCGGAGCAGGTTGCGGGCTCAAAGGACAGACCGTCCGCAGTGAATGCCACCAGCTTGCGCGCGGTGAATGGAGTCTCCGATTGCGAGTAGATGCGTGCCGGGCCGTTAAATCCGACGGTGTCTGAATGAATGGTCCCCTGAACCACGATGGCCATCAGAGCCCGATCAGGAGACGGGACGAGTTCTAACGAGCGTTGTCCCACAATGTGCCCTTTTCCACGCACGTCGGTCCCCAGAATGATTTCGCGGACATCTTCCGTGACATCGACCGGTTCGGCAAATGCGGACGCGAGAAAGTTCTCTTTGACTCGGACAAAGGCGTTCGGCTGGGCGAAAGCTTCGCGAATAGCCGTCCGCAGCTCTAGCGCCTGCCCGGCCAATTCCAGCCAGTCCAGTAGATCCTGAATCGTCGAGGCCACATGGGGGTCCTGTGACTGTTGATACTCGATAAGAGCTTTTTGCAGGTTATCGAGCACGGCGCGGTAGCGGCCTTCGATGCTCGCATCACCAACAGCTCGAGAAAGCGCCACATAGCGCTGAAGGGCCCGACGAACGTCTGCAAAGCAGGTTAATTGCAAACCCTCATAACCGGCAGCCAGTCGCGAGTACACTTCCTCGAGTGGCCTCAAATCGGGCGAATCTTTTGCAAGTTCTGCTTTGAGAACAGTCCACTGGAGGTATTTCTTCCAGCCTTCGACTTCCGGGCCGGCCCTTTCGAAACGAGCCTCCAAGCGTGCGACAGCCGCCTCCAAATCCTTTCGTGCGGTTGTGACATCTTCTTTCGTGATCGGCCGAAATTGTTTGGCTGCTTCCGCGCAGAGCGTCGTCCAGTCGGGAATCTGGGCAACCGAAAAACGGGGCTGCCCTAGGACGACCGCCAGAACCAGCAATGCGGAAATCCAGGCAAGTTTGTTCCTTTTCACCGTCAGAGACTCCTCGTGGAATAGTTTACCTTCGCTCGATGCCCATTGATCCACCAAACGAATTATGGCTTCAGGGTGGTCGCTGCCGAAGTGGAGATTGGCTATCAAAAGCCGTCTCAAAACACAGCCACCACAGCCCCTAGGCCCGATCCCCGCCCAAGCACGGGACAACCCTCCGCAGAGTTGCTGTTGTTTTAGCTTTACTGACCGAAAAAGTCAACTTGCATTCGCTATTCTTAGTCTTCGTGTGATTAGTTGCAATTTGGCGGCGTTGTGTGTTTAATCTAAAGTTCCACATTTTCACCTTGGGTGTGTTACGCAACCTGTATGGAATGGTGCGCCAGGGACGGTTGTAGGACGACTTTGTGAACAAGCAGCGGAGTCCCTGCTATGCCGACCGCGCTCTGTGTACAAAGCCGGCGAGGCCTTTGGCCCGCCACGACCGTCTTCAATCCTACGGGCATCGTCTTGGGGTTGGCTCTCCTCGTGATGCCGCAAAACGTCGTGAAGGGAGAACAACCCGGCACTCCCTCTGAAAACCCTGCTCCCGCGATTCAATCGGTTCCTGCTGGCCAAGACGCGAACACGCATCGCAATCCATCAGGGCAAAACGACGGTTTTGCGCAAGACGTGCAACATGCGCCGAACGTGGTCGAGAGTGCCATCCATACTCGCTACGCCACCGCATACCCGGTAGCAAGGGATCACCGAAAAGTTTTGCTCGTTTTTTTTACGGACGAAACTTCGTCGGAGGAAGCTGCCAAGGCGCTCTCGGAATTGTGGAGTCCGTTCAAAACGGCCTGCGAGGCAGTGATTGTCCAGCCGAACGAAAAGATTCGCACCGTGAGGGGGGACATAACCCTCCGTGACGATCCCGCCTTCGCAGAGCTTGGCAAACAGCCGGGTCTGGCGATTATCAGCTTCCTAAAAAGTCCCGAAGAAAACGATGATTTTGGCAAGGTGGTCGCCACGTTTACATGCGATGAACGGGACGGGTTCAGCCCGACGCGGCAGCGGGCCATTCGGGACACCCTCACGTCTTTGCTCGGTTCGGCTGCGACCTCCACGCCGAAGCCCATGCAGGGGACTGCCGATGCCCCAGTGGGAAGCGGTCCAGAATCGGCCTCTCAATCACCTCGTTCCGGGAACTCCGACGTAGCCCTAGCGACCCATTTGGCTCCCATCCAGGACGCTGAGATGTGGCTTTCCAGCTACGCGCAGGGGGTGGCCCAGGCTCGTCGCGAGAAAAAGATGCTCCTTGTATATCTGTACCCGGAGAAAAACGTTTCTTTGCGTGAGAAGTTCGAGGGGACGGCACTTCGCGATCCCCGTGTGCTGCAGGAGCTCGTCCATTATGTTCGCGTTCGATTGCCGGAGTCAGCCACCGTGGATCGCGACGGGCAGCCGGTCCGCCTGCTCGATGACCCGTCCCTTTCCGAAATGGAAGGCCAGCCCGGCATCTTTATCGTGGACTATGCTGCCGAAGGCGAAAAATATTATGGCCAAGTGGTCAACGTCTTTCCGTTCCTCGACGGACGCCCATATACTGCCGAACAGATGCTCGCCATTTTGACGCTGCCGCCGGGGACACTCACACAACGGACGATGGTCTATGCGGTTCGAGTCCACCCCGAGCGACCGAAAAGTATACTGGGGCGACCCGATCCCTATCTTTTCTCCGAAGCAGAAAGCCATTCCCAGTACCAGGCGAGAATTCGTCTCCAAGGACATCATTTTTGGGAGTCACGCTTTGCACGCATTATCCGTACCCTCCGCGGGGAGAGCACAGCCAGCGAGGTGTGCGCAGAAAGCTGGCCCGGGCAGGGATTACTCCGGGCGGCCCTGGAGTGTGTGAGGTGCTGGCGGCTGTCTCCGGGCCACTGGCGGGCGGTTTCCTCCCGCTCAGACGCCTACGGATACGACATCAAACGCGGAAGCAACGGCGTCTGGTATGCTACGGGAATTTTTGTCAATCGGTAAGCAAAAGCGCGGGTGTTCTCAAAAAAGGCGAATCGTTATCGGGAAACAGCCGGGGAAGTCCCCGAAGCTGTCGCCGGTGTGGGTTCGAGGAAATGGAACCCATCGATAAACTTGCGGTCGGCTTCATCGAAGAGCGGCCATGACGTATCGTCCACCGTAAACACCGCGGCGTAATAGCCGTCCCGAGGCGACCCCAGCAGATAGTAAATCCAGTGAATGTTGAGGCCCTCCGTGCGCCCCAGAGCATGAATCCGCAACAGGCGGTGTCCGGTGGGGCTTTCCATTTCATCGGCCCCCAGAAATTGCCCGAAATTGCTCCCCAGCGTCTGCCGCACGTTGTTTTGGAACGCCGCCAAAGTCAGTTGGACAGGCCCCTGGGAGTCGCTTCGCGCTAAATTGCATTGTCCCAAAAGGCCGCGTTGATCGACCAAGCGAAACACCACCATGTCGGGTGTGTCCGTGACGACGTACCATCTTCGATCGTGAAGGACCTGAAACCCGCCGGCGTCGGATCGATAGACAAGCCGCGTCTGTTCTTCCGGGGGCGGAAAGGTCAGCGTTGGGATTTGGCCGGGTGTTAAGAGCTGTGGTTCCGGGCGGCGCTGGCGCGTCAACTGGAGCCGGACCGTTCCCTGGAATGGGCTGTCCACATAACCCGCCGTTCGACTGTCGCGAAGGGCCAGGGCCAGCGCGGTGACCCGGCGGTCCATCAGCGACCATCGAAACCGCATCGCCACCTGCATCTGGCTCGTCGCCCCCATGACCCGGCCCTGCACCTTCCCAGAGACCTCGGCTTCCGCATACTCCTCGGTGATCTGCGTCACCCGGCCCTGAAGGGTGTTCTCGGTGATGGATTCCAGGCCGAGTAGTCCGGGGAGTGCATCATCGGGAATCTCCCAGGTGAAGCCCAGCCGAACCGGTTGCGACGGGAGCAACTGATCCAGAAGGATACTGTTGGCGATCACGTCCAGCAGGTCCACCTCGTCGCGCGTCAGCGGCCTATCGGGTGAAAAGATGGTGAACTGCCCCTCTGCCATGTAGAACGCGAGCCGCATCACCTCCGGCCGGAGCTGCACCTGGAATGTTTTGTCACCCACCTGGAACTGCGCGGCAGCGGTTCGGTAGGCGCGAAGTCCCTGGATGGCCGTGGCTCGACCGTTGCCCGCCTGGAGGACCTGCTCTTCATAGGCAAGATGGCCGTCCATCTTGATGCTCGCGGAGGGGCCACCACTTTGGGTCGGTATTTGCCCCTCGGCCGAAATCCGGACGTCCACCCAATCGACATTGTCTGCGGCGACCGGCGGAGGTGTGCTGTCGGAAGGCGGGACCGGCTGAGCCTGTGCCCTCAATGGGGGGGCGACCATCGGCGGAGGACTGACTGTAGGGCGGTTTGCAGAACTTCTACCGGAGTTCGCGGGTTGATTCTCACGGGACAGTACCGGTGGACGCTGGCCGAAATACTTGGTGCTCGGTAATTCTTGGATTCTGGGAGGGAGGGGAGGAGCGCGGTGGGCAGACGGATTTTGCGAAGTGGGGGGCTGACTTTCGCTCTGGCCTGAAACCTGCGAAACTAAAAGTCCTCCACAGGCAACAAAGGTACAGGCCACCAGCAGAAGGCGAAAAGCCGATGGAAACCGAGCACTCGGCAGCTTCGCGAAGATGGGCATACCGACCATCCTTGGAGGTTTTGCGGGTTGATCTTTCTTATTCGAACGAAGTTGGGCAATTCGGTTCGCCGAGAATTGAGAGGGCAAAACTGTAACCGGTCAGAGGCTGCGCCGTCAATATCAAGAGCAAGCAGGTTTGGGTTTCGGGGTGCGTATTCCCGCCGGGGCCGGCTGCTGTGCGCCATGTTCTGAGCAGTTTTGGAACAATCTGCGCCATCTTAACAAGGCACAGGTTGCCTCCCTGTCAAGGTGGGCGTGCGGTTATGCGGCGACTCGCGGGTTCAGTGCTTCTGGAAACTTCTAGTCGTTAATTGGAACGACTTTTGCAAAGAAGGATGTCTTTGGCGTAGCTGCCGACAAAATTGGCAGAACCGACAGAAAGGTGACAGTCGGCACCACCCGAAATAGTGGTTCTGCTCAGTGTAGGGCATGGATGTCGACGGATTTTGAAATTTTGCGAAGACTCAGTTGCAAAAAATTCCAGGTTTGGTACACTGGCCTCTGGAAGTTGAGGTCAATAAGTGCTGACAAATTTAACAAATTGGTTTCGAACCTTTCTGTCGGGCGATGCGTCGATTAACTGGCAGCGGACGCTCAGCAGGTTCGCAACGACCGGCTGTGGTTCGCGCAATGAGGGGTGTTGCCATGAGTGAGGTCGTCAAAGTCAGTACCGATTACCGGATCCCGGCCATGAAGGAGCTTTGCCTCCAGGTGGTCCGGTTTACACCCCGAGCCAAAAAAATCGAGCAGATGGCGCGGGCGGAAGGCCTTTTGAGCGAAATCAAACCCGATAAGTGGTATTCCTATAGCACCATTTGCTACAAGATTACCCGCTTTCGGCCGGATAAGAATATCGGCGAGTTTCTCGGTGAAGATCTTCGCCACGATCTGATCCTCTTCATCGAGGACGTCGCTGAGTCCGTGCCGCTTCGACCGGAAGAGGTCAATGAGAAGTATTACACCCTGCAGGAGCTTGCCGAGAAATTCAACGTCTCGACGAAGACGATTACCAGATGGCGACGAGCGGGCCTCGTCAGTCGCCGGTTCCTGATAGACGGGCGGGTTCGACTGGGCTTTTTGGAAAGCACCGTCGATCGCTTCGCCAAGGAAGAAGAAAAGCGAATTAAACGGGCGTCCCAGTTCAGTCAACTGAGCCCGCAGGAACGCGATGCCATCATCGAGCGGGCAAGGCGACTGGCTCAGGCCGGGGCTTGTCGTCCGGAAGTAACACGGCGGTTAGCCCTTCGCACAGGAAGAAGTATGGAAACCATTCGATACATATTGCAACAATTCGATCAAGCCAATCCCGAGATGGCCATCTTCCCGGAAACGCGGGGACCGCTCAGCGAGGAAACCAAAGAGCGGATCTACCGCGATTACCGGGCAGGGGAGTCTCTGGACGTCATTGCCAAGCGGTACTGCCTCACCCGGGCCCGCGTTACCCGCATCATCGACGAGATGCGGGCCAAACGGATCATGGAGCTGCCGCTCGATTACATCCCCAATGAGATGTTCGAGAAGGTAACTCCCGAGCAGGAAAAGGAGATCCTTGGGCCTCCTCCGCCCGCGGAGCGACCGCAGCGCGCGGCGAGGTTGCCGCAGGGGTTGCCTCCCTACCTGGCCAGCCTGTATGAGGTGCCGCTTCTGACGCAGGAGCAGGAGATCCATCTTTTCCGGAAGATGAACTACCTCAAGTACAAGGCGTCCAAGCTCCGCGAGCAGTTGCGGCAAGAGATGGACGCTCGCAAGCGTCCCAACCGCGCCCTCATGGACGAAATCGAACGGCTCTATGAGGAGTCGGTGAAGACCAAAAACGAGATCATATCGGCAAACCTCCGCCTGGTGGTGTCGATTGCCAAGCGACACGTGGGACCTGCCGAAAACTTCTTCGAGTTGGTCAGCGACGGCAATATGTCGCTCATCCGGGCGGTCGAGAAATTCGACTATTCTCGCGGCAATAAATTCAGCACCTACGCGAGCTGGGCCATCATGAAGAACTTTGCCCGGACCATCCCGGACGAGCATCGTTATCGGGAGCGCTTCCGGACCAGCCAGAACGAACTGTTCACTTTGACCCAGGACGAGCGGTCCGACCAGGTGGAGCAGGAATCCAACCAACTCCAGCGAGAAATTCAAATTCAGAACATTCTCCAGCGGCTGGACGAGCGTGAGCGGCAGATCATCATCCGCCGCTTCGGCCTCGATCGGCAACAGGAACCGCTCACCCTGAAAGAGGTCGGTGCTGAGTTGGGCGTCACGAAGGAACGCGTCCGGCAGCTTGAAGCCCGGGCGATCAGTAAGCTCCGCAAGCTGGCAGAGGAAGAGAAGATCGATCTCTCCGACCTCGAATAAGGCGATGGGGATAACCCCTGGGGAAGGGTCCCCGGGGGTTTTTTCCTTTGTCGCTTGGCGGGAACACGGGTTGTCCGTGCCCTTCAGCGAGACTGGGCAGGAGTCAACAAACCACGCCCGTGGTTTCTTATTCTAGAGGAACCCTGCCGTAGCGAGCATCTCAACGCTGAGCGACGGACCTGACAAGCAGGTCCCTCCAGAATCGAGGCGCACGCTTGTCGTGCCCACCGATGCGAAATGGAGCGTGCAACGTTGAGAGACGGACCTGACAAGCAGGTCCCTCCGAAATGCCATGGCCCGGGTGGAACCGGGCCCTCCAATCCCACTGAAGGAGGGACGCCTTCCACGGTGTCCGTCGAGCCTCGGAGGGGCACGCTTGTCGTGCCCGTTGAAAGCGAGTGGGCGATCGAACGTTGAACTTCGGACGTGACAAGCACGTCCCTCCAAGGTCATAGGGACAATCATAAATGACCCCTCTCCGCCGACCCTCAAAGGATTGGGGATGGTTCAGCTCGCCCCTTCCCTTGGCTTGTGGGCCCGTCCGCCTTATACTGGAAGTTCGGCCAACCTTTTTGGACGGAAGAAGGCGAAAAACAGTTGTTTTTGGACTTTCATGCGGTGATTTGACTGGCGGGTCGATATGGCGAAGAAAAGAATCCGAGCAAAGCGGCGAAAGCGTGACCCTCTGATGGTGGACGGGCAGTATCCGCGTCCGCTCTACGTGGACTACAAAGACGTCGAGTTGCTCAAAAAGCTGACCAACCGACAGGGTAAAATTGTGGGCCGCCGCAAGACCGGCTGTGCTGCCAAAAGCCAGCACGCCATCAGTAAGGCCATCAAGCGGGCGCGGATCATGGCACTGCTGCCCTTTGTCGGTGAATGAAGTCCTGAAGGAAAAGCACGCTGGACGCTTCGACTGGAAGCACAATGGCCATCGGGAGGGTGGGTGGCGTTTCTTTGTTTCGGAGTACCTTCGGTTCAGGAGCCGACGTTGGTTTGGTACGTCCTGTTGCGCGCGAGCACTCCGGTTATTTTTTTCGCTTCCGGCATCGAACCGGTTGGGTGCGGTTGATTGGAGCCGTGGGCCTCTTTTTGCTGGCAGCCGTCACCTCAGGTCTGCTCGCCTGGCAGTTTTTCCCCCGCGGGACCGGCAGGGTGTCTCACTGGCGACTCGAGCAGATTCCTTTCGATGGTGCCCGGGCGTTTCGATATCTTCAGCAATTGTGCGAGATAGGGCCCCGGCCCAGCGGCTCGCCGGGAATGGCCAAACAGCAGGAACTCCTTCTCAAACATTTCGCCGAGCTGGGGGCTCAGGTCGAGTTGCAACGATTTTCCGGGCGGGACCCGCGTACCGGTGGTTCGGTGCCGATGGCCAATTTCATTGCCAGGTTTTTCTCGGAACGGACGGAGCGCATTCTCCTCTGCGCGCATTACGACACCCTTCCTTTCCCGCTGCGCGACCGGATCAATCCGCGCGGCCGATTTATTGGAGCCAACGACGGTGCCAGCGGGGTTGCCGTGCTGATGGAGATGGCGCACCACGTCAGCAAGCTGCCGCCGGATTTAGGCGTTGATATGGTGTGCTTCGATGGGGAGGAGTTCATCTTCTCGGAATGGGATCCCTACTTTCAGGGCTCGGAATACTTTGCGCAGCAGTACGTCGAGTCTGCGCCCCAGCGCCGCTGGCGGTACCGGGCTGCCGTCCTGTTCGACATGGTGGGTGACACGGACCTGCAAATCTATCAGGAGCGGAACAGTGCGTGGTGGCGGGACTCCCGCTGGATTGTGGACGGCATCTGGAAGACGGCCGCCCGCCTCAAAGTCCTCGAATTCATCCCCCAAAAAAAGTATGAAATTCGGGACGATCATTTGGCCCTTCACAACATCGGGGGAATTCCTTCGTGCGTGCTCATCGACTTTGACTATCCTGCCTGGCATACTCAAAACGATGTCCCCGCGTAGTGCTCCCCGTTAAGCCTGGCCAAAGTGGGGTGGGTCGTGCTCGAATGGCTGCGATCACTGGATGTGAGCGCGTTGCCCCAGCCGCAGGGTGGTTGATCTGGCTGATCGAAAAGGCTCGGGGTCACTTCGCGGAGCTGGAAGCACTTGCCGTTTTGACGGGCATGGCGCCGCTCGCCGGAGGTGATCTTTTCTGAAAGAAAAAGAGAGTTGGGGCGATCTGCGTCTGGCCCCAACTCTGAACGAGCCTGTGAGTACACGCCTTATGTCGTTCGCTATGGCCTGCTTCTCACCGGGAACTGCCCACGGTGGCCGGCTCCGGGACGACCCGCTCGAACGTGAACTCCTCGGTCCGATCGTCGTAATCCACCCGCATGGTGGCGCCTTCCCAATCGGTTTCCTTGAGGAGTTCCATGGCGAGCGGGTTTTCGATCCGCTGTTGAATGACCCGCTTGAGCGGTCGAGCACCGTAAGTGGGGTCGTAGCCGAGCTCGGCGAGGGCCTCGATTGCCCGATCGGTAACTTCCAGAGTGATTCCTTTGGAAGCCAGGCGATCCTTGAGCCGCCGGATCTGGATTTGGGCGATCTTCTTGATCTGGTCTTTGCGAAGCGGGTGGAAGATGATCACTTCGTCAATCCGGTTGAGGAACTCCGGCAGGAAATGTTGTTTGAGGGCCTGCATGACGGCCTCGCGAATTTCGTCTTCCGTACCCCCAGCCTGGGTGATCTCCTGAATAAGCTGACTTCCGATGTTCGAGGTCATGACGATGATCGTATTGGTGAAATCCACCGTGTGACCCTGGTTGTCAGTGAGTCGCCCATCGTCGAGCACCTGGAGGAGGATATTGAACACGTCGCGATGAGCCTTTTCAATCTCGTCGAGCAGGACCACGGCATAGGGACGCCGGCGGATGGCCTCGGTGAGCACACCGCCCTCTTCATAGCCCACATAGCCTGGCGGGGCCCCGATCAACCGGCTGACGGTGTGCCGCTCCATAAACTCGCTCATGTCGAGCCGTACCAGGGCGTTTTCGTCGTCGAAGAGGACTTCGGCGAGGGCCTTGCACAGCTCCGTCTTCCCAACGCCTGTGGGGCCCAGGAAGATGAACGAGCCGATGGGGCGTTTCGGGTCCTGAAGCCCGGAACGACTGCGCCGCACGGCGTTGGCCACCGCTTCCACCGCTTCGTCCTGGCCCACAACCCTCTGGTGGAGCCGTTCCTCGAGCACCAGCAGTTTGGCCCGTTCCGTCTCCATCATGCGAGAGACGGGAATGCCGGTCCAGGCACTGACGACCTCGGCAATCTCCTCGGGACCGACTTCCAGCCGGAGCAGCCGTTTGTCGTCGGGGACGGGATAAGAATTCTCCGCCTGCTCCAACTGTTTGGCCAGTTCGCGGCGTCGGATATCCAATTCGTAGAGTCGCTGGTAATCTTCCTCACGCACGAGCATGCCGGAGGATTGCTTCTCTTTGATGGCGGCCTGAAGCTGATTGAATTCATGCTCGGCCTGCTGGAGCTCGTTCTGGAGACGCCGAGTCTGCTCGATCGCGGCTTTCTCTTTCTCCCACTGGTCACGCAGTTTTTGCAGTTCCTGACGCAGCTTGTTGATCTCCTCTTGAATTTCGGCACGGCGCTCCCTGGCGTGTTCCTCGGTCTCATCAGCAAGCTGTCGCTCGGCCAGTTCCAGTTGCACAATCCGTCGTTGGAGCTGGTCGATCTCCACCGGGACACTTTTCAGCTCCATGGCGAGGCGGCTCATTGCCTCGTCAACGAGATCGATGGCCTTGTCCGGGAGATAGCGGTCGGTGATATACCGGTGCGATAGTCTCGCCGCCGCAACAAGAGCCGAATCCTTGATTTTCACACCGTGATGGGCTTCGTAGCGGGCCTTCAGACCACGGAGAATGGCGATGGTATCCTCGACGGAAGGCTCGCCCACGTACACCGGTTGAAACCGCCGTTCCAGGGCTGCGTCTTTCTCGATGTATTTGCGGTACTCGTCCAGAGTGGTCGCGCCGATGCACCGCAGATCACCCCGGGCAAGAGCCGGCTTGAGCAGGTTGGCCGCATCCGCGCCGCCCTCCGCCCTTCCTGCTCCCACCACGGTGTGAAGCTCGTCGATAAAGAGGATGATATTGCCGCCGGCTGCTTCCACCTCCTTCAGCACGGCTTTGAGACGTTCCTCGAATTCGCCGCGGTATTTCGTCCCGGCGATGAGCGCCCCCATGTCGAGGGCGATCACCCGTTTGTTTTTCAGGTTTTCCGGAACATCCCCATCTGCGATCCGCTGGGCCAATCCCTCCACGATCGCGGTTTTCCCCACACCGGGATCACCGATCAACACGGGATTGTTTTTGGTGCGCCGCGACAGGACCTGCATGACGCGGCGGATTTCCTGATCGCGACCGATCACGGGGTCGAGTTTTCCCTTGCGGGCCCGCTCCACAAGGTCCACCCCGTAACGCTCAAGTGCCTGAAATTTCGCCTCCGGGTTCTGGTCTTCCACACGCGCTGTTCCCCTCACGGCCCGCATCGCCTGAAGAATCTCCTGATCGGTGATGCCGTTGAGTTTGAGAATATTGCGGGCCTTGGAATCCACCTTGGCCAGTGCCAGTAGCAGGTGTTCCGTGGATATGAAGTCGTCACGCAGCGTATCGGCCTCGCGCTGAGACTGCTCGAGAACCTTCATAAGTGAAGACGAGGGTTGCGGCTGGGCACCGCCGGAAACCTTTGGAAAATGGTTGAGCTCGCCCTCGATGATCCGTTCAAGCTGAGACCGGTTGACCCCGATCCGCTCCAGAATCGGCTTGATCAAGCCGTCTGTTTCACTCACCAGAGCAGCCAACAGGTGGACTGGGTCGATCTCTGGATGCCCCCGTTCGGACGCCAGGGATTGCGCATTGGCAACCGCCTCCTGGGCCTTGATGGTCAATTTATCAAATCGAAAAGCTGGCATGATTGCCTCCTTTCTTTACGGTGTTCTTTACGGTGGTTGCATGAGATTCTAGGTGCCACACGCGTCATCTTCACACACACGTGTAACATGGAAGACGAGAACCTGTCACTCTTGCTGAAAGCAGCAGTCAGTTTTGCCTATCGAATTGTCCTGGGCAAGATGGTCACTTGTTCCAGGGCACACGCGAGCATAGTGTATGCAGCACCCGGGAAATCACCAAGTGCGACGCTTTAACGGCAGGAGGTCGCTGGGGTAAGCCCGAGCACAGCGACCCCCCGAAGATTCGCCCATTCGCGCGATAACCCGGAACAGGGTGCAGGACCGGCGGGGAACGATCACTTGACCTCGAATTCCGCATCGATAGTATCGTCGTCCTTACCGCCGCCCGACCCCGATGTTGTACCACCAGCAGCGGACGCGCTGGCGCCTGCAGCAGCTTTCTCATACAGCGTCTTGCTGAACGCGT
>ERZ795042.1279-NODE-1279-length-16811-cov-455.994509_pt1 | contig 16811 bp, 21 predicted proteins | sample MGYA00375126_ERZ795042 | MGnify/ENA primary metagenome ERZ795042 (study PRJEB30171, sample SAMN05518105) | compost metagenome | isolation source: Feedstock adapted compost from Newby Island compost facility, Milpitas, CA | place: USA:Newby Island compost...
TTGGTCGGCAGATCGGCGTCCGGGTCGTACCAATCGACCGAAAACTGCCAGGCCAGAACGTCCAGCACGTCCTCGGGAAGATCGTTGATACGGGAGTAGATCGCAACCTTCCTCGCCTCCTCCGCTAGTTTCCGGAACTGCGGCGTGAGGGCAGCGCTGAACCCCTGCACGTCGACGTCCTGTTGCATGAATTTCGTCTGAAGGGCCAGAACATCAACGTCACGGATACGCATCAAATCAGCCCCCCGTAAGTAATCGTTTTGGTGCCGAGCTTTGCGACCTCATGCGGCTGGATCTCCTGATACACGGGCGACGTCATGACGATCCGATGGGCGCCGGCCGCATACATTCGGGCGAGCAGGTCGTCCGGCGTGATAGCTCGTCCGAGCCTGGATTCCTGCCATTCGACATACTGGTCCACGGCACCGCCGGCGTCCTCGATCGCCGCCCTGATGGTTGAAACTTCGGTCTGGCGATCCGAGCTGATGTAATACGTCAGCTCGATGTCGTAATTCACAACGCCGGGAGCCAATACTGTGACCAGGTCCGTGAGCGGACGGACGTCTTTCGCGTTCACCGCTGCGGCCACTTTGTCGAGCACGCTTTGATCCGGAAGCCCTCCACCTTTCATCAGCACGTAGATATTGACCTCAGACGGAGCCGGCGATGTCACCGCCACATCCGCGATGCCCACGTCCGCAGATTTCGCGTGGAAGATGTATCCATTCTCCGGGCCAGCCGTGCTGAACGACGACGGTGCCAACCGCTGCCGCTCACGATATGCCTCATCAGACTCCTGGTCCGTCCCGCCGGAGCTGGTGTCGATGTTGGCGGCGCTCGCCACGTAAGGGATCGGATCAACGATGATAGAAATCTGGCCGGGGACGAATCCGTTGAACTTGGCGCCGCCCTCCGTCGACTCCGCTTCCACGTCTCCGTACGTATCGCCGGCGGGAATGGTCAGGTCTTCAACGGTCGCAAAATAGGCAACACCGTCCGGTGTGACCCGGGTCCCTTTCGGCACGATGACCAGGTTGAGCTGAATGGACGAAAGCGTGAACCTCATGGTGACTCTCGCCGGTTGTGCCGGAAGTCTTTCCACGCCGAGCAATGCACCGAGAGCGTCCAGGGTGTCGCCAAACGCGAACGGAAGCAGGTTCGAATTCGCGGCATAGTTGATCTCGTTCTTCAGGCCGACGATGATCGGCAGCATCTGAAGCAGGAAGATGCGACGTGGATCGCCCGGGTACAAAACAATGCCGGTCGCCTGTTGGAACCCCTCAATGAGTTCATTCTCGATGCGCTGCGCATCCGCATCGACAAATTGAATCGGCTCGGTCATATATCGACCACCACCTCAAATATCAAAGTGCCATCCTCCGCCATGCCAAGATAATTCACTTCCTGCACCGCCGCTCGCGGTTCGCGTTCATCGATGACAGAATAGATTTGAGCCGTTACGAACGCCGCAGCCTCCTGCTCCGGCATGTCCACGAAATCGCGCTTGATTCCGAGCGTCCGGTCATATGCAACTTCATACTGCAGCGTGTTTATCAATGTGAAAACGTTCTGAGCGATCTCAGCAACGCCGGAGGCGCCCCAATCGATTTTGGGAGGCTCAGCACTGTTGATTTTGACCAGCACTCACTTCACCCCCGGCGAATAACTCGATACCTCAACGGAAGTATGCAAGGAGCTGACCGCATTCGGATTGCTCCGTTTATTCTCCGCTTTATTCGGTGGGTTGGTAATATAAGAACTTGGCGTCAGATTGAGGCTTACGCCTTTCGCAACATTTTTTGTTTTGTCCTGCGGCTTTCCGGCGCGGACGTACTCCTCGAAATCCAGCTGCAACTTCGCCCGAACGATGTTTCCCTTACCGTCGATCTGGGTTTCGCTCACCCCGACCGACTTCAGGAGCCATTTGTTTTTGCCGATCGGCTTCGTCCCGAGGATGAAATAATCGGGCGTGGCCTTTGATTTGATGGCCTGCCACGCCTCGATCTCCTTTCGGACGTCGACTTTGAAATCTCGCCTCAGCACAACCTCAACGCTCAGCGTATCGAGCGCCTCGCCCTTGATGTAGGTGCTGGGCTTGCTTTTTAATTTTTCCTGCGATTCCGTTTCAAGGCTTCCAGACCAGCTCAGGCTGCTGATGGTGTATATCCTGCTCGAGCTGACCTGAAACACTTTTTTGGCGAACGACGCTATTGGCACGGATCATCCCTCCCTCCGCACCGCGATAATCATGCCGTTGGCCAAGTTCGGCGAAAAGAGGGCGACGACAGCCACGTCGTTGACTAAGGGCGAAACATGCTGGGCATACGGAATGTCCGCAGTCACGACGTTGTCCGTGTCCTGAAATGTCACCCGGGCTTTTCTGTTCACCAGATCCACTGAACTGACGATCCCTTGCTTCACCATCAATACCCCTCCAGTGGCCGCCGCAGCCACAGTTTCGTCCGGTTGTTCAGCAGATCGTGGACCAGCCGGTCGATGATGTACTTGCCGTCGAACATGCCAATATCTTGGACAGCGACAACGGTCCCTGCGGCGTAATTGGTGTTGAGGTTAATTGTCAGCATCCCGGTCACCATGTACTTGTTAAGGCTCCGCAGGATGCCTCGGGCCCACCGGATGGCCTCCGCCTGGCTCGTGGCGTATTCGTTTCGCTTGAGCGTCGGCCCACGTACCCCGGGGGCCTGAAACTCGCCCTCGATGTACCCGCCGGGGGTCAGACTCCGAACGACGCACTTTTCATAGATGTCCGTAGATTTGTCAATGAATTCGAACGCACCGTTGACGTCACTTTCGCGGATAAAGCCGCGTTTCGGATCAACGGCCTTCTGCTCCTGTTTGGCTTCATCGTATATGACAACCGTCCGGTTATTGATCTTGAGCGCGTAGCCTTCCAACATGCACCGATACGCCAAAAAGGTGAAGTCCGGTTCCTCGCGCTGATCTACCCGATTGTACAAATGATTTACCACGTCATAGGCGCGAAGCGTGAACCCGTACCGGGACGCGATCTGCGTTGCAAATTCCAGGAACCGGACGTTCTCCCACCCCTGCGAGCGTGCCGTCTTGCTCTCCTGCGGAATGGAAAGCGCCATGATGCCGAACCGGCCAGCTGTCTGCACGAGCTGATCGACGTACATGACGCCGGTGTCAAATCCGTTTTCCCGGATCTGAATGGTATCGTTCTTCGCAGGCCGCCACTTCGACCAGACGCCATCGGAGTCCGAAAAGACGACCGAAAGGCTGTCCGGCTTCCCGCCGGCGTTGTCTGTGATCTGAATCGCGACGGGATGCACCGATGACGTAATGTCCGTTCCGTTATAGATGATGTTCATCCCGAATCCCTCTTCCACGGTGGGAGAGTGGCAGCCGCTGGCGTCTCGATAATCGGGATCTGAAGCACTTCACCGCCCTCAAAAACGAGAACGTCCCGGTACTGCAGGTTGGCCTGAATGATGACCGAGGAAAGGGACTCGTCGTTGTAGAAATCCAGGGCAATGCTGTCGAACGTGTCCCCGGCCAGCGCTGTGTAGAGGTAGCCCTTAGCCAAACCGCTCCCTCCTCTTCATTTCCCACCAGCGCTCAAATTGAGCGAACATATCTTCTCCAAGCGATCTGAGATCGGACATGATCGACTCTGCGCTGCCGCCATTGATGACCGGAGCAAAAATAAACTGTGGTCCTCCGCCGCCGACGGTATCGACGCCGAGTGCACGCGCCGTCTGATTGAGCAAGCTGAGGCTTCGCGGCGTTCGTTTGAGCGGGATGGCCGCCTCCCAGCCGGCTTCACCGAAGATCGAGGGCTGGTTCGTAAAGCCGCCTTTTGCGAATGTCGGGATCTCCGGGATGTTAATCCCGAAACTTTTGCCCCCGATACCAGGTACCCAGTCGGGAATCTCAAAATTGATTTTGTTCAACCCGCGGATCAGGACGTTGATGCCGCTGATAATGGCATTTACAAATCCCTTGAATCCATCACCAATACCGGACCACAGGTTGCTAAACCAGCTACCCAGTGACTGGAAAAACGGCCATACATGATTCTGCCAGAGTCCGACGATCCACGAACTGACTTGATCCCAGTGCTTCCAAAGCATATAAATGCCTGCTATCAGTACCCCGATAGCCGCCACCACACCGGCAATGACCCACGTCATCGGGTTGGCCAAGATTGCCGAATTGAGAGCCCACTGAGCAGCTGCTGCAGCTAATGTTCCGATCCTTGCTGCCTTTGTCGCCGCAGTCCAGGTCCACGTCGCTGTCGTGCTTACGCCTTTTACAATTGCATCCTTCGCATACAAGCCTTGAAGGTACAAGGTCGCGGCCGCATCTTTCAGTTTGGAAATTCTGAGCATGTCAAAAGCGACTTTAAGCCCCTTCGTTACATTAGTAGCTGTCGTGGTCAATGCCTTATATGTTTCCATCACAGCCATGGAGGTTTTCCATACGGCCATTGCTCCGACGATTCCAAGTATGATAGGTCGTATAACCGGCCAGTTGTTTTGGATAAATTGGAAAACCTTCATTGCGGAATCGAAAACACTTAGCAACGCCGAACCGAACTGGCCAGCCAATTGAACGGCTGTTGGAATGAATTTGATGATTTTGTCCGCCAGGCTAGCGATTCGGTTCTGCAATGCCTCGACTTTCTCGGGACTGTTCGCAAAATTGGCGATGAGCTGGTTGCCACGTTGAAATAAAGCCGTAAACGCCGGAAGCGCGGCCTTCATAATGGTTGCCGACAGTTGCTTAAAACTCTCTTGGAAGAGCCGTTGCTGGTTTGCATAGCTGTCTTGTGTCCGCTGAAAGTCATTCTGAGCATCTTTGCTTACTTCAAGCAGGTAATTGTATCGGAGTATCACCTGAGTGGCCTGATCCATCTTCTCGTAGGCCGTGGTGATGCCTTTCGACAGGGCATACGCTTCAAGATTGGCCACGCTCATGTTGATGCCAAGCGCCTTGAGCGGCTCGGTTTCACCGGAGATTCCGGCCCTGATCTTCTCGAATGCTTCTTCAGGTTTCAGATTGTAGAAAGAAGCAAAGTCGCCGGCGAGCGCAGCCAGGTTTTCCGACATGGTCACCAGGTGCTTGTTCGACACTCCGGAGCTCTTCAACAGAGCACCGAGCGTGCCGGCGTACTGCTTGGCCGAAAGCTCAGAAAGTCCATAAGCAGTTAACGCCGACTTCGCCCACTGATTTATTTGCTCCGCATTTTCGCCGAACGTGACGTCAACAACATTCTGCACTTCAGTCAAATCGGAGGCGAGGTCGAGGCCCGCTTTTCCGACCGCCACCATCGCCGCACCCATACCTGCGGCGCCGATCGCCACAGCCTTTTTGGCCAAATCAAACGAACGGGTAGCGATCTTGCCAAAGAGGCCGGCCTGTTTGGTAACCGCATCCGTCTTCTTCGCCGCTTCCTGAAGAGCGCTTCGAAGGGACGGGTCAATTTTCCCGGCCAGGACAATCAGCGCCTCAAGTTCACGCTTGTTTGCCACGGGCTCGCTCTACCTCCTTCCTCTGACGTTCAGCTTCATCCGCCAAAGACTCAAAAAACCTGACCAATTCGGTCAGGCTCATGCTGAGACATTCAGTTCGCGATGCAAAGCGGTTGAAAACGAGCTGGGTTATGCATCCGTCGATGTATTCGTCGGTGAGGAATCCTCCGAATTCACGAAGAAAAAATCCCTCACAAGGGATTCGGCTCTGGCGGCGTCTTTCGCACTGATCCGCAGGACATCCTCAATTTCGATCGACGGATTTGCTTTGCGAACAGCTGCGGCAAACAAGAAAAGGTGATAGTCAGGATCAAGTTCCTGAACCTGCACCACGTTTCCGGCCTTCTTGTACGCCTTCGTCGCTTCGGCCTTGTCGCGTGCGGTCATATCTTCGAAGTTGTACGGCAGCTCCGAAACCTTCTCGCCGTTGATATCCACGGGTTTGGTCAAAATCAGTTTAGGCACGATGGTTTCCCCCTCCTGAAAAATGGTGCAGCTCCCCATCACTGGAGAGCTGCGTTCAGCGCGGACATGTAATCCACGCCATTGACCTTGTACACGAAATTGAATTTGTCAATAAGCAGCACTTCCTTGCCATCGACGAGCTTGCGGAGGTAGTAGATTTCGAACTCGCACGATCCGTCCGCCCCCGCGTTAACCTCAATTTTTCCGGGATCATAGGTCTTGTTGAACCCGGTCATGAACACCTTGTGTTGCTGAATGCCGACCTTGGCCTGATTAGAGTCGAACACATCGACAACCCACACGACTTCGAATTTGATTTCTCCCGGCCGTGACAAAACGGCATATTGCGGGTTATCGGCCCTGGTGTTGATCGTGAACGGCATACTCCCAATCTGGCCGTAGGCCGGCATGTCGATTTCGCCCATGATCCCGGCGCCACTGATCGTGTCGGTCATCTTTTCGATCGCGGGGAGCTGCAGGTCGGAAGAGTCATCGATGAGCACCAGATTTCCGTTCTGGTCCGTTGCCTTGAGACGGTATCGGACGGTTTTATTCATGATTTTTGACATCAGCTTTCACCTCCGAACAGTGTGCTAAGGCCGGCCGTCGTGTACTGCACCACGAAAGTCAGCGACTTGGCCACCGGCGTGGTCGTCGTCCGGATGTCAAAGACGAAGTCACCCTCGACGATCGAGCTCGTCGGGTTGCTCGTCTCGTTGAACCGGATCTCACCGGAAAGCAGCTTCCCGTCCGCGACCAAACTGTTCAGCCAGGCGCCGGCGTCGTTCAAAATTGTGTCGACGACGCTCCGATTAAGCGGGCCGTCGATGAGAGACATGTAGCGCTGTTGGAACGAGTTGGTGATGTACCGCATCATCCGAATGGAAGCGTCGAACACGTTTTTCGGATCGATCTCCGGTCCGCCGTATTCATAGTTGGCGTTATGCGGCCCCCAGACAACCCAGATGCCACCCCGGAACGTGAATGTCGTAATGCCGTGTTGGTTCAGCTCGTTCGCCTGGAGCTCGTCGAAAACGATAGGAGCACCGCTCTCAAGCACCGTGCCGGAAATGTCCACCTGTTTGTTACTGGGCGACACGTACGGCACGTTGTCATTGGCAAAATCAGTCTGCTGCATCCGGACCGCGATCAGGGTCGACGCCCAGAACGTACGCCCTGCCGATGTTACCTTCGGCCATCCGACTTTCAGCGAAACGTCCGTGTACCCGTTGGCCGCTTTCCACGCGATGGCCTTTTGAATCGTGTCGGCTTCGCTGCCGCTGCTGAGGTCCGCGATGACGATCGCATCCCAGTGCCCGTTGATTTGCTGCGCCTTTGCGACGAGCGCCTCTTTGATCTCCTTAATATGCGACCACCCGGGGGCCGCAAGGAGCGTCGGGATCTGGTTGAGCGTTTGGTAGACCAGATCGACGGCAGCGATACCCGTCCGCACGTCGTCCGTGTTGCCGCCAATGACGTCCGCCGGCTGCACCTCGGAAACGTCCATCTTGTTGAACGTGACGTCCGACGGATTGTCCAGCGATGTCAGCGCGGTGATTTTCACCCGCCCGTCGGGCGCATACTCCGCCGTGTAGTCGGTTCCCTTGACCTTCCCGGCGATCTCGATCGAATCCAGAACGGCCGGTTGATCGAGATAACCGACGCCATTGACGATCGGCACGGAAACGGATGCCGGCGACGAATGTACTTCCGGGTCCATCACGTTGATCACGATAATGGGACCGATCGGCTGAATCCGGTTCTTGAAGTGGGCGTAAACCGCTTCGCAAAGCGTGAACGTCGCCCAGTCGTCAGAGTAGCCGATTTTCTCTTTTGCATCCTCGAAACTATTGATCAGAATCGGCACATTGATCGCTGCGGCTGGATCGGCAAGCTGCTGAACCGGCGCCGTGCCGATGTAAACGGGAAGCGTCCCGACTCCGCTGGGCGGAAGAACATCGGTCGTCGGAACCTGAACGCCATAAACACCGTGTTTGTAGGGCAACTCCTTCACATCCTTTCATCATTCCAAGATGTCATCAGGCGGATTGAGATATGGCAGGATTGCCGCCGTCGCTCGGAATGTCAGCCATCCAACCCAATATCCAACCGGTTGCTGCTGGTACATCCCCCACCGGAAAGGACGCTGTGCCGATGTCAGGCCCTCCCCGACGATAAATTTGGTAGCGAGCTGCTGCCGGCAAATGAAAATCAGATTGAGCAGATCCCGGTAACCTTTGAAATCCGGAATCAGGACGCCAGGCTCCGGGTACAGGCCAGGATTGTAAACAACGAATGTGATGCGGATATTAATCCCCGCGTCATTTCCGTCGTCTTCTCCTTCATCCATTCCGATGACCATGGCCGGAATTGCGCTTTTGAACCCGTCCGGGAACTGCAGCGGCACATCGTCCAGCTGGTTCGGCGGCGGCAGCCAGCCAATGAACACGTTGGGGTGCATCAACCGGTATTCCCGGACGTCATCGTCGTTGGGTGCCATCAGCTTGATCTTCGGGCTGACGTGCTGCTCGCAAAACGACTTGATGGCTTCCAGAATGGTGTTGTCGATCATTTACCCCTCACCTTCCTCAGCCGGTACTGGATTTCGTGATCAATCCGTTCGACCAGCTTCTGATTGGCAAGGGTCTGAATCTCATCCATGACGTTCAGATTCTGGACCATCTGCGTCGGCGAAATCGTCCGCAGCACGTCAATCGGGTATCTGGTATTTCGACGGCGACGGAAAACATGGGTGTTGCCGTCCGGGATTCTCTGCACGAAGGCGCCGGGCTTTCCGCCGACTCGCTTGTAGCCGGCGGACTTTTTGATCTTGACCCTGGCCACCTTCGTCGTTGACCCCAGACCGCCGGGCAGGAAACGGGCAAGCGTGTATCTGCGGCTGCGGATCTGAATCCACGCCCGCGGCCGGCTGAACGTAGCTTTATACTTTTTCATCGATTCCTTGATTTCCCGCGTCTTCACGTTGTAATGCTTGGTAGTAATACGCCCCGTGCGTGTGTAAACGAAGTCCAACGTCCTGTTCACGGCCGACACGAAAGCGCCGGGCATCTGCTTTTCGAATCCTTCCAGACCCTTGATGATTTTGTTAAGCTGTGAGGCATCGATCACGATTCGACTCGCCATGCTACTCACCTCGGTTTTGGTTGAGAAGGATTTCGTAGATGCCCGACGTTTCGGTCACAGAGTCGACGTAGTACAGTTTGTTATTGAACTTCTGTGCGGCGCCCACTCGTGGCGGCTGCCCGTATTCCGAAGCCCGAACGAAGTAAAGGAGCATACCGGTTGTCACGCCGCCGTATTCCCTTGCGGCCCGTTCCTGCAACCGCTCGTTATCGATCATGACGAGCATTTCCTTGCCGTCAATGACGGCAGTTTCGCAGAATTCGGACGGGTTGAAAAAAGCGTTGTCGAGATCAGTGGCGGCGTAATCTTTGAAATTCATTTTGCTTTTCTCCCGGATCTCTTCGGCGGGGCCTCGTCTGCCTCAACGATCAGTTCGCCAGCGTCAAACGCCGGGAAGCGGTCCTCGTTCGTGCCGGGATGTCCGCCGTCCGTATCAGTCCGATCCTCGGGATCCATACGATCCGACTTGGCGGCCTTGGTTTCAGCCGGGGCAACAACCCCCTTGCGAATGAGCGCGCGCACATCTGCCTCGTCGGCATCAAAAACGGAGCCCTTCCGGAAAAGGGCTCCGTTATGCCGGACAAAACCGCGCAAAACCCGGTATTTCATGCCCGGTCACCTCATTCCTCGATTGTATTGATCACGGCCCAGGATGCCAGGTCGAACGGCTTCGGAACCGGCCGGGACTTCAGGATCAACGATTTGGTGTCACTCTCGCGGTTGACCGTCACTTTTGCCGCCCGCGGTGCCTCGATCGTGACGAAGTTGATGCTGTCCTCCGGAATCATCGTGATCGCGCCATACAGCATTTCACCGAGATCCCGGGCGCCGATGATCACCTTGTTCGGCTCGATGTACGGCTTGAGGGTGTCCGTCGTCTCATCGTAGTACCATGCAAGGTACTGATACAGATCGAGACCGAGGCCAGCCAGCCGGCCGAGATAAGCGTACCCGTTGCCGTTCTGCAGGTTCAGCTGCGGATTGATTTCGCCGAGGAACGCGTTCCGAACATCGAGCAGCTTCAGGATCTTTTCGTTTTGCAGCAGCCAGCGCGCCGCTTCCTCGCCAAGGACAACCACTTCCGGATTGTACCCGCCTTGCCGTACCAGGTTGGCGGCCGCCTCCAAGTCGGCGTAAGGATCAGCACCGGATTGATTCCATTGCTGCGACCCGGTCAGGTCGATCTCGTTTTCGAATCCGAAGTCGATCGTGTCCGTCCTCACCTGCGTGGCCGAATCGTCCACATACCCGGTCACCGTTACGACGCCGGACTGCAGCAGTTCGGCGATCATGAGCTCCTCGCGGCGGACGACCATGTCGTCGAGCTCGTTGTAGTCGTTTTGCATGATCGCGAGCGCCCGATCTGCCGGGGTGATCCCGCTGTCAAACACGCTCTCACCGGGCAGACGAGTTTGCAGGTGGCTTACGTCAAACGGCCTGGAGAGATTGATGAACGGCGCCTCGTAGATTTTGGTTTGATACCCTTCGCGGCGGACGTTCACCGGCCGGCTTCCTTCCGCAACAAACGGCGCAACTTTCTGACGGTTTTTGTAGAAGTCCATCAGCACATGTTTCGTCGGGAACGTTTGAAATCCCGGAAAAAACGTGTCCCGCAGGAACGTGGTGACCGGCATCCGTTTGACAACCGGCCGTGCCGTGGACTGCGGCGTGTAGATGTTGACGTCGCCGCCTTGCACGGATGCCGCGTTTACGGGACGCGTGAAACGATTGCGGATATGATTCGCGACAACACTTTGTCTGATTTTCATTCAGTCCCACCCACCTTATCAGAAATCGGTCTTGTAGTAGATATTGCCGGCGCGCAGCTCCTCTTTGTGAGCCTCGACCGTGTCACCGGCGGCCACGTACAGGACATCGTAGTTGAAAATGCCCTGGGTATACACGACAGCCGGTTGATCCCCGGCCGAGGTATCCACGTCTTCGGCCAGTACCACAGATGCGATCTGGCTGCCGTCCGCTGCGTTCTTGTCGACGAGCTTGTATTTCCCGTCCGCGGTCACCTTCCCGAGGACGGCGCCCTTTTTGAGCACGCCCTGACCGCCGGCGAGCGTCACCGAGGATGTCAACGCGGCGACTTCCGTGCCGGCGAAAAGCGTGCGGCTTTCCACGCTACCAAACTCCGTCGAAACGTTTGCCATGGTCGATTACCCCCTTCTAATGTTCTGCGGCCGGTGGGCCTGCGAAGTAGCCGCGAATGCGGCGAAGATGGCGTTCACGTCTTTAAGGTTGTTGAGGTCGTACTCCTTTTCGGAGTTTTGCGACAGGGCGCTGGCCTGCACGCCGTCGGTCCCCGCGGCCTTGTTAGCAGCTACGGCGGCATCGAACAGCCCGGAATTGATGATTTTGCCTTCCTTCATCGCCCGAAAAGCAAGCTCTTCGGCCGTCATCGGATTGGGGCTGTACTTCGCTTCTTTGACCAGCTCCGGATCGATGTTTGCCGCAATCTCGTCGATCGCCCGCAGCCGCTCACGCTCCTGAGCGACCGGATCAACGGCCGGCGTCCCGGCGGCCGGATGCGACGCACAGGCTACCGCTTGCGGCGCCGAAACAACGTTTTGAACAGTCTGTGCCGCGGGCGCTTGCGCGGCCGGCGTTTGGTTCAGTTGATTCCCGTTCACGTTGTTCACTTCTCCTTTCTTCTTCAGCAATTCGTTTCGGATCTTGTCGATGACTTGCCGCGGCAATACCTGGGCGGAAGCGGCAAGTCTAAGCGTGCCTTCCTCATCGAACATGATCTCGTCAACAAACCCCTTATCCAGCGCCTCCTGGGCGGTGAGCCACGTTTCCTGATTCATCAGCTTAAGCAGCTCAGCTTCGCTCAAACCGCTTTTGAGCCGGTAGGCGTTGGCAATGGATTTGTTCCAGTTCTTGAGCACATCCGACTCGTGCGCATGGGCGCGATAGTCGCCAATGCTGACCGACGATACGTTATGGATCATGATCTGGGCGGTCGGGCTGATCATCACCTTTTTGCCGGCCATCGCGATAATCGACGCGGCGGAGGCGGCAATGCCGGTGATTTTCACAGTCACATTCCCCCGGTACTCTTTCAGTGCCGTGTAAATTTCGGACCCCGTATAGACGTCGCCGCCCGGGGAGTTGATGTAAACCTCCAGATCATCGCCGTTCGCTTCCTCCATCGCCCGCATCACTTGTGCCGGCGACGTGGATTCGAGCTCGAGCCAATCATAAATCCACTGGTCGTCGTTCGAAACGATGTAGCCCCTGATATCAATTCTGGTCGGCATTTCGGTTCTCACCTCCTTCGCCAAGGTTCGGCTCTCCGCCAGGCAAATCTCGTGCCGCCTCGTACTCACGACGCAGTACGTCCACGTTGTTGTCGTAGTCCATTCCGGTCAACTCCATCGTTTCGCGCTCGTGGGTGGAGAACTTGTACTTGATCCGCAGCGCGGCCGCCTGGACCTCCTTGATCGGATCGATTTGACCGGGGCTCGGCCCGATCCAAATCGCGGAACTCCACAGTTTCCGTCGCACGGGATCGTTCAAAAAACCGGGCGCCTGAATCCGCCCCGTGGCCACGGCCTCAAACAGCCACATCTCGTAAACCGGCTGACAGAATCCATAGGCGAACCAGTCGCGACGATCCCGAAACGCCCGCCATGCCTGAAGCAGAGCTGCGCGGCTGGCGCTGTAACTGGAGTTGAACACTCCCAGCAACACCTCGTAAGGCATGTCCAGCGATGCGCCGGCCAGCTGGGCCATCGTCTTTGTAAAGGTTTCGAACCCCGCCGTCGGATGCTTCGGGTCGCCGAACTTTACGTCTTCGCCTTGACCGAGGACGTTAATCGTGCCAGGCCCCATTTCGTAGCTGGCCAGACGCTCCTCGACCGGCAGGTTCACTTGCTGATCCTCCGGGATGGAATCGGTGAACGGGATGTCGTTGGTCTGGCCGCTCGTCGTGATGAATGCCGTAAAAAAGCTGTTAACAATCGCCGCCGCGATCTCCGCTTCCGTGTACCGGTTGAGCTGCTTGATCTGCTCGATCACCGGGGCGAGATACGGCACGCCGCGGTATTGCTCCGCGCGCTCCGGATCCATGACAAAAAGGACGTTCGGCAGTCCGGTTACCCTGTTATTCGCCTCTACCCGGACCCACTCAATCGGCCGACTTGTCGGGAGCAGGCTGTTCGGATGCCTGTTACAGATCCAATACGCCACGACTTTCCCGCTGGCGTCCGTCTCCACGCCGTTCCGGATGGCGCCGCCGTTAGGCAGCTCCTGATAGCTGGTGAAGTCGTAACCGTCGAGGCTCAGGAGTGGTGAGTAACCGGAAGCGGGTTCCGGGTTGCATAGCCTGTCGGCCTCGATCAAATGGAGCCGAAGCCGGTACGGATTAAGACGTTCCGGAGCGTCCGCGTACTTCACCACGGCGAGCGAGTCGCCGTTCAGAAGCCAGCCGGTCAGCATGACCCGCTGGGTGTCATAAAAGTCCAGCAGCCCCGTGTTGTCGATCTTGGAGAGCGCCCACAGGTTGAATTCGAATTCGGTGCGCTCCTCCCACTCCTTCGCCTGCTCCGGTGTGAGGCCGAGCATCCGGTAATTGAGCTGGCATTTCAGCGTGAGCCCGGAACCGATGATGTTGGACTGGTTTTTCTTGATCGCCCCGGTTGCAATACCGCCGGACATGTACAGGTCCCTGGACCGTTCCCGGAGTAAACGCAGGTTGCTGCCGATGTCCTCTTGCGGGCTACGGCTCGAGCTGTCCCATCCCTGCATGGATTTCTTCCGGCGGCTGGCTCCGCTGTGCGAATACCCGCTGTTCGTGAACCGCTGCAAAAACGAAAGCCTCGCGCGTGCATATTCACGCTGCAAGGCTTTCTCGGGAGACACCCAAGCTATTGCTTTGTCCAGAAAATTCACAAGCCCCATCACCCCTTTCAGAGGTCCCGGTACAGAACCCGGAACGCTTTCCTTCGGTTCGGATTTGTGCAGGTGGCCAGCGCCGTCTCCAGCTGATCCCGCTGCTTTTCAAGCGCGGCTATTTCCTCCTGAATGTTTTGCAGGTCGCCACGTTTAAGCGACCGACTGCCGATTCGATATTCCTGGGCGCCGTTCAGGATCGCGGCTTCGGCCTGATAGTACATTTCGAGGCGCTGCTTCACCCTCTCCAGCCGAGCGATAATATCCTCACGTCTCACGGCCAACACCTACCAGACATTCGATTTTTTGACGAGGCGCTTGATTGCCGCCGCCTTTGACTTCGGTGCGGTCGGTTTGCTTGCCTCTTCCGCCCCCTTGAGCCGCTGCTCAAGCGCGTCGTAATTCGGGTTCAGAATCTCCTTTGCCGCGAGCGCATAGTTCCGGGCGTCCAGCGCCTCGTTGCGCGCGCTGGTCGAAATTTTTTCCCAGACGTACCGCGTTACGCCGTTCTTCTTACGCGCCACCAGTTTCTCCGACAGGAGGCCTTGGAAGTAATAGCGGTCGTACCCGCGGCTTTCATCGTTTGGAAAGTGGCAATATTTCGGGCCGGGTTCCTGCACTCGCAGGGCGGAATAAATCCGGCTTTTCCCGTCATCGACACCCAGAATCACCACGAGCGCGTTTTCCTTGTTCTTGCGCGTGAGCCTGTGAATCAGCGGGATCCCGGGTCCGCCTTGACCCTTAACGGCGAGCACCCGTCGATGCTCGTTACGCTTGGCGTATTTGTAAATTTCTGACGTGTAGTGGCCGCCGGAGTCGATGCAGGTGCAGGCCACTTTCAGACCCTTCCCGTCCGCAAACCGGTAGACGCGGTTCAGCACGTCGTCCAGCTGCTGCAGGGTTTGCGGATCGTCGGGTCTTCCGACGATAACGCCGTATTCGATGCCCCAGCTCTCATGCCCATGCCCCCATCCGACGATCTCATATTCCAACCGGTCGTCCTGGGTGTCGACGCCGGCCGTGAGAAGCAGGACGCCATCCGGCAGGTCGGCCGGATAAGGTTCGCGCCGCTTGAGAAGGACGTCTTCTTCCATCTGCTCGCCGCGGTCTTCCCACGTCTCGCCGAGCACGGTGTTCGTAAAAACCTTGAATTGCTCCGGATCGTCTTTCGATTCCAGGAACTGCTGAACGATCTCCCGCCATGAAAACCACGGCGAAACAAAAGCGTTGAGCCAGAAGCTGCGCACGCCGTTCTCGATCGCAACCGGGTTGTCAGCGATCCACTTGGCCGGCTGCCGCTTCATCGTGTACTCGTCCGCTTCGTGGAAGCAAGACGGGCAGCGCCACCAGATGTCGTGAACCTGGTATATTTTTCTGTTACCCGCTTCGTGTATCTCATGATCGAATCGAATGTCGCGGAGGACGATGGGGTGAAATTCTCTGCAGTTTGGGCACTGGATGCACCATTTTTCCTGCGTCCCCATTTCGTACTCCTGCTCGATCCGGGAAGCGCCTCTCACTGTTGGTGTCGAAACGAAAATCTTCTTCCTGTTCCAGAACGTAATGGTTCGCTTTTCAGCCAGCGCGATCGGGTCGCCCTCACTGCCGGCGCTTGCCGGATACCGGTCCACTTCGTCGCAAAGCAGCACACGGATCGGCCGGCTGGCCAGGCCCGCCGGACTGTTCGCGCCGCCCATCGCCAAGAAACCGCCAGGGAACACTTTCATCAGGATCGTATTGTTGGTGTCCCGGGTCTTCGAATCAGCTACCTTTTGCGCCAACACTTCGGTATCCCGGATCATTGGAGCGATCCGTCGCTTGGAATAGTCCTCAGCGATTTCGATCGTGGGTAGGATCAGGAGCAAGGGCCCCGGGTCGACGTCAATGTAATAGCCGATGGTGTTGTTGATGATCTCGGATTTACCGACTTGCGCGCCAGCCATGACGACGATTTTTTCAATGCGCGGATCCGTAACGCTGTCCATGATCTCGCGCTGGTATGGGGCGCGGTCGGTGCGCCATTGACCAGGCTCGGCCGATGTCTCTTTCGAGAGTTTCCTATACCGGTCGGCCCACTCACTCACCGTCAGCTTCGGCGGCGGCGCCACTGCTTTCAGAATCTTCCGGAACAGGTTGATCGTCTTCTGCATCGTCACCTCCTCCTGCGAACAGTGCCGGGTCGTATTCGCTCAGTTCCGTCAGTGCCTCGAGTAATTCGGCATTGATCACTTCGCTGATCTCGGACAAATTTTTGACCCCGAGCACTTTCGGGGCCACTTTATCGGGAATGGACAATATGCGATTCCGAAAGGTGACGAGCATGTTCGTGAGCACGAATTCCACATCGGCGGCATCGTGCATCTGGTTTTTCAGCTTAGCCAGTTTAATCTCGGCCATCTCGCGCTTGGCCTTTTCGTGCAGCGCCTTCTCTTCCCAGTACATCGCCTGCGCTTCCTCGTCCGCGTCGCGGTCTTTTACGCCGGTGCGCAAATACTCGATGTATCGCTGCACGTTTTTCATGAGTGGCCAGCGGCCGGCTGCTTGTTTTTCCAATATCCCCTCTTGCGCAAGCTGGTTTATGCGCTGACGCGTGAAGCCAAGCAACTTCGCCATTGCATCGGTGTTGACGATGATTTCGCCGATGTCGTCAGCTCTTTTCTTTCTGGTCATAACATCACCTTATCGGAAAGAAAACCAGAATAAAAAAAATTTATGCCTAGGCCCATTTCGGGCTCGCGAGCACCCGCAACAGGTTCTCTTTTCCAGAAGGACCCGCAGAAAAAA
>ERZ795042.1281-NODE-1281-length-16801-cov-88.841096_pt1 | contig 16801 bp, 14 predicted proteins | sample MGYA00375126_ERZ795042 | MGnify/ENA primary metagenome ERZ795042 (study PRJEB30171, sample SAMN05518105) | compost metagenome | isolation source: Feedstock adapted compost from Newby Island compost facility, Milpitas, CA | place: USA:Newby Island compost...
CGGCCATTGATGGGCAATTGGGTCTTTGGGTGCGACATTTGCCAAGAAGCCTGTCCCTATACAATCGCGGCCCGATCAACCATCGATCCAGATTTCTTGCCTGAACGTGAAGAACACTGCTTTCCACGTCTTGAGTGGATCCTCCGCATATCAGAGGAAGAGTTTCGCACGGTTTATCGCGGGCGGGCCGTTTTGCGTGCAAAGTGGGCAGGGTTTGCGCGGAATGCAGCCATCGCCCTTGGAAACTGCGGTCGGCCAGATGATGCAGCGGTGCTTGAAGAAGTGCTTGCACGGCATCCCCACCCACTGGTTCGTGGTCACGCTGCATGGGCCCTTGCGCAACTTGGTGGCCAAGCAGCGCTGCCTACGCTCCACCAAGCGCTCGCGCGCGAAGAGGATCCATACGTACGGTCGGAGTTGCTCACTGCGCTGGATCTTACCGAAAGGCACAGAACCACGGCTGCTCACGTTGATGTATAGCCTCGGTTAGAATGATGCTCAGTTATCGAACGTCGATTGGCTGCGGAGGAGTCATGTTACTCGCGCTTGATATTGGCAATACAAACATTGTTGCTGGCCTTTTCAGCGGACCAAAACTCGTAACACGCTGGCGCGCCGCTACCGTTCGTGATCGCATGGTTGACGAATGGTGGGCACTTTTGACAACGCTTGCCCAGGCAGAGGGATACCGCCTCACACTTATCCAAGCAGTCGCGATCGCAAGTGTTGTCCCAGCACTGACAATGACGTTCCGTGAGCTTGCCCGCACACGACTTGGATGTGAGCCAGTTATCATTAACGGAGAGCTGAATTTTGGGCTTCCCATTCTTGTCGATTATCCACGGGAGGTTGGCGCTGATCGACTGTGTAATGCTGTTGCGGCCTTTGAGCTTTTTGGAGGCCCAGCGATCGTCATCGACTTTGGCACGGCAACGACGTTTGATGTCATTGACGAGCATGGTGCATACCTTGGCGGAGCAATCGCGCCTGGCCTGACTGTCTCACTCGACGCACTCGTACAGCGGGCATCCCGCCTCATTGGCATTGAGCTCAAGGCTCCTCCACGTGCAATTGGCAAGAACACAATCGAAAGCATGCAAGTTGGCACAGTTTTAGGGTACGCCGAACTCGTGCGTGGCCTGCTCCAACGCATTCAAGCAGAGCTTCCAAAGCCCGCGCGCATTGTAAGTACCGGAGGGCTTGGTCAGCTCATTACTCCCCTGGTACCTGACATTGAACGCTATGAACCGGACCTTACCCTCATCGGCATTCGCCTCATTCACGAGCGGCTGACCCACACGTCCTAATCCTGCTCTACCGCCATTCACTTTCCAAAAATCCGAGGGAAACGGCAGAGCTGAAACGACGCACAAGGGCCTCAGCTAAGGCAAGTGTGGCAAGAGCATCGCTAAGATCAAGCGTCTCGACTGGACTGTGGGCATATCGCCGCGGAATGTTTAACACGGCTGCCGGAATACCGCCGCGCACCAGATGCAACGATGCAATGTCAGACGTGCTACGCGGAAAGAGCGCGAGCTGAAGCGGGATCCCCTCTTCCTGTGCCGTTCTGATAACAAAATCGCGCATGCCGGGATGAGCCAAGTGTCCACGCACGCCACCCATGCCGCTCGCTAAGGCCAAGACCGGTCCAGCACCAATCCGAATCCCGAGATCACGGTAGTAATCGACATCTGGCGTACCACCAGCCGGTACAGTATCAATTACGATTGCTGCATCAGGATTCAGCCGATATCCAGCCATTTGGGCTCCCCGGAGCCCAACTTCCTCCTGCACCGTGACGACAGCTACGAGACGACAGGAGAGCGTAACATGCTGGAGCCGCTCCATCAGCAACGCGAGGACAGCACACGAAATACGATTATCGAGAGCTTTTCCTGTAATGCGCCGCTCGTTTGCGAGGCGTTCAACTGGTTCCTCATAGGCGATCGCATCCCCAACGCGAATACCAAGTCTCTCGACTTCTTCACGAGTGTCATAGCCTAGGTCCACGTAGAGGTCACGAAGAGATGGCACAAGTCGTTGCTCCTCACTCGTTTGCAGGTGCCCAGGACGGACACCAATGACACCACGATGTCCTCGCACCCGCACGCGTCGACCAACGAGCAGGCTTTCAATAACACCGCCGACCTTCTCGACGCGTAATAACCCATTAGGTTCGATACTCTTGACGATCAACCCGATTTCGTCAGCATGGGCTGTAATCATTAAGACCGGGCCAGCTGCGACCTCCTCACGAAATGCATAGAGATTGCCGTAAGAGTCAACGTCGATCGACTGGACATAAGGCCGGATAAGCTCAGTTAAGCGAGCAATTACTGGCTGCTCATGACCTGACACGCCATCCAATGCAGCCAGTTCTTTCGTCAGCAGAAAAAGCCGATTTTCCCACAGCTGGTCAAGCATATGCGCTCTCCCCACTTTCACGTCTCGTTCATATCATGGCTATAATACGCGGTGCAGGCATCAGCGAAGTACAGCACGCGACAAGGAGCAAAGCCCAAGCAGATCTGGTAATCGGTTCATCGTTAGGGCTAGAACAGGAGGAGCCGTGAAACAGTACCCAATTGAGCGACTGCGTAACGTCGGCCTGTTTTCACATGGTGGTTCAGGAAAGACCTCGTTAAGCGAAGCTCTCCTGTTCGTGAGCCATACGACTGCCCGCCTTGGCCGCGTTGAAGACGGTACGACCGTCTCTGACTGGGATCCGGATGAACAACGCCGGCGTATCTCGATCTCAACAAGCATTCTGCCGATTGAGTGGCGAGAACACAAGATTAATCTCTTGGATGTCCCGGGATATTTTGACTTCGCCGGCGAGATGGCGAGCGCAATGCGTGTTGTCGATGCCGCCGTGCTGCTGTTGGACGCATCAGCAGGCGTTGAAGTCGGCACAGAGCAGATGTGGCAGCTTGCCGAGAAGCACGCGCTGCCACGAGCTCTCGTCATCAACAAGATGGATCGCGAGAATGCAAACTTCGCCCAAGCACTCTCGCAAGCGCGTGAAGCATTTGGGCCAGCGGTTGTGCCACTCCAAATCCCCATTGGACAGGAAAAAGCCTTCCGTGGTTATGTCGACGTTATCAGCGGGCAAGCCTATACCTATGCAAACGATGGGACCCCTCAGACCACTGAACTGCCATCCGATCTTGCTGATCAAGTCGAAGAGGCCCGAAATCAGCTCATTGAACGCGTCTGCGAGATCGATGAAACATTAATGATGCACTACCTCGATGGTGAACCTATTGCCGAGCAGGACTTGCGTGCAGCGCTCGGCCAGGCATTTACTGAACGTGTCCTTGTGCCAGTCTTTGTCACCGCAGCAACGAGCTTGAAAGGCGCGCTTCCACTGCTTGACGCGTTCGTCGATTTCTTCCCCCACCCCAGAGCGACGCAAGCCAAGGCGCCAGAGGGCAAGGAGATCACCCTTGAGCCAAACCCACAAGGGCCACTCGCGGTACTAATCTTCAAGACCATCGCCGACCCGTTCGTCGGTAAGCTTTCCTGCTTCCGGGTCTATTCGGGCACCTTGCGGTCAGATTCAACTGTACTTGTTGCCCAGCGTGGAGAGACAGAACGCATCGGCCAGTTGTTCATCCTTCGCGGCAAAGAGCAAATTCCGGTTGGCCAGCTTACCGCTGGCGACATCGGTGCAGTTGCTAAACTCCAACACGCCCATACAGGCGAGACGCTGTGTGATCCAAACCGTCCGATCACTCTGCCTGGGATTGAGTTTCCTCGCCCAGTCTTTACTGCAGCCGTGAGCCCGAAGACCAAGACAGACCTCGATAAGATGGGCACAGCGTTGCAGCGACTGCTTGAAGAAGATCCAACGCTCCATGTTAGCCGTGAGCCACAAACTGGAGAAACGCTCCTCTCTGGACTCGGTGAGTCACATGTGCAAATCGCGCTGGAGCGGATGTCACGCAAATTTGGCGTGAATGTCGAAATGAGTCTTCCCCGCATTCCCTATCGCGAGACGATTTCCGTGCCAGTGCGGCGGGTCGAGTACAAGCACAAGAAGCAAACCGGTGGACATGGCCAATATGGCCATGTCTTCCTCGATCTTGAGCCATTACCTGATGCAGAGTTCGCATTCGCTGAGACGATTGTCGGTGGCGTTGTCCCCAAGCAGTTCATCCCTGCTGTTGAAAAAGGTGTCCGTGAGGCTATGGAAGAAGGCGTGCTTGCTGGCTATCCTGTCGTGAACGTTAAAGTCACCCTTGTCGATGGCTCATATCATACTGTTGACTCGTCCGAGATTTCCTTTAAGATTGCAGCCGCTCAGGCATTTAAAAAGGGCGCGCTTCAGGCAAAACCGATCTTGCTTGAGCCGATCCTCCGCTTACGCGTCACTGTGCCTGACAGCTATACTGGCGATGTCATGAACGATCTAAACGGCAAACGCGCACAGGTTCAGGGAATGGAACCAGAAGGAAACGGCTATACGACGATCGAAGCCCTTGTTCCAGCAGCTGAGTTGCAACGGTACGCGACCGAACTCCGCTCCATTACCCAAGGCCGAGGCACCTTTACCACCGAATTCAGCCATTATCAGCCGGTGCCACAGCATCTTGCCGAGCAGATCATTGCGGCAAGCAAGGCACGGCAGGCTGCGGCTAGCTAAGGACATCCACTATAATGCCTCATGCGAAGCAATACACGGGCGCGGGCGGTATCCGCGCCCGTCTGCTTGCTGCATGATGTCAGTGTGAGTAAGAAAGAAGCAGCAGTGACGATCGAACAGCAAACGCCCCGCATTACGTTGGTTGTTGACGGCGGCTCACGCGGTAATCCAGGCTTTGGATATGGCAGTTTTCACCTCAGTGACTCTTTTGGGCATGACGAGATTATGCGCCTCGAATTTGGCGACGGGGTCACGAACAATCAAGCTGAGTATCGAACGCTGTTGGCAGCCTTAGAGCGAGCGCAAGAGCACGCACGACAACATGACTGGCCAGTTTCGCAAGTAGCCCTCCATATCATCACCGACAGCCAACTCATGGCCGAACAACTCCGCGGGCGGTGGCAGGTACGCGACCTGCAACTTCGAATGCTCTATGATCGAGCACGCAAAGCACTCCGCGCCTTCGGCCATGTCACCATTTCCCATCGCCCGCGGCGTGAGATCGTAGCTGTGCTTGGACACTAAGAGACTGAACAGCAGCGAGCAGACAACCGGCAAAGGGGTTGCAGCCGCGTGTGATGCTGGGTATACTCTTCAGTGATATGGGCGGTTAGCTCAGTCGGTTAGAGCGCCACGTTGACATCGTGGAGGTCAGTAGTTCGAGTCTACTACCGCCCACCAATCCCCGCCATTTGTGGCGGGGATTTTGTTTTACTTGACGGGGCGACTGCGCATCGGTAGTATTCCGGCGACAAGCGAATGCGCATGATGCGATGACCGGGACAGGTCGTCCGAGCGTTTCTCACCAGAGAGGCAAGGTCGTCTGGCTGCAAGCCTTGCTTGAGAAACTGGGCGGCAACCACCCGTGAGCTGATGAGCGAACGCGCTAGGCAAGTAGTTCATCCGGGGTCTCCGTTATCAGACAGTGAACGAGGGCTGCTGCCCTTCGTGATGCTCTCAGTGGCGATGGCAGCAGAACTGGGGTGGAACCACGGCAGCAGGAAGGCCTGTCGCCCCCACAAGGGCGGCAGGCCTTTTCGATTCGACGAAAGGAGTACGACAATGTCTCTTGCTCGGGAAATGGACTTTCAAGTTACGCCGGAGAACGAACGAGAGCAGTACTTGGCGCGCATGCGCCACTCCTGTGCACACGTGATGGCGCAAGCAGTACTCGAGCGTTTCCCCGGCGCCAAGCTTGGGATCGGCCCAGCCATTGCCGACGGCTTCTACTACGACTTTGATTTACCAAGGCCGCTTACCCCCGATGACCTCGAGGCCATTGAGCAGCGCATGCGGGAGATTCAAGAAGCGGCTTACCCCTTCATCCGTCAAGTCGTTAGCCGCGAAGAAGCACGCAAGCTCTTTCATGATCAACCGTACAAGCTCGAGCTTATCGACGAATTTCCTCCTGACGAAGTCATCACCACATACACACACGATGGCTTCACCGACCTCTGTCGCGGACCACACGTCGAGAACACGTCGCAAATCGGTGTATTCAAGCTCTTGCGTGTTGCAGGAGCCTATTGGCGAGGCGATGAGCGCCGGCCACAGCTTCAGCGCATCTATGGCACATCGTGGCCAACCCAAGCTGAGCTCGAAGACTATTTGCATCGACTAGCCGAAGCTGAACGCCGTGACCATCGACGCTTGGGGCGAGAACTTGAATTGTTTCACTTTGACCCAACCGCGCCAGGTATGCCCTACTGGTTGCCCAAAGGTCTGAAAGTCCTCAATACGTTACTCGCCTTTTGGCGCGAAGAGCACGAGCGCCGTGGGTATCTCGAGATCGCCGCACCCTTAATCAATGAGAAATCGCTGTGGGAAACGTCAGGTCACTGGGAGCATTATCGTGAAAACATGTTCATTATCCCGATCGAGGATCATCTTACCTACGGCGTGAAACCGATGAACTGCCCGAATGCAATGATCGTTTTCAACCTCAAGAAGCGAAGCTACCGCGACTTGCCGCTTCGCCTTGCCGACTGCGATATCCTTCATCGCTTTGAGCGATCAGGAACTCTCCATGGCTTGTTACGCGTCCGGAAGTTCCAGCAGGACGACGCCCACATCTTCGTGAGCGAAGACCAAATCGAAGAGGAATTTGACCGCATCCTTGATATTGCGCGTCTCTTCTACGGCATTTTTGACCTCTCCTACACGCTGCGTCTCGGCACCAGGCCCGATGACTTTATGGGTGACCTTGAAACCTGGGATAAAGCTGAGGCAGCGCTCAAGCGCATTCTCGACAAGCATGCCGGGCCAGGCAAATACCTGATCGGCGAAGGCGAAGGTGCCTTCTACGGGCCGAAGATCGATATCCTTATGGAAGACGCGCTCGGTCGCCAATGGCAAACTGGGACAATCCAGCTGGATTTCCAGCTACCACGCCGCTTCCACTGCACTTATACTGACCGCGATGGCACAGAGAAAACGCCAGTCGTGATTCATCGCGTCATCTATGGTTCACTTGAACGATTTATCGGCATCCTCATCGAGCACTTCGCTGGTGCGTTTCCAGTTTGGCTTGCGCCCGTTCAAGCCATCATTATCCCGATCGCAGATCGGCACTACACCTATGCCCAGCAGGTATTGGAACAACTGCGAGAAGCGAAGATCCGGGCAGAGCTCGATACCAGTGATGAACGCATGCAGGCCAAGATTCGCAACGCACAACTGCAGAAGATTCCCTATATGCTCATTGTCGGTGATAAAGAGGCAGCAAGCAACAGCGTTGCCGTGCGCCTACGAAGTAATGAGAATCTCGGCGCAATGCCAATCGAGCAGTTTCTGGCACTTGTCCAAGCGGTCATCGCCAGCAAGTCACTGGCACTTGTGCCATAAGCAACCTCTGCAGCAAAGCAGAGGCGAACGGGTGGGTAGCGTTCTACCCACCCGTTAGGCTGCCCAAACAGCACCAAGAACGCGAAGCCAATTTTCATAGCAGAGCTTGCGGATGGCTACTTCATCATAGCCACGCTGCTGCAAGGCTGCGATCAGTGCAGGGAGTTTTGCTGCGTCAGCAAGCTCGCTTGGCATGGTTGCACCATCAAAATCAGAGCCGAGAGCGACGGTTTCAATGCTTGTCAAGCCAACAATGTAGTCAATGTGGTCAATCAGCTGATTGAGTGAGACATCTTCCGGGCGGGTTGCTCCCTCGACGAGAAACCCGACATGAAAGTTGATCCCAATCACTCCACCTTTCTGGTGAAGTGCACGAATTTGATCGTCAGTCAAATTCCGCTCAACGGGACAAAGCGCTCGAGCATTGGAATGACTGGCAACGACCGGCTTCTGTGAATACTCAAGTACATCCCAAAAGCCAGCCTCGTTCAGATGTGAGACATCGAGGAGAATACCAAGGCGATTGCATTCACGAACAAGTTCACGGCCAAGCTGCGTGAGGCCGCGCTCCCGATTCAACGGCCCGACGCCTTCAGCAAAAATATTTGGACGACTCCATGTGAGCCCAAGTGAACGCAATCCAAGTTGATACGAGAGTCGAAGGAAGCAGAAGTCTGGATCAATAGCCTCGGCTCCTTCGTAATGCAGAATTGCGCCGAAGATTCCCTCACGGATGCAACGTTGCAGGTCAGCGATTTCTCGCACTAGCACGATCCGCCCATTTGATCGCTGAATGATCGTGTTCAGTCGATCGATCGCGTTGATCGTATAACTCAGCGCACCCTCCGGAAGCCAATCCGACGGGATATAGACCGCTGAGAGCATCGCGCAGAGCCCACCTCGTAAGGCACGCGGAAGGTCAACATGTCCGACCGTCGACTCAGTTAAAAAATCTCGGCCTGTTTCGCGCAATGATAAGAGGTAATCAGTATGCCCATCGATAATCGGGATAGCACCTCCGCGGCTCTCCGCAGCGACCGTCATCGTCATCGCTTATCCCTTCACTGCTGTCACGTGGAGACCAGACGCGAACCATCGACCTTTGTACAGCCGATCTTCCCAGTAGCCGAGTCTCCACGTCAAGATGAATGCGAGACGGCAGATCATACGCACTGCCCACTGGGGCAGATATCCCGTTCCACCACTCATCCGCTCTCGCTGCCAATAGTCCAGAATATCGTGCAGCTGACCAATGAAATGGAAGCTATAGGCAAGATTGTGCACTGCAAGCCGCTCATGCCAGAACAAACGCAATACGGTACTATCGTCAAAGTGCTGGATATGCCCAACGTGATCCCGCTTCCAGCGGCGAATCGGAACCCGATAACTTTGCGCTAGCAACATGTACAACGTGCCAGGCTGTCGTTCGAGTGGCACATAGCAATGGAGGATGCCGCCGGGACGCAGCACACGGCTGCATTCGCGGATCATCGCCGCAGGATCCGGTACGTGTTCAAGGAGATCAAAGAAGATGACTGCATCGAAGGACGCATCACGGAACGGAAGTCGCGTCGCATCGAGGGCAAGATACCACCCACGTTCACGTCGTCGTGCCTCCCGCAGGGCTGTCTTGCTGAGATCCCCCCCAATGATCTGAAGATCTGGACGGGCTCGAGCGAGCGCCCGAACGTATCGACCAGCACCACATCCGGGAACGAGAATTCGGCCATGAACATGCTGGATACTCTCGAGCGCGTAGCGGAGACGAAGGCCCGCGTAACTTCGCTCACCGAGACGGACATCATCGCGCCCTTGAATCTTGCCCGGATCTTCAACGTGATAGCGGCCGTAGGCCATTTATCCGTCCTGATCCGCCTGCAACGCACGCAAAAGAAAACCTAGGTCTGGTAAGATGAGATCGGGAATGAGTTGGCTCGCGGCAACTTCTTCGGCAGTCGTTACACCGGTCAGGACAAGAGCTGTTCGCATACCGCAACGCTTGCCAGCAAGCACGTCAGTGTCGAGTCGGTCACCAACCATCAGCATCGCGTCAGGCGAGCAGCCAATCATTCGGGCAGCTTGCAGCAGCATAGCTGGCTCGGGCTTGCCAATAACAATTGGTTGCACATCGGTCGCTGCCTGAATTGCAGCGATGATCGCTCCGGCTCCTGGGATTAAGCCTTCTTCAGACGGGAATGTGCGGTCGGGGTTCGTTGCAACATAGGCTGCCCCACGCCGAATTGCGAGCGTCGCAATTTTTAACTTCTCGTATGTTAGTGCAAAATCTGCTCCACTCACAACCACCGCGGCGTCAGTTGTCGCTGGCATAAAGTAACCGTCGTGAAACAGCGCTTCGGCAAGTGCGTCCATGCCAACAACAAAGATGGTCGTACCACGCGGATAGGTTTGCTCCAACCAGGCACGTGTCACAAGGCTTGACGTCAAGATCCGCGCAGGAGGAACGCGAATCCCCATACCAGCAAGCTTTTCGGCATATTGCTGCGGTGTTCTCGTTGAATTGTTCGTAACCAAAACATACGGAAACTTATGCTGCTCCAAATATCCCAACACCTCTTTGGCAAATGGCATCGGGAGATTTCCGCGGTAGAGCACGCCATCCATATCGAAAGCAAAACCCCGGACTGTTTGCACTACCGCATGTATTAGCTGCTGCTCCTGCTCGGTGCTCTGCGCCATGCATGCTCCTTCCAGATTGACAAGCCACCTCCTCCGAGGGAGGATAGCACAGCCTCTGCCGGGATCGAGAAATTGGGCACAGGCCAAGCTCAATCCAGACCGTAGAAGATGAGCAGGAGGAATAAGGAGGGTTTCAATGGTCTCAGACACACAGCACACCGTTTTTGCGCAGATCCGTGAGGAAGAGATCGCACAAATCCTTACCGATCTTGTTCGTATCCCAACAGTTAACCCGCCTGGCGATGTCCGCGAAGCAGTACGCTATTGCGCTGACATCCTGCACCATGCTGGATTTTCGCTTCATATCGTTGCCCATGATGAAGCAAAGCCGAACCTGGTGGCGCGCTACCGTTGGGGTAAGGGCCCAACGCTCCTGTTCAACGCCCACCTCGATGTCGTGCCAATCGGCGAGGAAGCAAGCTGGACACATCCGCCGTTTGGTGCAGACTACGTCGATGGGCGAATTTATGGCCGCGGCGCCAACGACGACAAAGCGAGCGTGGCTGCACAATTAGTTGCAGCCCTTGCACTCGTGCGGAGCCAGGTTCCACTAGCGGGAGAACTGGTGGTAACCACCGTTGCTGATGAAGAGATCGGCGGGCAGGACGGTACAGCGTTTCTCATTGAGCAAGCTACCCTTCAGCCAGATTTCGTCATTGTCGGGGAGCCAACAGACAACCGCGTCTGTATCGGTGAACGCGGTGGCACGGGGATTATTATCACAACCTATGGCCGTACCGCCCATGGTGCGCTCCCCTGGGAAGGTGTGAATGCAATCGAGGGCATGGCATTTGTGATCATGGCGCTTCGCGAACGTCTCTGGCCAGTTCTCGCTCAGCGCCGTGCGCCGTACTTCACTGCTCCCTCATCAGCCACGATTAGCATCATCCATGGCGGTGTCAAGACGAATGTTGTGCCTGACCAGTGCAGCATTACAATTGATCGACGCCTGATCCCTGGGGAAACGCCACAAGAAGCCATCGCCGAAGTGCGTGCAATTGCAGAAGAAGCTGTTGCGGCAATGCCTGGCATTCGTGTCTCGGTTGCTCCAGCCTACGAGTGGCTTGGGAGAGAAGCGACATTGCAACCGCTTGATAGCCCGCTTGTCCAAACGATGCTGGAGGTCAACCGTCAGCTTGGATTGGAGAGTACACCAACCGGATTCAATATGGCGACTGATGGGCGGTTCTTCGCTGCACGTGGTTTTCCGACAATTATTTATGGTCCAGGAGATCCTGCAACAGCGCACAAGCCAGATGAATGGGTAGCGCTCGCTGACGTGGTCATGGCTGCCAAGGCTTATGCGCTCGCTACGCTCCGCCTCCTTCATCCTTGTGAAGGATGATGAGCACAAGCGTGGTAGCTATCGGCGAAAGATCAGATTGAGCACGAGCGTGAAAATGAGACTCAGCAGAAGCATCGTGGCTAACGGCATGTAGAATGTGAAGTTCCCGCGTCGGTAGACAATATCGCCTGGTAAGCGTCCAAGGAAGGGAATGCGACCGAGTGTCAAAAGAACAAGCGCGACAACGACAAAGCAGAGCCCAGTAATGAGGAGCACTTTGGCAAGTTGATCAAGCCCGGTCATTCACGCTCCCTCCCTGGTAACTATCGCTCTCCAAAGAGATCGCTAAGGTGTGCTGCGATATCAAAGATAAGGATGAACAGCAAGGGAACCAGCACAACCACCAGTACGATCAAGATGAGCTTGATAAGCTCCACCATCGCTGCCACCTCTCTCGCTCAAACGAGGGAAACGGGCGAGGGAAGCTCCAGTCCCCTCGCCCGTCTGTTCATTACGCAACGACTTCGGCTTCAGAAAGCAGTGCGTGGATACTTAGTTGACCGTCTGGCGAGACATCAACCATGACAGTCTCCCCATCACGCACTTCCCCACGCAGCAGCTTGGTCGCGAGCGGGTCAAGTAACGCTCGCTGGATGACACGCTTGAGCGGGCGTGCTCCGAAGACCGGATCGTAGCCATGCTCGGCCAGCCACTCCTTGGCTCGCGGCGTGAGCTGCAACGTAATGTGGCGTTCTTGCAAGCGCTGGCGAACCTGGCGCAGCTGGATTTCGACGATCTCCGCGAGCTGCTCGCGGGTCAGCGGATGGAAGATGATGATCTCGTCAATCCGGTTCAGGAACTCAGGACGGAAGTGCGCTCGCACTGCTTCCATGACCCGTTCGCGCATCCGTTCCTGACCGTTCGGGCCCGCTTCGATAATGTACGAGGACCCAAGGTTGCTCGTCATGATGATCACTGTATTGCGAAAGTCAACAGTTCGGCCTTGTCCATCGGTGAGACGACCATCATCGAGCACCTGGAGCAGCACATTAAAGACTTCCGGATGCGCCTTTTCAATCTCATCGAAGAGTACGACCGAGTAGGGCCGGCGCCGAACCGCTTCAGTGAGTTGGCCACCCTCCTCGTAGCCAACGTACCCTGGCGGCGCACCAATGAGGCGTGAAACGGTATGCCGCTCCTGGTACTCGGACATATCGATCCGCACCATCGCGCGTTCGTCGTCGAAGAGAAATTCAGCCAGCGCCTTGGCCAACTCTGTCTTGCCAACACCAGTGGGCCCCAGGAAGATAAAGCTGCCCAATGGCCGGTTCGGATCTTGCAGGCCAGCACGAGCGCGGCGGATCGCATTGGCAACAGCTGTTACTGCCTCATCCTGGCCAACGACCCGCTCATGTAGCCGCTCCTCCATGTGGACGAGCTTCTCCATTTCGCTCTCCATCAACTTCGCGACTGGAATGCCCGTCCACTTGCTGACAACCTCGGCAATGTCATCAGCATCGACCTCTTCCTTGAGCAAGCGGCGGCCATGCTGCACTTGGCTTAGGCGCTGCTCTTCCTCGCGAAGCTGGCGCTCAAGTTCGACAAGCCGTCCGTACTGCAACTCCGACGCACGAGCGTAATCCGCGACACGCTGTGCTTGCTCGATTTCATGACGTGTCTGTTCAATTTGCTGCTTGAGTGCGCTGATCCGCTCGAGCGCTTGCCGCTCCTGCTCCCATTGCGAGCGTAGAACTTGCTCCTGCTCACGCAGGTCAGCGAGTTCTTTCTCAATATTCGCGAGACGTTCACGTGATGCCTCATCCCGTTCCTTGCGCAACGCCTCACGCTCGATCTCAAGCTGCATAATCCGGCGCATCAGCTCATCGAGCTCGGCCGGCATGCTGGTAATCTCCATTCGCAGGCGTGCCGCAGCCTCGTCGACAAGGTCGATCGCCTTGTCTGGCAGGAAGCGATTTGTGATGTAGCGATGGCTGAGTACAGCTGCTGCGACAAGCGCCGAGTCAAGAATACGCACCTGATGATGCAACTCGTAGCGCTCACGCAGGCCACGCAAGATACTGATTGTCTCTTCAACCGTCGGCTCATCGACATAGACCGGCTGGAAGCGACGCTCGAGAGCTGGATCCTTCTCAATATGCTTCCGATACTCATCAAGCGTCGTCGCACCGATTGCATGGAGTTCACCACGAGCGAGCATCGGCTTGAGCATGTTTGATGCATCAAGCGCGCCTTCAGCCGCGCCCGCACCGACGACTGTGTGCACCTCATCGATAAAGACAATAATTTCGCCCTCGGATTGCTGAATCTCATTCAAGACGGCCTTGAGGCGTTCTTCGAATTCCCCACGGTATTTCGCCCCGGCGACCATTGAAGCAAGATCAAGCTGAACAATCCGCTTGTCCTTCAACCCTTCTGGGACGTCACCACGAACAATTCGCTGAGCCAAGCCTTCGACGATTGCCGTCTTCCCAACACCTGGCTCACCAATCAGGACTGGGTTATTCTTGGTACGCCGGAGCAACACCTGAATAACCCGGCGAATTTCCTCATCCCGGCCAATGACCGGATCTAACTTCCCCTGCCGGGCGAGCGCAGTCAGATCACGACCATAGCGCTCGAGTGCTTGATACGTTGACTCAGGCGTTGGATTCGTCACTCGCTGAGCACCGCGAATCTGCGCGAGTGCCGAGAGAACGGCATTCCGGTCAATGCCTTGCCGGAGCAAAGCCGCAACGCCTGGCGAGCGGGGCGCCGTATCAAGAGCGGCAAGCAAGAGATGCTCCGTGCTGATGTATTCATCGCCAAACGCCTGCGCTTCATCGTTTGCCCGCTCGAGCGTGCGGCGGAGGGCTGGCGAGACAGTTGGCTCTGCACTATATTGCAGTCGCGGAAGCGACTGCAGCACTCGCTCAAGATCAGCTCGAACGGTCTGAGGATCACGCTTCAAGCGCAAGACGATCTGCGGCACGACACCATCAGTCTGGGTAATGAGCGCGTAGAGCAGGTGCTCGACATCAAGCTGAGCATGACGACGCTGCTCCGCTTCGCGCTGTGCTGTTAGCAATGCTTCCTGTGCTTTTTCAGTCAACCGCTGCATGCTCATGGAAACGTCAATACCCCCTTGCCTTCGGAATGGAAAACAACATTCAGTAACGTAAGCGACGGCACTTACTGGTCAATGCTTGCGCCAAGCTCTTGAAGCATTGCCTCGATCTCAGCGACAACCGAGTCGAAGATCCGATCATACTGCTCTGAGATCGCAAGGCAACGTTCGCGCAACTGCTGCAGCCGATTCGTCAGTGAGAGCGCGAGTTGCACGCCAGCAAGGTTGACACCGCGCTCTTCAACGAGATGCTTAATCTGGCGCAGACGCTCGATATCCTCAGCGGAATAAAGTCGGAGGTTTCCCGGCGTTCGGGATGGAGCAATAAATCCCTCACGCTCGTACTTCCGTAGCGTCTGCGGGTGCAGCTCAAGAAGCCGCGCTGCAACACTGATGACATAGAGTGGTTCTGATCGTCGCATCGCTCCTCCCTCAAGGGTTGCCGCCCCTTACGCATACATGAGTATATCAGTTGCTACGGATTATATCAAGTCTACTGCGCGATGAGAATATGCCCAGGAATGGACTTCGAATTCAGCTGTTCACAGGAGAAGAACGCGCTTGCGAGAAGACGCCCTCGCTCATTTGCGCAAGCTCAGCATCAAGCAGCGGGGTCGAACCAAAACTGAGCCGAACGACCATCAGAAGACTTCGGGCATCGCGAGTACGCTGGACAAGCCGGTAGGCACGAGCTGCCGCGATATAGCCTGCAGGCGGCATCTGCCAGAAGCCAGGGCACTGGGTAAAGTCATAGCGTCGGTCACTGCGCAGCGCATCCAGAAATTCGCGTTCGGCTTCCTGGTAGTTTCCTTCACAGGCCAAGCGGATTGCCCGTCGAGTACGAGCCTGGGCAGGCAAGAACGTGACGACGTGTGGGGAACCATCTGTAGACGGCGGCAGGGTAAATGCGCCGCCGAGAGAATAATCGCTTCCATGTTGTCCAGAGATAGCCTTTTGTTGCCGCGTGATAGACCCATGATGGACATTGCCAGGATGCCGCTCCGTACGCCGCTCACAGGCCACTGATTCTGATTTCTGCCAGCTTTGCTGACGACGCGCCGAGGTATGTGCCAATCGCCGCCGGCTGCGCCGCAATCCAATAAGTCCGAGGGTTGCTGGCGCCCCAACCCAAAGGCAGAGAAAGCCTCCCATCGCTACAAGACTCGCCATGAGCCACTGCCATGGATGAGCCAACGCGCGTGCGACGGGGCCAGCGGATTGAATCACGACCGTTGTCCCTGTCGCTGGCTGAGGTACTGATAGTGAGGTAGAACTCATCTGTGTTGATGTGACCGGCGTCGATGGCGCCAGTGGCACAAGAGGAGATGGTTGAGCGGTTGGCAACGCTGTTTGCTTTGCTAGTTGCGCAAAGCCGAAGTCAAGCAACGTTCGGGCATCATCATACCATGCCTCAGCCGTGCTATGGAGTAAAACGACAATAATGGTGTGCCCATCGCGTTCAGCAACCTCCATAAGGCAGTACCCAGCCCGATCAGTGATGCCGGTCTTTCCGCCAAGCAAGCCTGGATATACACCAAGCAATCGGTTGGTTTGCGAGAAGGCGTATTGGCCGTCTTCGTACGTGCGCGTGCTGATGATGCGTCGAAATTGTGGATTCCGCAGAGCATATCGGGTAATAACAGCCAGGTCACGAGCAGATGAAACATGCCCCTCTTGATCGAGCCCATGAGGATTCTCGAGATGGGTATGTGTGAGGCCAAGCTGCTCAGCAAGGGCATTTTCCTGACGTACAAAGCGAGCGACTGATTGTTGGGGTGTATCTCCGGGTTCGGCTCCAAGGTTACGTGCGATGGCCATCGCCGCATCATTTCCTGAAGCGAGTAAGAGGCCGTAGAGAGCGGTACGCAGCGACAAGTGGTCGCCCGCATGCAATCCCATCGAGGACTCGCCAACAAGATCAGCAGCAGTTACCGTCAAAGGGGTATCAAGCGGGGCAGTTTCCAGCGCAACGATCGCCGTGAAGATCTTGGTAAGGCTCGCCGGCGCTCGTGGTGTATCAGGATCTTTAGCGTAGAGGATCGCACCCGTTTGACCATCTAAGACAACGGCGGAGTCGGCCGTAATTACTGGTTCCGTTGCTTGCGCTGCTGCAGATTGCCAAAACGCTACACTGATGCAGAGCGTTACCCCAACGAACAACCAACGCCGCACGCTTCCCCCTCGCTTCCGCGACCGCTCTAGCTAC
>ERZ795042.1287-NODE-1287-length-16768-cov-349.388081_pt1 | contig 16768 bp, 16 predicted proteins | sample MGYA00375126_ERZ795042 | MGnify/ENA primary metagenome ERZ795042 (study PRJEB30171, sample SAMN05518105) | compost metagenome | isolation source: Feedstock adapted compost from Newby Island compost facility, Milpitas, CA | place: USA:Newby Island compost...
GATAGGCCTCCATCACGATGATATAGGTGGATTTGGGCACGCTGCGGCACGTGAGTTTGCCCTCCAGAACCGGCTTGAGGAGCTGCAACGCCCGCTTGTAATGGCCTTTGGCAATGTAATATTCCCCCGTCGCATGCTGCTCGCACGCCTGGCAGTTGGAGAGCCCGTCCCGCTTTGCCTTGCGCCATTGCCGGTAATATTCGTCCGCTTCCGCCAGGTTGCCGGAACTCAGCCGGAAATGCATATACGCCTCATAATAAGGCCGCAGGGAGTAATTGTATTTTTCGCAGTACGTTTTGAACAGGGCAAACATCCGTTCCAGTTGTTCGATGGAATAAACGGCGAAACGGTGCAAATCTTCGACGACCCATTTGAAATGCCACATCATGTAAAAGCTCGAATACCGCTCGGGACGCTCGACAAATTTGGTCCAGCACCAGGCGAAAGAAACCAGCAACTTGTCGTAAAAACCGGTCTCCACAGCCTTTTCGGAATAATCCATTCGGGCCCTGTACGCGTCCGACTCGGTCAGGTAGCGGTCGGCGATAACGATGGCTTCCTCATACAACGCGAGCGCCTGCAGCTCGTCTTCGCATCGACAGGCCCGGGCAAGCAGGGCGTCAAAACGGTACTTCATCCCCGATATTCACCCGCCTCCGCCCGGTCAAGCCCCAGGTTCACGAAAAAAAACAGCGACTCGTTCATCAGCTGCAATTCCTGGTTGCTCATCCCATGGTTGCCCATCAGCAGCGACTGCGTGTAAAACAGCTCGATCGCCCTGCGCTGGAGCCGCTCGTCCCGGGAGGCGACGATCTTGCGGATCATCGGGTTGTTGTAATTGAAGCACAGCCGGGAAAGCGGCTCTTCCACGTATCCCGCCTTGAGAGCGCCCAGCAGGTCCGCAAAGGCGGCATCCGCGGTCCGGATCGTGTCGCCCGCGATTTTCCAATAGTTCAAGTCCTTGTTCGTGATATACAGCACGGGCAGATCCGCGGGTTCGAAATATTGGATCGTTCCGACGCAGTGGTAGTTGGAAAGAAAATCGTTGGCCCTTTCGAGAAAATCCCGCGTCTCTTCCCGTTCCTGAGGGGGCAGCGGCGTGAAGCGGCTCGAAAACTTCATGACGTCCAGTACTTCCACCTTGAGCTGCTCCCACACCTCGTTCGCCTTGGTCAGCAGCCCGAAGTCGTACTGGTAGCCGCCGTTGACCGCCAGGACCTGCTGCGCCTTGGCCACGCGGGCGATTTGCCGGAACTCGTCCACGGTGGCCGTCACATACAGCGTGTCGACCTGGCCCACGATCGCCGACATTTCCATTTCGCCGTATGAGGTTTCGAATTTCAGGTAGGGGATGAACAGCCCATAAAGCTCCGAATCCTCGTTGGCCACCAGTTTGATGGACTGATAGTGCACGGACAGGATTCTCTCGAACAGCTCCCGGTTTTCGGCCGCGATCCGCTTGAAGTATTGCTTGATTTGCTCCCCGAGCTCCTCCTGCACGTGGTCGAACAGATCGTTTTTCTGGAAGGATTCGCGGGACGCGGTGGGCTTCAGGCTCGTCGTGTTCACATAGGCATCCACAAAAAAGGCCCAGGCCGGGAGCAGGTCGCTGACTTCCTCGGACAGCAGCATGTTTTTCAGATAGACGCGGTGGCGCTTCTTCTCCTGCACATTGACCGTGTAGGGCAGGATCGCCGCAAAGCCTTCCAGACCCCCGAGCGTCGAGGACAGCGGGATGATGTCCAGGGGTCGGCTCCCCGTTTCGTCCTCCACAAACTGCGCCGCTTCCTCCCGGCCGAGCTTCCAGGGCAGACGCTCCTCGCTGATCACTTCCTCGAAGCCTTCATCCAGCAGCGTCATCCGGACATCCAGATATTGGCCGTACTTTTTGAGCAGCCCCTTGAGCTGCCAGTATTCGAACAGTTCCTCGTATTCGGGCTTGGCTTTCAGATAGACCGTCGAGCCGATCGGCACCTCGTGATCCAGCTTCCGGATCTGATAGGTTCCGTCCGGCCGGCCCCTCCACTCCAGCGATTCGCCGTCGAGCGCCGAACGGGTGAGCAGCACGATTTCGTCGCTGACGATGAAGCAGGAGAGCAAACCGACGCCAAACTGGCCGATGAAATCGTCGGCGCCGTCCAGCTGATCCTTTTTTGACGTACTGCCGATGCTCGCCAAAAACTTGATCATTTCATCCCGGGTGAGCCCGATCCCGTTGTCCTGGATGGAAATCGTATGGTTCGAGTACGTCTCCGCGTGGATCCGGGGCGAGAATTGGTGGCCCAGCCGTTTGCGCGCCGTGATCGCGTCCGCGGCGTTTTGCAGCAGCTCGCGGATGAAGACGCCGGGATTGGAATAGAGGTGATTGGACAGCAGATCGATGAGGCCGGCAAGATTCACCTGGAAGTTGTGGTTCGTTTCCATCGGTCATTCCCTCGTGTTGCACGATTGCATGTAACCTGGTTTGACTCGACAAAGATTGTTATCGGCATATCGCGTGGAAAATGTGACCAGCCTGCTTCGTCTTTCCAATTTTCCGCCCGCTCGCATGTTGACAACGAGAATCATTATCAATAAAATCTTTGGTTGAGAATGATTATCATTATCTGGTTCATAAGGAGGCCTGATCCCATGTCCCGAAGACGCATCATCCGCTCCATCCTGGCGACGATGCTGCTGCTCTCGTCCATATTGGTCTTCGGCATCGGTGCCGCGGCCGCGGCCGCCTACCCCACCGTCAGCGTTTCGCTGGACGGCCGCGTCCTGTCCCTGGAGTCGCCGGCGTACATCGTGAATGGCCGCACGCTGGTCCCCTACAGCAGCCTGGTGTCCGCGCTGGGCGGCACGGCGACGTGGAACGAAGCAACGAACACGGTCACGGCCGCAAGCGGCGACGTCACCGTGAAACTGACCATCGGCTCCAAAACCGCCATGGTAAACCACCAATCGGTGACGCTGGACGTCGCACCGACGCTGATCAACGACCGGACGTATGTGCCGCTCCGGTTCATCTCCGAGGCGTTCGGCAAATGGGTGTCCTATGGCAAAACCACCGGCGTGTCCATTAATACCAAACGGACGATCCAAACGAGCACGGGAACGGTCACGTTGACCAAAAAGCCGAGCCGCATCGTGACGCTGTCCTCGTCGGATACGGAAATCATCTACGCCCTCGGCGGTACCGTCGTCGGCCGGCCCACCGCCACCGGTTCCGTCTATCCGCCGGAAGCCGCCTCCGCCGTGGAAGTGGGAACGGCGCACGGCATCAACTTCGAGAAGCTGGCTTCCGTGAAACCGGACCTGGTCATCGCGAGCGTCGCCCTGAAATCCCACGAAAGCACCATCCGTTCGCTGGGCGCCGAGGTCATTTTCAACTCGCACAATACATATGCGGAGATCCAAAACTCGGTGCGCATGTACGGACGGATGCTCGGGGCGGAAGAAAAAGCCGAGGAAATCATCCGGCAAATGGACCAAAAACTCGCCAAACTGACGAAGCCGCAAAAAGAAATCAAGACCCTGATCGTCTACGGCGCGCCCGGCAGCTTCGTCGTCGCGCTGCCGACGAGCTATCCCGGCAACTTCCTGGAGCTGGCGGGCGGCAAGAACGTGGCGGAGTCCTTCCCGAAAATGGATTCGATGCCGCAATACGCGGAACTCAGCCTGGAGCGGATCATCGCCGCCAACCCGGATCTCATCCTGTTCATCACCCACGGCGGCGATCCGGACGAAGTCAAGTCCAGCTTCAAAAAGCAATATGAATCCAATCCGGCCTGGCAAAGCCTGAGCGCGGTGAAAAACGACAACTTCGAGGTGCTGCCGGCCAGCCTGTTCGCCGCCAACCCGGGCATCCGCGCGCCGGAAGCGATCGAGGTCATCAACAACATTCTGCATCAGGTAAAATAACGGACATCGTTCATGGAGGAAGTCGTCGATGGACACGACCGCTTCTCCTTCCCTGGCGGCCAAGAGAACCAGTCCGGCTTACGCCAGAAACACGTCGGTGCTGGCCGGCAGCATTGCCCTCCTCCTGCTGGCCGCCCTTGCCGGACTGATGAGCGGGGCCGTCCCCATTTCCGCGCCCGACGTCTGGTCGGCGCTCCTCAGCGGCACGGAGTCGGAAGCGCGGCAGATCGTCTGGAATCTGCGGCTTCCGCGCGTCTTGACCGCCGTGCTGGTCGGCATGAATCTGGCCATCGCCGGCGCCCTGCTGCAGGGCGTGTTCCGCAACCCGCTGGCCGATCCCGGCATCATCGGCGTATCGTCGGGCGGCGGTCTGGCGGCGGTCATCATCATGATTCTCTTTCCCGCGCAAATCGCGTATTTGCCCGTCTCCGCCTTTTTGGGAGCCCTGGGCGCGACCGCCGTCATCTATCTCCTGGCGTGGAAAGGCGGCGCCTCGCCGGTGCGGCTCATCCTGGCGGGGGTGGCCGTCAATGCCCTGCTGGGCGCCGCCATGTCGGGCCTCATGATCCTGAACAGCGACAAGGTGCAGTCCGTGCTGCCCTGGCTGTCGGGCACCCTGAACGGGCGCAGCTGGCCGCATTTCGACACGCTGCTTCCCTATTCCGCCGTCGGCTTGATCGCGTCGTTTTTCCTGATCAAATCGGCCAATCTGCTGGTGCTCGGCGACGACGCGGCCAAGGTGCTCGGCACCCGGGTGGAAACGGCCCGGTTGCTCATCATTATGACCGCGGCTTTTCTGGCGGGGTCCGCCATCAGCATCGTCGGCATGGTCGGCTTTGTCGGGCTCGTCGTCCCGCACATTTGCCGGCTGCTGGCGGGGAACAACTATCGCATCCTGCTTCCCGTATCCGCCATCGCCGGCGGGGCGCTGATCACCCTGGCGGACACGGCCGCGCGCACGCTGTTCGATCCGCTCGAGCTGCCGGTCGGCATTTTGCTGGCGCTCCTGGGCGGTCCCTTCTTCCTCTACCTGCTGCGCAAGGGGGTGGGAAGATGACCCGTACACACGTGCTGGAAACGTCCGAAGTGACCTGTGGCTACCGGGCGCACCCGGTGGTCAGGGGGCTGAACCTGCGCGTCGAAAAAGGCGAATGGCTCGGCATCGTCGGCCCCAACGGTTCCGGCAAATCCACCGTGCTGCGCATGCTGGCCCGGCTTCTCGTTCCGCAAGAAGGCCATGTGCTCCTGGACGGGGAAAGCATGGCCCGGCTCGACACGAAAGCCGTGGCCCGGCGGCTCACCATGCTGGCCCAGTCCCACGACGGATTTCTGGAAATGACCGTGCGCGATCTGGTGCGCCGGGGCCGGAACCCTTTTCTCAAATGGTACGAGGAATGCCGCGGCCGGCACGAAGAGATTGTGGATTGGGCACTGGAAGTCACCGGCCTGGTTGATCTCCAGCACCGGTCGCTGCTGGAACTGTCCGGCGGGGAGCGGCAGCGGGCGTGGCTGGCCATGTGCGTGGCGCAGACGCCGGAGATTTTGCTGCTTGACGAACCGACCACCTATCTGGACATCGCCCACCAGCTGGAGCTCATGGATCTCATCCGCAGGTTGAACCGGGAAAACGGCGTGACGGTGGTCATGGTGCTCCATGACCTGAACCAGGCGGCGCGCTATTGCAGCCGCATCATCGCTGTCAAGGACGGCGCCGTCGTCCGGGACGGCCCGCCCGCGGAGGTGTTCCGGCCGGAGTTTTTCCGCGAGGTGTTCGGCGTCGAAGCCGCCATCTGGACGGACCAGGGCGTTCCCGTGTTTTGGCCGAAGGGCTTGGCCCACGGCTGATTCTCCATTGCATCGAAAGGAGGAATTCCCGTGCCCGGCAGGCAAATTTCGCCGGAACTGGTGCGCTCGTTCGTTTCAGCCGCCCATTACGATCTGGACAAGGTCAAAGCGCTGCTGAAGGAGGAACCGGGGCTTTTGCACGCCGCCATGAACTGGGGTGAAGACGACTGGGAGACGGCGCTGGGAGCCGCCTCGCACGTCGGCCGCCGCGACATCGCCGAATGGCTGCTTTCGCAGGGCGCGCGCATGGACATCTTCGCGGCGGCGATGCTGGGAGAATTCGCGATCGTCAAAGCGATGATCGACCGTTACCCGTTCATGGCCAAGGCCAAAGGCCCCCACGGCATCAGCCTGAAACAGCACGCGATGATGGGCGGCGAGCGGGCGAAAGAAGTGCTCGAGTTTCTGAAATCGTTCGATGACGAAGAGGAGGGGTTCAGCGGCATGATCATGGTGGAAAACCGCATCGAAGTGAAACCCGGCATGGCGGACCTCGTGATGGAAAGGTTCCGCAAGCCGAAGTCCGTGCACACGTTCAAAGGGTTCGTGCGCATGGACGTCCTGCATACTACCAACGAGGCGGGCAACGAGGAAGTCTGCGTCTGCACCACGTGGGAGAGCGAGGAAGACTTCCGCGCCTGGGCGGACAGCGAATCCTTCCGCAGCGCCCACGCCCGCCGGGCGGCCGAGCAGCAGGAAAGCGGGAGCGGGCAGAATGACGGGCCGATCCTCGGCAACAAAATGACCATGTATCGCGTGTACGTCTCCCATCTGCCCGCGGCGAAAGCGGAAGCGGCGCCGGTGGAGTGAGGAAATCCGGCCGCCGGACCTTCATGGTCCGGCGGTTTTCGTTTGTCCGGATGCCGGCCGGGGAACAGCCGGGGTCGACCGGGGCTGCTGACTTGGCAATCGAAGCCGCTTTTTCGACTACACGGGCTCATGGGAACCGCCATTTGCGGGATTGTAGTCGATAATTCGACTATATGGGCGCATCGAAGGCGCGGCGCTGGGGAATATAGTCGATTTTTCGACTGCAATGGAGCATCGCTGCGGCGGGCAAGCCAACCTCCGGGCGACCCGGGAAAATTCCCCACGGGCTTATGCTTGATTTTTGCTAATTAAATTAGTTATAATACTAATGTAATTAGTTTATGAGGAGCGGATGCATCCATGAGAATGATACGGGTCGAGACGGTTTGCCAGATTACCTTCATGCCCCGGCTGTTTCCGGTGAACTGTTATTTCATCGAGGAAGAAGACGGTCTGACCTTGATCGATGCGGCTTTACCCTACAGCGCAAAGGCCATTCTGCAGGCGATGCGCAGGCTGGGCAAGCCGATCACCCGGATCGTGCTGACGCATGCCCACAACGACCATGTCGGCGCGCTGGACGCCCTGAAACAGGCGCTTCCGGATGCGGCGGTCCATATTTCCGCACGCGACGCCCGCTTGTTGCAAGGGGATTTCACGCTGGCAGCGGACGAACCCCGCACTCCGGTCCGGGGCGGATTTCCGAAAGCCTTGAAAACGCGGCCGGACGTTCTGCTGCAGGAAGGCGACCGGATCGGCTCGCTGGTGGCCCTGACCGCTCCCGGCCACACCCCCGGGTCGATGGCTTTTCTCGATACGCGAAACGGCGCGTTGATCGCCGGCGACGCCTTCCAGACGCAAGGCGGCATCGCCGTGACCGGGCAGTTACGACCATGGTTCCCTTTCCCCGCCATGGCTACCTGGAGTAAAGGAAAAGCGTTGGAAAGCGCGCGAAAACTCCGTGCATATCAACCGACGCTTCTCGCGGCCGGACACGGAGACATGCTGGACGATCCCGGTCCCGCGATCGACCGGGCGATCGCCGAAGCGGAACGCGCGCTGGCACACTCTGCTTTGGTCCGGGAGTGATACCACCCATGCCAAGGGCCGGTCTGGATCCACAGACAGTCGTCCAAGCCGCGGCGGAACTGGCCGATGGGCACGGTCTGGAAAACTTGACGCTGGCCATGCTGGCGCAAAAACTGGGGATTCGCACGCCTTCGCTTTACAATCACGTCAACGGGCTGCCGGAATTGCACAGGAAGCTGACCCTTCACGGGCTGAACCGCCTGGGGGATGCGCTGGCGCGCGCGGCCATGGGCCGATCCGGCGACGATGCCCTGCGGGCGATGGCCGAAGCGTATCTTGCCTTTGCCCGCCGGCATCCCGGATTGTACGAAGCCACCCAGCGTTGCCTGGACCCGCAGGATGCCGAAGTCAGGCAGGCGGCGGCCGAGGCGATCGAGCCCGTCCTTCGCGTGCTGGAGGCCCGCGGCCTGCGGGGTGAAGCGGCCGTCCACACGGTGCGCGGCTTTCGCAGCCTGTTGCACGGTTTCGCTTCCCTCGAGGGGCAGGGCGGCTTCGGCATGGCGGTGGACCCGGACGCCAGCTTTCGCCTGCTGGTCGAGGCTTTTTTGAAGGGGATTGGCGACATGACGTGAACTGACTTAGAAGACAGGCCCGGGTATAATCGATATGACGGTCATTCGGATAACACCTTTCACGGAAATTCGGGGTGACCCAATTGGGCGGAATCTGGGACGTCATCGTGGTCGGCGGCGGGCCGGCGGGGCTCATGGCAGCGATCGCGGCGAGGGAAGGCGGCGCGCGCACGCTGCTGTTGGACAAAGAAGACCGGCTGGGGCGCAAGCTCGGCATCTCCGGCGGGGGACGCTGCAACGTGACCAACAACAAGGACACGGCGGAACTCATCCGCCATTTTCCCGGCAACGGCCGTTTCCTGCACAGCGCGCTGTCGCACTTCGGCAGCCGGGAGATCATCGTGTTCTTCGAGTTCCTCGGCATCGCGCTTAAGGAAGAGGACGAAGGCCGCATGTTTCCCGCCACGGACAAGGCGAAGACGGTGGTCGCCGCGCTGGTGAACCGGGTGCGGGAACTGGGCGTCCACGTGAGGGTGAACGAACCAGCAGAACGCGTGTTGTACGCGGACGGCCGTGCGGCGGGCGTGCGGCTGCGCAGCGGGGAAGAGATCGCGGCCCGCTGCGTCATCGTGGCCACCGGCGGCAAATCCGTCCCCCACACCGGTTCCACCGGCGACGGCTACGAATGGGCGCGGGAAGCCGGCCACACCATCACCCCCCTGTACCCGACGGAGGTGCCGATCACCTCGGACGAGCCGTGGATTGTGCATCGCGAAGTCCAGGGGCTGTCCCTTCGCGGCGTGCGCCTGACGGTGGAGGACGGGAAAGGCAAGAAGCTGGTGGAACACGAAGGGGACATGATTTTCACCCATTTCGGCGTGTCGGGCCCGGCCGCGCTGCGCTGCAGCCAGTTCGTCGTGCGCGCCCTGATGGACGGCCGCGGCCCGGTGACGGTACGCATCGACCTTGCGCCGGGGCGAAGCGCCGATGAACTTGCCGGCGAATGGCAGTCGGAAGCCCGCGCCGAACCGCGCAAGGCGGTAAAGACGCTGCTGCGCCGGCAACTGACGGACCGCCTCGCGCCAATCCTGCTGAAACGCGCCGGCCTGAACGGCGAAACCCAAGGGGGCAACGTGTCGCGCAATAATTGGTTCACTCTGGCCGAAGGGTGCAAGCGGCTTTCCGTCTCCGCCACCGGCACCCTCTCCCTCGAGGAAGCCTTCATCACCGGCGGCGGAGTCAGCATCAAAGAAGTAGACCCCCGCACCATGGAATCGAAGCTGATGCGAGGGCTCTATTTCTGCGGCGAAATCTTGGACGTGCACGGCTACACGGGCGGCTACAACATCACCGCCGCCTTCTCCACCGGCCGCGCGGCCGGCGAAGCGGCGGCGAAAGTGGCGCTCGAAAGAGCACAAGAGGCGAGAAACTAAAAGGGCTTCCAAGTTGTCGATTGTTATCTGGCAATGCTCCTCAGCGGGATGTTCTGTTTCACGTGCCTTGGATTTTTGGTCGTCAATTTCGCCCGCAACGAAGGACAGATCAATATGCTTTCCAATCTGCTGCAAATTCCCATGGTGTTCGGCAGCGATGCGTTCTCCAGCCTTTCGGCCGTGCCGGAATGGCTGGCGCGGGCGGGCAAATGTTTTCCGTTCGCTTATTTCGTCGAAGGGCTTCAGGCCGCGGCGAAAGCGGATATCCAACCGTGGGGCGTTTCCATGATCATCGTGCTCGCTTTTGCGTTCGTCATTCTGGTTTTGGCCGCGCTCACGTTCCGGTGGGATCCGGACCATCGGGAAATCGGGTTCCGGTTGAATCGAGCGGGAGGGGGCGGCTAGCCCCCGTCCCCTCACACCGTACATGCGGGTCCGCATACGGCGGTTCCGAATGGTTGACGAAAAGCCAAATAGCGATCGGAGAGCCATGAGCGGAAGCAAGCCGCCTGTTCATGCCGAACGGGCGGCTTTGACGTATCGGCCCAGCATGAGCAGCAGGTGCAGCACCGCCAGCGCAAGAAAGATGTTGCTGTACACCGCGGCTTCCGGATGCGCGTTCGCCGGGTTCCAGGCCGCTCCCGTGCCGCGGTCGACGATTCCGGCATAAACACCGGCCGCGAAGGCGCTGGCGATGAAGCTCAGCATGGCCAAGAGCCCCATGCCGACGCCGGTCTGCTCCTGCGGCAGCGTGCGGGATACGGCGATGGACAGCGAGATGTACAGGAACGATTGGCCGAGATTGCTGAAGATCAGCGCAACGGCGATCAGCACCGGCGACATGCCCGCGAAGGTCGACAGCATCATGAAGCCGGCCGCGATTAAGGCCGACGCCACATAATAGAGAAACGCGTGGCCTTTCCGGTCCGCTAGTGCGCCGCCCAGCCGCCCCAGCAGCGCCGTCGCGACCGCGGCCGGAACGAGCGCGAATCCGACCAGCCCCGGATCAAGCCGGTTGACGTTCGCGAGCAGCTGCGGGCTGAGGAACACCAGCGCGAACCCGATCCCCGTCGTCAAAAACATGACCGCGAGCCCGGACACATACGGCTTGTTGCTCAGCAGCCGGGGATCAATGAACGGCTCCCGCGCGGTGCGGATTCGCCTCAGGAACAGGGCGAACAGGACGAGAAATCCGCCGGCGTACCCCCACGACGCATTCGTGACGACAAGCAGCAGCAAGGCTGCGGCGGCGGCGAACAACCCGCCTCCCGCCCAATCGATGCCGCCGGCTATCGCCGGCTTGTCGTGCAGATGCCTGTAGTAAAACGGCAGCGCGAGCAGCGTGAACAGCGGCATGCAGAACAGCCATTGCCAGTCCAGGACGCTCATCACGAGCGCGGCGGCGGCCGGGCCGAAGGCGCTGCCAATAGCAAGCCCGGTCATCACGATGCCGAACGCGCGGCCGCGGCTCTCCGGCGGATAGTACCGGGCCGGGATGATCTCGCTGATCGCGGGAATGACCGCCGCGCCGGCGGCCTGCAGCACCCTGCCGACCAGGATGGCCCAATAATGTTGCGCGATGAGACCGATCAGCGAACCGAGCGCGAAGACGACAAGCCCGAAGGCGATGAGATGTTTCAGGCTGTAAGAATCGGCGAGCCTTCCGTAGGCGGCCGTCCCGACCGCGTAGACCAGCAGGAAGGCCGAGGACACCCAGCTGACCTGCGTCAGGGACAGGCCGAAATCCTTTGCAATGACGGGCAGCGCGATATTGAACATCGTGGCGCTCATGACGGACACGGACGTCGTGAACGCGAGCACCCGCAGCAGCGCCGCGCCGGCCGGCTGCCGAACCGCCTCTTCCATGGTCCTCTCCTCCATTCCCCGCTTCGGTACCTTTGATTTTACTCGCGGCGGAGAATAAACAAAAATATATCTTTGAACATTCCATCAATATACTTGGATATATAAAAAACTCCCGATCCGAAGATCGGGAGCCGGGAGCAGCCGCAGTGGATGATTATAAACGTTTTTCCCGTGGAAGCTGTGTAACAGACCCACTGGGTAACAAAATTACGTGAGTGAACCATCATCATTGGGTAACATTTTTAAATGAGTTGATACGCTTGCCACGACCGCTCATAACGTTTTTGCAACAATTCCGTTCCTCATGATGCGCAATCTGTCTTATTCCAGAATTTTTTAATAAACTGACTTTTATCGCGCACTCCAGTTTTGGCATATATTTTTTTTATAACTGTTCTTACCGTTTCTTCAGAAATTCCAAGCAATTGAGAAATATAAAGCGTACTTCCATTCAAGAGCCAACCCAGAGCTACCTCTTTTTCCCGGTTTGTCAATCCATAGTTTTCAAACATTTCTATGATGTGTTCGTTCTTTGAGTCCTTTGGAATCGCAACGTATTTATTTTCAATTTGTTCGACTATTTTTGCTACAAAAGGAACTGCAAATGATATGCAAACACTTTTTGAAAATGAAAGATTCAAATATCCAATTATTTTACTTCCGAAAAATATTGGTGAACAAACGCATGACCAGTTAAAAAACAGTCGCAAACTGTGTTCTTCCCCGATGACAGCTGTAACCCGTTTTACTTCCATCGCAACAGAAATGGCATTAATACCAGCGCAGTTCATGGAAAAACAGGTTCCCACACCGATATTGAGCGACTCCAGTTTTTCCAATATTATCTTCGGGGCTTCGAGAAACAATACATCACCTGTCTTATCCGTTAAAATGAAAACAAACGGAACACTGATCTTCCCATTGATCGATTTAATTTCTTCCTTCGCGATTTGAATTAAGTTACGATGCTTGATGAGTTTTTTGATGCGCGTGTCTGCATTGGTTCTGTATTTCATGGATGGGCTGTTTGGCGAAATCCCTGAATCGGCAAAAATTCGTTCCCATTGAGCCTTTAATGTATCTTGTGCATTTTCCAATGAAAACCATACAGTATTTGTTTTTCTATTATTTGCAAAAAACACATCATTCATTCTACCGACTCCTCCGTGATCCGTTCAAACCTAAACAGAATTCACTCAACCTTCCTTTTACAGTTCGACACAATGAGATTTTGTTTTCTGCTTTTAACTGATGATGCGGTCACCGCGTGTAAAAAAACCGCTAATCATTTCTTTCCGTTGAACCGCTTCTCCGTGCTGGGCGAAACGTCTGCACCCGCTAAAACGTACAGGAAGCGAAGCCGAGAAGAAAACGTGCGGAGTATCCTGCACTTGAAAATGCAAATGGGGTTCGTACGAGTGGCCCGAATTGCCCACTTCGCCGATGACTTGCCCCCGTACAACATGATCGCCAGGTTTTACGCGGACACTTCCGCAACGCAAATGCGCCATTAGGCTGTACTCGTGTCCATTGTGCCGGATGACAACAAAATTCCCTAAAAGGCTCCTTGAAAAAGGATCCGCAACGCCGGGACGGGCATAATCCCTGCGGCCGTCCTTTGCTTTTTCCACGAATCCGTCCGCGGGAGCAAGCACCGGTGCTCCGTAGGCGTAATAGTCTTCAAGTCGGCTTCCATCGTTGCGATGCGTTTTTCCCTGTTCATCCATCATCACGAAGTCATAGGCAAACCTCTGGCCAATCAATGACCATGAGTGAGATGTGGCCGGATCCGGCCCGCCGCTCACCACTGTCCAGATGCCGGCGAGAGGAAAAGAATAACTGTTTTCTTGATTGTAGGTTTCCGCTCGTGGAGGTTTAAATCGATACCGGCATCTGACCCAACACTCTCCGGCAACCTGAACAAGACTTGCGGGCAACAAAAACAAGTCTCTGATGTGGTCCAGCCAATCCGAAAAAAATTTTTTTAAAAATATAACTCGTATCGAATATAAAGAAACCACCAATATTAATGTCATCAAACCGGTAAAGTTCATGGCAGATCGGGCGAACTTCCAATCTGTATACCGATGCGCCAAAAAGAAAAGAAGGGTAAGAATCATTCCCAAATATATGATCCGTACAAACCAGCTTAAGAACATACGCCGGCATTCACCTCTTGGTGAGTGTTCTTACGGACATTTCTGCATCTTTCTTCGAATTGATCAACGAGCAATTTTCATTTTTACATAAATGCCCGCTTAATGACATCACCCTGTTATTAGCTATCCAAGGATACAATTTTTGACCAATCCCGAAAATACGTAATATAAGTAGTATAGGTAAGAATAACCATAACGTAGGAAGGTATTGTACAATAACCACTACACTATCAAAACCACGATAGATTTTAATGTGATTTTTTTGTTTTTTTACGACATGCATTTCCTGATCAACTTCATCAAATGTCAAGCTGTAGTTCAAATAACTATCGTCATTGTGATAAGACACAACCCGCATGAATCCAAACCAATCCAACATTCGGATCAATTGTGCCGTACGTCGGCAATAACTGCACTGACCATCATAATAAACTGTTAATACGGGGATCTTATTTTTTACATATGGAATAATTTTTTCCCATTCAGAATCCTTTACAGTAAATAACAATAGAGCGATCATCATTGAAGAAAATGTGACAAGACCCATATTAACGGCAAAATTGAAATGTAGGAGAATTCCAAATATGGTCCACAGTAACTTAATTTTTGATGGTGTCAACAAGATAGCCGGAAAGAAAAGCTGGTAAATCACTGTTGTATAGGTAGCAAGGGTGGTTATCCATGAATTCTTAAATAAATTTTTTAAAAATTCCGTAGGCATTCCAAATTCATTCAGTTGGGTTACATAATAAACCGCAGTGCCGCTCACCCACATTTCGCCCTGCAGTTTTACTGTGGAAGAAATAAAATACAATATGGAAAGTTGCAAATATATAGCCGTCACAGCTAAGTTATGAAGAAAGATGCTCGTTGATGGCTTGATTTCAATTGAAGTTCGTTCTTTTTTGGTGATCAAGGGATGAAAAAAGATCATATACAAAAGAATTATGCGCAAAATATTATCTCCGCCGTCGTGAGTGATTCCCCTCAACTCTAGCAGTAAAGTTCCAATCAACGCAAAAGATGCGCTTAATCGAGGGTATAAACCTAAGATTAACCCGACGCCACCCAGTCCCCAGACCAAGAAAGTGACAAATATTCCCCAATAACTGTAAAATAGTCCATCGATCCAAAAACCTAAATCTCCAAAAAATGTTATTGACGATCCTATGGCGGCTCCCTCTGGCCCATAAATAAATTGAGCCGCAGGCAGTTCAGATATGCAACGGTAAAGAATAACTCCTCCTGCGCCAATTTGCAAAATACGAGAACCGATCTGATTGTAAAGTTTGCTTTCAAGTCGTGTAATTAGTTGCAAGGGCATCACCTTCCGCTTTCCATATTCTGAAGGCAGGCTTTTTATCAAGTGCTACGATTCCAAGGTTAAGAAAGCTTTTTGTCGGGCTTTCTGTATACCGTTTTGACCAGGGAGGCACCTTAGATAACTCAATCAAAATGTGTGCTTTTTCATACTCAATATTTGTGGCATGCTGTATATCCGCACAAAAAGCGGAAGCAACCCTTCTCAGTCCTTCTTTGGAAGCTTCCCTTCTGTCGTTCTCGGCTTTTCTCAATTGAGCACAACTGGCATGATCGGGGTTAATGTTGCACAATTTTAACAACGGCATTTCTTCTCGAGAAGCATTTATATAGGAATGAGCGTAATTTACAACCACTCGTTGGATTCGATTCTTCCGGTTATTGTATCGATTAAAATCATCCGTTATATTCCAGAATGGAGTTTCTGATTCGTTATTATCAACGCACTTCACCAGAACGGAAATGTCCATACTAATAGGATCAGGAGCAAATAAACCCCAATCTTGGTAAAAATATTTTCCAATGTATATAGAAGGCAATTTAATTGTGGTTTTTATCGGATTGGGTGGTAATACAAATAATATGGTTAATGAAAAATGTGCAACAAAGATAATAATGAGAATGAAATACAACAATAATTTTACTTTATACTTGTAACTCATTATTTTCCCCCGCAAACCTAACATAAAAATGTTGAAGCTGAGCGAATTTTCACTCAGCCTCAAATTTATTCACTTCAATCAAATCAATCAAAAATTTCTTCCGGAAAATCAACTGATGTCGTAGCCGTATCTTGATTTCCTACACTCGCCTGAGCTGCTTTCGTCCCCATATAAGCTCCATAAGCGCTAGCAGCAGCATTCACTGCTACTTGAGCCACCTTCAAAACCCACCTTCCTATATGGGGCAAAGCATTTCGTATGGCAATATTTGCAGCAGCAGCAACAGCTGGTACAGCTTGAGGCTCAACCGACTCATTAATCACATTTTCTGTCAGATCTTCAGCTTGTACAGCAGAATTCGATCCGCTCAACCATGTTACTCCGCTGAGAACGATAACAAAAGATAGAAAAGCTATACTGATTTTGCGCACTTCCCCAACCTCCCATCTCATAATTTCCATGCGTAAAGAAGTCCACCCAACTTGCCTATCTCCTCACCCCTTAACACGAATGTAATTTGATTCCATCACAATATAAATATAGATTAATTATTAAAAAAAGAAATACCCCAAATGGGGTATCCAGACTGAAGACAAACTTCCACGTGCGACCCATTGTAGCGATCGCCGTGGGAGTTTTTGGTTCCATCTAACGTTCCATTAAAGGAAAATCAAAAAATACCACCTGTGGCTATCCAAAGGATGACCTGACCTCCATATCCAGTTCGCCAGCTTTTTCAAATTCATTGCAGTAAAAACCAGCATCGCCTGCATGGTCACCTTCTTTATTTCCCTCAAGGTTGTCCATCGCAGGCCATGCTTTTCTTTCACGTCCGCAAATACCCTCTCAATCGTTACTTTCTGCAGGGCGTAAATCGGTTTGTTCTGTTCCGTATGCCGCAAATGATCCGCTTCCTCTAGGTAATGTTCCCAAATGTGGCGGCTGATTCGTTTGGTTAAGTCCCGGCTTTCCGTACACTGCTTAAGAAACGGACAACTCCGGCTGTTTTTTGTCAAGCAAAATTACCCCAAAAAATCGTGTATTTTTACCCATCATCGTCATGGGTATTTTTTATCGTTGTTTCATCAGCGCATGCTTCATCCTGTAACTTTCGCCTTCAAATACGAGAAGGTGTCCATGGTGCGCGAGACGGTCAATCATCGCGG
>ERZ795042.1289-NODE-1289-length-16741-cov-84.793599_pt1 | contig 16741 bp, 14 predicted proteins | sample MGYA00375126_ERZ795042 | MGnify/ENA primary metagenome ERZ795042 (study PRJEB30171, sample SAMN05518105) | compost metagenome | isolation source: Feedstock adapted compost from Newby Island compost facility, Milpitas, CA | place: USA:Newby Island compost...
ATTGCGCGCCGGTAATTCGCTGCAATCTGCTCAGCAGCCGCTTCAGCGCTGAGGTTGCCATTCAAATAACCGCGCACGCCATCCCACCACAACGTTCGTCCAATCGCAAACCCGATATAGCCTGGGACACCAGCCCCTTGTCGCAGCCAGTGATCAACTCGGTCCGGGTCAGCGCCACGGCCGAGAACGACGCAGCCCACATGGTCGCGCCCACCTTGGCGCACTTGCGCTGCCATCCGCTCACAGTCTTCCCGCCGGTCAAGCCCTTCGATCTTCCAGATATCCGGCTCAACCCCGGCTTCCTGAAACTCGGCGATCGCTTGAACCGTCAAACTTGGGCGAACATCCCGATCATATCGTTCCGTATCCCCACCGACTGATTCAAGTTGCGCCTTCGTCGCTGGCACCAGCAATTCCAGGAGAAACTTCCGGTCACGTTCATGCAGCCAATCCGAGAGCCGCTTTAAGCGCTCAAGCTGAATGCGCTTGGTTTCGGGATCATCGTCCGGGTTATAGCGGACCAGTGCCTTGGTAAATGTCGGATTAAAGTCTTCAATATGCTTCGCAAAATCTTCGCCATATTCAAAGTCAAAGACTTTCTGTCCACTCTTTTCAACCGGCATCGCAAACAGATAGCCTTGCGCGCGGGCATCCCGGGCAACATCGGCACCATACTGCTCGTCAACGAGGATGCCAGCGGCGTCACGGGGGGCGCCGTTGCGAATCGCATGCTGAAATCCTTCGTAAATGACGCGTTTGGCAGCGCGAACGCGCTCTGGCACCTCGTCCGGTGCAACACCAGCCTTTTGGGCCATCTCTTCAAATGAACTTCGGTGATCAAACGCCAGAATGTAGAGCGGTCGATCGTATCCGAGTGTTCCCATTACCGATGCTCCTTTCACTCCAACCCCTATGAGGGGTTGTACCCGATAGTGCGCACGCTGACAAGCCTTTTACCTATGGCAGGCGTTGTGCAGCGATCATACCAAGACTGCAAGACCAACACCCTTCGCTGTTACGTACTCCTCTCCTTGAGCAGCCTGCAATCTCTCTGTTCACGCTGCTTTTTCTGCGAGATTGGATGGTGGTGCCCCTTAGCTAGCGGGAACGTCGTGTCGGCAAGGCTGTTGCATCATAACATGTCGCGCACCGACCGAGTATGAATGCCGACACCGATCAGTGTGATGCAGCCGTTGACAGCGTGGCCAAATACGCAGTATTATTGCAGGCGGATATTGGGGAGTCGTCTAACGGTAGGACGGCTGACTCTGGATCAGCAAGTTGGGGTTCGAATCCCTGCTCCCCAGCTTCAGGCACAAGGCGGCTGACAAGCTGCCTTGTGCTTTTTGCTCACCAGCTCATTTCACTGGAACCCTATCCCAATCTGCCCAAGCGTAAGCACATCAGCATGGCGGATATGGGTTCGCTATACTCAAGCTAGCACGAATCTGGTGAGATGGAGGGAACGTTGATTGAGACACGGATGGCAACCGAGCGTGCCTTCCTCATTGGTGTTGACTGGGAACGGGATGGCTGGGATATTGGGTCGTCAATGGCCGAGCTTGCTCAGCTCGCGCGCTCGGCTGGCCTTGCCGTCGTTGGTATGCTCACCCAACGGCTGCCCCATCCGCACCAAAGCCACTATCTTGGTGCAGGCAAACTCGAAGAACTGAAGGCACGTCAGGCAATCACGCCGTACGATGTTGTCCTCGTCAATGACGAGCTGAGTCCAGCGCAACTCCGAACACTCGAGGACGAACTTGGGGTCAAGGTCATTGACCGGACTGCACTGATTCTTGACATCTTCGCCCGGCGTGCCCAGACGCGCGAAGGTCGACTCCAGGTTGAATTAGCCCAGCTGGAGTATCGGCTCCCGCGCCTGACGCGAATGTGGACACACCTGTCGCGACAGGCTGTTGGTGGCGTCGGCTTGCGGGGACCTGGTGAGACGCAGCTTGAGATCGACCGGCGCCGGGCACGACAGCGGATTACACAACTTCGACGGGAAATCGCCGAAGTACGTGCCCATCGTGAGCGCTATCGCCAGCGCCGCCGGCAGAACCAGATGCCCGTTATCGCGTTGGTCGGCTACACCAACGCTGGAAAGTCAACGTTGCTCAATGCCCTTGCCGGCAGTGACGTCTACGTTGCGGACAAACTGTTTGCAACCCTGGATCCGACAACGCGGCGCGTGACATTGCCAAGCGGCCGCGTCGTGCTCCTGACCGATACTGTTGGTTTTATTCATCGACTGCCGACGATGCTCGTTGCAGCATTTCGCGCAACGCTCGAAGAAATTCTAGAAGCTCGTGTCCTCGTCCACGTTGTCGATATCACCCATCCACGGGCAGCTGAGCAGGCGGCAACGGTCCGCCAAGTACTTGCCGAACTCGGCGCTGCGCACTATCCAACGTTGACGGTCCTGAACAAGATTGATGGTATCGAGCCGAACCTCTCTCCCGAAGAGCTTGTCCGCGAATTTGACCTTGATGGCGATGTTGTGCCAGTCTCGGCCCTCAAAGGCACTGGACTTCCCTTGCTTCTCGAACGGCTCGAAGCCAAGCTGATGGAGGCTGAGCGTGTTCGCGAGGTAACCCTTGTCCTACCGTATGACCAAGTGCGCATGCTGCACCTCTTCCATGAACGAGGGCATGTCGAGGATGTCAGTTACCTCCCGTACGGGGTGCGCGTCCGGGGCCGTTTCCCCGCTTATCTTTTGGCATCCCTCATCCCCCAACTGCATCCAGTAGTCGAGCGTGAGGGGCAACGACGACCAATTGAGCGCATGAACCGGTACGAAAGTCACATTCCCTCGCCACAGCCTTTCCCCAAGCACTCCGTATAATGGCCAATGTCGAGGGTGTCTTGGTGACGGAAGGGGGAGGCGTGGCAGTCGGGGAAGTGCTGCAGCAACTCCGTGCTGAATATGGCTGCGATCTTGCAGCCCTCGTTGGTGTTGATGGATTGCTTATCGAAGCGGCGACTGCTGAAGGTCTTGATGCGGAGTCGGTTGCCGCAAATGCAGTGAGTGGCTTGCTGATGATGGAAGCGCTTGGGCGCGAACTCCAGGAAACGGCAGCCCGGCAGGCCCTCATTGAGTTCGCCGACCACGTCGTGCTTGTTGCCCCACTGGGGGGTGATGTTGCGCTTGTCCTCGTTGCCTCAGGCGAGTCTAACCTTGGACGACTTCGACTTGCAGTACGGCGGATTCGTCCGCGTCTTGAAGCCGAAGTTGCCGCGCTGTAATCGCTCAACCGGTGCATGTATGGAGAAGGAATGAATACGCAACCAACCGCATGGACGTATGCCCAGGCAGGCGTTGATCTCGACGACGTTGCCCAGCTGAAGCGGCGCATTGCGACACTTGCCGCGCAAACATTTACTCCCGGCGTTGTTGGCGGCATTGGCCACTTCGGCGGCCTCTTTCGCACGCCGGGAGAAAACATGCTCCTTGTGTCAAGCGTCGACAGTGTGGGCACGAAAGTGCTCCTTGCCGCGCTACTCGAGCGGTATGACGGCTTGGGCATTGATATCGTCCATCATTGCATCAATGATGTGCTTGCCTGCGGAGCCCGTCCGCTCTTTTTCCTTGATTATCTGGGATTAAGCAGGCTTAACCCGGCGGCCGTTGAAGCGATTGTGCGTGGCATCGCCCATGCTTGTCACGAAGCAGGCTGCGCGCTTATCGGCGGGGAAACGGCACAGCTGCCTGGTCTCTATCGTGACGGTGCATTCGATATTGTGGGATGTATTGTCGGTGCTGTGTGGGCCGATCACGTACTCGACGGTTCAGCCGTTCGGGCCGGGGATGTGCTCGTTGGTTTACCGAGCAATGGTCTTCATACTAACGGCTATTCGCTTGTCCGCGCGGTACTTGGTCTTGATGATGATCCGCAACGGGCTCGCGCGCTTCTTGCTGAACAGCCCGCATGGGCTGAAGCTTCGCTTGGTGAGCTACTGCTTCGTCCCCATCGGTCATATCTGCCGCTTGTCTTACCCTTACTTGACTCTGGGGTCGTCCATGCTCTTGCGCATATTACTGGCGGAGGCATTTGTGAGAATCTAGCACGCGTGATTCCGCCCGGGCTACAAGCTCGTGTTCGACGCCAATCATGGCCAATACCACCGCTCTTTTCCTTCTTACAGGAACGTGGCCAAATTTCCGATGAAGAAATGGTGCGGGTATTCAATCTTGGCATCGGCTATATTCTCGTTGTTGATGCACAGGTCGGCCACGCACTCCCATCTCAGCTTGGTGAGGGTTGGGTCATTGGCGAGGTTGTGACAAGTGCGCACGATGAACCTCGTGCTGTGCTGATGCCCTAAAATTTCCCGCAGTGGTATCTGGGAGCTGACATGAGCAGGCATGGCACCAAGCGACTTCTCGCACCAGAGACGCTGCTCCAAGCGCAAGCGCTGCTTGAGCAGTTTCTCCATGACTCGCAGGCCACACTCGCATTGCTTGTTGATCGGAACGGACGAGTACTCGCGGCCCAGAGTCACGAAGGGACTGAACGGCTTGCGAGTCTTGGTGCATCTGTCGCTGCTGTGTATGCGGCGTTGCAGAGTGTGGCGAGCCTTTTGCATGAGGAGCGGTTCCTGACGCTCCTGCATGAGGGCCTGCGTGAGCGCCTCCTTGCTGAAGCTGTTGGCTCACGCTGGCTTCTCGTTGTCATATTTGGGCAACATGTGCCACTCGGTTTAATGCGTGTGTTGGGTCACCAACTCGCTGAACAATTAACGGTGCTGCTTGAGCCAAGTACTCCGCCACGTCGCCTTCGCGAGCGACGAATTCGTCGAGCTGCTCAGGATACAGTTGATTTAATCTTTGGCTTCGATGCAACCGATACCGAAGCGCAGCCAGGAGCGAACCCATGGCCTTAATTAACGTCGCTGCGCGCGAAATTCACGGTAAGATTGTCTATTACGGGCCGGGATTATCCGGTAAGACAACCAACCTGCAATATATTCATGCTCATATTCCGGAGCATACACGTGGGGAACTACTCTCTGTTGACACTGAGTCGGAGCGGACGTTGTTCTTTGACTTTCTGCCTCTCAATCTTGGCACTGTTCACGGATTCACGATTCGTTTTCACTTGTACACTGTTCCTGGACAAGTTCTGTATGAGCGAACACGTGTGGCGGTTTTAAATGGTGCTGATGGCGTTGTCTTTGTGGCAGATGCCCAGCGAGATCGGCTTGCGGAGAATATTCAGAGTCTTCGTGAACTTGGGCAGAACCTCATCGCTCAAGGCAAGCCTTTTCTCAATTTCCCATTAGTCTTGCAGTATAACAAGATGGACTTACCAACAGCGCTCCCAGTTCCTGTTCTTGATCGCTATCTTAACCCGATGCGTGCGCCGCGGTTTGAGGCCGTTGCGGTGCGTGGCGTCGGCGTTTTTGAGACCCTACGAGCGATCTGCAAGCTCGTTGTCAAGCGCTTCTAGCCCATTCCCAGTAAGATTGCCTCGGCAAGCAGTGCTTGCCGAGGCAATGCGTGTCGTTCTATCCGGGAGTCTGTATGCGTTTGGCGGAGCGCTTTCGTGATGACCTCTCCTTAGCACGAGCCCGTGCTGCTGGTGATATCGAGACACCCGATCCACCGCATAGTGAGCACGTGGCCTACCTCAGTTTGCGTCTTTATGACCAACTTCGCGAATTCCTGCAGTTACCCTCTGATGGTCGAGACTTACTTGCAGCGGCAGCGCTGTGGCACGATTGCGGGCAATTTCGTTCACTGCCTGACCATCACCGGCAAAGCCTCCGGCGAATTCTTGCATTACCGCTGAACGGATTTAGCCGTGAAGAGCAGGCTGTCATTGCGAATATTGCACGGTATCACCGGGCTGCCCCGCCGTCGATTGAGCACCCGGAATATCGTCGTCTCTCTCCTGCTCAACGACGCGTGGTTGACCAAATGGCAGCGATTCTCCGTATTGCTGAAGGTTTGGATGCAGGTCATCTCCAGCTTGTGGAGGATGTCGTTGTTGAGCAACAACAGGGATATGTCGTAATCTGGGTCTACGCACCAACGCTGCCCTCGCTCGAAATCGAGCGCGCCCAAGCTCGTGCTGGCCTCTTCCGCGATGTCTTCAGCTGCGATATCGATGTGCGCTTGGCTCTCCCTGAAACGAAAGGAGCAAACACTTCATGCGCGCACTAATCTCCGTCGCCGATAAGTCAGCGATTGTCCCGTTTGCGCAAGCATTGCACGAATTAGGCTGGGAGCTCATTTCAACCGGCGGCACCGCTGCCATACTCGATGCAGCAGGATTACCCGTGACCCCAGTCACCGAGATCACTGGATTCCCAGAAATTCTCGGTGGTCGCGTAAAGACACTCCACCCGGCAATTCACGCAGCGATCTTAGCCCGACGTGAACAGGAAGATGACCTCGCCACACTTGCAGCGTACGGGATTACGCCGATCGATCTCGTTGCGGTGAACCTTTATCCATTTGCTCAAGCCGTGCAGCAGGGCGCCGTACTCGAAGCTGCGCTCGAACAGATCGATATCGGCGGCCCAGCACTTCTGCGCGCAGCAGCAAAGAATTTCCCATCCGTCTTGCCGGTTGTGGATCCCTCCGACTATCCCATGCTCTTGAGTTTTCTCCGACAGGGAGGCCCCCGAGCAGTCCCCTTTGCCGTCCGGCGTGGGCTAGCTGCAAAAGCGTTTGCTCATGTTGCATGCTACGATAGCGTGATCGCCCACTATCTCGGTGAAGAGCTTGAAACCTTCCCGCGCGAACTCCCCATCGGGCTTGCAAAGGTTGAAGAGCTACGCTATGGCGAAAATCCAGGGCAGTCCGCTGCTCTGTATCACCTCTATAGCCCCTCGTATCCAGTCAGCTCGCCGTTTGTTACCATCCAAGGCAAAGCGTTGTCCTATAACAATGTCCTCGATGCACTTGCAGCCTGGCTTGCAGTTCAGGAGTTTGATGAACCGGCCGCCGTTATCGTCAAGCATGCAAACCCCTGTGGGGCTGCAACCGCTTCAACACTGCTCGATGCCTACACGAAAGCCTTTGCTGGTGACCCGATTTCTGCATTTGGCGGCATTGTGGCCTTGAACCAAGAAGTCGACCATGAAACGGCACAAGCCCTAACCGAACAGTTCTACGAAGTCATTGTCGCCCCGAGTTTTGCAAGTTCGGCGCACGAGATCCTCAGCAAACGTAGTACACTCCGTCTTCTCCAAGCAACACCACTGCGTCGCCCTAAAATGAGCATACGAACTATTGGTTCTACAGTGCTCGTGCAAAAGCCCGATCGTATTGCGGATGATATTACCCAGTGGCACGTCGTCACCAAACGCGCCCCGACAGCAGAGGAATGGCGAAGCCTCCAATTCGCATGGCGCGTTGTTCGTCACCTCTGGTCGAATGCGATTGTGCTCGCGCAAGGGACGGCAACGGTCGGACTCTGCGGTGGACAACCCAACAGAGTTGATGCTGTCCGCTTTGCTGTATGGCGTGCCGGCGAGCGGGCCGCTGGATCGGTACTTGCAAGTGATGGCTTTTTCCCCTTTGCCGATAACATCGAGGTTGCTGCACAAGCCGGTATCACAGCCGTCGTCCAGCCAGGGGGATCTCGGCGTGACACAGAGGTCATCGAAGCTGCAGACGCAGCAGGCATTGCAATGGTCTTTACGAACCAGCGCGTATTCCGACACTAAGGCGCATCTGGATCGAGGCTTTCAAGTAACGGAAGAAGGCGATCATAATCCTGCTTAAAGACGCGCGCGATCTCACGTGCAGCCTGCTCAAGCCAAACTCGATCACGACCCCGCGCATCAAAGACGTAGCGAATATGCGCGACGAGCAACTGGTCGGTTGGCACTTCACCAGTATAGTGCGCAAGGATGCTGAAATATCGCGGACGCGCTGTAAACTGAACGACATCGTCAGACGTAGCAACTTCTACTGAATAGTGAAGCGGAGGTGGTAAACTCGGCAGCACGTGGTGAATAACTCCATTCGCTTCATAGCCGACAGCAACAGCGTGGAACAACGAACGCAGGATATGCTTCAACTCGGGGTTCTGCTCGTAGAGCGCTGCGTCACTCAGCCCTTGTCGCCCACGCCGGATAATTCGTCGTCCTGGGTCAATGCTACTCGTTTCCCCGTAGGCAACAACAGCGAAAATTCGCTCTCCTTGGACTCCATGCACAAGCACGAGGCTGCCAAGAGGCGGTATGCAATGAAGTTCCTCACACTCCGAGATGAAGCCGATTGTGCTTGTTGAGACAATTTCTCCCCAACGCTGGCGTTCAGCCTCAGGCATAGCGTCCTCGCTTGCTTCGCTGTTTGGCAGATTCCCGCAAAAGCATCCCGTGTTCTGCAAGCAATTGTTCAATCATCGTCAGCAATGTCTCGCGTTCTTCAGCATGAATTACCGCTTGTTCATGCGCTTCCTGTAGCGCTAGTGGATACCCACGTGCCCGGTTACACTGATCGACAAGCACACCATGGACAAAGTCGAGCATCTCCTGGTCAGCAGCAACCCAAGCGGGCACCTCAACGCGAGCAACTTCTGTACCAGTATGGAGATAGAAAAACACGATGCGGTCTTCAGGCGGATAATGATCAAGTACGCGTGATGAGCTTTGGAACACCTGCGATCGTTCGCCGGGCTGAAGAGCAAGCGCTTTCTCAAAAAGTTCACGATCAGGAATGTCTGGGAGCTGATCACAGGCTGGGCGATGCCCTTCCGTGACGATGCGCGCACGGCAATGGTCACAGTTCACTGGTAGGCCATGCAGCGGATAGTCACAGACAGCAACGCGGAGAACGTTATACACGTCACTTGACCCCGGGAAGCTGATGAAACCAGCAACGGGAACACGCTTTTCACGAAAGGCAGCGAGTGCCGCAAGAAACGGCTTTAACCCCCACGATACGACGAAATCGGGGAGCCCTTCGAGTCCCCAGAGGATGAGTGTTCCATCGAGGATTGCTAGAGTGCTAAGGGATATGTCATTGCTGACCAGCCGAACTGCCGCCTCAAGCTCCGCTACAGCCCGCCGAATCCCAAGCACTGCACCCGCTACGGGCACCCGACGTGAACGATCGGTGACATAGAGCTCCTCGTCATTCGCACAGAGTTGCGTTTCAACATCAAGAAGAGCCTCACAGATTGCGCCATATTGGAGAATAGCGTAGCCGACGTTCAAGACGTAGTAGCGCAATGGAGTATGCCGATCGGGATGGATCACTGATCCATCGGTTGCAACCACACGATAGGAACGTGGTACGGCAGGTGACGGAAAGTGGTCAAAGTAACCAGCGTGTGTCCGCGCTAGTAACCAGGAAGTTCGTGCAGACGCAAGCCGCTGCAGTACCTCGGCCTCATCAAATGCTGCGAGCACCTGCTGGAGAACGTTCCACCGGGGCCGGGTTGTACCAACATTCGTCTCGACAACCGCACGAAGCGGCGCAGTGATCGCCGTAAAATCAATCGGCATAGCGTCGGTCACGCAGTCGGCTCACCAACTCTGCCAGTAACACGCCGAGCCCAATCATCAGGGTGGCGCAATTCGTCAAGGGTCGGGAGCAGCGCTGGTCCTTCCCAGATGCGCCGGAAGACATCCCGTCCATAGCGCTGGATGATCGCGTCAGCAAATTGTTCGCCAAGACGATACTGCTCAAGCTTGACATCAAGGCCAATGAGGCGAATGAACAGCTGCTCAGCAGGCGTACGCTGTTGCTGGCGCTGCTCAAAGCGGCGAGCAATTTCAGCATAGGAGGGAATAGTCTCGCGCCCAACAGCATTCATCACATGATTTCCATAGCCTTCGATAACGGCCATGACAGCTTGGACCTGCTGAAAGAGCTCACGCTGTTCAGTTGACAGCAGCGATTCAATAAACGCTTGGGTATCATCACCACGGCCAAAAAGAAGTGGTACAGCCCGTAGCCCTTGTTGCAGGCGCTGCATGAGTTGCCCCTCGGCGTACAAGCTTGTCACCAAGCGAACAATTCGATCATTGAGGTAATCGCGAAGCCAAGGATGCGCCTCAAACTCAAAGGCATGCGTTACTTCATGCAAAGCAAGCCAAAAACGAAAGTCGACAGGATGGACTCCCAGCTGACGCTCGACCCAGCGCACATTGGGTTCAACGAAGTATAGACGCCCTGTCGTTATCGGCTCACGACCAAGCAACACCAGGTCATACTGTCCGAGGACTCGACGGGCAAGAAAACCTAACATGATACCAACTTCGGTAGTGGCGAGAACTTGGCCGGCCTGGATCCACGCAAGAGCACCTAACCGTAATGCTGGATGGTCAGGAAGGGAGACAAGCTCTTCAATCGGGCGAAGAAGCGCGGCAAACCCCTCAAGATTTGCATCGATCCAATCAACACGGTCGAAAGCGTAGACTCGTTCAACTGCAGCAGGAATTGAATCACCGGTATATGAAGCGACAAGCGGAGCAGCACGTTCAACCAGCTCACGATAGGCAGCCGTTAAACGCGCACGCTCTTCACCATTTAGCCGCTCACGCGCATTGGCCTGGATCGCGAGCTGGCGAACTCGTTCCCAGTCGATGAGACGCGGTGTTGTGTATGAGCGTGCAAAATCTCGCGCACGAGCGCCGGCCCACGCGCCGACAGTCATGCCAAGGAGCAGGCCGACCCCAAAGAGGGTGCGCGTGTTATTCTGATCCCGCGAGAAAGATAGTGGACGCATTGCCGTACGATTCATCCTTTCCTCCTCCGTCTAATGTGACGGGGTAGGCGTCGTCGATGGCTTTGCCGCTGGCGTCGGCGTTGGTGTCGTCGACGGCTGCGGACTTGGTGACGGTATAGGCTCTGGAGCCGGCTGCGTGCTCGACGATGCCGGCTGATTCGGCGACGGCCCAACGAGCGTCACATTGGACGACGGCAAATAGTGACTCTTGAGCACCAGATCATCAATCAACTGATCCCCCTGGTAAACCCGGCGATGGATCATCGCATCAAAACCATCACGCGCCTCTTCAACGACGACCCGAGCACCGGGTGGCAAATCGGGAGAAACTTCAACGCGTGGCGTTGGATCAGCTTTCACGACGTTCGTAATGACAGGATTATCGACCTCGACACGCCAGTTCGGTTTCGTTCCCCAAATTTCAAATCGCACCCACTGGCCATCAGCAGTTGCGACGATCGCGATCCAGTCATTGGTCGTATTCCGAAACTTGAAATCAAGTCCATAGTCAGTGTCAACGGTCGCATCAAGGCCAGTTAAGCCGCTTGGTGGTTGTCCATAGAGCGGAATCCAATAGAGATGCCAATTGCGCTCCACAATCGGGAAACCGCCCCAAAATGCCGCGTGAAAGAGTGTCGTCGAGACCTGACAGACACCGCCACCGACAGAAGGCACAGTAGCAACCTGGCCGTTCGTCGCAACAATGCCGTAGCCAACTTTAAAGCCGGACTTCAGATCAATTGGACCAACCGTCGCATCAAAGGAGAATACCCCACCGGGTGGCACAAGCGCCCCGTTGACCCGTTGAACAGCTAGTTCAACGTTGTACTTTCGATTCGGAACCGAACCACCATAGTATGTCGCACCTGAGGAAATTTTCTCGCGGATTTGGATCTGTGATGCCATCGCTGCAGTAATCTTTGGCGGCGTTGTCTTCACAGTAAGCTGCACGTCCCGCTGCCCAGCCATCAGCGCTTGCTTGAGTGTAGAAGCTGAGGCTGCGACATCGAGATCCTGGCCCGGTTGTTCAGGCGCAACAACCTTGATCTGGCCATTGAGATAACGCAGTTGAGCATCCCGCGCGTCAACATGGACGTTGGGAGCAAGATCCTGGAGGAGGCGACTTACTGCAGCGTCATCAACCGCCACATCAAGCCCCGCTACACCCCCGCTGGCATCGTTCTTCGGCACAAAGGTGAGCAACTGCGCCATTTGGTCAGGACGTAGTGTAGCAGTGCCATTCGTGCCCCAATGCAGGGTAAGCGGAGCATTGACCAAAGACTGGGCGCGATCTGCTGCCTGCTGCGCCATTTCGGCTGTCACCGCCGCAGGCCTGGTAACTGTTCGCACGGCAACGTCATGCTTCCCTTGTTGCAACGCTGCAACGATGGCATCAACTGAACCTGCCGGATCAAGCACCTGCCCGGGCTGCGGCGGAACAACGACAAATCGTCCACCCTGCCAGCGAACAGTTGCGTCTCGTGGTGTTTGTGAAACATGATCGCGCAGCGTAGCAAGATAGCTTTCGACAGCTGCACGGTCAACTGGCTGAATCGTCGGATTCCCATTTGACGAAGTGACAATGGTGAAGAGCCGCACAAGATCTGATGGTGGGATAGCCCAACGCTGGTCACCTGCCACCAACACCAGTGGCTGCCCAAACGCGGCCTGCGCCTGCGGCAACAGTGGCTTTAAGGTATCTGCCGTAATCGTTGGTTTAATCGTCACAAATGGTACAGCGATTGCGGCAGTGTCACGCTGACCGAGTCGATCGACGAGCATAGCATAGAGCGTGGCAACATCGATACCGCGGCCGGGATGATCAGGAGCAATTTGAATACCTTTGCCATCAAACGTAAAGTGCGCGTCAACTGGTGGCTGCGCAACTCCTTCAGCAATGGGAGCAAGTTGCTTAACGAATGCGGCTGGATCAATGGTAACGGCACTCGAGACAGCAGCGCCAAACAAGCGAGCACGCACCCAAGCGGCAGAATCGTGCCACAGATCACCTGTACGACCGTAGCGATACGCAGCGTCAGCAGCTTGGCTGGGATTGATCATGACATGTAAGTCGGCAAGCGCAAGCGGCCACTCTCGTCCGTCGGCACGTAAGGTAATCGTTCGTTGGGCAAAGGCTTGTTGCTCGGTTGCAATGCGAGCCTCAGCTTGTTGTTGCGTTAATCCGCCAACAGGGATTCCCGCAACAGTAACACCGGGATAGATCTTGCCATGCCAGACATAGCCATAGGCAAGGACAGCAGCACCACTCAGCATGCAGAGAAGCGCGAGCGTCGCTGCAACAAGCAAAAGGGCGCGCTGGCTAACATGCCAGACGCGCTGTTGTGCTATTGACCACTGCCTTGCCGGTGCAATATCCGCCATGCTCTGCCGTTGTCCCCCTCGCCACCTGTTCAGTAGCTTCCTTCCATCACGCGACGTGCTGCCGGCCTGAGTGTACCACAGGTCCCGAGATCCATCCCTTGCCTCGTGCAAGGAAGCTTGGTACATTCCGGCAGGGATAGGTACACGCGGAAGGAACAAGGGTGGAACGACAGGTTATTCAAACACCATTAGCCCCAAAGGCAATCGGGCCCTATTCGCAAGCCATCCGCTTTGGCCAACTCCTCTTTACGGCAGGACAGATTCCGCTTGACCCACACACGGGTCAACTCGTCGGTGATGACATCGCAACGCAAACGCGGCAGGTTCTTGAGAATCTCCGGGCCATTGTTGAAGCAGCTGGCAGCAGCCTTGCGCATGTTGTGAAGACAACCTGCTACCTTGTTGACCTTGGCGACTTTCAGACATTTAACCAAATCTATGCCGAGTATTTCGGGGAAAGCGCTCCAGCACGTAGCACGGTACAAGTCGCCAGCTTGCCAGCCGGTGCACGTGTCGAGATCGAGTGCATCGCTATCGTGCCCGAAACTGCTTAGGGGCTCGCGTAGAACACGACCGTCCTTGCATACTGGCGAATCAGCATGATAGACTATCGGCCAGGAACTGGGTGAGTAGCTCAGCTGGTTAGAGCGCGCGGTTCACATCCGCGAGGTCAGGGGTTCAAGTCCCTTCTCACCCACTTTGTGTATTGGGAAGGATGGCAGCGAGAGTCGCTGCCGTTTGTCTTACCGGAGCGAGGCAGCTAGCGCTTACAGAACGCGCTTTGATGCATACAAGTACCCCGAAAGCGCTCCGCATGTGTTAACGTTCTGAACGCGGCATCTTCACGGTCCGGATTTCCGAGAGCGCCTGGCGGGGTAGAGAGGGTGGGAGATGGTTCGCGAACGCCCAGTCGTACTGACACCGCAAGGCAAAGCTCAGCTTGAGCAGGAGCTTGAGCACTTACGCACGGTGAAGCTTCCCGCGCTCGTCGATCGGCTCCAGCAACTGAGCAATGAAGGCGATATCTCAGACAATAGCGAGTACGAAGATACCAAGGAAGAGCTGGTTCATACTGAAGCGCGAATCCGGGAGATTGAACACATTCTCCGCCGGGCGCAGATCGTGACGGCTGGTGACCGAGAACGGGTTCATCTCGGCGCGCGCGTTACCGTGGTTGACGATGAGGGCATCGAAGAAACCTGGGTGATCGTCAGCCCGGAAGAAGCAAATGCCTCGCAGGGTCGCATCTCCGTCGAGTCACCTGTGGGCTCAGCTCTGCTTGGAAAACGCGTCGGAGACACCGTTGTCGTCCAAGCCCCTGGCGGCGAAACACGTCTCACCATCAAACACATTGAGTAACGCCAAGGCAGTGGATAAGCACGTGGTATCCTAGCCCCGGCATCATCTGGGGAGAGGTGGGGTATGCCACTGAACGACCAGCAGCAGCAACGGCTTGCAAAGCTCCAGGCTTTACGCCAACAGGGAGTCGACCCTTATCCCCCGCGAGCAACGCGAACACACACAACGCAAGCAGCCATCGCTCGCTTTCTCGAGCGCGAGCCAGCACTCCAGGGGGCGCCCGACCCCGAGGGCATTAGCGTTGTCGGAAGGCTCACTGCAATCCGGGACATGGGGAAACTCGTTTTCTGCCACATTCGCGATGGCTATGGCGCTCTCCAACTCTATCTCCGCCAGGATGTGCTGGGCAGCGAACAATTTGCCTGGTTTAAGCGGTATCTGGACCTCAATGACTTTGTTGAGGCCCATGGTCACCTGTTTCGTACCCGCACCGGTGAAATTACCCTCCAGGTAACCAGCATCCGCTTGTTGAGCAAGGCATTGCAACCTCCGCCTGACAAATGGCATGGGCTCAGTGATGTTGAAACCCGATATCGCCAGCGGTACGTTGATCTGTTAGCGAATGAAGAAACACGGCAGCTTTTCGTTACACGCACGCGGATCATTAGCGCGATCCGTCGGTTTCTTGACGAGCGCGGCTTCCTGGAAGTCGAAACGCCAACATTACAGCCCCTCTATGGAGGAGCCGCAGCGCGTCCATTTACAACCCACTACCACGCGCTTGATCAAACCTTTTACCTTCGTATTTCCGACGAACTGTACCTGAAGCGCCTTCTTGTCGGCGGGTATGAGCGGGTCTACGAGATCTGTAAGGATTTTCGTAATGAGGGCATCGACTCACGGCATTCGCCCGAATTCACTATGCTCGAGTTCTACATGGCCTATGCCGATTATCAAGAAGTGATGAACCTCTGTGAGGAGCTTATTCTTGCTGCCGCTGACGCTGCCCTTGGGCAACGGCAGATCCAATGGGGCGAGACAACAATTGACCTCTCACCTCCATGGCGGCGGATGACACTGCGTGAGGCATTGCTCGAAGCCACCGGGATCGATTTCCTTGAGGTTACTGAGCAAGAGGCGCTCTATGAGCGAGCGCGAGCGTTAGGTGCTGACGTGACCCCAACAACGGTCTGGCCACGAATCATTGATGAATTACTCAAGACATTTGTCCGACCACGCCTTATCGCGCCAACGTTTCTTTATGACTACCCTGTCGCGCTTTCACCGCTTGCAAAGCGTAAGCCCGAAGATCCTCGACTCGTCGAGCGCTTCCAGTTGTTCATTGGCGGAATGGAACTCGCGAACGCGTACTCCGAGCTTAATGACCCGCTTGACCAACTAGCGCGGTTCCTTGAGCAGGCACGCGATCGCGCCCGCGGTGATGAGGAAGCGATGCCAATTGACGAAGATTATGTCAATGCACTGATGTATGGCATGCCACCAACGGGCGGGTTTGGCCTCGGCATCGACCGACTCGTCATGCTCTTCACCAATCAACAAGCGATCCGCGAGGTCATTTTGTTCCCACAACTTCGCGTGAAGCCAACACCGCTCGGACTTACCGAAGCTCTTGCCCCGTATATCGCGGAAGAAACATCAATCAACACCGGCTAGTCCAACTGCTGCCCATTCGAGTGATTGGCAAGTTCGGCTTCGCGCAGTCGGTGGTAAAGATATCGATAAACATCACGACAAGCAGCGGCAATCGGGACAACTAAGAGTGTCCCAAGTAAGCCCCAGATTGCGCCGCCGATCACGAGCAACAACATGACGATCGCCGGATTGAATTGGACAGCTCGCCCCTGGACGCGCGGAACGAGCAAGTTGTTCTCAAGTTGCTGGATAACAATAAACGCAATCGCAACAGCAAGGAGTTTGTCGGCATCAGTAGCGAGCGCAACGATGGCGATCACAAGGAAAGACAAAATCGGGCCGAGCAGTGGCACGAGTTCGAGCACACCTGCAATAAGCCCAAGGACAAGCGGTTGCGCTAAGCCAATCGCCCACATCGCAAGGCCAGTCGCCGTGCCAATCACCACCCCGAGGAAAAGTTGACCACGAATATAGGCGCCAAATGTTCGATCAATAATGTGGACAATGGCACGTACATCATCCTGCCACTGTACCGGCCAGAGACCATAAAACCAATTCAGTGCTTGGCGTTCATGTCGGAGAGCATAGAAGATCCAGAAGGGGAGAAGCACCAGCGCCGAGAAAAACCCGAAGAGTGCGCTGACAGCCGTAACCGTTGCCAGGAGCGCTGGACGCGTTATCGAAAAGAGTAACCCAACCAAGCTCTCAACCTGGCG
>ERZ795042.1291-NODE-1291-length-16716-cov-82.602425_pt1 | contig 16716 bp, 17 predicted proteins | sample MGYA00375126_ERZ795042 | MGnify/ENA primary metagenome ERZ795042 (study PRJEB30171, sample SAMN05518105) | compost metagenome | isolation source: Feedstock adapted compost from Newby Island compost facility, Milpitas, CA | place: USA:Newby Island compost...
CTGCTCAACCATACTGACAACGGTAGAGAGGGGGCAGTGCGGGCATGCCAGGTGGATCGCCAAAACTCGCCAAGCAGCTTGTGAAGCTCATGTATCGGCATCGATGGCAGCCGCTGGAATTTCGCGGCAATGGCTATGTGCTTGAGGTTCGTCCATACCATGCCAAGCTGGAAGCGGGCTTCACGCTCTGGCGCACAGGTCCTGACTCGCAGCTCCGACCGGTTGTGAGCGGCCATACCGAAAATGGCTACCTTTTGACGGCTGAAGGATTCGTGCTTGATCTCCCGCCGGCGCTCGAACAGGCGGTGGCGCAGTTGCTTGCCCAAAAGCCAGTGCGGGCAGCCGCTCACTCTGCCTGAGGACTGCCCGCACCACTCTTGTTCAGTTCACGATTACCAGAGTGTCCGTATCATGCCGCCGTCGACCTGCAGTGCAGCCCCTGTGATATAGCTCGCGCGCTCCGAGGCGAGGAACACCACTGCGTTCGCGAACTCCTCCGGCTCTCCGTAACGGCCCAGCGGAATTTGTGCGAGCGATCGCTGGCGAACCGTTTCCGGATCGACACCAAGCTTGGCTGCGTTTGCCTGATCAAGTTCGATCAGCCGCTGGGTCGCGATGCGGCCTGGCATAACGGTATTGACTCGGATATTGTCTGGCGCAAGTTCCTCTGCGAGCGATTTAGCGAGGGCGGTGACACCGGCCCGGAAGACGTTTGAGAGGATCAAGTTCGGAATCGGCTGCTTTACTGACGATGAAGTTAACATAATAATACAGCCTTTGCCGCGCTGGCGCAGGGCAGGGAGGGCGGCGCGCGTGAGGCGGATGGCGCTCAAGAGTGTGAGTTCGTAGCCCGCTTGCCAGCCTGCGTCATCGAAGTCGGTGAAGCCGCCGGCTGGTGGACCACCGGCGTTGGTGACAAGGATGTCGAGCCCACCAAAGTGGTCTACTGCCGCCTGAACGAATCGCGTGATGTCCTCAGCATTGCGCAAGTCGCAGGCAGTTGCAAACACTTCGACGCCGTGCTGGCGGGCCTCGGTTGCAACAGCGTCAATGGCGTCCTGTTTACGGCTGCAGATCGCCAAGTTCGCCCCTTCGCGGGCAAAACCGAGGGCGACGGCCTTGCCAAGTCCCTGGCTCGCTGCCGCAACCAGGGCGACTTTGCCGCGCAGTCCCAGATCCATCTTCTGTCCACTCCTTCCCGCTCTTCCATAACCGCACCGCTGTCGCGATTATGACGGTCGCTACCCCACACGGCAACGTTTTGAAGTTGTCACTTGCCGCCTCGCTCGCCTTGGTACATCCCCCGGTAGCCTTCAGTCGGACGGCTCAGGCGATGAAAGACGAGCTGGACAATTCGCGCCCCGGGCTCGAGGATAAAGCCTGCTGGATTATAGACAACCAGCAGAGCCACGCCTTGCCCTGAGTAGCCAGCGTCCCACACGGCCGTATGCACTGCGACACCACAGCGGAGTAGACTGGATCGCGGTCGGGCATAGGCCATGCAATCCGTTGGCAGATTGACCGTCTCTGTAAAGCGTATGAGGTACGATCCCGGCTCCAGCCGCCACCGACCATCCCAGCTGGGCTCAATCGGTGTTGTGGCAGCGAGTTGTCGTCCTGCGTTGTCGATTGGCAGCGTCCCGGGTGAGGTAAAGCGCCCAATTGATGCAACGGTCAGATCAATCCCGTTTGGCTGGAGCTGGGATTCAGGATCGAGCAGTCCGGCAACAAGGGGTGGATCGGTCGTCAGTAAAGCACGAAGCTCTTCCCGGCTCAGCACGCTTGACATAGTAGCCTCCTTACTTCATCACCGATGGCCAAGGTCAACGGTTGCGTAACCGTCACCTATGCTCAATGAGACGCCAAACGGTTCAGACAGCTGAGCGAATGCTGTGAGGATTGCCTCCGCAGTTGGACTGCTGACCAGGCGTGGGCGCCCGCGCCGGTGGACTGGCTCACCGAAGCCCAAGGAGACGGGGTAGAGAGTGATTGCCTGCAGTTGGTCGCCGGTAAACGTGCACACCGGCAAGACCGTCTCCCAGTACTGCCGATGTGCTGGGAAGCTCCGCTGTTCGTTGTCGTTGCGCAAGAGAAAGAGCTCACTTGGCTGGAGCGTCGGCGCGGCACGGAGACGCTCGTAGCCGTCACTTGGAAGAAATTCGACGAGTTCGTTCTGTGCGATGAAGTTCCCGAGGCTATAGAAGATCGGTTTGCCTTGGTACAGTTCCATGCCACGTAGCCGATGTGGCCCGTGACCGACAACGAGGTCGGCTCCCGCATCGATAGCGGCCCGGCAGAAGTGGATGAGGAATTCAGCGGGCTCTGTCTCGTGCTCGCCCGCTTCGTGGGCGTGTACGCTCAGTAGCACAAGGTCCGCGCGTCGCTTGGCATCACGGATGCGCGCAAGTATTGCTGCTTGGTCGCCGGCGTGTGGATGTGTCCGGACAGCTGGCCGTTCACCAACACGAAAATGCCCGCTCAGGAACGGGAAGAGATCCGGGTCCTCCGGCGGATGCAAGAAGCCAAGGGCAATCCGCTCTAACCGCTTCTGTTCCAGGCCGGTCTGCTCGGCGATCGCTCGCAGGGCAGCGAATTGCTCAGCTGTCACCTCATAGACGGTTTCAAAGCGCAAGGGGTTAAGTCCAGGCCTACCAGGCGCGTCTGGCCGAGGGTCACTTGCTTCTTGTCCCGAGGCGAACGTCGACGAGCAGCTGAGTAACGCGATGCTGCCATGGCCGTAATCGAGGTATGCTGGTGCTCGCGCTTGGGCGAGTGAGCGCCCAATACCAGCGTAGACGAGCCCACGGTTCTCCAATGCGTCAATCGTTGTTTCCAACCCAGCGATACCGTAATCAAGGCTATGGTTGTTGGCGCAGGCAAAGAGGCGAAAGCCAAGCGCCACGAGTTCATCGAGGACCCAGTTGCGCGCTGCAAGATGGGTTCCGCCGCAGTCTTTGACTGGCGTGCCGCAGAAATCGTTGGGCAGCACCTCGAGGTTAGTAAATGCTACGTCGGCACTCCGCAGGATCGCCCAAAGCGCTTGCGTGGCTGGATCGCTCATTGTTGCCACCCGCCGCGTGATCATGCTGTCGCCCGTGCATGCAATCGTCGTGACCTTCTCCACGGTCTGCCCCCTTGTGGTTTGCTGAGGGAGAGTTTCCTCGAACGCTCATGTGCTGACAACCCGGGAGCGTGGCTGTGCGATAAAGCGCAGGATTACTGAGTTGCAATGCCGAGAGAGTCCGTTCACAATCTCTGCATGAATGAAGTGAGGACAGGAGAACCAATGCAGACGACACAGATCGCGATTGTTGGAGGTGGCCCAGCCGGTCTTGCTGCGGCGCTCGCGGCGGTGGAGGCTGGGGCAACAGTGACGCTGATTGATGAGCAGCCCACGCTTGGCGGCCACTGGCGTTGGCTGCGGACACCTCTTATGGGTATCACCCCTGAGCTTGATGGACGCTCCGGCGTTGAGGCTGCCGAGTTGCTGACTGCGCGTCTTCGCGCACTCGATCTTCAGGTGCTGACTGAGACAGTCGCCTGGGGGCTTTTTGATGAGCGGACGCTTGCGCTTGCTGGCCCGCAAGGATCTTTCCTGCTCCAGGCCGAGCGGCTGATCTTGGCCACCGGAGCAATCGATCGCCGTGTGCCGTTTCCCGGCTGGACGTTGCCCGGTGTGATGACTGCCCGTGAAGCACTCCGGGTACGTGAGACTGAGCCGGCTCTGCTTGGCGAGTATGTCGTTGTGATCGGCGCAGGCGATGATGCCGACCATGCTGTTGTGGCGCTCGAAGGATCAGTACGCACTGTAACACGCCTGCCGGGATGGGCCGATGTTGCAGTTGAAGGGCGGCATCGTGTCGAGCAGGTGCGATATCAAGGGCACACACTACCAGCCGACACCGTTGTGGTCGCACTTGGGCGGCTGCCCGACGCTACGCTTGCGCAGCAAGCAGGTGCGCAGCTAGCGTTCGATGAGCAACTCGGTTGGTGGCGAGTGCACCGTGACGAGTCCTTGCAAACAACATTGCCGGGTGTATTCGTCGCTGGAGAAGCAGGTGGTGCGCAGACGGACGCAGAGGCCTGGCAGGAGGGCCGGCTTGCTGGGCTTGTCGTGGCTGATGCCCATGACCTTGCCGTGCTCCAAGCTGAAGGGGCGCTGCGGCGTTCGGTGCACCAGCAAGCAGTTGATCCGCTCTCGCCATCGTGGGCCGCTTCGCTCGCCGATGACCTCGTGATCTGTCGATGCGAGATGGTTACCGCTGGCGCGATACGGGCTGCCATCCGTGATGGTGCTCGTTCGCTTAACGACATCAAACGACGCACACGAGCTGGCATGGGCGAATGCCAAGGTGCATGGTGTAGCCCGGCGATTGCTTGTGTCCTCGCTGCTGCGCTTGGTTCCCCACGTTCAGCTCTTGTTCCACTGACTGCTCGGCCACCTGCTCGCCCGATTCCGCTTGCGACCTTAGCTGCGCTTGAGGGAGTGGATGCCCATGAGTCGAGCTGAGCCTGCTTGGTATCCCTTGGTGCTTGAGCCTCGCTACGATGAGCGGCCGTGGGGTGACCAGCGGCTCGCGACCATTCTTGGGAAACCCTGTCCGGCCGATCGCCCCATTGGTGAGTCTTGGGAGACTGGCCCTACAGCTCGCGTGCTCAATGGCCCACTTGCTGGCGTCTCCCTTCATGAGCTTGTTCAGCGTGATCCGCGCGGCCTGCTCGGCGAGCGCGGTCAGCGTGTCAGCGGCTCCTTTGCTGATTTTCCCTTGCTGGCAAAATTCATCGATGCCAACCAAACACTCTCCGTGCAAGTCCATCCCAATGATGAGCAGGCACAACCGTTGCATGCGCGGGGCAAGACTGAGGCATGGCACATTCTGGCTGCTGAACCAGGGAGCTTCCTCATTACCGGGTTGACGCGCTTCGTTGCTACCGACGAACTCCGCGCCGCCTTGACAGCAGAGCAACTCGATCCGCTGCTTGAGCGGGTTGTCGTACGCCCTGGAGAAACGGTGTTCGTCCCAGCTGGCACCATCCATGCGATCGGCGCTGGCATCCTGCTCTATGAAATCCAGGAGGCCAGTGATGTTACCTTCCGACTCTATGACTGGGGCCGTCGCGATGCCCAGGGACGCACTCGCCCGCTTCACGTAGAGGAAGCGTTAGCCGTGCTACAACCACGACGGCATGCTCGCCGTGTGCGCCCACTTGCACTTGATCCTATTCGAACCGTGCTCGCTGCCTGTCGCTACTTCGTTCTGGAGCGCTGGCATGTGAGAGGCCTGTTTCAGTTTGTTGCAGACCCGATGCAGTCTTTCAGCATCATGAGTTGCATCGATGGCGCTGTCTCTATCCGTACTGGCACCATCGTGACAGCGCTTCAAAAAGGCCAGACCGCGGTCATTCCAGCTGCCCTACCACATTTGCTGCTCGAAGGCGATGCGGCGCTCCTTGTCAGCCGAATTCCTGATCTGTGGCGTGATGTCGTCGTTCCTCTCCGCAGCGTTGGCTATGACGACGGGCTGATCGCTCAGCTGGCTGGTGAGACGGATGACTTGCGTGCACTCTTGCCGGGCGCGGGTGGAGATGATGGCGCAGGATGAGATAAAATGGTAGGACTACACCAAGTGCTGGGGAGCAAGGTCAATGCGCTACTATGCCGAGACGTATCTTCCCATTGACCAAGTGCTCGAACGAGCTGAGCAGGCCTTTGGCCCAGCAAGTCCGCTCGGACTGCGAGTAGTCCAGCATATCGTTAGTGAGCGCGTCTATGCTGATGCGACGGGCTTCGTCGCGCTACGCCTCCGTCGGCGTGGCCCGTGCACCTGCGTGAGCCTCGAGACGCGCGAGTACGACACTGCTGTCCAGCGCTTTCTCGCTGGATTGCCTGGCTCATCTTGGCTGGATCGTGTTCGCGGCCGATTGGATGACTGGGTCCGCCGTCAACACGTGGTGCACTAGCCACTAGCGGTGCGGCATCATCGCCTGGACAAGCTGGCGCACTGCTTCAGCGCTTTCCTGCCGGAGTGCTTCCTGCGCAAGGTGCTCCGCTGCGTCCCGTGTCCACTGGCGCAAGACCGCCTTCACTGCCGGGATGGCTGCTGGCGCCATGCTTAGTTCGTCAATGCCAAGGCCGACGAGGATGGGAGCGGCAACTGGATCCCCGGCAAGCTCGCCGCACACCCCTACCCACCGCCCTGCTGGATGGGCAGCCGAGACGACGTGCTGTATTAGCCGTAGGACAGCAGGATGCAGCGCATCAGCCAAGGCCGCAACGGCTGGATTCGTGCGGTCAGCTGCGAGTGTGTATTGCGCTAAGTCGTTTGTGCCAATGCTGAAGAAATCGACAACGGCGGCAAAGTGTTCGGCAAGCAGCGCAGCTGCTGGAATTTCGACCATCATCCCGATCTGTAGCCCTGGCGGAGGCGTGAGCCCTTGACTGGTGAGTCGCGCAATTGCCGCATCGACGCGCTCGCGCAGCCAATGGATCTCAGCAATGGTCGCGACCATAGGGAACATGATTCGTAGTGCCGGGTAGCCAGTGCGCAGGAGCGCGTCGAGTTGGGTGTCGAGCAAGGCTGGTTGCTGGCGCGCTAAGCGAATAGCGCGTACGCCGAGGAATGGGTTTGCCTCAGGTGGCAGTGAGAGGTAGGGAGCAGGCTTGTCGCCGCCAATATCGAAGGTACGCACAACAACTGGTCGGCCCTCGAGGAGGGTGAAGATCTCCTGGTAGATTGCGAATTGCTCCTCGGTGCTCGGTGGAGTCACGCGGTCGAGATAGAGGAATTCGGTTCGTAGCAAGCCGACGCCCTCAGCCCCGGCCTGTACCGCGGCTCTTGCGTCTGCGGCGCTGCCAATGTTTGCCGCGATCTCGATCCGTGTCCCGTCAGCGAGCTGACCGGGCTCCGCGGCGGTAGCTGCTGCAGCTTTCTGCGCAGCGTGCCACGCTGCCTGCCGTGCCTGAGCTTCGACAAGCGTTGCCTCGTCTGGATTGACAATGACCTCTCCGCGATCGCCATCGAGAATCACCAGTGTCTCAGGAGCGATTGTATGCAGTGCTCTCCCAAGTCCAGCAACTGCTGGAAGCCCGCGCGCTCGAGCCAAGATAGCCGCATGTGAGGTCAGACCACCGCCAACAAGGGCGATGCCAAGGATCCGGTCGAGTGGCAGCGTCACTGTTTGTGACGGGACGAGATCGTCGGCGAGGAGCACATGTGGTGTCGTTGGGTACACCGCCTCCTCAGCGACACCGCCCAAGCAGCGCAAAACCCGCTGCTGGATGTCCCGTACGTCCGCAGCTCGCGCTTGAAAGTAGGGATCAGGCAGCGCGCTAAGCTGAGCAGCAATTGCATCAGTTGCATTGCGCCATGCGTCGCTGGCACTCTGTCCAGCGTCGATTGCGGCAGTGACATGCTGAAGCAGGTCCGGGTCATCGAGCATCAGCTGTTGCGCTTCGAGGATAGCGAGTGACTCTGGCGGCAACGCGTGTTGCTGGTCGGCCAAGATGGCAGCAAGTTCTCGCTTTGCCTGTTCGCGAGCTGCCTCCAGCCGTGCCCGCTCAGTTTCCGGGTTGAGCGGAACATCCGAGTGCCTAGTCGCAACAGTTGGCGTTTGGAGCCACCAAGCTGGGCCGATTGCGATACCCGGTGAGATTGGGATGCCGCTGAGTCGCTGGCTCATTCCGCATCCTCCTGCGGCAGCACATCTTCGATAAGGTGACGTAATGCCTCGAGGGCCTCAGCCGCATCAGTTCCCTCGGCCGTGACTTCAATTTCGTGTCCTTGTTCCGCTCCAAGCGTGAGGACCGAGAGGATCGCTTTCGCATTGACCGGAGCGCTCTGACGTGTCAGTGAGCGCACAGTAATCTGTGACTGAAAACGCGCTGCAGTCTGAACGAACTGTGCAGCAGGACGAGCATGCAGCCCAGCTTTATTGCGCAGCTGCAGCACAACGCTTGGCATGACCGATCCTTTCATGGAAGTTTTGGCAAACTGGCGGCTGCTTCGGCCGCTTCGGCGACGTCGTCCAAGGACTTGCCAATTGCGGCCTCAACAGCTGCGACCACCGCACCTTCAACGAGTGGCGCTGAACTCAGCCGAACGCGAGCTCGAGCATCGGCTGGCAGTTGGTCAAGCGCAAACTGCGTGCTCAGTACGGCACTGCCAAGGTCAACGAGCACGAGGACTGCTTCAGCCTGCGCCAATGCTGCTTCAATCGCTTGATAAATTCGCTCGGCATTCGTGCCAAGCGTTTGCTCGTCAAGGCCGCCGGCGGTGAAGATCGGCACGGCAGGCGCCATCTGCGCTGCCAGCTCCCGTACCCCCTCCGCTAGTTTTGCACTATGACTGACAATGACCAAGGCAACCACGGTCGTCTACTCTTTCCATCGTCAACAAGAAGTCGGCCCTGCCCATCTGATGGGCAGGGCCGGAATGCATTCTGTACGCCTACAGCTCAACCCAACCGAAGCTGCGCTCCACGGCCTTCTTCCACCCAGCATAGAGCCGCTGGCGGGTGGCGTCGTCCATCTGTGGCTGCCAGCGTCGGTCTTCCTTCCAATACTGGCGCACTTCGCTTGGCGACGACCATACGCCCGTGGCAAGGCCAGCGGCGTATGCGGCACCGAGTGAGGTCGTCTCACTAATCACTGGTCGCACAGTTGGCACACCAAGAATGTCAGCCTGGAACTGCATTAGCAGCTCGTTGTAGACCATGCCGCCATCGACGCGCAACTCAGCCAGCTTAATGCCAGAATCTGCTTCCATCGCTTCCAGCACGTCTCGCGTCTGATAGGCAGTTGCTTCCAGTACTGCCCGGGCGAGATGGCCCTTCGTGATGTACCGCGTCAGGCCGATGATCAGCCCACGCGCGTCGGTGCGCCAATAGGGGGCAAACGCGCCCGAGAAGTAGGGCACGAAGTAGATGCCACCGTTATCCTCGACCGTTCGGGCGAGGTCTTCAACTTCCGGCGACGTCTTGATCAGGCCAAGGTTATCGCGCAGCCACTGGACCAGTGCGCCAGTGATGGCGATTGAACCCTCAAGGGCGTAGACACAGGCCTGGTCGCCAAACTTGTATGCGGCGGTCGTGATCAATCCGCTCTTGGAGGGTACGATGTCAGTTCCGGTGTTGAGCAGGAGGAATGACCCGGTGCCGTACGTGTTCTTGGCCATCCCCGGATCAAGGCCAGCTTGCCCGACGAGCGCCGCTTGCTGATCGCCCAAATCCCCGCAAACTGGCACCTCTGCGCCCAACGGCCCATGTGTCTTGGTTGTCCCGTAGAGCGATGGATCAGAAGAGGGGCGAATCTGCGGCAGCATTTGGCGCGGGATGTTGTGGATACGCAGCAGTTCATCATCCCAGTCGAGGGTTTTGAGGTTCATGAGCATCGTGCGGCTGGCGTTTGTTACGTCGGTGACGTGAATGCCGCCGTCTGGGCCGCCAGTCAGCCACCAAATCTCCCAGGTATCGATGTTGCCGAAGAGCGCTTCGCCGCGCTCAGCGTCTGCACGGACTCCTTCAACGTTCTCAAGAATCCACTGCAGCTTTGGCCCGGAGAAATAGGTGCTGATTGGCAGGCCGGTACGTTCACGGTAGAGCTGGGCCAAACCTTGCCGCTCAAGCTGGGCGCAAATCTGGTCCGTGCGAGTGTCTTGCCACACAATCGCATTGTAGTAGGGCTTGCCTGTCCGCTTGTTCCAGACGATCGTTGTCTCGCGCTGGTTGGTAATGCCGATTGCCGCAATATCGTTCCCGCTCAAGTGGGCTTTGGCAAGCGCGTTGCGAATCACGTCCTGGGTACGCTCCCAAATCTCCAGCGGGTTATGTTCCACCCAACCAGGCTGAGGATAAATCTGTTGGTGCTCACGCTGATCCATGCCGATAACATTGCTTTCGCGGTCGAAGATCATCGCACGGGTGCTGGTTGTGCCTTGGTCAACGGCCATCACGTATGGGCCTGGCATCGCTTATCCTCCCTCCATCGCTCCGATGCTACGCAAGCGTTATGCTGCGTCTGCCCAGGTTGTTGCTGCAGCCCGCAGAATTAGCGCGGACGAGGTTGCCCCTGGATCCTGGTGGCCGGCCGAACGCTCACCAAGGTAGCTCGCACGCCCGCGCCGTGCGACGAGCGGCACGGTGGCGCGCATGCCTGCTTCGGCGGCCTCAGCTGCTTTCGCCAATGCCTGGCTGAACGGTACTCCTTCAGCCAGGGCTGCCTGTAGGGCATCGCGCGCCGGGACGAGGGCATCGACCATCGTCTTGTCGCCTGGCTGTGCTTGCCCCCGCGCCATAACGCCTTGCACTGCTGCCGCAAACGCCTCAGCCCACTCCTGAGCGGACAATTCCTGCTTGCCAGCAGTCTTCTGGGCCAGTTGCAGGAAGAACGTGCCGTAGAGCGGGCCGGCAGCACCACCGACCGTGCCGATTAATGTCATGGCGACCGTTCGCAAGATCGTGCCGATGTCAGCATCAGGGGCCAGGCTTGCCAGCTTGGCTTGCACGGCCTGGAACCCTCGCGCCATGTTCGCGCCGTGATCAGCATCGCCAATTGCTGCATCCAACTGGGTGAGTTCTTCACTGTGCTCCGTAATCACTGTCGTCACGGCGTCGAGCCAACGGCGCACGTCCGCGCTTGTAATGGGCATGCGGCTCCTCTCCCTCCATCGTGCTTACATGCCCCAGCGCAATGCTGGTGTTTTGACGGGTGCGTCCCAGAGGGCGAGCATCTCATCGTCCGCACGCAGGAGCGTAATTGAGCACCCGGCCATCTCAAGCGACGTGATGTACGGGCCGATAAGGTTGCGGGCGATCTGAATGCCGCGTTGCTCGCAGATCTCCGCGACTTTCCGATACACAATGTAGAGTTCGTTGAGCGGCGTTCCACCCATCGAGTTGACCATGCAGATCACGCGATCCCCGGCCTGGAATGGCAGATCGCTGAGGATTGGCTCCATGAGCCGTTCGACGATCTGGTCAGCTGGTGCGAGCGGCTCACGGTAACGCCCTGGCTCGCCATGGATGCCGATCCCGATCTCCATCTCTTGCTCGCCCAGCTCAAATGTCGGCTTGCCCACATGTGGGACGGTACACGAGGTGAGGGCCATGCCCATTGACCGACCGTTTTCTGCGACACGGCGGCCAAGCGCTGCTAGCCGCTGAAGGTCGTAACCTTGCTCAGCGGCTGCGCCGAGAATCTTTTCAGCAAGCACCGTTGTACCGGTACCACGTCGTCCTTGCGAGTAGAGGCTATTTTCAACGGCCACGTCGTCGGCGATGAGCACGCTTTCGACAGGAATCCCCTCGCCACGGAGCAGATCAGCTGCCATATCAAAGTTCATGACGTCGCCGGAGTAGTTTTTGACGATGAGCAAGATGCCGGCGCCGCCGTCGACCGCTTTGGCTGCCTCATACATCTGGTCTGGTGTTGGAGAGGTGAAGACCGCACCAGGGCAAGCGGCATCCAACATGCCATACCCGACGAAGCCAACGTGCATCGGCTCATGCCCACTGCCGCCGCCCGAGATCACCGCAACCTTGCCGGGTCGCGGTGCATCAGCGCGGTAGACGTAATTTGGATCGAGGTGGACTTTAATCAGGTCAGGATGTGCCTTGGCCATCCCCTCCAGTGCTTCGGGAACGACCCGTTGAGGATCATTGATCAGTTTCTTCATTGTCAGAACTCCCTGCTGTGCATCCGAGCGCATCTATCAGGCTAACCGAGCAGGACGTGCCATGCGACCGCGCCGATGATACCACCCACGATCGGGGCTACAACCGGAATCCAGGCATAGCCCCAGTCTGAGTGACCCTTACCACCAGGAATCGGCAGAATGGCGTGCGCGATCCGTGGGCCGAGGTCGCGTGCTGGGTTGATGGCATATCCAGTCGGGCCACCAAGCGAGAGGCCAATGCCCCAGACAAGCAATCCAACGAGGAGTGGTGTCAATCCGCTGGAGCTTGCCTCCTTTACTGCGCCGAGTGCCTGCACAACAAAAACCAGGGTGAACGTGCCGATCACTTCAGTAATGAAGTTTGCAGCATAGTTGCGAATGTTGGGAGCAGTACAGAAGACTGCTCGCTTCAAGTCGTAGTCTTCCGTTACTGCCCAGTGGTTGTAGTACGCTGCCCAAACCAGAATTGCCCCAATAAAGGCACCGATGAACTGCGCAATGAGGTACGCTGGCACTTGTGACCATGGAAAATCTCCGGCGACTGCCAAACCGATCGTCACTGCTGGGTTAATATGTGCCCCGCTAATGCGTCCCACTGCGTAGACGGCCATTGCAACTGCCATGGCCCACCCGGTGGTGATGACAATCCATCCACTATTCTGAGCCTTGGAGCGGTTGAGGAGAACTGCCGCAACAACTCCATCGCCTAAGAGGATCAGCAGTGCAGTGCCAACAAGCTCGGCGATAAACTTCTGAGTCATTGGTGCCCCTTCCCTTCCACTAACCTGCCCGCCAGGGACTGCCTATGGTGAAGGCTATCCGTGCCGAGTCTCGCCCCCTTTCCGGCATAAAAAAGTGCAGTGTTTAGCCATGACGGCAAAAACACACTCTCCCGTCCCGCTAGGATCGCCCAGCCGGATTTCCTGCTACGGTTTTCCTCCTATCTCCCACTATAACCACCTATTTAGCCATTGTCAACGGGGAATGCGCGCCATACCCCTAGTAGGAATCACTGTGGAGGAAAATTCAATCGGTTGATCAGCAGCGTTATTTTGTTCTCTGGTTGGTTTCTGTTCTTTTTCTGCAAGATTTGTGCTGAAACGGCAGAGTCACATGCTGAAAGGGTGAGGCGCAAAGAGGCAAGTGGCAGAGCGTGGAGCGCCGCTCTAGGATTAGCATGACACTGCTAGATGGCATGCCCACTAGCAGTATGTTAATGGTTGTGGGGCAGGCACGTCCAGGCCAAGGTCGCTCCCCTGTGCCTGGCGATGAGAAGGAAAGATGACACATGCGAGTGCTGGTGACAGGCGGTGCAGGCTTCTTTGGCCTTCACATGGCCAACACGCTAACCCAGCATGGCCACCAGGTCACGCTCCTCGACATTGCCGACTATATCGAGTCTGACTATCACGGTTCTGTCCAGTTCCTGCGTGGCGATGTGCGGAAGCGTGACCAAGTCGATGCCGCCATGCGCGGTGTTGATGCGGTTGTCCATGCTGCAGCCGCGCTGCCACTCTGGCCGCGCGCAGCAATCTTTTCGACGAATGTCGATGGCACACGTACTGTCCTAGAAAGTGCGATGGCTCACGGTGTCGAGCGCGTCGTGTATGTCTCCTCAACTGCTGTCTATGGCATTCCGCGGAAGCACCCAATTGAAGAAGATGATCCGGTTGATGGTGTTGGCCCATATGGAGAAAGCAAGATTCTGGCCGAGCAAGTCTGTCAGCTCTTTCGACGCCGAGGTCTGACTGTCACAATCATTCGACCGAAGACGTTCATCGGTCCAGCCCGGCTTGGCGTCTTCCAGATCCTTTTCGACTGGGTCGAACGTGGCAAGCCAATTCCGATCATCGGCAATGGCCGCAACCGCTATCAACTGCTCGACGTTGAGGACTTAACCAATGCGATTGTCTGTGCCTTAACGGCTCCAGCTGAGTACGTGAACGATACGTTTAACATTGGTGCTGAGCGCTTCCAGACCGTTCGGGAAGACGTACAAGCACTCTGTGACTATGCAGGCAACGGCGCTCGAGTCTGGCCATTGCCTGCGATGCCGGTCAAAGCTGCTCTTGCTGTTTTTGAAGCCCTCCATCTCTCGCCGCTGTACCGCTGGGTTTATGGTACTGCTGATAAGGATTCGTTTGTCTCGATCGAACGAGCCAAAGCGAAGCTTGGCTGGCGACCGCGCTATAGCAATGTTGAGACGCTAACGCGAACATACGACTGGTACCTGGCCCACAAGGACGAGTACGTTGGCAAAGTTGGCGTAACCCATCGTGTGGCGTGGGATCAAGGCATTTTGCGCGTCGTCCGCGACCTCTTGCCGTAGCCAACCCGCGCTTAACCGTGCTCGCGCAGCCGTGCCTCGACAAGGCCGAGTGTCAGGCCGTAGGCAGCATGGCGCAGGACTTCCTGAAAGAAGGGCACGGGGCGGTTGAAATGGTCGAGCCTTCCGGCGCGAATATCGGGATGCAGTCGGTCGAGCACGACGACAAGCGGCCAGAGGAGGGTGTTCTCGGCCAGGCCAAAGGCGAGCCCTCGTAGCCAGGGACGCTGTGCTGGCGTTGAGAACAGCCGAGCATAGACCACGCCGAGCGCTGCACCATTGGCGCAATGCATTGCAAGCCCAACTGGTAGCCACCACCGCCTTCCTCCAGGAACGAGCCCAGCAAGGAGTCGGAGGTCGTTCGTGCGCGCTCGTATCAGACGCAGGTCAAGGGCCATCACACCGGCAAAAGCAAGAGCCCCAGCGAGTCCTGCGAGTGCACCGGCTCGCTCAGTCTTCCCCAGCCGTATCATGATGGGATACCCCTTCTCCTCGTGATGTCATAGTAGACACCTCGGCAGACTGCAGCGTGCGCGTGCGGACGATTGGACCTAATAGCCAGTGTAGTACTGGTGGTGCAAGCAAGGTCGTCAAGATTGACATTGCCACGACAACGCCGTAGAGCCGCTGTTCCACAACGCCTTCGGCGAGCCCGATGGTTGCCACGATCAACCCAACCTCACCTCGTGGGACCATGCCAACTCCGACAACCGCCATTGAGCGCCACCCTCGCCCGAAGGCACCAAGCCCAGCTCCCACGGCCTTTGTCACCAGCGCAACAGCGGTTACCAGGAGTGCAAGGCCGAGTGTCGCTGGCTGGGCGAAGGCCTTTAGGTCGACACGCAGGCCAGTCATGACGAAGAAGATCGGCACCAACAACGTGTACAACGGCAGCGCTTGACGCTCGAGATCGTAGTCCTCTGCAACGTCTGCCAAGGCTAATCCAGCAAGGAATGCTCCGATAATGGCAGCGAGGCCAAGCTGCGCTGCGAAAACCGCGAGTCCCAGCATGAGGATAAGGGCAATGACAAGCGGTGCCTCGCTCATGCGAAGTCGCTCAACGAGGCTGAACCATCGTGGGATTGCCCACGTCCCAACGCCAGCGACGACGACGGTGAAGAGTAACGCCCTGGTTGCAATTCCAAGTACTTGCGTGACTTCGACGTGTCCAGTCTCGCCCAAGCCACTGACGATGGTGAGGAGCAGGAGCCCGAGGATATCGTCGAGCACTGCCGCGCCCAAAATAATGCGCGCTTCTGGGAGTCCCAAGAGACCAAGATCACGGAGCACTCGAGCTGTGATCCCGACGCTCGTTGCCACGAGCGCAACGCCAATGAATAACGATTCAATTTCAGGCTCGCCAAGTGCGAGCATGAGGGCTATCCCGCCGAATAGCGGCAGCAGCACGCCGAGTGTGCCAACCAGTGCGGCTCGCCAGCCGACGGCCAACAAGTCGCGGAGCCGTGTTTCGAGGCCAACGTAGAAGAGCAGCAAAACGACTCCGAGTTCGGCAATACTCTCGAGTGCTAGCCGCAGCCCTTCTTCAGCCGCTGCCTGCTCACCATGAAATGCTGCGAGTATGCCAACGCCCGGCCGACCGACCAGCCCAAGCGCACTTGGTCCAAGAACAATGCCAACCAGCAGTTCGCCAATGACAGCTGGTTGGCGGAGCCGAAGAGCAAGCTCGCCAGCCGCTTTTGCTGCCGCGAAAATGAGGAGCAGGGCCGTCAGAACCTCAAGCGAGGCCGGCATCGTGATCCGACCCCGCAGCGGCTAGATGTGGATCGCAAGGCCGTCGACCGCTAAGGCCGCTTCGCCCATGACCTCTGAGATCGTCGGATGCGGGTGGATATTCAGCCCAATCTCCCACGGCGTTGCTTCGAGTAGTTTGGCCAGGGCAGCCTCGGCGATCAATTCGGTTGCATGCCCGCCAATGATATGTACGCCCAGCAAGTCATTGGTGTCAGCGTCAGCAACGACCTTAATGAATCCGTCGCCCTCACCTTCGATCAATGCCTTGCCATTTGCCCGCAATGGGAACTTGCCAACTTTAACTTCGTAGCCCTGTTCTCGCGCCTCTTTCTCTGTTAACCCGACGCTCGCAATCTCTGGATGACAATAAGTGCAGGACGGCGAGCGGCGATAATCCAGGGGGTACGGTTTCTCTCCAGCAATATGCTCGACAGCCACAATTCCTTGGTGCATGGCGGTGTGTGCCAAAAGTTGCTTGCCGATGACATCGCCAATGGCGTAGACCCCGTCGACACCCGTGCGTCCATACTCGTCGACAACGATGTAGCTGTCCTTCGTTTGAATGCCAAGTTCTTCGAGCCCAATGTCTTCGATGTTACCCTGCCGCCCAAGTGCGACAAGTAAGGTGTCAGCCTCAATGACCTCTTCCTTGCCGTCCTGCTTGACCCGCATCCGGACGCCACCTTCGGTAATATCAAAGTCGTCGGCCGTTGGACGGTAGTTAGGGATGATCCGGATGCCCTTGCGGGTGTAGACACGCGTCAGGTGTTGTGAAATTTCTTCGTCCTCGTTCGGCACTACCCGACCGACCAAGGTGACTTCGGCACCAAATTCATGGTAAATCGAGGCGAATTCGACGCCCGTTGCTCCACCGCCACGGATAATTACTCGTTTGGGTAGCCAATCCAGCCAGGTCGAGTGGTCACTGTTGATCACGCGATGGCCATCGAAGGGGATGCCCGGAAT
>ERZ795042.1298-NODE-1298-length-16652-cov-23.408990_pt1 | contig 16652 bp, 11 predicted proteins | sample MGYA00375126_ERZ795042 | MGnify/ENA primary metagenome ERZ795042 (study PRJEB30171, sample SAMN05518105) | compost metagenome | isolation source: Feedstock adapted compost from Newby Island compost facility, Milpitas, CA | place: USA:Newby Island compost...
ATGAGCGCCCTCTCGGTCATCGATGCGATCGTGGTGAAGCCGGACCCGCCGGTGTACCGGCTCACGTTCCCCGAAGGGATCCGCATCGAGGAGATGGCCGAGATCGTCGAGGAATCGGGGTTCGCGACGGCGGAGGAGTTCCTCGCTGCCGTGGAGCGGGCCGAGCTCCCGCCGGGCCTGGCGGAGTACCTGCCGCCCGCCGATGCCGTTCCCCCGGGGCAGCGGCTTCAAGGGTACCTGTTCCCGGACACCTACCTCATGCCGGAGGGAAGCACCGCGGAAGACCTCGTGGCCCTGATGATCGAGACCCTCGACCAGCGCTTCACTCCTGAGCTCCGGGCCGCGGCGGCCGAGAAAGGCTTGAACCCGCACCAGGCGCTGACGCTCGCGTCGATCGTCGAGCGCGAGGCGGTGATCCCGGAGGAGCGCCCCCTCATCGCCGGCGTTTTCCTGAACCGCCTGCGAGCGAACGATCTGCTCGGGGCGGACCCTACGGTCCAGTTCGCGGTCGCCCTCGATCCGGAGAACGTCGCGCGGTTCGGGTGGTGGAAGCGGGAGCTCACGATCGACGACCTGGAGATCCAGTCGCCCTACAACACGCGCCTCTTCCCCGGCTTACCTCCCGGGCCGATCTGCAACCCTGGCCTCGCTTCCATCGAGGCGGTCGCGAACGCCGCCGAAACGGACTACTACTACTTCGTCGCGAACGCGAAGGCGGGCGACGGTTCCCACGTGTTCGCCGTGACCGAAGCCGAGCACGAGCAGAACAAGATCCTCTACGGACAACCGTAGGCCGTCCGCTACCCTGGGAGCGTGGAGGAGCGTCCGGGCTCGGCTGGCGGAGGAGCGCGGCGGGTCGGAATCATCGGCGACCCTGTCGAGCACTCCCTCTCGCCGCCCATGCAGCAGGCGGCCTTCAATGCTTGCGGTCTCCCGCTCCGCTACGAGCGCTGGCCGACGCCGGCGGCGGAGCTGCGGGAGCGCGTCGCCTCCCTGCGCGCGTCGGACATCCTTGGGGCGAACGTGACGATCCCACACAAGGAACGCGTGATCCCGTATCTGGACGAGCTCGGGGACGCGTCGGCGCGCGTGGGCGCCGTGAACACGATCGTCAACCGGAACGGCCGGCTCTTCGGATTCAACACTGACGGTCCCGGCTTCGTCATGGCGCTGCGCCGGGAGGCGCAGCGGGATCCGGCCGGCGCTGCGGTGCTCCTCGTCGGTGCGGGAGGCGCCGCCCGTGGCATCGGGTTCGCGCTCCTGGACGCGCAGGTCGGGCGGCTCGGCGTCTGGAACCGGACGCGCGAGCGGGCCGAACGGCTCGCCGCGGACTTCGCCCGCAGCGGCGATCGCATGCGCGTGGTCGTCGAAGACGACCTCTCGGCGGTCGCCGGGTACGACATCGTCGTGAACTGCACCGCCGTCGGCATGACAGGGACCGGCACCGAGGAGGACGTGCCGTTCGACCCTGCAGGTACCAGCGCCGGCGCGCTCATCGTGGACATCGTATACACGCCGCTCGAGACCGCGCTGCTCGCTCGGGCGCGCGCCTGCGGGCGCGCGGTCCTCGGAGGGCTACCGATGCTCGTCTACCAAGGGGCGCTCGCCTTCGAGCTCTGGACCGGTCTCCCCGCACCGCTGGAGACGATGTTCGAGGCCGCGCGGGCGGCCATCGTGGCACGGACATGATCGTCATCGGCTCCCTCATCACCCTCGCGCTCTTCGTCCTCGTGGGCTGGGCCGTGAGCGTGGAGATGTTCCGGCACCGCTGGTGGCGGAAGCGGGTGGAAGCCGGCGATCTCCGAGTCATCGCGGGCCTCATCCTCGAGGCGATGCGAGGCTGGCAGCGGGCGCGTCCCCCGCAGGAGCTCTCGCCCAGCGTGTGGAGCGCCGTGCAGCGCGCGGAGCTCGTGGCGGTGACCGCCGACTCGGCCACGCTCTCGACGGCGGTGGAGCCGGAGTACCGCTCCGAGGGCGGGCAGCGCGTGCAGGTTGCCTCAGCGCTCGACGTGGCCCAGGCCGCGGCCGCCCGGCTCGTCGACATGATGCTGTACGATGTCCCCAACCTTCGGCTGCGGCGGGTGCGTGTCGACGTCTACACCACATTCACCGACGCGCACGGGGTGCCGGTGCAGCGGCCGGTGCTCTCCACCGTCGCCGAGCGGGAGCGGGCGGAGGGGCTCCCCTGGGAGATGCTCACGCCCAAGGAGATCTTGCACCGCTTCGACACGCACGTTCGGCTCGGGGAGGCTGGCCAGCCGCTGCCCATCGAGCTGCCGCCGGTCGAAGGTGAGTCGCCGGACACCATCTTCGGCGTGGAGATGCCGACGGGAGAACGATGATGGGGCACTTTCGCTTTCTCACTGCCGGCGAGAGCCACGGAAAGGGGCTGACGGTGATCGTGGAGGGAGTTCCCGCCGGTCTCCCGCTGCGCGAAGCAGACATCGACCGTGACCTCCGGCGGCGCCAAGGCGGCTACGGCCGGGGAGGCCGCATGAAGATCGAACAGGATCACGCCGAGATCACCGCCGGCGTCCGGCACGGCCGCACGCTCGGCTCCCCCATCGCGCTCTGGATACGCAACCGCGACTGGGAGAACTGGACCGACCGGATGGCGGTGGAGCCGGTCGACGTGCCGGTCGAGCGGGTCACCCGCCTGCGGCCGGGCCACGCGGACCTCCCGGGAGCGATCAAGTACGGGTTCGACGACGTCCGCAACGTGCTGGAGCGAGCTTCGGCGCGGGAGACGACCGCGCGGGTGGCGGCGGGCGGCATCGCGAAGCGGCTCCTGGAGGAGTTCGGCGTCTCGTTCCACTCCTGGACGGTCTCGATCGGCGGCGTGCGCGCGGAGTGCCGCGAGCCGATCGACTGGGAGGCCGTCGAGCGAAGCCCTGTTCGCACGCCGGACCCGGAGGCTGAGCGGGCGATGATCGCCGCCATCGACGCGGCGCGGGCTGACGGCGATACGGTGGGCGGGGAGGTCGAGGTGCGGGTGAGCGGCGTCCCGATCGGCCTCGGCAGCTACGTCCAGTGGGACCGGAAGCTCGACGGCCGCATCGCGCAGGCCATCTGTAGCATCAACGCCTTCAAGGGTGTCTCCATCGGCGCAGGGTTCGAAGCGGCCGCGCTGCGCGGCTCGCAGGTGCACGACGTCATCCTCCCAAGGAGCGAGTGGGGCGAGCGGCCGTGGCGTCACGCCACGAACCGGCACGGAGGGATCGAAGGCGGAATCTCCACGGGGGAGGAGATCGTCGTCCGGGCCGCCGTGAAGCCGATTCCCACCCTCGCGCACCCGCTCCCCTCCGTCGACCTCGACACGGGCGAGGAGGTCCGCGCCCACTACGAACGGAGCGATGTCTGCGTGGTGCCCGCGGCGGGCGTGGTCGCGGAGGCGATGGTGGCCATCGTCCTCGCCGACGCCTTCCTCGAGAAGTTCGGCGGCGACTCGCTCGCAGAGACACGGGCGAACTACGAGCACTTCCTCTCCACCATCGGCCCGCGCGGCCGGAGGGAGTGAGGTGGCGAGACGGCGGATCTACCTCGTCGGGCTCTCAGGCTCGGGGAAGAGCACCGTGGGCCGGCTGCTCGCGGAGCGGCTCGGGTGGGAGTTCGTCGACACGGATCGGGACGTGGAGGCGCGAGCGGGCAAGCCCGTAGCGCGGATCTTCGCCGAGGAAGGCGAGGCCGCCTTCCGGGCGATGGAGCGGGACGCACTGCTGGCGACGAAGGGCCGCGAACCGGTCGTCGTCGCCACCGGCGGGGGGAGCCCCCCGCCGCTCCGGTCTGGCCGGACGTGGTGGCCGACGCCCTCGTCGTGTGGCTCGAGGTGCCGCCGGAGGTCGCCGCCGAACGGCTGCGGTCGGCGTGGACGGAGGACCGCCCGCTGCTCGCCGGCGATCCCGTTCGCCGCCTGCGGGAACTCCTCGCCGCTCGCCGGCCCCGGTACGCGCGCGCACACATCGCCGTCCAAACGGCCGATGCTTCCCCCGTCGACGTGGCAGAGCGGCTCGCAGCGATCGCGGGCCGGTACTTCGGTGACGGGGTGCTCCGGGCGGCGTGCGAGGTGCGGGCGGCGAGCGCCCGCTACCCGGTGTTCGTCCTCTCGGGGGGGCTCGCCAGGCTCGGAGAGGTCGCCCGGGAAGTCGGACTCCGCGGACGCGCGTTCATCATCACTGACGAGGTCGTCGCCGAGCGGCTGGCGGAGGCGGCTGAACGGTCGCTGCGCGACTGGGGGTACGAGGCGGCCACGTTCGCGTTCTCCGCGGGCGAGGAGCGGAAGACCCTCGAGACGGTGGCGAACGCGTACCGGTGGCTCGTCGCCCAGCGCGCGGAGCGGGGCGACTTCATCGTCTGCCTCGGTGGGGGCGTGGTGACGGACCTCGGAGGGTTCGTCGCTGCCACCTACCTCCGCGGCGTGCCGTTCCTCCACGTGCCGACGACCCTCTTGGGGATGGTCGACGCCTCCATCGGCGGCAAGACGGGGGTCGACCTCCCCGAAGGGAAGAACCTCGTCGGCGCGTTCGCCCAGCCCCGGGCGGTCCTCATCGACCCGAACGTCCTTGCGACCCTTCCCGAGCGGGAGGTGCGGGCCGGTGCCGCTGAGCTCGTGAAGCACGGCCTCATCCTCGACGAGTCGCTCTTCGCCGACCTCGAGCGGGCGGGGACGCTCGCGAAGATGCTCGACCCCTCGCTCATCGCGAGGTCGGTGGCGGTGAAGGCGGCGGTGGTCTCTGCGGACGAGCGCGAGGCTGGCCTCCGCGCACTCCTGAACTACGGCCACACGCTCGGACACGCGCTCGAGGCGGCGACGGGGTACCAGCGCTTCCTCCACGGAGAGGCGGTTGCCATCGGGATGCGTGCCGCGGGCCGGATCGCGGTCGAGCTAGGAATGCTCTCGCCGGCGGAGTTCGACCGGCAGCAGCGGCTGCTCGGAGCGCTGGGGCTCCCGGATCGCGCGCCCGGCGTGCCGCTCGAGCCGCTCATGGCAGCGATGCTCCTCGACAAGAAGGTGCGGGGCGGCCGCCTCCGCTGGATCCTCCTGGAGCGGATCGGGCGAGCGACGATCCGGGACGACGTCCCCGAACCACTCGTGCGTGAGGTGGTGTCGGAGGTGGTGTCGCCGTGATCGGCTTCCGCCTCCGTACGGCGCCGGCGGGGCCGGTGTCGCCGAGGCTCGGGGAGCTGCAGACGGCTCGCGGGAGCGTCCAGACCCCCGTCTTCATGCCCGTGGGGACCCTCGCCACCGTGAAGACGCTCCTGCCGGAGGAGGTCGAGGCCGCGGGGGCGCAAATCATCCTCGTGAACGCGTACCACCTCTACCTCCGTCCGGGCCACCGCCTGATCGAGCGGATGGGGGGCATCCACCGCTTCATGGGTTGGGAGCGTCCGATTCTCTCCGACAGCGGCGGGTTCCAGGTGTTCAGCCTCGCACGGCTCGTGCGCGTGACGGATGAGGGGGTGCGGTTCCGCTCGCCGATCGACGGGTCGGAGCACTTCTACACCCCCGAGCTCGCGATCGAGGTGCAGCGCGCCCTCGGTGTCGACATCGCAATGCCCCTCGACCACGTTCTCCCCGGCCGGACCGACGAGCCGGCCCTGCGGGACGCGGCCGAGCGCACCCTGCGGTGGTTCGCCCGCTCCCAGGCGGCCGCGGGCGACCTCCCGGTCTTCGCCATCGTCCAGGGCGGGACGTCCGCCGAGCTGCGGCGTTGGCACGCGGAGGCGTTGGCAGCGTTCGACCCCCCAGGCTTCGCCGTGGGCGGGCTCTCCGTCGGCGAGCCGAAGGCCCTCACGTGGGAGACGCTCGCCGCGACGTGCGAGGTGCTGCCCATCGAGAAGCCCCGCTACCTGATGGGTGTCGGGTCGCCGGAGGACCTCGTCGAGGGCGTAGCTCGGGGAGTGGACATGTTCGACTGCGTGCTCCCCACTCGGCTTGGCCGGAACGGCGCGCTCTTCACCGATGAGGGACGCGTGAACGTGCGCTCCGCCCGTTACGCGGAGGCGGAGGGACCGGCCGACCCGAGCTGCGACTGCATCGCTTGCCGCCGGTTCTCCCTCGCTTACCTCCATCACCTCTTCCGGAACGAGGAGCTGCTGGCGTACCGGTTGGGCACGCTCCACAACGTTCGGTACCTGCTGCGGCTCATGGAGCGCATCCGCTCGGCCATCGCCGAGGGGAGGTTCGAAGAGTTCCGCCAGTCGTACCTGGCGCGGTACCGCCCGGCGGACGAAGCCGCCCGGCTCGAACAGCGCCGACGCTGGGAGGCGGCGCAGCCGTTCGCGACCGGATACGGACCGTAGCGCCGCTCCGCGGTATGCTGTGCCCTCGAGCGGCCTCGCCGCGAGAACCTCGGCTCGGGAGTTGAGATGGCTGTTCTGCTCGATGAGAACACGCGGCTGCTGGTACAGGGGATCGGAACGGAAGGCACGAACCACATGCGGCGTTCCATCGCCTACGGCACGAAGGTAGTGGCAGCCGTCCACCCGCGTCGTGCCGGCGAACAGCAGGACGGCGTGCCCATCTTCCGGACCGTAGACGAGGCCGTCCGGGAAACGGGTGCGAACGCGAGCGTCATCTTCGTCCCCGCACCGTTCGCAGCCGATGCGATCCTGGAGGCCGCGGCGGCGAAGCTCCCCCTGGTGGTCTGCATCACCGAGGGAATCCCGGTGCTGGACATGGTGCGCGTGAAAGCCGCGCTCCGTGGCAGCCCGACGGTTCTCATCGGTCCGAACTGCCCGGGTGTCATCACGCCGCGGGCGCGGGCGCGGGCGGGCATCATGCCCGTCGACGTCTTCACGCCGGGCCGGGTCGGCGTGGTCAGCCGCTCGGGGACGTTGGTGTACGAGGTGGTCGCACAGCTCACGGCACTCGGCATCGGCCAGAGCACCTGCATCGGTGTCGGGGGCGACCCGGTCATCGGGACGCGCCAGGCCGAGGCGGTGCGCATGTTGAACGAGGATCCCGAGACGGATGCCATCGTACTCGTGGGAGAGATCGGCGGGAGCGCCGAACAGGAGGCTGCTGCTTACATCAAGGCGCACGTGAAGAAGCCCGTGGTGGCCTTCATCGCCGGTGCCACCGCCCCGGAGGGGCGGCGCATGGGACATGCCGGCGCCATCATCTCCGGCGACGACGCGCGTGCCGAGAACAAGAAGGCCGCGTTGCGGGCGGCCGGTGCGTACGTCAGCGACTCCCCTGCGGAGATCGGCGCGACGATGAAGCGCGCGCTCGAGGAGCGCGGGCTCCTCTAGCCGAGGCCCCGACTGCACGCCTCCGCCCGTCCGACCCCCTCGCGCTCCGTGCGACGGCTGACTCACCTACCTCGGTACACTGGCGGGGAATCAACCTCAGGGGGTTCGACATGGGCAACCTGGAGGCCGCCTCGGCAGCGCTCCTCCGCCATCCATACGGCATCTTCCTGGTCGGGTCGCGGGCCGGAGATCGGCTCAACCTGATGACCGCGAACTGGGGCACCCAGTGCTCCTTCGAGCCGAAGCTGTACACCGTCTTCATCGAGAAGGACGCGTACACGAGGCAGCTCATCGACGAGGGAGGCGTCTTCTCCATCTGCCTCCTGCCGCCCGGCTCCGAAGACGTGGTCTCCCACTTCACGAAGCCTGCCGAAGTCGTAGGCAACAAGCTCGGGGAGTACGAGTACTTCGCCGGCCCCGAGACCGGCGCGCCGGTGTACGCCGGCTCGGTGGCATGGTTCGAGTGCCGGGTCGTCGAGGCCCGCGAGGTCGGTGACCACGTGCAGTACGTGGGCGAGGTGGTGAACGGAGAGGTGCGGAGCGAGGAGCCGGCTTGGACTCTGCAGGAGCTCGGCTGGGACTACGGCGGGTAAATCATTCGACCGGGTTGAAGCGAAGCTGCACCGCCCCCCTTCCAACCGGTAGGATCCTCGCCCGAGCACCGACAGTCCTCGCGGGGGTAGCGCATGCTGGAGCCGTATCGCGTTCTCGACCTCACCGACGGCGGCGCGATGATCGCCGGACAGATGCTCGGCGATCTCGGCGCCGATGTCATCCTCGTGGAACCGCCCGGCGGAGCGGCAGCGCGCCGGATCGGCCCCTGGGCGGGAGATGAACGGGACCCGAACCGGAGCTTGAACTTCTGGGCGTTCAATCGGAACAAGCGCAGCATCACGCTCGACCTGCGGGGGTCCGAGGAGGACCGGGAGACGCTCCGGCGGCTCGTCGCCACCGCCGATGTCCTCTTCGAGTCCTTCCCGCCGGGGACGATGGAGTCCTGGGGCCTGGGGTACGAACGGCTGGCCGAACTCAACCCGAAGCTCGTCTACGTCGCCATCACCCCGTACGGGAGCAGCGGACCGAAGGCGGGATGGCCCGGCTCGGACCTCACGGCGCTCGCTTCCTCCGGAGCGCTGCTCATCAACGGCGACGACGATCGGCCTCCCGTCGCGCTCGCCGTTCCGCAAGCGATGTTGCACGCCGGCGCCGATGCGGCGGCGGCCGCCCTCATCGCGCTTACCGGCGCGATCCGCGACGGCGTGGGGCAGTTCGTCGACGTCTCCGCACAGACGTCTGCGATGGCAGCCACCCAGGCGACGATCCTCGCGCACGGGTGGAACGAGGTGGAGACCCAGCGGATGGCGGGCGGGGTACGGTTCGGGCCGTTCCCCCTCAAGTTCGTTCATCCGGCGAAGGACGGCTACGTCTCCGTGACGTTCCTCTTCGGGTCCGCCATCGGGCCGTTCTCCCGACGGCTGATGGAGGTGATGTACGAGGAAGGGATCGTCGACGAGGCGACGCGGGACAAGGACTGGATCGGCTACACGCAGCTGCTCCTCTCCGGACAGGAGCCGATCTCCGAGCTCATCCGCTGCAACAACCTCATCAGCGAGTTCACGAAGCGGCACACGAAGGCCGAGCTCCTCCAGCTGGCGATGGAGCGCGGCCTGCTCATCGTCCCCGTCGCCACCACCGAGGACCTCGCGAAGTCGGAGCAGCTCGCCGCCCGCGGCTACTGGGAGGAGGTCGAGCACCCGGAGCTGAACCGACGGGTGCGCTACCACGGCCCGTGGGCTCGCTTTTCGCGGACGCCGATGCGGACCCGTCGCCGCCCGCCGCTCGTCGGGGAGCACACGGACGAGCTGCGGGCCGAGGCAGCATCCGTCACTCCCAGCCGGAACGCCGCGCCGAGCGTCGCGCCCAGGCTCCCGCTCGAGGGGGTGAAGATCCTCGACTTCATGTGGGTCGTGGCCGAACCCTGGGCCACCCGCGCGATGAGCGATTACGGCGCCACGGTCGTGCGCGTGGAGAGCATGACCCGGGTGGACACGATCCGCACCATCGGGCCGTTCAAGGACCGCCAGCCCGGTCCGGAACGGTCGGGGGCGCACGCGACGGTGAACGCGAACAAGTACGGCATCACGTTGAACCTCACGAGCGAGAAGGGGCGCGAGCTCGCCCTCCGGCTCGTGCAATGGGCGGACGTCGTCTGCGAGAGCTTCACCCCTGGGACGATGGCGAAGCTCGGTCTCGGCTACGAGGACCTGAAGAAGGTCAACCCGGACATCATCATGATGAGCTCGTGCCTGAACGGACAGACCGGCCCGTACGCCACGCTTGCCGGGTTCGGCACGATGGGGGCGCAGCTCGCGGGCTTCGGCGAACTCGCCGGGTGGCCGGACCGCCCGCCGGCCGGCCCCGCGGGGGCCTACACCGACTACGTGGTGCCGAAGTTCGAAGTGGCGGCGCTCCTCGCCGCCCTCGAGCATCCGCGGGAGACCGGTGAGGGGCAGTACATCGACTTCTCCCAGGCGGAGGCGTCCATCCACTTCCTTGGGCCGGCCATGCTCGACTACCTCGTGAATGGGAAGCTGTGGCAGCGCCGGGGGAACGCCTCCCCCTGGTATGCCCCGCACGGCGTCTTCCCGGTCGCGGGTGAGGACCGGTGGGTGGCCATCGTCTGCCTCGACGATGCGCAGTGGCTGGGCCTCTGCCGGGCGATGGGCCGCGACGACTGGGCGAACGATGGCCAGCTCGCGACGGTCGAAGGGAGGCTCGCACGCCGCGAAGAGCTGGAAGCGGCGATCGCGGAGTGGACCGGGACGCGGGACGTCGCCGAGGTCGAGCGGACCTTGGTGGAGCACGGCGTGCCGGTCCACCGCGCCTCCAGCAGCGCGGATGCGTTCGCTGACCCGCAGCTCGCGCACCGGGGGCACTTCGTGACCGTCGAGCATCCCGAGCTCGGTCCGGTGCCCGTGGAGAACGCCCGGTTCCTCCTCTCCCGCACGCCGCCGGTCGTGCGCTGGCCCGGGAGCACCTTCGGACAGCACAACGAGTTCGTCCTCCGCGAGATCCTCGGGCTCAGCGACGAGGAGGTCGTGGAGTACGTCGCCGGGGGCGCCTTCGAGTAGTCAGGGGAGCTCGAGCCGCTCCGGATGGGAGTACACGTTCCATCGCTCCTCCCGGAGGAAGCCGACGAGCGTGATCCCGTACGCCTCGGCGAGCTCCACCGCCAGGTTCGTCGGGGCGGAGATGGCGGCGACGAAGGGGATCCCGGCCGTGGCCGCCTTCTGGAGGAGCTCGAAGCTCGCCCGTCCGCTCAGGAGGAGGACATGCTCCCCCAGCGGCAGGCGCTCCTCGAGCAGGGCCCATCCGAGCAGTTTGTCGAGGGCGTTGTGCCGTCCCACGTCCTCACGGAGCTGGACGAGCTCGCCGGCCCGGCCGAACAGCGCGGCCGCGTGGAGGCCCCCGGTGCGCGCGAAGAGCGGCTGAGCCCGGCCGAGCCGCCGCGGGAGGGTGGCGAGGAGGTCGGCCGCGATCCGGATGTCCCCTTGAACCGGGGCGAGCCCGCGGCGCGCGAGCGTGTCCAGGCCGGCTTTCCCGCACACGCCGCAGGCGGTGGTGGTGAAGAAGTGCCGCTCTAGGCCTGGAAGCTCTGGTAGGGAGGGGCGCTCGAGCTCCACCGTCACGACGTTGTACCGCTGCTCCCCGGGGACGTCGTCGCAGTAGCGGATGGCGCGGATCTCCTCCCGGGACGCAAGGACTCCCTCGCTGAAGAGGAACCCTGCCGCCAGCTCGAAGTCGTGGCCGGGCGTCCGCAGGGTCACGGCCACGGTGCGGACGTCGCTTCCCGCACGGAGGCGGATCTCCAACGGCTCCTCGACGACGACCTCGTCGACGCGCCGCTCCGCCCGGCTACGCTCGATGCGCGTCGTGGTGAGGCGCGCCGTTCTCCCCGGCCGCGGCCTACTCGAGAGGCTCCACGAAGACATACGCGTCCTTGTACGCCGGGATGCGGGAGCGGGGCGAACCCTCGCTCCCGAGCAGCACGTTCGCTTCCGGCCAGTGCGCCTGCACACTGCCTTCCTTCACGGGGCCCACCCGTACGCGGACCTCGAGCTCGCCGTGCGCGTTCCGGAGCCGGACCCGCTGGCCATCGCGCAGCCCGAGCGCTCGTGCGTCCTGCGGCGAGAAGAGGGCGTCGTCCCGCCGCAGTCCCGTTGCACCGTCCTGCTGCGCGAGCACCATGCTGTTGAACTGTTTCCCGCGCCTCGTCACGAGCCGGAGGGCACCGGGCGGCACTCGCCGCTCCGGCAAGGGAACGAGGCTGAAACGCGCCCGGCCGTCGGGAGTCGGGAAGTGCCCGCCGGCGCAGAGGAGCCGGCCCCCGTATTGGAACGAGTCGCCCCGCTTGCGCAGGTGTTGAATGCCGTCGTAGGCCGGGATCGCGCGGGCGATCTCCTCTCGCACCTCCTGCAGGTCTCGGTAGCGGAGCCGCCCTCCGAGCTCCGGCCGCACGCGCGCCGCGAGTTCGATCAGCACCTCCCCCTCGGGCCGGGCGTCCCGCACCCGCGGCCCCGGCACCTCGGGGCTGAAAATCACGCGGCGCTCGGTGGTGGTCTCGGTCACTCCACCCGGGATCTCGTACCGCGTCGTCGCGGGGAGCAGGAGCACCTCATCCGCTGGGATCAGCATCTGCGGCGTGAGGATGATGTCCTGGTGGACGCGGAGCGGAACGGATTCGAGGGCGCGGCGCACGCGTTCGGGCTCCGGCAGCACCTCCATGAAGTTCCCGCCGATGCTCCAGAGGAGGTCGATCGCGCCCCGCTCCGCTGCGGCGACCATCTCCGGGGCAGTGAGCCCCGGGACGTCCGGCACCGGAAATCCCCAGAGCTCCGCCAGCCGCGCCGCGTTCTCTCGATTCACCGGCAGGCCGCCCGGGAAGGTGGTGGCGTACGCTCCCATCTCCGCGCCGCCCTGCACTCCGGAGTGCCCTCGAATCGGCATCAACCCACAGCCCTCCCGCCCGACGTACCCCCGCACGAGGGCCAGGTCGACGATGGTGCGAACGACGTCTTCGCCGAAGGTGTGCTGGGTCACCCCCATGCTCCAGACGAACACGGCGCGCTCAGCTTCCAGGAGGGTGCGGCCGAAGGCTGCCATCTCCTCCCGGCCCAGTCCCGCGCTCCGCTCCAGCTCCTCCCAGCTCGTGCGGTCGAGGGACTCCCGGAGCTCCGCGAACCCCGTCGTGTGGCGCTCGACGAACTCCCAGCGGATGCCGTCGTGCTCGGAGAGCCACTTGATGGTGCCGAGGATGAACCCGATGTCTCCCCCCGGGAGGACCGGGAAGAACGCGTCCGCGATGCGGGTGCCGAACAGGGCGCTCTCCGGGATGGATGGAACCCAGTACCGCTCCATCGCCGGTTCTCGGTACGGGTTGACGAGGGCGACGCGGGTGCCGGCCTTCCGGGCGTAGTAGAGGTACTTCATCATCACCGGCTGGTTCACGGCCACGTTCGAACCGAAGAACACGACGAGGTCGGTGCCGATGAGGTCGACGTAACTGCAGGTCGTGGCCGCGACACCGAGGGTCTCCTTGAGTGCGAGCGTCGAGGGTGCGTGGCAGAGGCGGGCGGCGTTGTCGATGTTGTTCGTTCCGATGGCGCGGGCGGCCTTCTGGACCAGGTAGTACGTCTCGTTCGGGATCCCGCGGCTCGTGAGGTAGAAGGCGAGCCGCTCAGGCGAGGAAGCCCGGATGCGGCGCGCGGCGAGCTCGAGCGCCTCGTCCCAAGAGAGCGGGCGGAAGCCCGGCTCGCCGCGCCGGCGGTAGAGCGGCGTCGGCAAGCGGCCGAGCTGCCGAAGCTCCGCCGCCTGCCGGCCTGCGAAATGGCGGACGTCCCGTACCACCGCTGGGTCGAACGCCGGCATCGTGTTTAGGCGGAGGAGGCGGAGGCGGACGTTGCACAGGTGGATGCCCGGAGCCGTCCAGTCGCGGAGGCCGGCGGTACCGAGCGCACAGCCGTCGCAGCAGCCTTCGCGGAGGATCCGCCAGGCGTAGCCGAGGCGGCCCCGATTCTCCCAGGCGGCCCGCAGGACTTCCCAGTAGTTGTTCGGGCGTTGTTCGCCGATGCCAAACGGCACCCAGGACGCCCAGAGCCCTGGCTGCCACCGCTTCACGGGCTGCCTCAGCGCCACGCGCCACCCCCTCGCACGCTCCGTGCTGCATCGTATCGCGTGCTGGTTCCCCCTGAAACCGGGGAGCGCGCTGGGGACCGGCTTGTGGCAGAATCGCTCCCATGCGGGCGTCGGACGTCCGGGTGGCTGCGCGGACGCACGTGTTCACGGAGTCGGTCATCCGCGAGATGACGCGGCTCGCGCTCGAACACGGTGCGATGAACCTCGCCCAGGGGTTCCCCGACTTCCCTGCGCCGGATTTCGTGAAGGAAGCGGCCATCCGCGCGATCCGCGAGGACGTCAACCAGTACGCCATCACCTGGGGCTCGCCGCGGCTGCGCCGGGCAGTGGCGGCGAAGACCGCGCGTCACTATGGGCTCGAGTACGACCCGGAGAGCGAGATCACCGTCACCTGCGGCGCCACGGAAGCAATGATGGCCACGATGCTCGCCCTCATCGAGCCGGGGGACGAGGTCATCGTCTTCGAGCCCTTCTACGAGAACTACGTTCCCGACGCGGCGATGTGCGGCGCCGAGCCGGTGTTCGTTCCGCTCCGCCCGCCGGAGTACCGGTTCGACCCGGCCGAGCTCCGGCGCGCGGTGACCCCTCGGACACGCGCGATCGTGCTGAACACGCCGAACAACCCTTGCGGCCGCGTCTTCACTCGGACGGAGCTCGAAGTGATCGCATCGGTGGCCACGGAGGCGGGGGCGCTCGTCATCACGGACGAGATCTACGAGCACATCGTGTTCGACGGGCGCCGGCACGTACCCATCGCGACGCTCCCCGACATGCGGGAGCGGACGGTGATCGTCAGCGGCATCTCGAAGACGTTCAGCGTGACCGGCTGGCGAATCGGGTACGTCCTGGCACCGGCGCCCCTCTCCGCAGCGATCCGGAAGGTGCACGACTTCCTCACCGTCGGCGCGCCGGCTCCGCTGCAGGAGGCGGCGGCGGTCGCGATCGAGGTTGCGGAGGAGCGGGGGTACTACGACGAGCTCCGCACGTTCTACCAGGCTCATCGCGACCTCCTCGTCGACGGACTCCGCCGCGCCGGCTTCCGGGCCACAGTGCCCGAAGGGGCGTACTACGTGATGGCCGACTTCTCGGGGCTTCGGTTCGAGGGCGACGACGTCGCCTTCGCGCGCTACCTGACCGAGTGGGTGGGTGTCGCCCCAGTCCCAGGATCGAGCTTCTACCGGCATCAGGACCTCGGACGCACGTCCGTCCGATTCACCTTCTCGAAGAGCCGGGAGACCTTGGAGGAGGCGATCCGCCGGCTCACGGCGGCGTTCGGCTGACTATGCCGCGGGGTGCGCCGCTCCGTCGGGCCGCGCTGACCGCTCGAGGATGCGCACGACCCCCTCGTTGCCGTCCACCTGCAGGAGATCTCCGGTGCGGATGACGCGGGTGCCCGTCCGGACGTTCGCGACCGCCGGCAGGCCGTACTCGCGTGCGACGGTGCTGCCGTGGCTGAGGGCGCTGCCGATGTCGACGACGAGGCCCGAGGCCAAAGCGAACAGCGGCGTCCACCCGGCGTCCGTGACGGGAGCCACGAGGATCTCTCCGGGCTGCAGGGGCGCGTCCTGCTGCGGGTCGAGGACGACGCGCGCCTTCCCTACGACCACGCCGGGGCTGACCGGGGTGCCCCTGAGTTCGGTCACCCCATCGCCGGCAGGGGCGAGCACCTCCGGCGTCGGGTAGCCGCGGAAGCGCTCCGGAAGCACGAAGTGTCGGGCCATCTCGAACTCCCGGCGACGCCGGTGGACGCGCTCGCGGTAGTCTCGTTGGGGACCGAGGAACAAGATCTCTTCGATCTCCTCGTTCGTGAGGAAGAACACATCCCCGGTGTCGGCGAGCACGCCCCGGGCCACCAGGCGTCGAGCGATCTCTTCGACGAGCGGGTCCACGAGCCGCGCGTGACGGACGACGAGGGACTTCGTCCACTCGCGCAGCGCGACCCACCGCTGCGCGCGGGGTAGGAGGAAGCGGAAGACCTGGCGCGCGATCGGGTTGAGCCGCTGCTCGATCGTCCGGGTGAGTTCGAGCCTCGCTTGCTCCTGCCGCTCCAGGACGCGGGGAGGCGCCTGCTCCGGCGACAGTTCGAGGTAGGAGCGGATGGTGGCGATGACCGGGGTCGGGTCGCGGCGCCAGGTCCGCGCCGACGCCTCCATCTCCGCGACGCCACGGTGCCCGTGCCGCCGGAGGAAGGCGGCGAAGGCCTCCCGCCACGGTTCGGGGAGCCCGGGGTCGGTCGGATCGAAGTCGGCGGAGCGGACGCGCTCTTCGAGCCCGAACTCGCGGACGAGCTCGGTGAGCTTCCAGGTGTCGAGGGCGATCGCCGCGCTCTCTACGTCCGGGAGGCCGGTGAAGAGGCGAGGGAGGACGCCTTCGGTCTCGTCCCCGAACAGCGGTCTGATCAGCTGGGCGACCGCTTCGAACCCTGCTCCGGCCAGCCCGCTGACGTCGAGGTGGACGTGGAACCAGCGCGCGGCGAGGAGGAGGACCCATTGCCGGTGCCGCTCCAGCTCGGCGTCGCTCAGCTCCGGGAGCGGAAGCTGCGCCGTACGCTGCTCTGCCCGCGCGACCACCTCCTCCAGCTGCCGCACGCGCTGCTCCGTCGCGAGGAGCTCGCGGGCCAGCGGGAGCGCGCAACGGAGCTTGTACGGGAAGTACCGCAGGCGAGCGCGGAGGGGCCGAGGACGGTTCCCCTCCCCGCCGAAGAAGCGGTGCTCGAGCGCGTCCGCGTTCCCGCCCGGCGTGCGGTCGGCGACCGTGCGCAGCGCGCCGAGGTTGAGGAAGGCGCGGTACCAGAAGAACCCTGTGAACTCGGGCCACTCGTGCTCGCTCAGGATCCGCAGCCGCTGGTAGTTGCGGGTGTACGCTTCGCGGGAGGCTTCCCGGAAGACGCTGATGGTGAGCGGCGTGAGGAGCCCTGGCAGCACCTCCTGGACGTTCGCGCTCGTCCACTCGTCTGCGTCCGAGGTCTCCGTGTCGAACTCGCTGCGCGGCGCTGACCTCCCGACGCGGGTCACGGGACGCGACTGGAGCAGCCACACGTCCCCGCGCTCATCGACGGCGAACTCGATGTCCTGCGGGGCGCCGAAGAGCGCCTCGCACTGGAGCGCAAGCTCCGCCACGCGCCTCGCTTCCGCTTCGCTGAGCGCGGCGGGGCGCTCCGGTTGCGCGGCGACCTCGAGGTCGGGCCGGCGGAACTCCCACCGCTC
>ERZ795042.1300-NODE-1300-length-16647-cov-6.260306_pt1 | contig 16647 bp, 8 predicted proteins | sample MGYA00375126_ERZ795042 | MGnify/ENA primary metagenome ERZ795042 (study PRJEB30171, sample SAMN05518105) | compost metagenome | isolation source: Feedstock adapted compost from Newby Island compost facility, Milpitas, CA | place: USA:Newby Island compost facility...
CGCCACATCCGTGCGGAGCACAAGCGACGGCTTATGTTTGCCCGGGATCGATTGGAGGATGTGCGCCTGCCCCACCGTCAGCTGGATCGCGTCGGGATTCGCCCGCACGATGGTTTCAATGGCTTTCTTTATATTTTCAATACCGGATAAAAACGAGTATTCATTAAAAAAGCCGTGATCGATTGCAACATCAAAACATTTTCCTTGCGGGCTGAACAATCGGTTGAGCCTGGCTTGGACGGACATGGAATGTCCCCTTCCGGTTGATGTTTGTTTTATATGAATATTACGTTTGTTTTTAACATCAACATTATAATATTAAACATCCCGTGTCAGATCAACTCCCTACATATGTATGAACCAAATCAGCGAATACTGCATGCACCAGGACCATCCTCCCTGAAACAGCAGACTGCGGTCAGCTAGAGCACTGACAAATGCCCGCCTTCAGAGACTCTTGAAGATGCCCTTTGGCGCACCAAAGGCACCAATTGTTCAGCCATGCGGACTAGATTGACGAGCGCGATGCCGGTTGAAGGGAATAAAGCCCGCGAGCGGGGGTATGTAGCGCCATGGGGAACCTGCTGGCATGCAAAACTTGGCAGTACGCTGAACGCTGCATTGCAAACGCGACGCAATCAACGGCAACGCGAAACCGCTTGCAACCACCACTTGAAAAGAACGTGCGTTCCTATGGCGTGGCATGGGAGTTCCTTTGTTCACAGACAACCTTCGGATACACGCCTGCCTTATAAAAAAGGCTGGCATGGTTGTGCCGCAAATCGTGGATGCGAAGAACTTGAGCCGGTTTTTCCGTCTCTCAGCCCCTCACCATCCTCAACCGCCACAGGCGACTTTTGAAATCGCCGGTCGCCGTTTGATCAAAGTCGCTTCCGACGTCGACGTGCAGGCCGGCGTACATCAGATGGTCGCCGCCGTATACTCCCACCACTTCCGCTGCGGTGTCATCGTCCTTCAATCCGTCCAGCGGCTCGAGAGCGTATTCGGCGTCCGGCCTGAGCCCTTTCAATCGGAGCCGGCGCAACGGGCCGTTCCCTTCCGCCAACACCCTAAAGTAAAACACGAGCGCCTCCGAACGGTCTTCGCTGACGAACATCCACGCCGCCTCGTTTCCTTCGAACGGGCTGAGCAGCCGGTAAAAATCGCCAAACATCACGATCGGGCGAATTTCCTTGTAGATCCGGACATGCTCCCGCACCGCTTCCTTCTCCTCTTCGTTCATGGCCGTCACGTCGAGCTCATATCCGAAAACGCCAGACATGGCCACGTGCGCCCGCATCTCCAGCGGCGTGACGCGCCCCACCTGATGGTTGGGAACGGCGGACACGTGGGCGCCCATCGCGCTCGGCGGATACACGAGGCTGGTCCCGTACTGGATTTTCAGGCGGGCAACGGCGTCAGAATTGTCGCTGGTCCAAATTTGCGGCATGTAATACAGAATCCCCGGATCGAACCGGCCGCCGCCGCTGGCGCAGCCCTCGAACAGCACATGCGGAAACTCGCCCGTGAGCCGTTCCATCATCCGGTACAGCCCGAGCATGTAGCGGTGCGCGGTTTCCCTTTGTCGTTCGGGTGGTAGGGCGGCGGAACCGATCTCCGTCATGTTCCGGTTCATGTCCCATTTCACGTAGGAAATCGGGGCGGAGCGCAGCACGTCGCCGATCATGCCGACAACGGCGTCACACACTTCTTCCCGCGACAGATCCAGCACCAGTTGTTGTCGCTGCTCCGTCCGTCGGCGGCCCGGCACGTGCAGGCACCAGTCCGGATGCTGCCGGTACAAATCGCTGTCGGGGGACACCATCTCCGGCTCGATCCACAGGCCGAACTGCAACCCTTTTTCCTTCACCCGTTCCGCCAAATGGCGCAAACCGCCCGGCAATTTGCGCGCATTGACTTTCCAGTCGCCGAGGGACGACGCGTCGTCATCGCGTTTGCCGAACCAGCCGTCATCCAGCACAAACAGTTCGATACCGAGGGAACCGGCGGTCTCCGCGATTTCCAGCAACTTCTTTTCATTAAAGTTGAAATAGGTCGCTTCCCAATTGTTGATCAGCACCGGACGCACCCGGTCCCGGTGGACGCCGCGGCACAGCCTCGACCGGTACAGGCGGTGAAACGTGCGGCTCATGGCGCCCAACCCTTCGGACGAGTAAACCAAAATCGCCTCCGGCGTCTGGAACGAATCGCCCGGTTTCAACAGCCATTCGAAATCGAACGGATTGATCCCAATCGTTACGCGGGTTGTGCCGAACTGCTCCACCTCCGCCTGGGCCACGAAACTGCCGCTGTAAACCAAATTGAACGCATACACGTCGCCGTGATCCTCGTCCGCCCCGGGACCGAGGAGTGCCAAAAAAGGGTTTTGCTGATGGCTGCTCGCTCCCCGCCGGCTTTCGATCCCCTGCATGCCCGGCGCCAGCCGTCGCCGCTCGATTTGCCGCTCCCGCAGCCAGGCGCCGCTCAAATGCAGCATCTCGAAATCCGAACCCGGGAAATCGACGCTGGCGCTGAGCGCCCGCAGCAAACGGATTTCCCCGCCACCTTCGTTCACGAAACGCACCGACCGGGCAATGGCGTCGTGCCGTTCGAAAACGGTATACCGTACTTCCGCCTTCAGACCCGCATGCCGGTTGGCGAGCACCAATTCCAGCGTCTCCGCCTCGTCGTCCGCCTCCGCGTACGTGGCCGGCAGTCCCTCAAGCCGAGGCTTGCCCTTGAAAATACGATGGGACTCGTACAGCAGTTCCACCGCGGTCGTGCCGTCGGCAAGCCGGGCCTGATAAGCCGGATGGCGGAAATCCCCCGTGCCGTAACCGGGATATTCCAATTGCAGCGTATCAAACGAGACCGAACGGTCATCCGGAAAAGGCATCGGCACATTCCGCTCCACCCTGCGATGCAGCCGCTCCAGGGCAACGGGCCGGATTTTCCGGCCCCAGTAAAGATGCACTGGCACCACATCATGAACCAACTGAATGACGTAACTGGTGTTGGGCGTCTGCAGGTGGAAAATTTTTATCGCCTCGTCATAGTGAATGCCCATGCTCCGCAACCTCCTTTATCCTTTCACCGGACCGGACGACAGGTTTCCATTTACTCATGGGTACGATCAAACTCCCAAAAACCCCGTAAAATCAAACCCTTGCACCATTTGTATAATTCGGGCACACATTTCATTTTTATGCAGTATATCACAATTACTTGGAACCATCACCTTTCCCGGCTCTCTGCTTTTGTTGTCGTCCCCCGGAGGTCTTTGCACTACCGGGGGTCGACGACAAATTTGACGTTATTACCTTTCCAAAAATAATCAGATCCTTCACCCTCTTGCCGCGAGGAATCTAATTTTCGGAATGAGTGCCCAATCAGTTGGTGCCCAACGTTTTTCGGAATCCGCAGTGGATAAGCACGTACAATACAGGGACTTGAAAAGTAAAGAAAGAACATGTTGTCGCCACAAATTTTCACAGAGCGCCACAAATCTTGTAAAAAAAAAGAATACAATAAGTAAAAATCTTTGATTTCATGAATCTTCCATTTCCATTATCATGAAGAAGTAGATATTAGTCCCTGTAGCAAATCTCAAAGAAGCATCCCGGCAAAGAGGCATCGGCCGGGCGTTGTCCATTCCGTCTACCATCATTCATCTGCCGTTCAAAAGAGGAGCGGAAAGAATTTCTTGGACACTCTAACAAGTTAAAGGAGGTGATGTAACAAAAATCACGGCCGGATGCGATTCAACGAGCGACCAAACGGCAAAAACCCAATTCATGAGGTGAGGATGCTATGAGACACTCCGCTAAGCGTTCGTTTTTATCCGTGCTTGCTATCTCGGTTATCCTGGCCATGTTGCCGGCTTCATTCGCAAGCGCTTCCGAAGCCGGCCAAGAGCCTGATCCTGAGCCCGCCCGGAGCATGACGTTGGATGTGACCCCTCTCTTTGACTGGACATTTGATCAGGGAGAAGTGAACGGATCGACGGTGGTAAACCATGCTCATCCTGAAGACAGTGCGGGTAATGCCAAGCTTCAAGGGACGGCGACCGTCGTAACCGATGAACAGCGAGGCCATGTCCTTTCCCTCACAGGGGGTCCGAATGGCACCGGCTGGCTGAGCCTGCCGGATCATCTGTACCAAGAGGTTGAAGATGAATTGACGTTTGCGGTTTGGGCCTATATTGACCCGGCGTCGAGTGCCTATACGCGTCTGCTATCCTCTACCATTGCTGAGAAAGGATTTACATTCTCGGGAATAGCCGGATGGCAGGACCCCGAGTTTATCGTCGTTGCCGGCGGGGGAACGTTTAACCATCGCATCTATACCGGAACGGACCCGGAAGCGATTGCCGACTACAAAGGGGATGTCGTTTGGAATGCTCAACCGGCCAGAGGGAGGTGGCAGCATATCGCCGTTACGATGAAGAAAGATGGCTCCTATGACGTGTATTTGGACGGCGAATGGGTCGGAGCGAGCGGACTCGATCCGCGCAACAGCACGTCCGGAGCGACGATGGCCACCGTATTGGAACACTTTTTCGATCGGGATTATCTCGATGCGTTGACGTTTAATGATTTTGGCAGATCGCTCTATACCTCCGATGGAGATATTGCAGGAAAATTTGACGATATCCGTCTTTATAATGTTCAATTGACGGCCGAACAAGTCCGAGCCTTGTACGAGGAAACGAAGCATGAGGGAGCCGGCGAGGCAACGCCTGCGATAATCACTTTCGATTTGGCGGACCGATCGCCGGGGCACATTTTCCATGGCGCTGCCGGGGCTTTATATGCATTAAGCGAGCCGAACGTCCCCGACATTAATACATTGATACCGATCAAGCCTTCGCATATCACACAGAAGCCGCCGAACGGAATCCAGCATCCGACGGGAGATGCTTTGCGGGTAGCCGACTATTTCTTCGAAGCTGGCGGGGAAGCTGTGAATATCGTCATTCAGGATTATTACCAGCGTTGGTACTATCCTTCCAGGACGGCTGAAGAATATATCAATGAAGCGATCATTCCGGTTGTAACCGCTGTCAGGGAATTTAAGGAGCAATGGGCCATTGACCATCCCGGCCAGAATGTGGATGAGAAATTTATTTATATTCCATTCAACGAACCGGAACAGGACAACACCCGCTATCCGCAATTGCTCTCCGACACCCCGACTGGCAGCCATTCCAGAGCCGTATTCAACAGCGACTGGCTGGCGGTTACGAACAAGATTAAGGAAATCGATCCGGGCGCAAGGATCTCGGGGCCCAACCTGACCAGATATTCCAGTATATTTATGGAAGATTTCATCCCATTCTGCATTCAGAACGATTGCTTGCCGGATGTGATATCCTGGCACTTGCTGGCTAACCGGGCATACAACAATGCGGCCCCCGACATCTCGGCATTTCGTGCTCTTGAAGCCCGGTATGAGAAGACTTATCTGGATTTGTATCCGGACCGTGAGAGCCCGTTCCCGATCAAGGTGGACATTAATGAATATGCGGCTCCGGAAGAAATTGCGGTCCCCGGATCGCTCGTTCAATACATTGCCCGTTATGACGAGTTGAAGATGCACGGTTTGCTGCCCTATTGGAACACGGCCAATTCCATCGGCTCCCTGCTGGCAGGACAAAATGAGCCGAATGGCGCATGGTGGCTCTATAAATGGTATGCGGATATGACGGGCGGGGATATGGCGAAAATCACCGTCGTGAATGCCAGAAATGAGAATGACCCGGTAGGCCCCGGACTCTACGGATTGGCCTCGATCCAGGACGATAAGCGCCAAGTGAGCATTGTATTCGGCGGAACCAAGGGCGACAGCACGATTGTGTTGAACCATGTGAACGATCATGTTGACAGCCCTGCATTCCTTGCCGGAGTTGAGCAAGTGCACGTTACGGTATGGCGAGCGGGATTCACCGGTCTGACCGGGTTCCTCGTGGAACCGACGCAAATCCTTGATCGTAATTATCCGGTGGAAAATGGCTCTGTATCCATAGATATGAAACTGGATGATTATACGGCGGCTTATTTCGCGGTCATTACACCTGCAGTGGACAATGTTCCGCATGAGGTATGGTTCAGCCGCTATGAAGCCGAGGATGCGGAGGTCAAGACGAACGTTAATGTGAGAAACCTCTCTCCCATCGTCAGTTCTTCTCGCGCGGCTTCCAATGGACGCATCGTCGAAGGCATCAGAGACCGGGACAGTGTCGTGCAATGGACCGATATTACGGTTCCTGTTGATGGCAGGTACCGTTTGGACTTGATCGGCGGCAGCGGAGCGACTGCAAACCTGCGCAATCAATCCAATACAGGGGATGCTGTCCAGCGCATCAATTCTGAATGGTTTATCAAGGTGGATGACCGGCCTTCTTTCAAGGTTGTCTTACGGGCGGATTACAGCATGGATCAAATCGGCGCCAATACGATCTTCCTCGACCTGGAGGCGGGGACGCATTCGATCAGCATCAGTAAATTCAATCGGGATACGGGCGAAGAAGGCCAAGGCGAGTCCACGCTTGACGCGATCGAATTGACCTATGCCGGCGAGCCGGGCGCGCTTCCGAATTATCGGGTGCAGGCGGAATTCGCCGAGTATGACACCGCCAAAGGCTTGTCGAGAGACACCGGCCTTGCGGGCTTCGAGGGCGCAGGGTATGTGACAGGTTATGGACACGAGGCCGGCGCGAATACTCGCTTCGTGTTCAGTGTGCTGGATGACGGGATGTATGATGTCACGATCCGATATGCGTCGGCCAACAGTGGCGAAATCATGATCGATCATGACCGCATTCCTGCCGTGAACGTGCGGATTGCAAATACGCATGGCGAATGGCAGGATGCCACGGTGCGCATGTTCTTGCGCCGAGGCATTAACTTGATTGATGTGCGATCCACCGCGAAATTGAGCCTGGATTATGTCCATGCCGTCTTTGCCGGCCAGACTCCGATCTTTTCGATCGAAGCGGAAGACGCGACAGTCGTAGGCACCCCGGCCGGGGTCGAACTGCCTCTCATTCGGGAGGACGTCTTCGCCAAATACGCCTCGGGCGGCAAGTATGTGAACGGGATTACGTCATATGACGGCGCGGAAAGATATCTCGAAATCGATAACATCGTCGTTCCGGAAGATGGCATTTACAAGTTGGTCGTCACCTATGCGAACGGCGAGTATGCAGGAACGCACTCCTACAACAACAATGTTGTGGAGCGATATGCGCAGATCAGCATCAATGGCGAAGAACCGGTCACCGTATTCTTTAAAAACACGATTTCCTGGCAACAATTCGCCACCCAAACCATCGATGTCAAGCTGAAGGCCGGCGCCAATACGATAAGATTTTTTAACAACAACACCTATGACGGAGGCTCCAACCCATATGGCGGCAATAATGCGTCCGGTACGGCAGGGTTTACCCCCTATACAAGTGTGCCGAATCAGTATGCGCCGGCATTTGATCGGTTCGACCTCTATAAGCAGGTCACCGAAGTCGCCACGCCGCGATATACCATCACGGCGACGGCGAGCGCAAAAGGAACGATCAGCCCCAGCGGAAAAATCAGGGTGCAGAAAGGCGCGGATCAGACGTTCCACTTCACCCCGGATCCGGGCTACACCATCGGCAAAGTTTTGGTGGATGGCAAGGAAGTGAAGGTAAGCGGCAATACGTACACCTTTACTAATGTGACGAGCAACCATACGATCCACGTGATATTCCGGCCCGCCGCTGCACACGGGACTTGACCGGCGCATCAGGCGCAGGTTGAGAAAACAGGCGGATTTCACCGTCGGCGTGACGGATGTGACGACCGGGTTCACAGCGCTGACATCTCATGGTCGGGAGGAAGGCGGTAACGCCTTCCTCCCGGATTTTCGGAAAGGATTTTCCAAACTAACCTCTCCTTTCACTTCAGTCTTTCTTGCGCATGATCGATGGCTTCCTGAATTTCACCCAACGCGGCCTCCAGGGATTCCCCCGCCAGAAATCGGTTGACACCCTCTTGGATTTTGACCTGCAGCGACTCCGTGGACACGGTGTGCGGCCAATACAGCACCGCATCCTCACGCATGATGATGGAAGCAATTTTTGTCACCGTCGGATTTTGCACCCGGGCGGAAGCGATCGAGGGGACGCCCAGCACACCTTCGGCCAACCGCTCCTGATTCTCTTTTCCGTTCATGAAAGCCACAAACTGCTTGGCCTCTTCCGGATGTTCCGTTCTCGCATGAATCACGCGATAGGTACCGACATTGATGTTGGGAACCGTTTTCTCCTCGCCCGGGACGAGCATAAAATCAATTTCGTATGCCGGATTGCGCGCCATAATGCTCGGAATGTCCCAGGTTCCCGCAATGATCATCGCCGCTTTTCCCTGACCGACCAAATCTTTGGCCTGTTCGTGCCTGAGATTCATCCAGTTCGGCGGAACATACCCTCTGTCGATGATTTCCCGATGCTTCCGGATCGCATCGACGAACAGGGGATCCGTAATTTTGATTTTCCCGCTTTCCAAATCTCTCGTCCATTGCTCGTCCGCGCCGTTGTCGGACATGATCGAACCCCAAAAAAACTGTGCGCTCGCCCACTCGCCGTCCATGGCGACCGGTATCAGGCCATGATCTTTCAGCGTCTCGCAAAGGGCGAGAAACTCGTTCCATGTTTGCGGAACCCTTAACCCCCATTGTTCAAACAATGTCTTGTTATACAAGAGCCCGTCGCTGTGCATCACTTCCGGCACTCCATATACTTTGCCGTCAATGGTAACCGGTTTCAGAGAATCGGGAATAAAGTCGTTCAAAAACGCGGAACCCGTAAGATCCAGATACAAGTCACGCCGCAGCATCCTGAATTCATTAAACAGACTTGGCGACCATACGTCGAACACGTCGACCTTTTCGCCGCCCAACAGGCGGATTTTCATTCCCGCCATGTAGTTGTTGTTCTGGATGAAATCCGTCTCGATGCGGATATTGGGGTTTTGTTCTTCAAATTCCCGGATCGCGTCGTAATAGACTTTCCCCGCCTGTGCCGTATCCAGCAGGAAACTGGAATACCGCAGCGTAATCTGCCGATCCGAAGCGATTTCCTCATTGCCGGCCACCATGGCCGTATCGATGGGATACGCTGCACCGTCACAGGCCGCCAATGAAATCATAAGAAGCAGAAGGCACGAAGGAACGAACCCCCGCGCCCAATGTCCCCATTCCTTTGCTTCCCTTCCGGTCAACCCCATTTCACCGCGTTTGTCTCTCCTCATACCCGGATCGCGAATCAACGGCACCTCCTATCCGCGCCAAATCCTGGGCCAAACAGCCAACAGGCGATTCCTACAGTTTGCCGCCGGAAGTGGCAATCCCCTCAACAAATTGCTTCTGAAATATCAAATAAACGACCAGCATGGGCAAGATGGCGATCACCGCAGCCGCCATCAACTGCGGATAGTTGACGCTGTATGCACTCTGGATCTTGGCCAGCGCCGACGAAAGCGTTGCAGCTTTGGCGCTCGTGTTGACGATGAGCGGCCACATCAGGTCCTTGAACGCGAAAAGCGCCGTAAAAATCGCCAATGCGACCAGGCCCGACCGGACCAACGGTAACATCACGCGCACAAACGTCTGTCCAATGTTGCAGCCGTCCAGCTTCGCCGACTCCTCAAGTTCTTTGGGCAACCCCATGAAGAACTGTCGAAGCAGGAACGTGCCGAAGGCGCTGACCAGCCCCGGGAACAGCAGCGCAAATATCGTGTTGCGCATGCCCATGGCGTCCACCATCAAATATTGGGGGATGATGAAAATTTGGGGAGGGACCATCATTTGGAACAACACAAGCCCGAAACAAAGATCCCTGCCAGGAAATCGAAGTCTTGCAAAAGCGTATGCGGCCATCGAACTGAATAGAAGCGCACAGATCACCCTTAGCGCCATCATGGCGAGGGTGTTCCAATAGAGGCGAAGAAAATCATACTGCTTCAGGACCTCCAGATAATTTTCCCATTTCCAGGAGGCCGGAAATATCACAAGCGGATCCCAGGCAGTCGATTCCGTTACGGTTTTGAATGAGGTCAGCAGCATCCAGACGAAAGGCAAGATCATCAGGAAGGCGCCCGCGAGCAAAAACAGATGTGCAAAAAATCCCGGCAGTTTTCGGCCCTCCGCCATCCGGTCAGCCCTCCTTCATGTAATAAACCCATTTTCTTTGCGCTTTCACCTGAATCACGGTGACAATCATGATGATGACGAGGAGCAGCATCACGATAGCAGAACCATACCCTTTGTTCAAATATTTAAAGGAATTGTTATAAAACAAATAGACAAGCGACACCGACCGTTCATAGGCGGGATTCGTCACATCAATCATCATGTAAATGACGTCAAACACCTGCAAAGCCTGAATCATGGACGTCACCACCACAAAGAACAAGGTGGGGGTGATCAGGGGCAGCGTGATCACAAAAAATTGTCTGATTTTTCCTGCCCCATCGATTTCCGAAGCTTCATAGTAAGTTTTGGGGATTTCCTGCAATCCCGCAAGCAACAGCACCATATTGTAGCCGACCGTGCTCCAGATGCCGATCAGCGCAATCGACGCCAGCGCGATATCGGGATCCGTCGTCCAGTTCACCGTTGAAAAGTTCAATCGGGACAACAGGTAGTTGATCAAACCGTAATGCGAATTGTACAGCCATCTCCAAACCATGGTCACCGCCGCCGGAACCGCGACGACCGGAATAAAGTAAATCGTGCGGTACAAAACCCGGCCTTTGATGTTCCGGTTGAGCAAGACGGCGGTTATCATGGCGAGCGCGATGCCGGTGGGGACCACCATCAAGGCGTATAGCAGTGTATTGCCCACAGCGTGCCAGACCTGCGGATCATTCAGAAGCTTGCGGTAATTGTCAAGTCCCACGTATATGTTCCCTCTCCCGAAATCCCCGCTTTTGAAAAAACTCAGGTACAGGGTCTGAAAGATCGGGATGATGTTCAGCACGATCAAGCCAACCATGGTAGGGGCGATCAGAAACCAGCCCCAATACCATTCCGAACGTTGCGACAAGGACACTTTTTTGTAAGGGCCACGGCTCATGCTGATCCGATCCCTCTCCCATTCAAAATTGCGACAACCCGGGAAGGTTGCCGCAATGGATTCCCCATCGGTTGACTGCGCTGTGCCGGTTTATTTATTTCTCTTCCGCAAGGCTTTCGTTCATGACTTTGGCCGCATTTTTGGCGGCTTCTTCCACCGACATGTCGCCCGTAAAAGCGGGTTTCAACGCCTCATTCACCTTGTCTTCCCAGATGATGGTCGTGTTCGAGTAAGGCCGGATCACGCCGTATTGAACCATGTCCACGAACTTCTGGATATTGAACGTCGGATTGGAGGAAACCCACAAATTCGCCGCCCCTTCATAAGCCGAAATCGCAATCCCAAGTTCGGCCTGACGTTCCTGTCCTTCTTTCGAACCAAGGTATTCGACAAATTTCCAGGCTTCTTCCGGATGTTTGGTGTTGTGCGCAATGGCGTACCCCAGTCCGTTGTAGATGGAAGCTTGCTTCACTTTTTTGGGAAGGACGGCCACATCAAAGTTTTTCGCCATAAATTCATTTTCCGTGAAGCCCGTAAGGTTCCACGAACCGAAAAGCCCCATCGCCACCTTGCCGTTTGCGATCAAATCGGCACGTTCGGCGTCGCCGAACACTTGCGGAGAAAGCCCTTCGCGGACGAAATTCACATAAAACTCCAACGCTTCAATCGTTTTGGGATCGTCATAACCGGACCTCTTGTCTTCCGTAATAACGGTTCCGCCGTTTTGGTAAATAAAGTTGTAGTAGCCTTCCTGATTGTGCAGCGCGGCGAGGAATCCGTACACGCCGTCTTTCGTCAGCACTTTGGCCGCGTTGTACAGATCGTCCCAGGTCCAGGATTCATCCGGATATTTCAGGTTCGCTTGGTCAAACAAGGTCTTGTTGTACCACAGGCCGATCGTGTCGAAATCTTTCGGAACCGCATATTGCTTGCCTTCAAAGTTGTAGATTTTCACCAATCCTTCCGGGAACTTGCTCAGATCGACTTTATCGCTGGCGTTGATCCGGTCCGTCAGATCGAGCAACATGCCGTTGGAGGCGTACCTGTAAATTTCGTTGGAATGCATCCAGAACACGTCCGGCAAGGAACCTCCGGTCGCGCTTGCTTCGAGCATGGTCCAATAGTCAGACCATCCCGTCACTTCCATGTTGATTTTGATGCCCGGATTGGCACCTTCAAACTCGTCAGCCATCTTGCGAAGACCTTTTGCCTGATTGGAGTCCCAGAGCGCAAACCGCAACGTGACCGCTTCTCCGCCGGAAGCGACGTTATCCGGCGACGGCGACGCTTCCGAAGACGAAACCGACTGACCGCCTGGCGTTTCGGAGGCCGACTTGTTCTCATTGCCACTGCACGCCGTAAGTGCCGACAACATCAGGACAAGCGCCAGTATCATGGACATTCCGGTCTTTTTCACGGACGTCTCCCCCTTGGCTGGAAAGTGAACCGTTCGTCGATTCCACTTTCTTATGATAGGGAAAGAGCCGTCCCGGAAAAATCAACGTTCTTTACGACGGTTCCATCTTTTCTTTACTTCTTCATGCCCCATAAAAAAGCCGCAAGGCGCGCCATGCACTTTCTTTACTTTTTTGCCACTTTTTCTTACCCGCGCACGGCACTAACCCCGGAATTCTTCCGGCGTTATGCCGGTCACCTTCTTGAAAATCTTGCTGAAATACGTCGTATTCTGATACCCGACCTGGTTGGCCACTTCGTATACTTTCAGACGTTTCTCCTTCAAGTAATGCTTTGCCTTTTCCATGCGCACCCGAGTCAAAAAATGGGTGAAATTCTCTCCCGTTTCCTGTTTGAAGACCCTGCTGAGATAGGATGGATTCACTCCGATCTGACGTGCCACCGAATGCAGCGAAATGTCGTTTGCATACTGGCTCATGATGATGGCTCGTGCCTGTTCCGCGTAACTTTGCGGTCGCTCCTGCAACGCACGGTTTTCATGCAGGCACTGCCTCAAATAATCTTTGACCAGCCGATGCACCCCTTCCAACCGCTCTTCCCTTAGCAACCTTTCATACAGGGTCAGCCCGTCCTCGCCAGATTCCGGCAAATTCGGAAAACAGGACGTGATCAGCGAAAGAAGATGAATGTACCCCTTGCGGACGGCTTTCTCGGAAACATCTTCCTGCTTCAGGCGTTGCTTCCATTCCTCCAAAAAATCGAATGCACCTTGCCCGCCGCTTTCCACCAGCTGGCGAAACGTCTCTTTCTGTTCGCGGCTCAAGCCGAAGTGATCTCGCTGCCGCAATCTTCCGCCGAGGGCGTCATAATACATGACGCAGGCCGTCTCCTCGAAAAAAAGTTGACGCAAGGCCAGATCGGCCTCCTGGTAAGCCTTTTTCAATCCGCCAAAGCCGGAGGCCAATCCGCTGACGCCGATGGACATGGAGACATTCAAAAAATCTTTCATCGCCGCCAGGATCTTCTCGAACAAACCGCGCAATCGATCCGTCAGCTGCAAAAGATCCGGTTCGTTCACATTCATGATGCACAGGTAGGCAGAGGAGCTTTCGACAATGATTTCCCTGCGCCATTTGCGCGGAATGATTTCTTCCAGTATGTTGACAACCGCATAACGAAGCAGTTTTTCATCCTGTTCGACATACTTTCGCCGGATGTCCTCAAACCGGTCAATGCGCAGTTTCACGAGCACCATCGGCCCCTGCGTCAACGAGATTTGCAACGCTTCGCTGCGGGCAATCACCTCCTGTTCGCTGCAAAGACCGCTGATCAGTTCCTTCAGCAGAGAGGCCTTCAGGTAACCGATCCCTTCCTGATACCGCTCCTTGAAGGCGACGCCGTCCCGGCGAATGACCGTCTTTTCAATGTGCTGTTTCACGTTTTGCAGAACATTCAGCAGCTGCTGCTCCTTGATATCGCTTTTGATCAGATAATCGAAGGCTCCGAGCCGGAGCGCTTCCTGGGCATACCTGAATTCGTCAAGGCAACTCAGAATGATATACTGGCAGCCATCAAACAGCAACGCAGCTTGACGAATCAGTTCAAGACCGTCCATCACGGGCATCTTGATATCCGTAATGATCAGGTCCGGCGGCTGGAGTCTGGCGATTTCAAGTGCCTCTTTGCCGTTGGCCGCTTCTCCGACAATCCGAAACCCGTGTGCTTCCCAGTCAATCATGGATTTCAGCCCGATGCGCATGAGCAGCTCGTCATCCACGATGATGGTGCGGATCATGGTCATGACTCCTTTGGGCTTCGCGGAATGGTAATGGTAAAAGTCGACCCTTCACCCGGCTTGCTGCTAAACGCAATGCCATACCCTTCGCCAAAAAAACGACAAATGCGATTGTGCACATTGCTGATGCCAATGCCTTCGTAGGTCCCCTCCATGCCGAGCAGCTGACGGCGCAAACGCTCCGCCGTTTCCTCGTCCATCCCCTTCCCGTTGTCATGGACGGAAATCGTCACATCGTGCTCCCCGCACTTGGCGACGGAGATGGTGATCGTTCCCTCCTCTTCCAGCTCGGCAATACCATGAAAGATAGCGTTTTCCACCAGCGGCTGGATACTGAGTTTCAAAATGGGGACGTCCAACACCTCCTCGTCGATGTCATAGCGCACCGAAATTCTATTAAAGTAACGAATTTTTTGAATAGATATATAGTGACGGACATGCTGCAATTCTTCCCGAATCGAAACCAGCCGGTTATCCCCCTTCGTCGAGTACCGCAAAAACGAGATCAGCGCTTCCGTCATTTCCACGATCTTGTCCGCGCGTTGCATGGAAGCAATCCACTTCAACGAATTTAGCGTGTTATACAGAAAATGCGGATTGATCTGCGCTTGCAACGCCCGAATCTCCGCTTCCGTTTTTTCCTCCTGTTCCTTGTAAATTCGCTCCACCAGACGCTTCAACTCGGCAGACATCTGTTCAAAGCGGGCCGACAGCAAGCCGATCTCGTCATTGGTCCCAACCGGGAGAAGGTTGTCAAATTTCCCTTGCTCGACCAGCGTCATGTTTTTCATTAATCTTTTGATCGGCCTGGTAATCAGATTGGACAAATAAAAGGAACTAAGAAACGCAAAAAAGGACAACACGGCGACAAAAATCAGCAAATTGCGCCTCAACAGGTCGCGCTCCATCGCCATTTCCTGAACCGGGATGTAAAGATAGGTTGACCAATCATGCTCCTGAAAGGGAGCTTGAACCAGGAGGTAATCCTCGTTTTTGCCGGACGCCACCTGCCAATTGGCATCCGATCTGCTTTCATGGAGGACAAACGGGAACACTTCACGAGCCGGCTTGCCGATCAACGTATAGTCGCTGTTAAAAATGACCCGGCCATCGTCATTATTGACAATGGTGAATGACGACCGGATGCTGCCGTGCAGCCGTTGGATCAGCTTGTTGATGAAATCGAGGTCGATGCTCACGACCATGATGCCGATCAATTGGCCGTCGTCCAGATCGAATATTTTTCGCATGTGATAAATGGCCCAGTTGTTTTCTTGCTTAGACTGCAAGTCCAGATGGGCCGGCCAATCTTTTACAATATCTTCGGATGCGAGAAACGCTTTGAACCACGGTTCATGACGCGGATTGTAGGTATAATTGATCGGCTTGTCCGAACTGACGAACAGATCCCTGCCCCCGTTAAAATTATAGATGTAAAACGAATACGACTGATCCTTCATCGTGATATAGTTCATCAGCAGTTGCGTCACCTGTTTCTCGTTTTCGATCGAATCGTTTCGCAGAAAATTCTGCATCGGATAGTTGTCTTGTGAAACGACCGAAACGTAGCTGTTGATGCCATAACTGGATACAAGGGAAATTTTTTTTGCATCGTTTAAAAATTCCTCGATGCGAATGCTGGATTGCAGGGCCAGATCGTATAGCAATAACGCGTATTTCCTTTCTATCAGCTTTTGCGAAGAAACGTACGAATTCATAAACATCGCCAGCAGGGAGACGAAAACGACAAGCAAAAAAGTGAGCATCATTTTGGTCCTGATGCTCATAAATCGGAAACGCGCAAGCAAGGTACCACCGCCGCCATCAGTCGTTCATGATGATTATAACATGATTCCGATCAGGAGGATGAAGATGGTATAAGAGGGGATGTATGGATGTGACGGGTTAAACGATAGCGAACATCACCCACGGCCGTCAGGCGCGGTGGGTTCTTTTTTGGACGCGAGCTACAACGGGGCTGAATGAAACGATTGAGAGGAGTGCCGAGATTCCTGCAATCCAAAACGTACACTGCCGAAGGGTGGCTTTTCAATTCGTCATCCTCTTGAATAAATAAGGAAAAGAGGAGGGGCTTAGCCTCTCCTCTGCTGCTTCGTATTCAAGACCGGCCGGCCGAATCGCGCGAAGAAGATGGCCGCGATAATTATCGTTACCGCCACCAGCATCAGATACAGATTGCCGAATACATAAGCCTCCGGCCTGTCGTTCAACGGATTCCAACGAATGCTCGAGCCGTGATCCACCGCTTTGCTGTACAATCCGGCGGAGACGGCGCCGGCCATAAAATTCAGCATCGACATCA
>ERZ795042.1302-NODE-1302-length-16598-cov-64.053920_pt1 | contig 16598 bp, 14 predicted proteins | sample MGYA00375126_ERZ795042 | MGnify/ENA primary metagenome ERZ795042 (study PRJEB30171, sample SAMN05518105) | compost metagenome | isolation source: Feedstock adapted compost from Newby Island compost facility, Milpitas, CA | place: USA:Newby Island compost...
CGCGCCATTTGGTAGAATCTCCCCGGCGCTGGACGGCCTGCCGGCGCTGGGAGTGATGCATGGACACCGCGCGGTTCTTGCGTGCCTGCCGTCGCCAGCCGGTCGATACAACCCCCGTCTGGTTCATGCGCCAGGCTGGGCGCTACCTCCCGGCGTATCGCGCTGTCCGCGCGCGCGCCTCGCTGCTTGAGATCTGCGCCGACCCGGCCCTCGTCGCCGAGGTCACGCTCCAGCCGGTCGAGGCCCTCGGCGTCGATGCCGCGATCATCTTCGCTGACCTCCTGCTGCCTGTCCCCGGCCTCGGCCGCTCGCTCCACTTCAGCGCCGGTGAGGGCCCGGTCATCTCGCCGCCCGTCCGCACCGCGGCCGACGTCGCCCAGCTGCGCCAGCCGGAACCCGAGGAGTTTGCCAGCGGCGTGCTCGAGGGCATCCGCCTCGTCCGGCGCGCGCTCGACGGCCGCGTCCCGCTTATCGGCTTCGCCGGCGCGCCGTTCACGCTCGCCAGCTACCTGATCGAAGGCGGCAGTTCCCGCCACTACCTGGCCACCAAGCACCTGCTGACGCATGAGCCAGCCGCCTGGCACGCGCTGATGGAGCGGCTCACGGCGGTCACCATCGCCTACCTGCAGGCACAGGTCGCAGCTGGCGTCCAGGCCGTGCAACTCTTCGACAGCTGGGCCGGTGCGCTCAGCCCCTTCGACTACCAGCGCGCTGTCCTGCCCTGGACACAGCGCATCGTCGCCGCGCTCAAGCCGCTCGACGTCCCGGTCATCCTCTTCAGCACTGGCACGGCTGGCTTCCTGCCCCTGCTCGCCGCCACCGGTGCCGATGTGATCAGCGTCGACTGGCGCATCACACTGGCCGACGCCTGGGCGGCAATCGGCGCCGACCGCGCCATTCAGGGCAACCTCGACCCGGCCGCGCTCTTCGCTCCCCGTGACGACCTGGCCCGCCAGGCCCAGCAGATCCTCGACCAGGCTGCCGGTCGCCCCGGGCACATCTTCAACCTCGGCCACGGCATCCTGCCGGACACGCCGGTCGAGCACGTCCGCTTCCTCGTCGAGTATGTGCACGAGCACGCGGCGCAGCCCAGCCCGTCGCTCGTGTGAATCGGGCAGAGGAGCCACGATGAAAGGAGTGTCACGATGACATCGCCTCGCCCCGAGCGCGTCGCCGTGTTGTTGATGGCCTACGGCGGCCCCAATTCGCTCGAGGACATCCCGGCATATCTCAGCGACGTCCGCCACGGCCGCCCCTACTCGCCGGAGTTTCTGGCCGAGCTGACCGAGCGCTATCGCCAGATCGGCGGCCGCTCGCCGATCCTGGAGCTGACGCAGGCGCAGGCGGCCGGCATCGCCCGTGCCCTCAACGATGGCAGCGAGGCTGGGCGGGTCTACCAGGTCTTCGTCGGCATGCGTCACTGGCATCCCTACATCCGCGAGGTCATCCCCGACATCGTCGCCAGCAACCCTGACCGGCTCGTCGGCGTCGTGATGGCGCCCCACTACTCGCGGATGAGCGTCGGCGCATACCTCGAGCGGCTCCAGGAAGCGCTCGCCGAGCACCACGTGACCATCCCCGTCACGACCGTCACCAGCTGGAAGGACGAGCCAGCGTTCATCGCCGCGCTCACTGAGCGCGTCCGCGAGGCGCTGACCCGCTTCCCCGCCGACATCCGCGACCAGGTCACGCTGCTGCTCACGGCGCACAGCTTGCCCGAGCGCATCCTGCAGTGGGGCGACCCCTACCCGGAGGAGCTGCTGACGACGGCCCGCCTCCTCGCCGCCAACTTCCCGAACCACCCCTGGCGCTTCGCCTTCCAGAGCCAGGGCGCGAGCGAGGAGCCGTGGCTCGGCCCGGCCGTCGAGGACGTCGTCGCCGAGCTGGCCAGCCAGGGCGTGCGCGACATCCTGGTCGCGCCGATCGGCTTCCTCTGCGACCACGTTGAAATTCTCTACGACATCGATATCGAGCTGCAGCAGGTCGCGGCCGAGCTCGGCGTCCACCTCGAGCGGATCGTCTCGCTCAACGACCACCCGCTGCTCTGCCAGGCCGTCGCCAATGTCGTGCGCGCGGCCCTGGCTGGGGAGGCCACAACGAGCGGCGCGCCGGCAGCCCAGTCCAGTGCAGCACCGAGCACGACGCCGGCCCCATGACGCGCACGCTGCCGCCGCACATCGTGGTTGTTGGCGGGGGCATGGCCGGACTGGTCGCGGCCTACCGGCTGCGCCAGGCTGCCCGCGAGCGCCCGCTGACCATCACCCTCGTCGAGGCCCAGTCCCGTCTCGGGGGCTGGGTTGAGACGCTCGACTGGCAGGGCGCGCGCGTCGAACGTGGCCCGGATAGCTTCCTGACCAGCAAGCCGGCCGCGCTGCAGCTCGCGCTCGAACTCGGCCTCGGCAGCCAGCTCCAGGCGCCGATCCCCGGCCCAACGTTCATCGCCTGGCGCGGCCGGCTCGAGCCGCTGCCCGACGGCCTCTGGCTCGTCGTGCCCACCCGCCTCGGCCCCATCCTGCGCAGCCGCCTGCTCTCCCCCTGGGGTAAGGCCAGCGTCCTGCTCGACCTCGTCCTGCCCCCGCGACCGCGCACCGACGACGAGGCGCTCGGGGCGCTGCTGCGCCGTCGCTTCGGAGCGGAGTTCGTCGCCCGTATCGCCCAGCCGCTGCTCCACGGCGCATACGCTGGCGACCTCGACGAGATCAGTGTCCAGGCACTGGCCCCACAGCTGGCTGAACTCGAGCGCCGCTACGGCAGCCTCATCCAGGGCGCCCGGGCGCGGCTGCGCGAGCGCCGCACGCCGAGCCAGCCGCCATTCCTCAGCCTGCAAGGCGGCATGGGCACGCTCATCGACGCTCTCGCCGCCGCCCTCCGCCCCGACCGGCCCGGCCTCACGCTCCGACTCGGCACGCCCGTCACCAGCATCACCGGCAACCGGGCCAACGGGCAGGCCGCGAGCTTCACCCTGACCCTGGCTACCGGCGAGCGCCTCACCGCGCAGGCCGTCGTCCTGGCTACGCCCGCCTTCGTCAGCGCCCAGCTTCTGGCCTCGCTTGACGCCGACCTCGCCAGCCTGCTCGCCCGCATCCCCTATGAGCACGGGGCAACCCTGACACTCCGCTATCCCGCCGCCGACCTCGTCGGCATCGCCCGCGGCCGTGGCGTGCTCGTGCCCGCGGCCGCGGGCCGCCTGATCAGCGCGGTCACCTGGGTCACCGAGAAGTTCCCCGACCGCGCGCCGGCCGGCGAGGCGCTCGTCCGCGTCTTCCTCGTCCCCAGCCACCCAGCTGCGCTCGACGCTGCCGACGACGTGCTCGTCAGCCGGGCGCTCGACGAGCTGGCCGCACTCACCGGCCTGCGAACGCGCCCGACCGACGCCCTGCTGCTGCGCCAGCCGAACGCCTTGCCGATCTTCCGCGTCGGCCACCGCCAGCTCGTCGCCGCCATCGCCGCCCGTTGCGCGGCCTGGCCCGGCCTCGCCCTCGCCGGCGCAGCGTACCAGGGCGTTGGCCTGCCGGACTGCATCACCAGTGGCAGCGTTGCCGCCGCAACCGTGCTCGAGGCACTCGCTCAGCCTACGGCTGCCGCGGGTTCGTCAGCCGACACGCCCGCCAGCGGCTGACGCCCTGCGTTACCAGCGCGCAGCCCCGCGTCACCGGCCGCCGTCCGAGCCGCACCGCAAGCCAGCCCACGACGAGGCCGATCACCGCCCCAGCCAGCACATCGCTCGGATAGTGCAGGCCGACGTAGACCCGCGCCACGCTCATTACCGCAGCGAGCACGAGCACCAGCGCCCCCAGCCGCCGGTGGAAGGCCACCAGCACTGTGGCAATCGCAAATCCGGCCGCCGCGTGGTCGCTCGGGAACGAGGCATCGGCCGGATGCTGCACCAGCAGGTGCACCAGCAGCGGGTGCGCCACGAACGGCCGCGGCCGCGCCCAGAGCAACGCAATCCCCACGTTCACCGCCAGCGCCAGCGCGGCCGCGGCCAGCGCCAGCAGCGGCCCGGCCCGCTCGGCCGCGTCGCCACGCCACCATGCCAGCACGAGCCAGATGGCGACCAGCCCGGCAAACAGCAGCGCCCCGTGTTGTGCGAGCGGAATCATCACCGTATCGAGCAGCGGCTCGTGCCCGGCTGCGCCGTTCAGCCACTGCTCCAGCGCGACATCCATGCTGCCCCCCGTCTCACTTGTCACTGGCAGAGTGTATACTCCGGCCGAACGCGCGTGGCAGCGCTGGGGCACTATGCAGCGTGCTCGCTGGGCGCGCCACGCACTTGAGGAACGGTGCGCATGGCCGATACACCGTCGGGGCAGCAGCCAGAACCGGCCCCACTCACGAGGTTGACACCGGGTCAAGTCCGCGCCGCTCGCCAACGCGGGCGCAACGCCGGTCGCGCCACGCCGACGCCCGTTGCACGTGCCAGCAACGGCGGTGCGGGTGCCCCGCCAGCGTCATCATCCCAGCCCGTCGCCGCGCCTGCGCCGTTGCCAGCCCGCCGCCCACGCTGGGGCCGACGCATCGTTCTCACGCTCAGCCTCGTCGCTATCCTCGCTATCTCGGCCTATACCATCCGGCTGGCGTGGGCCGCCCGCAACGCCTTCAACCAGGTCTTCGTCACTGCGGTGCCCCGCGCAACCGTCGTCATCAACGCCCAGGGCACGCCGGAACTGCGCCTCGTGACGCCCCAGCCCGGCCAGCCCACGCCCGCCTTGCCCGACTGGAACGGCACCCAGCGGATCAACATCCTGCTGCTCGGTGTCGACCAGCGGCAGGGGACGCCCGACGAAGGCCCGCCCCGCTCCGACACCATCATCATTGTCTCGATTGACCCGGTCGCCAAAGATGTCGCGATGCTCTCGATCCCCCGCGACCTGCTGGTCACGATCCCCGGTTTCGGCCGTGACAAGATCAACGCCGCCTATCCCCTCGGCGCGACCTCGCAGTACACCGGTCCGGGCCTCGTCCGCGCCACCATTGAGTACAACTTCGGCATCCCGATCCACTACTTTGCTGAAGTCGACTTCCAGGGCTTCATCAAGATCGTCGACACGCTTGGCGGCGTGACGATCGACGTCCCCGCCCCGATTAAGGACGACGAGTACCCCGGCGCCGGCAACAACTACACCCGCATCTACTTCTCCACCGGCCTGCAGCACATGGACGGCGCCACCGCCCTCCAGTACGCGCGCACGCGCCACGACGACAACGACTTCGCCCGCGGCCTGCGCCAGCAGCAGGTGCTGCGCGCCCTCCGCGACCAGGCTATCCAGCTCAACCTGATCACCAAGGCGCCGACGCTGCTCAACCAGCTGGCCGACACCGTCCGCACCGACCTCTCGCCGACCGACATCCTGGCGCTGGCCAAGCTCGGCACGCAGATCGACCGCTCGCACATCCGGAGCTATACGCTCGGCACCGCCGTCCACGACTACTGGGTGCCCGGCCAGCCCTACTACGCCATCCCCGACTGGCCCAAGATCCAGCAAATCCTCAACGAGATGATGCCGCCACGGCCCGGTGAGCCAGCGCCGACCGTCCGCGCTCAGCCGACGCAGGTGCCAGCGACACCAGCCATCCCCGAGCCAACCGAGGCGCCCACGCCCACCCGCGTCACCAGCGCTCGCGTCGCCCCAACGCCGACGCCAGAGCTGGAATCCACGCCCACTGCCCGATCGCTTGCCACCCCAACGCCGACCACGTCCAGCGCGCCGAGCCGCGTCGCCACGCCAACACCGCGCCTCGCCACCCCGACGCCGCGCCCGGCCACGCCAACGCCAGCTGCGGCCGCGCCCGCGCAATCGCCGGCCATTCTCGTCGAAAACGGCACCAACACCAGCGGCCTCGCGGCACAGGCGGCCGCCACGTTGCAGAACAACGGCTTCACCCACGTCGCCATCGCCCAGGCCCCCGACGCCGGGCAGCACCCGACGTCAGTGATCTACGTCTACGGCCAGCAGTACACCAATGCCGCCCTCCAGGTCGCTGCGCTCCTCGGCATCCCGCCCAGTGCGGTCTATGCCGGCACGCCTGGCGGCGGCGGCAACTACGCGATCGTGGTGATCATCGGCAATGACTTCGCCAGCTAGCCGATGGGGCGGCGGCCCTGCCACATCGGCGTGGCACGTGGCATGATGAAGCAGCGGAGGAGCGCCCCGGGTGGCTGCTCAGGCCCCGGGGCAGGCGCTGGCAGAAGGAGGAGTGACCCGCATGAGTTTCATCGGCATGAACCCTGAGCCGCTGACCCCGCGCGGACGGCTCATCGTCTTCTCGGCTGTTATCCTCGCCCTCATCTTCATCGCCCTGATGGTCACCGGCATCGTCCTGATCCTCCACAACCCCGGCCAGGGCACCGTCGCCTGTCAGTGGCATTGGCTTGGCTGCTCGTAGCCGGCTCGTCCGAGCACCTGCTCACCAGGATGCACGCTCGCCCAGGCGCTTCTGCATCACAATCCCATGCCGGTTGCGGCCGTAGTAGTGGCGCACCTCGCCGACCGGGAGGTAACCAAGCCGCTGGTAGAGCGCCTGGGCAGCAGTGTTCTTGTCTTCGACCATCAGGGTGAACTGCTCAGCCCCCAGCACCTGCTCGAGCGCGAGCAGGAGCGTCCGGCCGATCCCGCGTCGCCGCACCTCCGGCGCGACGCAGAGGTTGAGCACACGCCCCTGCTTGCCCCGCACGTCGCCGATCGCGCAGCCGACGAGCGCGTCGCCGAGCTGGGCCACCAGCAACTCCGCGCTCGGCCAGTACGCCAGCACCGCCAGCGTCACCAGGCCATACGCTTGCCCGCCAAAACACTGCCGCTGCAGCCGCGCCAGTGCCGGCAGGTCGCGCAACGTCGCCCGCTGGATCCAGACCTGCTCCCCGGCTGTCTGATGCGTCGCGATCAATCGGATGCTGTGCCCCGCCATCGGCTACGCCCTCCGCTTATCACGGCCGGCCGGCGCCGCGCGCCGCCCCATGCCCATCTCTCGTCTGCCTCCTGATCGCACGCTCCTGCCCCGTTCCCGCCGCTAGCCCTGCTGGCGCGCCGCCCGCCGTGCCGCCCGCCAGGCAAGCAACCCGTCGAGATCCCGCGCGTTCAGCACGTGGCGCGCCTCCGCCCAGCCGCGCCGCGCCTGCGCCACCGCATAGCGCCGGTAGTCGAAGTTCCGGCAACTGTGCGCGTCCGTCGTGCAGGCCACCAGCACCCCCTGGGCGATCGCTCGCCGCACCCAGACGTCTTCAATGTCGAGCCGGTCGGGCTGCCCGTTCACCTCGATCGCCACCCCGTGCGCGGCCGCAGTCGCGATCACGGCCTCGAGGTCGACGGCATAGCCATCACGCCGTCCCAACAGCCGGCCGGTGGCATGCCCGAGCACGTCGACCATCGGGTGAGCGAGCGCCCGGCAGATGCGCTCGGTCATCGCCTCGCGCGACTGCCGGAATTGGTTATGCACCGAAACGATCACCACGTCGAGCATGGCCAGCACATCGTCAGGGTAATCGAGTCGCCCGTCCGGCAAGATGCTCACCTCGGCCCCGTGCAGCACCCGAAACGGCGCAAGTTTGGCGTTCAGCGCCGCAATCGCGCGATGCTGCTCGCGCAGCCGCTCGGCGCTCAGCCCGCCCGCGACTGCTGGCGTCGGCGAGTGGTCGGTAATCACCAGGTAGGCGTCGCCGCGGGCCCGCGCGGCCTCGGCCATCTGCTCCAGCGTGTCGGCGCCGTCGCTCCAGTCGGTATGGGCGTGCAGTTCGCCACGGATGTCAGCCACGGTCACCAGCGTCGGCAACGCGTGCGCGGCCGCGGCCTCCACCTCGCCTGCGCCCTCACGCAACTCCGGCGGCACCCAGTCCAGCCCGAGCGCGGCGTAGACCGCGGCCTCGTCCGCACCAGCGCGTCGCCGGCCCCGCTCATCGACCAGCCCGGCTGGCGTGAGCCGCCAGCCACGCGCCACGGCCCGGGCCGCCAGCTGCTCGACATGCGCCCGCGCGCCCGTCCAGAACAGCAACGCCGTGCCCCACGCGTCCGGCTCGACCAGCACGACCCGCACCGGCACCCCGGCCGCGTGCTCGAGCACCTGCCACGCGTCCTCGGCCTGCACGCGCTCGACGCCGGGCAGGTTCGGCAAGGCCGCGATCACTGCATCCGGCTCGGCCGTCGCCACCAGCAGCGTCACGTCGCCAACCGTCGCCCGCCAGCGCCGCAAGCTGCCCACTGGCGAGACTGCCCGCACCGCCCGGTGCTGTGCGAGCTCGGCTGCCAGCGCCTCCGCCAGCGGCAGCACTGCGCCGAGCAATAACCGCGCCGGTCGCTCCTCCGGCGTCGCCAGCGCTGCCAGCACCTGCTGCTCCAACGCCGCTCCAAAGCCGGGGATGCCGCGCAGTTCGCCGCGTTCGGCCGCGGCCCGCAGCGCTGCCAGCGACGTAATGCCCCGCTTGATCAGCTGGCGCGCCCGCGCCGGACCGATCCCCGGCACACGCAGCAACGCCACCGCCTCGGCCGGCACCTGTGCCCGCAGGCGTTCCAGGTAGCCCAACTGGCCAGTCGTCAGGTACTCATGGATCTTAGCTGCCAACGCCTTGCCGACGCCCGGAATCGCATCGAGCTGGCCAGCTTCGTCCAGCTCAGCGATATCGACGGCCAGCCCGCGCACCTGCTCGGCGGCCGCGCGATAGGCCCGCACCCGAAACGGCTGCTCGTCCTGCAGCTCCAGCAAGTCCGCGATCTCCTCCAGCACGTGCGCCACCGCGTGATTGCGCGCCGTCCCGCCCTCAGCCATCGTCCCACCTCACGCCCCTGGCCACCGGTGCCTCCTTGTCGCCAGTGTACTGCGAAGCACCCACACTGCGGCAGCGGCCAAATGACCCAGCGCATCCAGCTATACTTAGACGGCAGTGTAGGCTGCAGCGGTTCACCGCTGGCGAACGTTGCCTTCATCCCCGGCTATCGCCGGATAATTGAGGAGTCGTGTCCGTGATCTTTCGACGATTCTTTCGCCGAACTCAGCCCGAACCCCACGTCCAGGAAGGCCTGCGCAAGAGCCGACGCGGCATCTTCCGCGAGATCGTCGCGCTCTTCGACCGCAGCGCCATTGACGATGAACTCTTCGACGACCTTGAGGCCCTCTTGATCCAGGCCGATCTCGGCGTCGAGACCACCCAGGCCTTGCTCGACCAGCTCCGCGCGCGTATCCGCCGCGAGGGGATCACCGACCCAGCGCAGGCTCGCGAGTTGCTGCGCCAGGAAATGGTCGCTCTCCTCGAGCAGGCCACCCGCAACCGACGCGTCAAGATCTACCAGCGCGGCGTGCCGTTCGTCACCCTCGTCGTCGGCGTCAACGGCACCGGCAAGACGACGACGATCGCCAAGCTCGCCAAGTACCACCAGGACCGCGGCCGCAACGTCCTGCTCGTCGCCGGCGACACCTTCCGCGCCGCCGCGATCGACCAGCTCAAAGTCTGGGGCGAGCGCCTCGGCGTGCCAGTCATCAGCCATGCGCCCGGCGCTGACCCCGGTGCCGTCGTCTTCGACGGCCTCCAGGCCGCCTTCAACCGCAACTACGATATCCTGCTGATCGACACCGCCGGCCGGCTCCACACCAAGTACAACCTGATGGAAGAGCTCAAGAAGATTCGCCGGGTCATCCAGCGCCAGGTGCCCGACGCCCCGCAGGAAGTCCTGCTGGTCATCGATGCCACCACCGGACAGAACGGCCTGGCGCAGGCCCGCCTTTTCACCGACGCTGCCGGCGTTACCGATATCGCCATCGCCAAGCTCGACGGCACTGCCAAAGGCGGCATCGCCTTCGCCATCGCCCGCGAACTCGGCATCCCGATCAGCTACATCGGCACCGGCGAGAAGGCGACCGACTTCGCCGAGTTCGACCCCGAAACCTACGTCGATGCCCTCTTCTTCGACGATGAGGAGGCCGCCTGATGTTTGAAACGCTGACCGACCGCCTCACCGCCGCCTTCCAGCGCATCGGCCGCAAGGGCCGCCTGACCGAGGAAGATGTCGACGAAGCCCTGCGTGAAGTCCGCCGCGCCCTCCTCGAGGCCGACGTCCACTACCGCGTCGTCCGCGACTTCGTCGCCACAGTGCGCGAGCGGGCCATCGGCGAGGAAGTCCTGCGCTCGCTCACCCCAGCCCAGCAGGTCATCGCGATCGTCCACCAGGAACTGGTTCGCCTGCTCGGCGAGGAGCGCGTGCCGCTGCAGTGGGCGCCGCAGCCGCCGAGCGTCTTCCTCCTCGTCGGCCTGCAGGGCTCCGGCAAAACGACCCACGTTGCCAAGCTCGGCGCCCTGCTCAAGAAGGAAGGCCGCCGCCCGCTCCTCGTCGCCGCCGACGTCTACCGCCCAGCGGCCATCGCGCAACTGCAAACCCTCGGCCAGCAGAACGACCTGCCCGTCTACGCTGAGGGCCCAAACGCCGACCCGGTCGACATCGCCCGGCGCGCCGTCGCCCACGCGCGCCAGTACGGCTACAACCCGGTCATCATCGACACCGCCGGCCGCCTCCAGATCGACGAGCGCATGATGCAGGAGGTCGAGCGCATCAAGGCTGCCGTCAACCCGGTCGAAATCCTCCTCGTCGCCGACGCCATGACCGGCCAGGAGGCCGTCCGCGTCGCCGAGGAGTTCCATCGTCGCCTCACGCTCACCGGCCTCATCCTCACCAAGATGGACGGCGATGCCCGCGGCGGCGCTGCTCTCTCGATCCGCGCCGTCGTCGGCGTCCCGATCAAGTTCATCGGCACGGGCGAGCGCGTGGATGCCATCGAGCCCTTCTACCCCGACCGCCTCGCCACCCGCATCCTCGGCATGGGCGACGTCATCTCGCTCATCGAGAAGGCGCAACAGCAGACGTCCGAGGAAGAGCGCCAGAAGCTGCAGGAGAAAGTCCTGACCGGCTCCTTCAACCTCGAAGACTTCCTCCACCAGCTCCAGCAGCTCAAGCGGATGGGCCCGCTCACCCAGCTCCTCGAGATGATCCCCGGCGTCGGCCAGCTCATCCGCCAGCAGCAGGTGCAGATCAGCGACGACGAGTACAAGCACATTGAGGCCATCATCCTTTCGATGACGCCCGAGGAGCGCCGTAACCCTGACATCATTACCTACAGCCGGCGCCGTCGCATTGCCCGCGGCAGCGGCACGACGATGGCCGAGGTCAGCCAGCTCCTCAGCCAGTTCAAGCAGATGCAGCGGATGATGGCCGAGCTTGGCCAGGCGGCCATGGGCGGCGGCCGCCGCGGTGCACTCCGCGGCCTGCTCGGCGGTGGGGGCAATCCCCTGGCCGCCCTCGGCAACGGCGGCCTCGATGGCCTCATGGGCGGCTTGCCCACCAACCTGCCCAGCGGCAGCCTCCCCCGCCGCCCGCCACAGCCACCGCCCAAGGCCGGCAAGCACGCCAAGAACAAGAAGAAGCACAAGAAGCGCCACTAGGGGGCGCCGCGCGGCCCGAACGGCTGCGCACGCCCCCCACGAAACGGCACGGTGACCAGCCATGAGCATCCAGTTGCAGCGATGGATGGAACGCCTCCGTACTCTCCCCATCTTCTACAAAGTCTTGATCGCCAACACGACCATCGTCGTCGCCGGTGCCGTCGTCGGCACGACGCTCACCCTGCTCTCAACCGGCAGCACCGAGCACATCGTTGAACTCGTCATCCTCTTCGGCACCACCGGCACACTCCTCAGCGCCATGCTCAACTGGGTTGTCCTGCGCGCCGCCTTCCAGCCCATCCGCGCCCTCGAATACACCGCCGACCAGGTGCGCCAGGGCAAGTTCGACGTCCGCGCGCCTACCGTCCCCTTCAGCGACCCGAACCTCGACGCCCTCACCGCCACCTTCAACGCTATGCTCGACACCATGGTCGCCTACCAGAGCCGCCTCCGCGAGCTCTCCCAGCGCGTCCTGAGCGCGCAAGAGGCTGAGCGCCAGCGCATCGCCCGCGAGCTCCACGACGACACCGCCCAAACCCTCACTGCCCTGCTCCTGCGCCTCAAGATGCTCGAATCCGCCAACGGCGCGACCGACCGTGCTACCCTCCGCGAACTCGTCAGCCTCACCGCCGCCGCGCTCGAGTCCATCCGCGCCATCGCCCAGGAGCTGCGTCCACCCGTCCTCGACGACTTCGGCCTGCCGACCGCCCTGCAGAGCCTCGCCGACCAGCAGCGCCAGCGCTTCGGCCTGCCCGTCAGCGTCGTCGTCCAGGGCCAGGCCCGCCGCCTACCGCCCGACGTCGAACTCGCCCTCTACCGCATCGCTCAGGAGGCCCTCACCAACGCCGCCAAGCACGCCGAAGCGCGCCACGCCGTCGTCACCCTCAGCTTCGGCGACCACGCCGTCACCCTCTCCATCCACGACGACGGCCGCGGCTTCAACCTCCACGACCTCTCACTCGACCACGGCGAACTCGGCCTCTTCGGTATGCGTGAGCGCGCCGAACTCGCCGGCGGCACCTTCGCGATCCACTCCGCCCCCGGCGCCGGTACCACCGTCCAGATCACCGTGCCGCACAACGGCAAGCTCGCCAGTGCCTCCGCCGCGCTGGCCACCGAACCAGAAAGGAGCACCCCGTGAGCCGCACGCAACAGCCGATCCGCGTCGTCCTCGCCGACGACCACCCGATCGTTCGCGCCGGGCTCCGCGCCCTCCTCGAGTCGCAGCCGGACATGGTCGTCGTCGGCGAAGCCGGCACGGCCAGCGAAGCTGTCGACCTCGTCCGCCAGACCACGCCCGACGTCGCCGTCCTCGACATCTCGATGCCCGGCGGTGGGCTCGAAGCCCTCCGCGAGATCGCTGCGCTCAAACTCCCGACCCGCGTCCTCATCCTCACCGTGCACGCCGAAGAACGCTACCTGCTCCCTGTCCTCCAGGCCGGCGGCTCCGGCTACGTGCGCAAGGCCAGCCTCCACACCGACCTGCTCGACGCCATCCGCACCGTTGCCGCCGGCGAAGTCTTCGTCGACCCCGACGCCGCTCGCATGCTCCTCCAGGGCTACCTCGACCAGGTCAAGCGCGGCGAAGTCCAGGACCCCGCCCAACTGCTCTCCGAACGCGAGCGTGAGGTGCTGCGCCTCACCGCTGCCGGCTACACCGCCCAGGAGATCGCCGAGCAGCTCTACCTCTCCCCCAAGACCGTCGAGACCTACCGTCACCGCGTCATGCAGAAGCTCGGCTTCAGCCGCCGCTCCGAGCTCGTGCGCTTCGCCCTGCAGATCGGCTTGCTCGACCCCGACGCGTCCTAACCGGTGACAACGCAGCGCCGGGAACCGCGTCGCTGCGCCTCAGCAGTCTCCAACGCGCTGAAAAGCGTGACAGCCTGCCAGGTTACCCCGACAGGCTGCCACGCCCTCCCCAACCGCGCTACATTGGAAAACGCTGCTAGGACGAAATCCGATAGTTGGGTGCTTCTTTCGTGATCACGACGTCGTGCGGGTGGCTCTCCCGCAGCCCGGCCATCGTCATCTGCACGAAGCGCGCGCGCTCCTGCAGTTCGCGAATCGTCGCCGCGCCGCAGTAGCCCATCGCCGCCCGCAGCCCGCCGACGAGCTGGTAAACCACGTTCGCCAGCGGCCCCTTGTAGGGCACGCGCCCTTCGATGCCCTCCGGCACCAGCTTGGCGATGCTGTCAACATCGTCCTGGAAGTAGCGGTCTTTGCTGTAGGAGCGGGCCTTCATCGCCCCGATCGAGCCCATCCCGCGGTATTCCTTGAATCGTTCGCCCTGGTAGAGGATCACCTCACCTGGGCTCTCGTCGACGCCTGCCAGCAGGCTGCCCAGCATCACCGTGTCGGCGCCGGCCGCGATCGCCTTGGCAATATCGCCTGAGTACTGGATGCCGCCGTCAGCGACCACTGGCACGCCAGCTGCCCGCGCCACCCGCGCCACATCCAAAATCGCCGTAATCTGCGGCACACCGACGCCCGCGACCACCCGCGTGGTGCAGATCGAGCCTGGCCCAACCCCGACCTTCACCGCGTCCGCCCCGGCAGCAATCAGCGCCTCAGCCGCCTCCGCCGTCGCGATGTTCCCCGCGATGACGTCAACATCCCAGCGGGACTTGATCGCCTCGACCATCTCCACCACCGAGCGGGCGTGCCCGTGGGCCGTGTCGACGACGAGCACGTCGACGCCGGCCTCGACCAGCGCCTCCGCCCGGGCCAGCGCGTCAGCACCCACGCCAACTGCCGCGCCGACGCGCAGCCGCCCTTGGGCATCCTTCGTCGCGTTCGGATACTGGATCCGTTTCTGGATGTCCTTGACCGTAATCAGCCCCTTGAGACGCCCCTGTTCATCGACGACCGGCAGCTTCTCGATCTTGTAGCGGTGGAGAATCTCCCGCGCCTCGTCCAGCGTCGTCCCGACCGGGGCCGTGATCAGGCCTTCTTTCGTCATCAGCCGCTCGATCGGCTGGTCAAGGTCGTCTTCAAAGCGCAAGTCGCGGTTCGTCAAAATGCCGACGAGCTTCCCCTGGTCGTCGGTGATCGGCACGCCCGAGATGTGGTAGCGTTCCATGACCGCCAGCGCATCGCGCACCCGGTCGGTCGGGCGCAGCGTCACCGGCTCGACGATCATCCCCGACTCGCTGCGCTTGACCTTGTCAACCTCGGCCACCTGGTCCTCGATCGAGAGATTGCGGTGGATGATCCCAATGCCGCCTTCCCGGGCGAGGGCGATCGCCATCCGCGCCTCGGTCACCGTGTCCATCGCCGCCGAGACGATCGGGATGTTGAGCTGAATGTGCCGCGTCAGCCAGGTGCGGGTATCGACATCGCGCGGCAACACCGACGACGCCGCTGGCACCAGCAGCACGTCGTCGAACGTCAGCCCAACGCCCACCACCTTCTGCGCCATCACCGCTTCGAGCGTCGGCACCGCGTGGTGCAGAGCAGGGGTTGCGTCGTCCTGGGTGATGACCATCCTGGTATGCCCTCCTTCGCTGCCTTGCTACATTGCCTGCCGTTGTCATGCCCTGCGCGGCGCTCAGCCGGCTGGACTGGCCGCCGGCGCGAGAGCCAAGCGTGCCACCAGTTCCTCGCCCAGCGCCGCATACGCCTGGGCCGCGCGCGAGCCCGGGTCATACTCAAAGATCGTCTTGCCAAAGCTCGGCGCTTCAGCCAGGCGCACCGTCCGCGGGATGATCGTGGCAAACACGCGCCGGCCAAAGAAGCGGCGCACCTCCTGCACCACCTGCAGCGCCAGCCGCGTCCGCGCGTCGAACATCGTCAGCACCACGCCCAAGACGTCGAGCGCCGGGTTCAACCGGCGCTTGATCAGGTCGATCGTCGTCACAAGCTGGGCCAGCCCTTCAAGGGCCAGGTATTCGCACTGCAGGGGTAAGAGAATCGCCCTGGCGGCGACCAGGGCATTGACCGTCAACAGCCCGAGCGACGGCGGGCAATCGATCAGCACGACCTGGTAATCCTCCAGTACCGGCATCAGCACAGTGCGCAGGCGCTGCTCGCGGCGGGGCAACGCCACCAGCTCGACCTCCGCCCCGGCCAGCGCCGCATTGGCTCCGAGCACGTCGAGCCCGGGCCGCACGTCACGGCAGAGGCAGTCGGCCACTGCAGCCTCACCGAGCAAGGCCGTATAGGTTGTCTGGGGAAGCTCCTGCTTGGGCAGCCCCAAGCTGCTCGTCGCGTTTGCCTGCGGATCCATATCCACCAGCAGCACGCGCAGTCCTTGCCGGGCAAGGTAGTGCGCCAGGTTCACCGCCGTCGTCGTCTTGCCGACGCCGCCTTTCTGATTCGCCACTGCCAGCACGTGCGCCACGCTCATCTCCCGGCGCTCCGCTACTTATCGGGCTAGTCTAGCATGTCCACGGCCGCAACACAAGGTCGAACCGCCTGTTCCCGGCCATGCCATGTCGCCCCCAGCTCACTCCCCCGCTGGCTTGCCAGCTGGCGGTTGCGCGCTCGCCTGCTCAGCGGCAGCCTGCTCCACCGGCTCCCCAGCGCCCTGCGCCGTCCCCGGCACGCCCGCTTGCGCCAGCGCCCGCACGATCCGCAGCCGCAGCGCTTGCTGGACCCGCCACCGCTCCATCGGTCGCGTTCGCACCGCGACTCGCACCGTCACCTGCTGCGCCGCCGGCTGCTCCACGCCCACAATCTCCCCCGGCCCCAGCAGCGCCGGCGCGTAGTCCGGATCGTCCGCGATCGCCTGCAGCGCCTGCTGGACCGTCCGCAGCACGGCCTCAAATCCCGCATCCAGCGGCACCGTCACATCCACCATCGCCCGCGCCCAGTCGCGCGTCAAGTTCGTCACCGTCCGGATATCGCCGTTTGGCACCACGGTCAGCGCCCCATCTTGCCCGCGGATCGCCGTGTAGCGCAGCGTGATCACCTCCACCGTCCCGGTGACGCTCCCCACCGTCACCACGTCCCCGACGAGGAAGTGCCCCTCGAGGATCAGGAAGAACCCGCCAATAACATCCCGGATCAACGACTGCGCCCCAAACCCAACGGCGATCCCGGCCACCCCAGCGCTCGCCAGCAGCGGCCCAATCGGCACCCCGTAGATGTTCAGCACCGTCATCCCGGCGACGACGAGCACCACGAGCCGCACCGCCGACTCCGTCACGCTCGCCAGCGTCTGCAGCCGGACGGCCACCTC
>ERZ795042.1303-NODE-1303-length-16591-cov-5.380806_pt1 | contig 16591 bp, 10 predicted proteins | sample MGYA00375126_ERZ795042 | MGnify/ENA primary metagenome ERZ795042 (study PRJEB30171, sample SAMN05518105) | compost metagenome | isolation source: Feedstock adapted compost from Newby Island compost facility, Milpitas, CA | place: USA:Newby Island compost...
GTGGGTCTCGCCGCTCAGCGACGAGCGCCTCGCGGAACTCGCCCCGAAGGTGCGCGATTTCGGTTTCGACGTAATCGAGCTCCAGGTCGAGGAGCCCGGCCAGTGGGACCCCGACCGCGCGGCCGAGGTGCTGCGCGAGCACGGCCTCGCCGCGGGCCTCGCCTGCGTGATGCCGCCCGGGCGCGACTTCACTGAGGACGACGCGACCGCGGCCGAGACGGCGGACTACCTCCGCCACTGCGTGGACGTCGCCCAGAAGATCGGCAGCCCCGTGGTCGCGGGCCCGATGTACGCGCCGGTCGGCAAGCTCTGGCGCATCGAGGGCAGCGAGCGCGCCGCGACCGTGAAGCGCGTCGCCGAGCGCCTGCGCCGGGTCGCCGAGTACGCGGGCGAGCGTGGCGTGCGCCTCGGCGTCGAGCCGCTCAACCGCTACGAGACGAGCCTCTTCAACACGGTCGAGCAGGCCCTCGAGCTCGTCGAGGCGGTGGGCTCCGACGCCCTCGGCCTGCTGCTCGACACGTACCACATGAACATCGAGGAGCGCGACCCCGCCGCCGCCGCGCGCGCCGCCGGCGGGCACATCGCGCACGTGCACGCCTGCGGCACCGACCGCGGCGCGCCGGGCTTCGACAAGTTCGACTGGGACAGCTTTGCCGCAGCGCTCTCCGGCGCCGGCTACGACGGCCAGCTCACGATCGAGTCGTTCACGGCCGAGCAGGAGGCGATCGCCACGGCGGCCGCCATCTGGCGCCCGCTGGCGCCCACCCAGGACGCGCTGGCGACCGACGGCCTGGCGTTCCTGAAGAAGCAGTTCGGCTAGAGCGCCGGGCGCTACCCGGCTTTCGCGAAGGCCCCGACCGCGCTTGCGGCGGGGCCTTTTGCGTGGCGTGGGGCGGGTGTGGGGTTGTGGCGGGACGGCTGTACGCGGCGCGGTGCGGGCGCGGGGCGGCGGTGGGGCTCCCCTTTGCGCGGCGTGGTGCGGGGCGTTGGATGGCGGTGAAGGGGGAGGGAGGTTTGGCGGGGCGCGGAGGCCCAGCGTCCCCGGCGGCGCGCGGGCGCACGACTTCAACCTTTCGTGGGATCAACCGTCGGTAAGTCGCACTCGCGGAGCGGGCCGCCGCGACGTCGACTTTCCGTGGGATTACTCGTCGAAAGGTCGAGGTCGCCGGCGCCCTCGCGACCGCGCGGTTTCGTTGGATCAACGAACAAAACCGCGAGCTCGAACTCGCCCCGGGCACGACCTCGCGTTTGTGTTCGATCAACCAACAAAACCACGAGCTCGCGAGCACGCGCCGCCATCCACCGCACCGTCGAGGCGCGTGGACGGGCGCGCGGCCGGGGCACCGCGGCACCCCAACCGCAACGTTCAGCCCTGGTCGTCGTTTTTCGAACACCAGGGCTGAACGTGCGCGCGGCGGGCCCGGACGTTCAGCTGTGGTCGTCGTTTTTCGACGACTAGGGCTGAACGTGCGGTTTGGGTCGGCTGAACGTGTGGTTGGAGTCGGCTGAACGTGTGGTTTGGGTCGGCTGAACGTGTGGTTTGGGGGTGTGGACGTTGGGGTGGTGGGTTGCCGGGTGTGTGGCCTATGGGGCGACTTCGAGCACGAGCTTGCCCGTCGTCGCGCCGCTTTCGATGCGGCGGTGCGCCTCGGCGGCTTGCTCGAGCGGGAGCGTGTCGACCACGTCGACGCGCAGGTCGCCCGCGGCGAGCGCGTCCGCGGCGCGGGCCAGGGCCGCGTGCACGACCTCGGGGTGGGTCGCGCTGAACGCGGCCAGATTGAAGCCCATCACGGCCTTCCCCGCGAACCAGAGCTCGTTGGCGCCGAAGCTCACGTCGTCGCCGTTCGACGCGTTCCCCATGGCGATGAGGCGGCCGCCGTTCGCGAGCGCCTCGTAGCTCGCGCGCCGGGTCTCGCCGCCCACCGGGTCGACGATCACGTCGAAGCCCACGCCGCCGGTGAGCTCCCCAACGCGCTCGGCGAACTCGCCGCGCAAGAGCACCTCGTCGTAACCGAACGCCTTCGCCGCCTCGACCTTGGCGGGCGAGCCGACGGTGCCGACCACCCGCTTCGCGCCGAGCAGGCGCGCGGCCTGGCCGAGCTGGCTGCCGACGCCGCCCGCGGCCGCGTGCACGAGCACGACCTCGTCGCCCCGCACCCGCGCGATCCGGTCCCAGACGAGGATCGCCGTCGTGCTGTTCGAGGGGAGCGCGGCGGCGGTGGCCAGCGGCACGCCCTCGGGGGCGGGCACCACGAGCCGGGCGTCGGTGACCGCGACCTCGGCGTAGCCGCCGCTGTTCACGATGGTCAGGGCAGCGACGGGCTGCCCGACCTCGAGCCCCGACACGCCCTCGCCCAGCGCCCGCACGCGCCCCGCGACCTCGATGCCCGGGACGAAGGGCAGCGGCACGTCAACCGCGCCTCGGCGGTAAAGGATCTCCGCGTAGTTGGCGCCGGCGTAGGCGACGTCGATCGCGACCTCTCCCGGCCCCGACTCAGGCACGGGGAGGTCCATGACTTCAAGCACATCCGCTCCCCCGAAACGAGGGATCGCAACAACCTTCATCAAGCGCTCCTAGAGGACCCGTTTTCCCGATGAACCCCATTGGGGGCGCGCTTTCAGCGCCCGGAAACAGTTGTAGCGGATCGCAGCGCCGGTCCAGCGGAGCCGGCCGGGCCCGAAGCCGCCCCTCGAGCGGCCGGCCGCGCCCACGCCGCGTCCGCGCCCGCCCCACTTCTTGACACGCCGAGCGCAAGCTCGTTATGGTGCCGACCTGGCAAACGTTTTCCACGACCAAGGGCGGGGAGCGAGAGTTGACGGCTACCAGGACGGAAATCGACGGAGCGGCGGGCGCCACGACCCAGGCGGGCGAAGGCGGGCGGCGCACGGTCGGGATCATCATGAACGGCGTCACCGGGCGGATGGGCATGAACCAGCACCTGTTCCGCTCGATCGTCGCGATCCGCGAGCAGGGCGGGATCGAGCTCGCCGACGGGCGGCGCATCTGGCCCGAGCCCGTGCTCGTCGGGCGCCGCGAGCACAAGCTGCGCGAGCTGGCGGAGCGCACCGGGATCGAGCGCATCTCGACCGACCTGGACGCCGTGCTCGCCGACCCCGAGTACGAGGTCTACTTCGACGCGACGCTCACGAGCGCGCGCCCCGAGGCGGTCCGCAAGGCGATCGCCGCCGGCAAGCACGTCTACACCGAGAAGCCGATCGCTCCCGACCTGGAGACGGCGCTCGAGCTGCTCCGCCTGGTCCGCGAGGCCGGCGTCAAGCACGGGGTCGTCCAGGACAAGCTCTTCCTCCCCGGCCTGCTCAAGCTCGCCGAGCTCGTGCGCAGCGGGTTCTTCGGCCGCATCCTCTCCGTGCGCGGCGAGTTCGGCTACTGGGTCTTCGAGGGCCCCGAGCCCCCCGCGCAGCGCCCGAGCTGGAACTACCGGGCCGAGGACGGCGGCGGGATCATCGTCGACATGTTCTGCCACTGGCGCTACGTGCTCGACAACATCTTCGCGCCGGTGAAGACGGTCACCGCGCTCGGCTACACCCACATCCCCGAGCGCTACGACGAGCGCGGCGAGCCCTACGAGGCCACCGCCGAGGACGCCGCCTACGCGTGGTTCGAGCTCGAGGGCGGCATCGTCGTGAACCTCAACTCCTCGTGGTGCACCCGCGTCAACCGCGACGAGCTGCTCGAGCTGCACGTGGACGGCACGCACGGCAGCGCTGTCGCCGGGCTCCACGGCTGCCGGATCCAGCCCGCCGCGGCCACGCCGAAGGCGGTCTGGAACCCGGACATCCCGAATGACATCGATTTCCGCTCGGCCTGGATCGAGGTCCCGCAGCGCCAGAGCTACGACAACGGCTTCAAGGCGCAGTGGGAGCTGTTCCTGCGCCACGTCGTCGACGACGAGCCCTTCCCGTGGGGCTTCGACGAGGGCGCGAAGGGCATCCAGCTCGCCGAGCTCGGCATGAGGGCCTGGCGTGAGCGCCGCACCCTCGACGTCCCCCCGATCGAGTGATGACGACGACCGCCGCCCACCAGCTCGCCCTGCCCACCGCGGACGGAGGCGTCGAGCGCTACGTGCCCGGCGCCGCCCCCGACCTGCCCGCGCCGGCCGGCGAGCCGCCGCGCTCGCGCGTGGCGATCGCCGCCGCGCACGTGGTCGCCGACCCGCTCGCGCCCGGCGACCCGGTCGCCGAGCCGGCGATCGACTGGGAGGCCACGCTGGCCTACCGCCGGCACCTGTGGTCGTACGGGCTCGGGGTCGCCGAGGCGATGGACACCGCCCAGCGCGGGGGCGCGCTCACCTGGCCGCTCGCCAAGGAGCTGATCCAGCGCAGCGCGGCCGAGGCGAAGGCGGTGGGCGGGCAGCTCGTCTGCGGCGCGGTCACCGACCAGCTCGACCCAGCGGCGCCCGCGACGCTCGAGGAGATCGCGGCCGCCTACCTGGAGCAGTGCGTCGTGATCGAGGAGGCGGGCGCGACCCCGGTCGTGATGTGCAGCCGGCACCTCGCGCGCGCCGCGCGCGACGCCGACGACTACCGCCGCGTCTACGACGAGGTGCTCGGCGCGGCCAGCCGGCCCGTGATGCTGCACTGGCTCGGCGAGGTCTTCGACCCGGCGCTGCGCGGCTACTGGGGCGCGGTCGATCCGGCCGAGGCGATCGACGCGGTGGCCGAGATGATCACCGCCCACGCGGAGCGCGTCGACGGGATCAAGGTCTCGCTGCTCGACGACGCGCTCGAGCGCGAGCTGCGCGACAAGGTGCCCGACGGCGTCCGCGTCTACACGGGCGACGACTTCAACTACCCGGCGCTGATCCGCGGCGACGAGCGCGGCTACAGCCACGCCCTGCTCGGCATCTTCGACGCGATCGCCCCGGTGGCGGCCGCGGCGCTCGCGGCCCTCGACGAGGGCGACCTCGAGCGCTACGAGGAGCTGTTCGCGCCCACCGTGCCCCTCGCGCGCCACATCTTCACGGCGCCGACGGGGAGCTACAAGGCGGGCGTCGTCCTGCTCGCCTACCTGAACGGGCACCAGTCGCACTTCCGGATGCTGGGCGGCATGGAGAGCGCGCGCTCGGTCCTGCACTACGCGGAGCTCTTCCGCCTCGCCGACCGGGCGCGGGTCCTGGCCGACCCCGAGCGCGCGGCGGCGCGGATGCGCCCGGTGCTCGAGCTCGCGGGGGTGGAGCAGCCGTGAGCGCACCGGACCCGGGGCGGCTGAGCTTCAACCAGATCACCGCCGACCACCTGAGCCTTGCCGAAGTAGTGGAGGGATGCACGACGGCGGGAATCCAGTGGGTGGGACCATGGCGGCACAAGCTGGAGCCTGGCGCGGGCGAGCTGATCCGCGCGGCGGGACTGCGGGTCTCCAGCTTGTGCCGCGGAGGCTTCTTCTTCGCTGACAGCGAGGCGGAGCGGCGCGAGCGCGCCGACGACAACAAGCGCGCCGTCGAGGAGGCGGCCGAGCTCGGCACCGACGTGCTCGTGCTCGTCTGCGGCGGGGCGCGCGGCGCCGACCTCGCGCGCGCCCGCGACGCCGTGGCGCGCGGGATCGAGGAGCTCGTCCCGTACGCCCGCGAGCACGGGGTGCGGCTCGGGATCGAGCCCCTGCACCCGATGATGGTCGTCGAGCGGTCGGTGATCGTCACGCTCGGCCAGGCGCTCGACCTCGCCGAGCGCTTCGACCCCGGGGACGTCGGCGTGGTCATCGACGCCTACCACGTGTGGTGGGACCCCGAGCTCGAGGCCGGGATCGAGCGCGCCCGCGGCCGCATCCTCGGCTACCACGTCTCCGACTGGCTCGTGCCGACCACCAACCTCCTCGCCGGGCGCGGGATGATGGGGGAGGGCGCGATCGACCTGCCCCGCCTGCGCGAGCTCGTCGACGCCGCCGGCTACGACGGCCCGATCGAGGCAGAGGTCATCAACCCCGACCTCGCCGCGATCCCGGGGCCGGAGCTGATCGCGCGCACGCGCGACGCGTACCTCGCGCATGCCTGAGCACGGCCCGCGAGTCGGCGGTCCGCGCGACAGCACGCGCCGCGTGGTCTTGAAAGCCGCGTGGCGCTTCGCTTAAGTATCCGCGCCTTTCTGATCCCCGGGGGGTATTGCCGCGGGACGTCGGCGCCGGGGGTCGCGTCCGATATGCCGAAGGGAGTTGATCGTGCGCTTCTTGCGGGGGTGTGCGGGGCCCCCCGTGCAAGGTGGTGGGGGTCCCTGGTGGTTGCGTTGCTCGGTGCGCTGGCGCTCGCCGCGCCGGCCCAGGCCGCGTCGGGCAAGTTCGTCAAGACCACGCTCGTCGATGACAGCCTGAACCCGATGGAGCTCGACGTGGCCGAGGACGGCCGCGTCTTCTACATCGAGCGCTTCGGGGACTTGCGCGTCTGGGACCCCGGCACGGAGCAGGTCTCGACGATCGGCCACATCAACGTCTACACCGGCCAGGAGAACGGCCTCATGGGCCTCGCGCTCGCGCCGGACTTCTCCGAGAGCAACCAGCTCTACCTCGCCTACTCGGTCCCCCCGCTGGCGACGCTCACGCAGCGCGTCTCCCGCTTCACGCTCACCCCGCAGGGCGAGCTCGACCCCTCCTCCGAGGAGATCATCTACGAGTGGACGCACCAGCGCCAGCACTGCTGCCACTCGGCGGGCGCGCTCGAGTTCGGGCCCGACGGCGCCCGGGCCGCTCGGCCTTCGACGCCCAGCACACCTCCGCCAACACGGCGAACCCGAACGGCAAGATCCTGCGCATCGTGCCCAACCCCGACGGGCCCGGGCACACCATCCCGGGCACACCATCCCCGACGGGCCCGGGCACACCATCCCCGACGGCAACCTCTTCGTCGACGACGACCCCAAGACCCTGCCCGAGATCTACGCGATGGGGTTCCGCAGCCCCTTCCGCTTCAAGGTCGACCCCGAGACCGGCTGGATCGGGATGGGCGACTACGGGCCCGACGCGAACGCGGCCGACCCGGCCCGCGGCCCGCAGGGCAGCGTCGAGTTCAACCTGATCACCGAGCCGGGCAACTTCGGCTGGCCGTACTGCATCAGGGACAACGTCCCCTACGTCGACTTCCAGTTCCCGGACGGCCCGTCGGGGCTGCCGTTCAACTGCGCGAGCCCGGTCAACGACTCGCCCAACAACACGGGCCTGGAGAACCTGCCGCCGGCGGTGCCGGCCACGATGTGGCTGGGCTACACGGAGACCGACGCGCGCTTCCCCGGGCTCGGGACGGGCGGCGCGCCGATGGGCGGCTCCATCTACCACTACGACCCCGACAACCCCTCGCCGACGAAGTTCCCCGAGGAGTTCGACGGCAAGTGGTTCATCGGCGAGTGGAACGAGAACTGGATCAAGACGGTGACCCTCGACGACGAGGGCCAGGCCCACGCCGGCGAGAACTGGACGATCGAGACCAAGCTCTCGGGCACGATCTCCGGCGGCAACTCGCAGGGCGGCCTGATCACGTTCGGCGACACCGACAACTACGTGAAGATCGACGCGGTCGCGCGGCCGAACCCGGGCGGCCGCATCAGCCAGATCGAGCTGCGCTCCGAGGTGAACCGCTCGCCCCAGAGCCCGCAGCCCAACGTCAACGTCCCAGAGGGCACGACCGACATCTGGCTGCGCCTCACCAAGCAGGGCACGACCTACTCCGGCGCGTACTCGTTCGACGGCGAGAACTGGACCGCGATTAGCGGCTCGGTCTCGAACCCGATGGAGTCGCCGCGCTTTGGCGTGTACGCCCTCGGCGCCGCTCAGTCGGGCGAGGAGGTCTCGTTCGACTACTTCCGCGTCGACGGCCGGCCGGGCACGGACAACCCGTGCGTCTGCGTGATCCCGGCCGACGACTTCGAGGCGGGCGAGCTCGACCGCGAGCGCTGGAACTGGATCGTGCGCGAGGATGAGTCGCTCTACCGCTTCGAGGACGGCGTGCTCTGGATCGAGACGCCGCCCGGCGACATCTACCAGAACCAAAACCCCTCCCAGACGCGCAACTTCATCCTGCAGGACGGCGCGCGCGGCGGGGACAACTGGGCGATCGAGACCAAGGTGCTGGTGGGGAACCTGAACGCCAACTACCAGCAGGGCGGCCTGATCGCGTACGCGGACGACAACAACTACGTGAAGCTCGACGCGGTCGCGGACACCAGCTCGCAGCGTGCGGCGCGCGTCGAGCTGGTCTCCGAGCAGAACGGCTCGGCCCAGCGCCGCGAGGCCAACGTGCCCGAGGGCGTGACCGAGATCTGGCTGCGGCTGAACAAGCAGGGCAACACGTACAGCGGCGCCTACTCCTTCGACGGGGAGAGCTGGCAGACGGTGAGCGGGACCCTCCAGAACCAGCTGCAGAGCCCCGGCTTCGGCATCTACACGCTGGGGACGGGCGCGCCCGGGCCCGAGGTCGGGTTCGAGTACTTCGACTTCATTGGCGAGATCGACTGCCCGGTGGTGAACGATCCCCCGGCGATCGCGTCCGTGACGGCCGATCCCGCCCACGGCTTCGCGCCCCTCGAGGTCTCGTTCTCGGTCCAGGTCACGGACGGCGACGGCGACCCGCTGAGCTACGCGTGGGACTTCGGCGACGGTGGGACCGCGGAGGGGCCCAGCCCCACGCACACCTACACGGAGCCGGGCGCCTACGAGGCGAAGGTGACCGTCTCCGACGGCGCCTCCCAGCGCTCGCGGAAGGTCGAGGTCCTGGTCCTGCCCGAGGACGACCCGTCGGCGCGCTTCCGGGCGCTTGTCTTCTCGAAGACCGAGGGCTTCCGCCACGACTCGATCCCGGCGGGCCACGCGGCGATCGACGAGCTGGCCGAGCAGCACGACTTCCAGGTCGACCACACCGAGGACGCGAGCCTGTTCGAGCCCGCGATCCTGGATCGCTACGACACGGTCGTCTTCCTCTCGACCACGGGCGACGTGCTGAACGCGCAGCAGGAGGCGGCCTTCGAGGAGTACATCCGCGACGGCGGCGGCTTCGTGGGCGTCCACGCCGCGGCCGACACCGAGTACGACTGGGCGTGGTACGGCGACTTGGTCGGCGCGTACTTCATGAGCCACCCGCCCGGAACGGCGACGGCTGACGTCGTGGTCGAGGACCACGAGCACCCCTCGACCGCGTCGCTGCCGGACCGCTACGAGCACGAGGACGAGTGGTACAACTTCGAGTCGCCCGACTTCTTCGGGTTCGCCGACGAGGACTACAGCCCGCGCGGCACCGTCCACGTCCTGGCCTCGGTCGACGAGGAGACCTACGACGAGCAGGACGGCACGCCCGAGGCCGACGACCACCCGATCACGTGGTGCCAGCGCTTCGACGGCGGGCGCTCGTGGTACACCGGCATGGGCCACACCGCCGAGTCGTTCTCCGAGGAGCACTTCCTGACGCAGCTGCTCGGCGGGCTCGAGACGACCGCCGGCGTGACGCCGTCGGAGCCGTGCGGCGAGGTCCCGGGCGTCGACACCAAGCCCCCGCGGAGCACGGCGCGGCTGAACCCCGACAGCCCGGGGCCGGGCGGCACCTACGACCAGCCCGTCGAGGTGATCTTCGAGGCGACCGACGGCGACCGCGAGCCGCCCGAGCCGCAGACCCACGACGTCAACGCGGAGGGCTTCGAGTGGGACCCCGACCGGCTGGAGATCACCGCCGGCGATGAGGTGCGGTGGAACTTCCCCGAGACGGCGGGGGCGGGCCACGACGTGTGGCTGATCCCGCCGGGCGGCGACGAGGACGACGCGTTCGAGGTCAGCGACGGCGTCGTCTCGCCGGGAGGCGACCCGGTGAGCTACACGCTCGACGAGCCGGGCCGCTGGCGGATGTTCTGCTCGCTCCACCCCGGGATGGACGGGCTGATCGACGTGGACCCGGCACCGGCGCCCGCCTCCGGCGTGGACTACGTCGAGTACCGGGTGATCACGGGCCTGGACGCGACCGAGTGGACCCGCCTGCACAACTCGGACGACGACGAGCCGTTCGTCGCGTCGGTCGTGATCTCCGACGAGGGCGAGCACACGGTCGAGTTCCGGTCCGTCGACCGGGCGGGCAACCGCGAGCTGTCGCGCTCGCTGCAGTTCACGGTGGTGCCCCCGGCGCCGTGCGTGGCGTACTCCGACGAGTTCTACGAGAGCGACCCGAAGTGGGCCTTCAGGCACCCGACCTCGCCCTTGACGCTGGTCACGGGCGGGAGCCTCCTCTTCTTCCTCGGGTCCGGCGAGATCGATCAGGACGGCACCGGCCCGATCAACTTCATCGGCCAGCCGATCCCGGAGGGCGACTTCGAGATCGCCACGGAGCTGTGGTCGACCGGCCTGGCCGGCGACGGCTCAGGCCCCAACGGCTACGCGCAGGCGGGGCTGATGCTCTACCAGTCCGACGACAACTTCGTGAAGGTCACGCGCACGCGCGCGGCCGTCTTCCAGCCCGCCGACCAGGGGAAGACCTTCTTCGAGGTCGGCGCGGAGACCGACGGGGTGATCGCCCGCAGCTCGCAGGTCGGCTTGGCCGCCGACAACCCGGACACCTGGTGGCTGCGGCTCGTGCGCGAGGGCGATGAGCTCACCGCCTACTACGCGACGGAGAGCCCGGCGGAGGACGGCGAGTGGAACGAGATCCCGATGTCCGACGGCATGGACCTGAGCGAGATCATGCCGCCGGAGAACGGGCCGATCTACATGGGCCTCTACGGGGCCAACGGCTCGACCTCGGTCTCGGCGCGCTGGTTCCGGGTCGCGCCCGACGTGGACTGCGACCCGCCGGTGATCGAGGAGCTCACCGCGGAGCCGGCGAGCGGCACGGCGCCGCTGGAGGTCGCCTTCTCGGTGACGGCGTCCGACGAGCAGGTGGACGAGCTCACCTACGAGTGGGACTTCGGCGACGGCTCGCCGGTCTCGGACGAGGAGGCCCCGACGCACGTCTACGCCGAGCCGGGCACCTACGACGCCACGGTCACGGTCTCCGACGGCACCGACGAGGTCAGCGAGTCGGTGAGGATCGAGGTCGGCGGCCTGCCGCGGCTCGCCGTCACGGTGAAGCCCAAGTCCAGGGCGATCCGCGCCGCCAAGCGCCGGGTGGCCTACCGCGTCGTGCTGCGCAACGACGGGAACGCGGCCGCGGAGGGCGTGAAGGTCTGCGCGAAGGCCAAGAAGAAGCTCCTCGCCGTCAAGGGCAAGGCGTGCCGGACGGTGAGCGTGTCCCGGGGCGAGCGGGTCAAGCAGCGGTTCGTGCTCAAGGTCAAGCCAGCGGCGCGCGGCAAGCGCACTCGAAGGTCAGGTTCGTGGTGAGCGGCGCCGGCCTCGCCAAGCAGACGAAGGTCGCGAAGCTGAAGGTGCGGCGCTAGCCGCCGCGCCTTCGGCGCACCGCGACCGCCCGCCGGTTCTGGTAATCGTGGGGCCGTGCACTACAAGCTGATCGCCGAGTCCGAGATGGGGCGTCGCTTCGCGCTCGCCTTTGAGCGCGGCGACGAGCTGATGTCGACGCTCAAGGAGTTCGCCGAGCGCGAGCGCCTGCGCGCTTCCGAGTTCACGGCGATCGGGGCGCTGAGCTCCGCGCGGCTCGCCTACTTCGACGTCGAGACGCGCGAGTACATCGAGCTCCCCGACCCCGGCCAGGTGGAGGTCGCGTCGATGAACGGGCGCATCACGCTGCCGCGCGACGCCGACCCCGACGACCCGCCCGCAGAGCGCCAGCTTCACATCCATTGCGTGCTCTCCGGCCGCGACGGCTCGACGATCGCGGGGCACCTCCTGGAGGCGACGGTCCGGCCCACGCTGGAGCTCTTCATCACTGAGTCGACCACGCACCTCACCCGCCGCGAGGACCCCGACTCGGGCCTCCCGGTGCTCGCGATCGGCGACTGACCCCGGGGCGGCCGACCCCCCCAAACCCCCCCAAACCGCAACGTTCAGCCCTGGTCGTCGCTTTTCGACTACTACGGCTGAACGATTCGGCGGGCGGCGGTTTCGTTCAGTCGTGGTCGTCGTTTTTCGACGACCAGGGCTGAACGTGGGGTTGCGGGCTAGCGGCCCCCGCGGCGCGTCGTCGTCGAGCGGGGGACGAGGCGGTGGGGGAGGACGACCTCGTCGCCGGCGCCGTCGGACTCGCCCGTGATGATCCGCCGCGCCGCCACGGCGCCGAACTGGTAGAGCGGGATGTTCACGGTGGTCATGTCGGTGAAGCGGGCGAGCCGGGTGTCGGTCATGCCGGCCACCGAGATGTCCTCGGGGATCGAGACGCCCGCCTGGCGCAGCGCGGTCATCGCGCCGATCGAGGTCTCGTCGTTGGCCCCGATGAGCGCGTCGGGGAGCTCGGCGCCGCCGAGCATCCGCAGCGCCGCGGCGTGGCCCAGGTCGTAGGTAAAGTCGCCCTCGAAGACCGGCCCGGGCTCGAGGCCCGCCTCCTCCATCGCGGCCAGATACCCCTCGAGCCGGTGCTCGGAGGCGTACAGCCCGGCGGGTCCCTTGATGAACGCGATCCGCCGGTGCCCGAGCGAGATCAAGTAATCGGTGAGGTCGTAGGCGGCGGCCCGGTTGTCGACGACGATGCGCGGGCACTCGAAGTCGCGGTGGGCGAGGGAGAGCACCGTCATCCCGCGCTCGCGGGCGCGCTCGACGAGCCGCGCCAGCTCCTCGCCCTTCGGGTCGTTCACGTAGCCCGACCCCGCGAAGACGACGCCCTCGGCGTGGTAGTCGACCAGCACGCGCATCTGCTCCTCCTCGAGCTCGGTGCGCCGGTCGGCGTTGCAGACGATCGTGAGGTAGCCGGCCTTCGCGCCCACGTCCTCGATCCCGCGCGTGATCTCCGCGAAGTACGGGTCGACGATGTCGCCGACGATCACGCCGATGATCCGGCTGCGCTGCGTGACCAGCGCCCGCGCGAGCGCGCTCGGCGAGTACCCGACCGCCTCGGCCGCCTCGAGCACGCGCTTGCGCGTCGCCTCGGCGACCGGGTGGCTCGATTGGTTGAGCACGCGCGAGGCCGTCGCGATCGACACCCCGGCCTGCCGCGCGACCTCCGCCAGCGAACCTTTCGCGGGTTTTGACCTCTCGCTCATCTCCCTCTCACACCCCTGGCGCGGGGAAGCCTACCCGCGATCGGGGCGCAAGGCCAGGGAAAGGTTTTCCGCAGCCCAATCAACCGGCGTCTTGACAAGTCGCAGCGCATCCCGGTAGGGTCAAGGAAACCGTTTACCAAGTGCTCGGCGGGACGCTGGCAGGGCGTCCGCAGGGGCCCCCAATCGAAGGCGAGGAGAGTGATCGGATTGACGACGGAACTTGGGTCGAAGCCGTGGGCCGGGAAGATCTACGTCGACGGTCAGTTCCGCGAGGCGGAGGGAGCTGCCGTCGCCACGGTTATCGACAAGGGCCGCAACGAGGCGCTCGCGCAGGCGGGTATCGCGTCGCCCAAGGACCTGGAGGGCGCGGTCGCCTCGGCGCGCAAGGCGCAGCCCGAGTGGGCCGCACAGGGCTACGACGTGCGGGCCGGCCTGCTGCGGAAGGTCGCGGGGCTGATCGAGCAGCGCGCTGACGAGATCGCCGACCTGCTCATCCGCGAGACCGGCTGCATCCGCGGCAAGGCCGAGTACGAGGTGGGCGCCTCGATGAACGAGTGCTGGGAGGCGGCCGCCCTCACCTCGCGCGCGACCGCGGAGGTGATCCCCTCCCACAACACCGGCAAGCTGAGCCTGATCCAGCGCATCCCGGTCGGGGTGGTCGGCGCGATCACCCCGTGGAACTTCCCCTGGGTCCTCGGCTTCCGGGTGGTCGCGCCCGCGCTCGCGCTCGGCAACACGGTCGTGCTGAAGCCGGCGCCGCAGACGCCGATCACCGGCGCGCTGCTCATCGCCGAGCTCTTCGACGAGGCCGGCGCGCCTCCGGGAATCCTCCAGGTGGTGTCCGGCGGGGACGAGATCGGCGAGCACCTCGTCGCCCACCCCGGCGTCGACATGATCCACTTCACCGGCTCGTCGGCCGTGGGCCGCGAGATCGCGAAGGTCGCCGGCGGGCAGCTCAAGAAGGTCTCGCTCGAGCTCGGCGGCAACAACGCGCTCGTCGTGCTCGACGACGCCGACCCCGACTACGCGAGCATGATCGGCGCCTGGTCGGCCTTCCACTACCAGGGGCAGACCTGCATCACGGCCGGCCGCCACATCATCGCCCGGCCGCTGTTCGACGCGTACGTCGAGAAGATCGCGGCGCGCGCCAAGGCGATCAAGGTCGGCGACCCCGCGGCGGACGAGACCGTCGGGCTCGGGCCGATGATCAGCGAGGAGCAGCGCGATCGCGCCTGGGACATCCTCCAGCGCTCGATCGACATGGGCGCCCGGGTGGTCGAGGGCGGCACCTACGACGGCCTGTTCTTCCGGCCGACGGTGGTCGTGGACGTCACGACCGACATGCCGGTCTGGCGCGAGGAGATCTTCGCGCCGGTGGCGCCGGTGCTCGCCGTCGACTCCGACGAGGAGGCGCTCCAGCTCACCAACGACACCGAGTACGGGCTGGTCAACGCGGTGCTCACCAAGGACACCGAGCGCGGCCTGCGCTTCGCGGAGCAGGTGCGCTCGGGCATGGTGCACGTCAACGACGCGACCCCGCTCGACGAGGCGCACGTGCCGTTCGGCGGCATCGGGGCCTCGGGCCTCGGGGGCCGCGCAGGCGGGGAGGCGAACCTCGAGGAGTTCACCGAGCGGCGCTGGATCGGCATCCAGCGCACCGAAGTCGAGTACCCGTACTGAGCCCGGGCGGGCGGGACACGAAAAGAGAGCGGACCAGTGGCTGACGATCTGGTCGTGATCGGGGGCGGCGTCGCCGGCATGGCGGCCGCCGCCCACGCCGCCCGGCGCGGCGCCCGGGTGACGGTGATCGAGAAGAGCGACGGGCTCGGTGGCTCCGGCGCGCTGTCGGCGGGGATCCTGTGGACGGCGCCGGACCGCGAGACCCTGCGCCGCGTCACGCCGAGGGGTGACGAGGAGCTCGGGATGGTGATCGTCGACGGCTTCGAGGACGCCGTCGAGGACGTGCGGTCGTGGGGCATCGAGGTCAGCGAGCGCTGGTACGGCCAGCTGGGCTACGGCGTCGCCCACCGCATCGACATCCACGCGCTGCTGCGCGCCTGGGAGGAGGAGGTCCTCCGCTCAGGCCGCATCCTGCGCAACACCGCTTCCACCGAGCTCATCGTGGAGGCCGGAGCCGTGCGGGGGACGCGGGTTCACGGCCACGGTGGTGAGGACGAAGTCCGCGGGGGCGGGGTCATCCTGGCTACCGGAGGATGCCAGGGCGACCCCGCCCTGCTGCGGACCTGGCTGGGCGCGGGCGCCGAGCGCCTGCTCCTGCGCTCGAACCCGCACAGCGCGGGCGACGGCTTCCGGCTCGGGCGGTCCGCGGGCGCGGCCGGCGCGGGCGCGTTCGACTCGTTCTACGGGCACATGATCCCGACGCCGCTCAACCGCTGGGAGCCCGAGGACTACCTGCCGCTCACGCAGTACCACTCGAAGGCCTGCGTGGTGGTGAACGTCTACGGGCGGCGGTTCGCGGACGAGTCGCGCGGCGACGAGGTGACCAACCAGCGCCTCTTCCGCCAGCCGGGCTCGCGGGGCGTGGTGCTCTGCGACGAGCGCGTGCGCCGCGAGCACGCGATCGCCGCGCCGTACCCGCACGGGCAGGTGGTCGACCGCATCGAGTACGCCCGCGAGCGCGGCGCGCGCGTGGCGACGGCGTCGACGCTGGACGAGCTGGTCGACGAGGTCTCGCGCTGGGGCGTGCACGGCCCCCGCCTGCGGCAGACGCTCGCGGACGTCGAGGCGGCGGCGGCCGGGAGCCCGCCGTCCACGCCCGACGCTCCGTTCCCCGCGGAGCCGCAGCCTTTGGTCGAGCCGCCCTTCTACGCGGTGGAGGTGCAGCCCGCCATCACGTTCACGTTCGGCGGCCTCCGCACCGACACGTACGGGCGCGCGCTGAACGAGGCGGGCGAGCCCGTCCCCGGGCTCTACGCGATCGGCGCCGACATGGGCGGCGTGCAGGAAGACGGATACATCGGCGGTCTCATCCTCGGGCTCGTGTTCGGGCCGCGGGCGGTCGAGGCCGCGCTGGGCGCGCCGGCAAGGGGGCGCGCGGAGGAGGTAAGTGCAAGTGGCTGATGCGATCCCAGACGTGCTCGTGATCGGCGCCGGGGCTTCCGGGTCGGTCGCGGTGAAGCACCTGGTGGAGGCGGGCTTCGACGTGGTCTGCCTCGAGCAGGGTGGCTGGCCCGACTACAGCAAGGCGCGGGCCGCCCACCCGGACTACGAGCTCACGGCGGGGCGCGACTGGGCGTGGGACCCCAACCTGCGCAAGTCGCCTTCGGACTACCCGATCAACGACGAGGAGTCCGACATCACCGCGCTCAACTGGAACGGCGTCGGTGGCGGGACGGTGATGTACGCGGCGCACTGGCAGCGCAACATGCCGTCGGACTTCCGGGTGCGCACGCTGGACGGCGTCGCCGACGACTGGCCGATCACGTACGAGGACCTCGAGCCCTACTACGTGAAGGTCGAGCGTGACTGGGGCGTCTCGGGCCTCGCGGGCGACACGGCGTTCCCGCCC
>ERZ795042.1311-NODE-1311-length-16520-cov-10.535803_pt1 | contig 16520 bp, 12 predicted proteins | sample MGYA00375126_ERZ795042 | MGnify/ENA primary metagenome ERZ795042 (study PRJEB30171, sample SAMN05518105) | compost metagenome | isolation source: Feedstock adapted compost from Newby Island compost facility, Milpitas, CA | place: USA:Newby Island compost...
GCCCATCTCCGAGGTCATCGTCCGGGCCAGCTCCTCCTGGCGCTCGAGCATGAGCGCGGCCCAACGCTCGAGGATCGCCGCGCGCTCGTAGGCCGTGGTCTTGCGCCACGACTCGAAGGCCTCGGCGGCCACGTCGGCGGCGCGCCGCGCCTCGTCGGCGCCGCAGTCGGCCACGCGGGCGATGACCTGGCCAGTGGCCGGGCTCTTGACCTCGAACGTCGCGGGAGCGTCCTCCCACTTCTTGCCCAGGTACTTGGTGCCTATCTCCTCGATAGCGCTCATGCAGCGGCCTCCTCGACGGCCTCAGGCGTATAGCAGCGCGCTGGCGGGGTCCTCGACAAGAGCGGCCAGGCGCGTGAGAAGCTGCGCCGGCTCGACGACCGGCTCGTGCTCGTGTTCCAGGGTAAGCGCTCCGCGCCGGCCCGGGTCGCCCGGCGTGGACGTGAGCGTCACGCGCAGGCGGCAGCCGGCGGGCAGGGGAGGCATAGAGGTCTCGTACGGCATCTCGCTCAGGTCGAGCACGTGCACGGCGGCCTGCGCCCCGGCGTCGGCCCCGGCCGCGCGGTCGGCGGCGAGGCGCAGCAGCGAGGCCAGTGACCCCGCGCCGAGGACGCACGACTCGACCTCGCCTGCGGGGCCGCCGCGGGTGACCCCCAAGGCGGACTGGGGAGCTCCCAGCGTGGCCAGCGCCACCAGCGTGAGCTTGGCCAGCACGTCGGCGTTGGTCACGCCGCCCGGCTGCCTCTGGCGGGCCAGGTAGGCGTTGGCGCGCGCCACCGATTCGGAAAGCGCCGCGACGCCCACGTGGCGCCGCAGCCAGACGGAGCTGGACGCGCTCGCGCCGGGCGCGGCCGCGCGAGGGGTCGGCCGCCGCGAGACCAGCGCGACGAGGTCCACGGCCCGCACGGCCCCTCCCGGACCGGTGCCGGGGACGGCGGCCAGGTCGAGAGACAGCTCCTTGGCCAGGCGCCGCGCCTTGGGCGAGGCCAGCACGCGGCCGTTCGCCACCTGGAGGGTCGCCGTGGCAGGGGCCCCGGCCGTGACCGCCGGCGCTTGGTACGTCGCGTGGCCCGCGGCGCCGTTCGCCGCCTGGGCGGCAGGCGGCGTGACGGCCGGAGGTGCGGCCGGGGCGTTCTCGGCGGCCGGCTGCGGCGCGCGCTTGACCTCGCCCGTGTACTCGCCGTCCTGGAGGAGCACGGCGATGACGGTGCCGGTGGGCACCTCGTCGCCCTCGCGGGCGGAGACCTCGGCCAGCACGCCGGAGGCCATGGCTGGCACCTCGACGACGGCCTTGTCGGTCTCCACCTCGAGGAGCGGCTGGCCCTCGGCCACCGCCTCGCCCTCTTGGGCGAGCCAGCGCACCACGGTGCCGAAGTCCTGGTTCATGCCCAGGACCGGCATGATCACGTCCTTAGCCACCGCGCTCCGGCGTGGTCGCGGCCGGCGCCGGCACGTCGCCGGCGGGGAAGACGCGCTGGTTGTTGAAGGCCGACTGGGTCTCCCGGACGGTCTCCAGCGGGCCCACGGCCGTGTAGTAACGCGGCCCCGTGACCATGAGCTTCTCGGCGGGGAAGCGCGAGATGACCTCGCAGCCGTCCTTGGTGACGACGACCTCCTCCTCGATGCGCGCGGCCGACCAGCCGTCGTCGGCCGGCCAGAACGTCTCGAGGGCGAAGACCATGCCCTCCTCGATGACCTCGGGGTGGTCGAACGACACCAGGCGGCTGAAGATGGGCTTCTCCCAGATGTTCAGGCCCAGCCCGTGGCCGTACTGCAGCGCGAACGCCAGCTCCTCGTCCGGGAAGCCGAACTCCTGGGCCTTCGGCCACACCTCCACGACCTCGGCGGTCGTCACGCCGGGCCTGATCATGCTGATCGCGTGGTCGAGGAGGTCGCGGCACTTGTCGTAGGCCGAGACCTGGGCCCGCGACGCGCTGCCCACGACGAACGTCCGGTAGTAGCAGGTGCGGTAGCCCATGTAGCTGTGCAGGATGTCGAAGTAGGCGGGGTCGCCGGGACGCAGCATCCTGTCGGAGGCCACGTGCGGGTGCGGGTTGCAGCGCTCGCCGGAGATGGCGTTCACGCCCTCGACCATCTCGGAGCCGTGCTCGTAGAGGAACTTGGTGACCAGGCCCACGATGTCGTTCTCGCGGATGCCCGGGCGCAGGTTCTCGTAGACGAGCTGGTAGGCGGCGTCCACCATGCCGGCGGCGTGCGTGAGCAGGCTGATCTCGTCGACGGTCTTGATCTTGCGCGCCTCGAGCATCAGCTGCTGGCCGTCAACGACCTCGAGCCCCAGCTCCTGCAGCGCGAAGAGGATGGGCAGCTCGACCAGGTCGATGGCCACCGGGTCCTGGTGCAGGCCGCGGCTCTCGAGCTCGGCGTAGACCTCCTTGGCGACCTTCTCGGCGCGGCCCATCTGCGGCGAGATCGTGCCGCGGAGCATGGAGACGCCCGGCCGCGACCGCTCGGCGCCGTCGAGCCACGGCGCGTAGAGCTGGTGGTGCCGCGCCGCCGAGCCGAAGTCCCACAGGATGGGCTCGTCGCCGCGAGGCAGCAGCGTGTAGCGCGCCACCTTGTCCTGCGCCCACGTGCCGATGTGCGTGGCGGTCACGTAGCGCACGTTGTTCATGTCGAAGAGGAGCAGCGAGCCGACGCTCGAGCCCTCGAGGACGGTCTTGATGCGTTGCAGGCGCTCCCGGCGCAGGCGGTCGAAGTCGATCCGCTGCTCCCAGTCGACGCCCATCGTGCCGTATGTCGCGATTGCCACCTTGACTCCTTAGTTGCTGGGGGAGAGGAGCTGCCTCACGGCCGCCACGACGCTCGCGGGCGTCGGCACCGTGAGGTCCTCGAGGACGGGCGAGAAGGGCACGGGCACGTCCATGGCGCACAGGCGCTTCACCGGGGCGTCCAGGTAGTAGAACGCGCCGTCCGCCACCACCGCCGCCAGCTCGGCCGCGGCACCGTAGCGCTCGTGGCCCTCGTCGATCACGACCACGTGGCCGGTCTTCCTGGCCGACGCGACCAGCGTGTCCTTGTCCAGCGGGAACAGGCTGCGGGGGTCCACCACCTCGGCGCCGACGCCCAGGCGGGCGAGCTCCTCGGCGGCCTCGAGCGCCACCTGGACCATGCTGGAGGTCGCGATGAGCGTGACGTCGTCGCCGCGGCGCTTGACGTCGGCCACGCCGAGCGGCAGCACGTACTCCTCGGCGGGGACGTGACCCTTGGCGGTGTAGCCCATCTTGTCCTCGATGAACACGACCGGGTTGTCGTCGCGGATCGCGGCCTTCAGGAGGCCCTTCGCGTCGTATGGGGTGCTCGGCAGCACGACCTTCAGGCCCGGGACGTGGGCCACCCAGGTGTGCAGGCTCTGGCTGTGCTGCGCCGCCGAGCGCCGCGTGGCGCCGAGCGTGGTGCGCAGCACCATGGGCACCTTGAGCTTGCCGCCCGACATGTAGTGCGTCTTGGCCGCCTGGTTCACGAGCTGGTCCATGACCAGCGTGAGGAAGTCGCCGAACATCAGGTCGACGACGGGGCGCATGCCGGTCATGGCGGCGCCCACGGCGATGCCGGTGAAGCCGGCCTCGGAGATGGGCGTGTCCATCACGCGCTGCGGGCCGAACTCCTCGACCAGCCCGGAGAGCACCTTGAACGGCGTGCCGGCCTCGGCGACGTCCTCGCCGAGGATGAAGACGCGCTCGTCGCGGCGCATCTCCTCGGCCAGCGCCTCGCGCACCGCCTGCGCGAAGGTCAGGACCCGCGGCTCGGCGGCGTCGGCGACTGGCGTCCTGGTCGCCTCAAGCGTAGACATGGAGCGTCACCTCCGAGGGGTCGGGGAAGGGGGCGGCCAGGGCGAACTCCACGGCCGCCTCGGCTTCGGCCTTGACCTCGGTCTCTATGGCCGCGAGCTGCTCAGCTGACGCCGTCCCCTCGGCGACGAGCACGTCGGCGAAGAGCTTGATGGGGTCGCGGCGCTCGCGCCACTCCGCCTCCTCGCTCTTGGGGCGGTAGTACTCGCGCGCGATGTCGCCGACGTGGTGGCCGTGGTAGCGGTACGTGTGGGCCTCCAGGAAGGCGGGGCCCTCACCGGCGCGCGCGGCGCGCACCAGCTCCGTGGCGACGCGGTGCACGGCGCGCACGTCCTGGCCGTCGACGGACTCGGCCCGGATGCCGAAGGCGCGGGCGCGGCCCAGCACCTCGCCGGCCGTCGTCTCCCGGAAGTGCGTGTACTCGTTGTACTGGTTGTTCTCGCAGACGTAGATGACCGGCAGCTTCCACAGCTGGGCCATGTTCATGACCTCGTAGAGGAGGCCCTGCCCGAGGGCTCCCTCGCCGAAGAAGCACACGGCCACCTGGCCGCTGCCGCGCTTCTTGGAGGACAGGGCGGCGCCCGTCGCGATGCCGGCGGAGCCGCCGACGATGGCGTTGGCGCCCAGGTTGCCGTTCTCCTGGTCGGCGATGTGCATGGAGCCGCCCTTGCCGCGGCAGTAGCCCGGCGCGCGGCCGAGCAGCTCGGCGAACATCAGGTCGAGACGCGCCCCCTTGGCCACGCAGTGGCCGTGGCCGCGGTGCGTGCTGGTGATGTAGTCGGCCTGCTCGAGCGCCTCGCAGACGCCCACGGCCACCGCCTCCTGTCCGGAGTACAGGTGCGTCAGGCCGGGCATCTTGCCGGTCAGGTAGAGCTCGTTGGCGTGACCCTCGAAGACGCGTATCCGCCACATCTGGCGGTACATCCGGAGCGCCAGCGCCGCGTCCCCGACCGCTGGCGCCGCCTCGCGGGCGGCCACGCTCGCCGGGCTGCCGTCGCTACTAGCCATCTCAGTCCTCCATGCCGTGTGCGCTGGCCTGGCGCCTGGTTCGCGGCGCCTCGACCCGCTCGTACTCAGCGCGGCTCCCCCCCCCTGCTCCGCCCTGCTTGCTGTCCTGCCGTATCTGCGCCAGGTGACCGCGCATGGCCTCGCGGGCGGCCTCAGGGGCGCCGTCCTCGACGGCCCTGAGGATCCTCTTGTGGTGCACCTGTCCACGGGCGGGCCCGCCGGGGGTGTCGAAGATGCGGCTGCGGTGCTCGTGCAGCACGTCGACTATCGACTCCAGGAGCCGCGGCAGGTACGCGTTCTGCGTGGCCACCGCCAGGCCCAGGTGGAAGGCGTCGTCGGCGCGGATGTAGGCGGCGCGGTCCTTGATGTTCGCGTCCATGTCCTTCACCGCCCGGTGCAGCGCCTCCAGGTCCTCTGGCAGCGCCCGTTGGGCCGCCCTGTAAGCGATCTCCGGCTCGAGGATCTCCCTGACCTCGAGGAGCCCCTCGTGGGGGTCGTCGCTCTGGTCGAGGAAGAGCATCGACTGCAGCGCGCGCGACAGGCTGTCGCTGGTGGCGTCCACCACGAACGTGCCCTGGCCGGGACGCACCTCGACGAGGCCGCGCACCGCCAGGGCCTTCAAGGCCTCGCGTATGACGGTGCGGCTGACGCCGAACTGCTCGGCTAGCGTGCGCTCGTTGGGCAGGCGGTCGCCGGCGGCGAGCTCCCCTGCCGCGATGAGCTCCTCGATCTGGTCGGTGACCTTCTCGTAGAGTCGCTGCTGCTTTACAGGCCGGATCATCGGGCTTGCCCCTCCCCCGAAGCGTGAGGATTACCGTGGTATGACCACCATACCATAGGGCTCACTGAGCGAAGAGCTGCGCCGGGACCACCTTCAGGTCCTTCTCGCCGCGGTGGACGAGCACGGGGCCGTCGGACGAGATGCGGGCCTCGGGCAGCACGCCGGGCATGCACAGGTACGCGAGGGTGGTGAAGAGGCCCTCGGGCGCCGCCCCCAGCTCCCGCCTCACCGCCTCCTTGGCGGCCCGGAACCGCTCCACGACCACCTCGGCTGGCCTGTCGCTGAGGAACCCTAGCAGCGGCAGCGGCACCTCGGCCACCACGCGCCCGCCCTTGGCGACGACGAACCCGCCCTGCAGCTCGGCGATGCGGTTGGCCACGACCGCCATGTCCTCGTCGTTCGCGCCGACGACGCCGATGTGCACGGGGCCGGGGTGGTACGAGGAGCCGAACGCGCCGGCCGTGACGCCGAGGCCGCGCACGAACGCCTTGCCCACCTTGCCGGTGGCGAAGTGCCTCTCCACGACGGCAACCTTGGCCACGCCGCGCGCGGGGTCCGCTGTCACGGCGCCGTCCAGGACCGGCAGGGGCTCGCGGTGCGCCTTGGTGAGCACCTCGAACGTCCGCGCTTCGATCACCAGCGTCTCCACGGAGCCAGAGGCGCCTTCAGGCGCCGGGACGCGGAAGTCGGCGGCGGTGAGGGGCGCCTTGAGGACCACCGTGCGGTGGAACGACTCCGGGTACTCGGGCGCCTGGAGGCGTTCCAGGTACTCGCCTCCTCGGGCTACCACACGGGAGCCGGCCACGACCTCGGTGACCTCCAGGTCGCGCAGGTTCGAGAGCAGGTTCACGAACGCCAGGCGGCCGGGGGTAATCGAGCCGACGTCGGCCGTCTTGCGCAGGTAGGTGGCAGCGTTCAGCGTGGCCATGCGGATGGCGTCGACGGGCGGCACGCCCATCTCCACGGCCCGGCGCACGCGGTGGTCTATGTGCCCCAGGCGCGCGATGTCGTCGACGTCCTCCTCGTCGGTGGAGAACATGACGTTCGAGCTGTCGATGCGGTGACGGCCTATCGCCTCGAGGACCTTCAGGTCGTCGCCGCCGGAGGAGAAGCGCACCTGCAGCGCCAGGCCGAGGCGCAGGCGCGCCAGGCCTTCCTCGACGGTGCCCGCCTCGTGGTCGGAGAGAGCGCCGGCGGCGACCGAGGCCTGCAGCGTCGCCCCCATCTGGCCCTCCATGTGGCCGTTGAGGAGCTTGCCGTGGCGCCGCGCCAGGTCGGCGAGCGAGCGCAGGCGCTCGTTCGGGTGGCGCTGGGCGTAGACGTTCCACTCGCGCAGCTCGACGGTCTCCGGCCAGCCCAACATCTCCTCGAGCTCCTCCAGGGTGGCGCTGGAGCGGCCCTCGATGCCCAGGAACGTGGTGTAGAAGGGCGAGAAGTAGACCTTGAGCGGCGTGCGCGCGGACTCGTCGAGGAAGAAGCGCATGGCCGCCTTGCCGCGCATCTTCCCGGCCTCCGTGAAGTCGGTGACCAGGACCTGCGTGCCCTTGGGCACGAGGAAGCGGGCGAGCTCGGTCATGGTGAGCGAGCTCGCGCCGACGTGTATGTGCGTGTCTATGAACCCGGGGGCCAGGTACCTGCCGGCGGCGTCCACGGTCTCGGTGTCGGGGCCAACGCAGCGGTCGACGTCGCCGACGGCCGCGATGCGGTCGCCCTTGATCGCCACGTCGGCGCGGTAGACCGCGCCGGTGTAGACGTCGACGAGCTGGCCACCCTTGATGACCAGGTCGGCCGGCGCCTCGCCGAGCGCCACGGCCACGAGGTCGGCGCGGTCCGTCACCTCGCCGCCTCCGGGCCCTCGATGACGACGGGGATGGGCTCCACGAGCAGCTTGTCGCCAGCGTAGGCGACCTTCAGCAGGCCGCGCACCGACATGCGCAGCTCCGGCGAGACGCCGGGGATGAAGAAGCCGGTGAGCCTGTAGTAGTTGCTGATGAAGTCGATGCCCAGCGCCGCGATGGCCTTCTTGGCGGCGCGCATCTGCTCCTCGACCTCCTCGGCGCTGGCGTCGGAGACGATGCCGTGGAGGGGCATGGGCACCTCGGCGACGATCTTGCCGCCGTCGGCCACCACGAGTCCGCCGCCCAGCTCGGCGATGCGGTTGCCCACCAGGGCGAGCTCCTCGTCGGTCGTGCCGATTAGCGCCAGCTCCGACGGGCCGGGGTGGTAGGTGAAGCCCAGCGCCCCGCGCTTCATGCCGAGGCCCCTCACGAAGCCCACCCCCATCTTGCCGGTGGCGCCGATGCGCTCGACGGAGGCGAGCTTGACGACGCCCTGCTCGACGTCGATCCGCACCTCGCCGTCCTCGGCGGGCAGGTCGAGGTGCAGCTCCTTGGAGCCCATCGCCTCGGGGTGGAAGCCGATGACGCGCGCCTTGACGCTGGTCGCGCCCGCGGGCGCCGCCACGACGAAGTCGCTGGGCTCGAGGGGCCGCTTGAGGCGCACGCGACCGTAGAACTCCTTGGGGTACTCGGGCCGCTTGAGCTCCGCCACGTAGCGGTTGTCGCGGGCCACCACCTGCTCGCCGTAGACGACCTCCTTCACCTGGAAGGAGCGCAGGTCGTCGACGAGGTTCACGAACGCCTTGCGGCCGGGAGCGATGCCCCCCAGGTCGGAGGTGACGCCCAGGTACCTGGCGGGGTTCAGGGAGGCCATGCGGATGGCGTCGAGCGGCGCCACGCCGTGCTCGATGGCCATGCGCACCCGGTGGTCGAGGAAGCCGTGGTCGCGGACGTCCACGATCTCCTGCTCGTCGGTCGAGAACATGACCAGCGAGCTGTCCAGGCGCCTCTCGGCGACCACGCGGAGGATGTCGTGGATCTCGTGCCAGTGCGCCGAGCCGAAGCGGATCTGCAGGGCCACGCCGTTGCGGATGCGCTCGACGGCCTCCTCGACCGTGTAGGTCTCGTGGTCGGAGTGCGCGCCGGAGGCCACGGACGCCGCGAGGAGCCCGTCCATGAAGAGGCGCAGGTGCCCGGCCAGGCGCAGGCCCTTGCGGCGCGCCATCTCACCGCCGGCCCGCACGTTCGGGTTGGGGCTGCGGTGCTGCTGGACGTTCCACTCGCGGAACTCCTTGGCCTCGGGCCAGCTCGTCATCTCGTCGAGCTCCTCGAGGGTCACGCCGCGGCGGCCGTCGGTGGGGATGAGGGAGGTGTGGAACGGCGAGTAGTAGACGGTGAGCGGGGTGTTCTTCGCCTCGTCGAGGTAGTAGCGGGCGACCTGGTGGCCGGCGACCTTGGTGGCCTCGTTGAAGTCGGTGACGATCGCGGCCGTGCCGTAGGGCACCAGCAGGCGCGCCATCTCGGTCACGGCCAGGGACGTGGCGCCCACGTGGATGTGGCACTCGATGAAGCCGGGCACCAGGTAGCGGCCCGCGGCGTCGACCACCTGCGTGCCTTCGCCGACGCACCGGTCGACGTCGCCGATGGCCGCGATGCGGTCGCCCTTGATGGCCACGTCGGCCTGGTAGATCTCGCCCGAGTAGACGTTGACCAGCTTGCCGCCGCGGATGACGAGCCCGGCGGGCTGCTCCCCCAACGCGACCGCCACGAGGTCGTCGCGGTCGTAGACCCTCTCCTGGACTCCGTCCGTCATGCTCCTCCGCTCCCACCAGCCGCCTGCTCGGCGTCGAGCAGGACGGGCACGATCGTCTCCTCGAGCTTCGCCCCCGAGAGGGTGACCCGCAGGAGACCGTCGACGGTCATGCGCAGCTCCGGCGCCACGCCGGAGATGAACAACACCGCCAGCCTGTAGACGTTGCTCTTGAACGTGATGCCGAGGACCTCGGCGATGGCGCGCTTGGCCGCGCGCAGCCCCTCCTCGACCTCTTCCAGCGGCCTGTCGGAGACGAGGCCCAGGAGCGGCATCGGCACCTCGGCGAGGACCTTCCCGCCGGCCGCGACGACCAGGCCGCCGCCGATCTCGGCGATGCGGTTGGCCACCAGGGCCATGTCCGCGTCGTCGGCGCCCACCAGGGCGAGCTCGCAGGGGCCGGGGTGGTAGGTGAAGCCCAGGGCGCCCTGGCGCATGCCGAGGCCCTTGATGAAGCCGACGCCCCGCTTGCCGGAGCCGGCGAAGCGCTCCACGGAGGCGAGCTTGACGATGTCGCCCTCGGGGTCGGCCACGACCTTGCCGTCGCTGACGGGCAGGTCGAGGTGCAGCTCCTTGGTGCCCGTGACCTCGGGGTCGAAGCCGACCACGCGCGCCTTGACGCTCGCGGCGCCGGCCGGGGCGGGGACCGCCAGGTCGTCGGCGGTGAGCGGCGCCTTCAGGCGCACGCTGCCGTAGAAGCTCTGCGGGTACTCGGGGCGCTCCAGCGGCGAGACGTAGCGGCCGCCCTCGGCCACCACCGCCTCGCCGTAGACGACGCGCTCGACCACGAAGGTTCGCAGGTCGGAGACGAGGTTCACGAACGCCTTGCGCCCCGGGGCGATGCCGCCGAGGTCGCCAGTGACGCCGAGGAAGCGCGCCGGGTTCAGCGAGGCCATGCGGACCGCGTCCATGGGCGGCACGCCCAGTTCGATGGCCATGCGCACGCGGTGGTCCATGAACCCCAGGTCGCGCACGTCGACGAGCTCCTGCTCGTCGGTGGAGAACATCATCAGCCGGCTGTCCAGGCGCCGCTCGGTGACGGCCCTCAGCAGGTCGGCGGTCTCGGTCCAGTGCGCGGAGCCGAACCTGATCTGCACGGCCAGGCCGGCGCGCATGCGCTGCACCGCCTCCTCGACCGTGTAGGCCTCGTGGTCGGAGGCGGCGCCGGCCGCGGCCGAGGCCTGCAGCGCCAGCCCCAGCTGGCCGCGCAGGTGGCCGGCCATGATCAGGCCGCGCTCCAGGGCGCGCCTGCCGGCCTCGCGCACGAGCTCGTTGCGGTGGCGGCTCGACTGGACGTTCCACTCGCGCAGCTCGAGGGTCTCCGGCCAGCCCAGCATGTCGTCGAACTCCTCGATGGTCACCGACCGGCGCGTGGCGCTGGGCAGCAGGACGGTGAAGAACGGCGACATGTAGACCTTGAGGGGCGTGCGGTTGGCCTCGTCGAGGAAGAAGCGCGCGGCCTGCACGCCCGCGAGCTTGGTGGCCTCGGTGAAGTCGGTGACTATGGCCGCGGTGCCGAAGGGCACGAGCAGCCGCGCCAGCTCGGTGGAGGCCAGCGAGGTGGCGCCCACGTGGAAGTGGGTCTCGATGAAGCCGGGGACGAGGTAGCCGCCCTCCGCGTCGACCACCTGCGTGCCGTCGCCGACGCAGCGCTCCACGTCGCCCACCGCCGCTATACGGTCGCCCTTCACGGCCACGTCGGCGCGGTAGACCTCGCCGGTGTAGACGTTCACCAGGTTCCCGCCGCGGATCACCAGGCCGGCCGGCCGTTCGCCCAGCGCGACGGAGACCAGCTCGTCTCTCTCGTTCAAGCCTGCGGTCCTTCCCTTGGGCCACGGGCGTTGGCCGCGAAGCCAACGCCCGTGGCCTGCCCCCGCCCAAGCTCTCGCTGCCGCCGGGGGGGGTAGCGGCAGGTCGAAGAGCGGTGGGCACCGGAGTACCCTTCGCGCCGGGCTCGGGCCCCGCGGGCCCAGGCCCGCGTGACCCGACGGCGCGCTACCTACCGAGCGACCAGTTGTAGGCGTCCCAGAAGAGACCGGCCTGGGCGCCGAACTGGGTGGGGTTCACGTTCTGCACCTCCTGGCGGATCGCGAAGATCGTGGCCGCCTGGAAGAGGGGGAACATGGCGTAGTCGTCGTAGATGATCCGCTGGACCTCGTCAAGGATCTCGGCGGCGCGCTCGGGGGTGACGCCGCGCCGGTGCTCGTCGAGCAGCTCGTCCACGCGCGGGTTCGACCAACCGGAGTGGCCGTTGCCGAACGGCTTCTCGGGCACGGGGATCGCGTCCGAGTGCCACCAGTCGGAGAGGTTCGGGTTGATGGCGAAGACGCCGTTGCTGAACTGCGCCATCTCGTAGCGCCTGCCCCAGGCCACGCCCTCCCAGCCGCCGAAGAAGCTCGGGGCGGGGTAGTTCTGGATCTCGACCTCGATGCCTACGTCGGCCCAGGCCTGCTGCATGATCGCCTGCATCGACTCGCGGGGCCGGTTGCCGGCCGTCGTGGAGTGGGTGAGGTGCAGCCGCACGCCGTCCTTCTCGCGGATGCCGTCGCCGTCGGTGTCCACCCAGCCGGCCTCCTCGAGGGCGCGGCGCGCCTCGTCGGGGTCGTAAGGGTAGGGCTCGAGCTCCTCGTTGAACCAGGCCGTGCCCTGCAGCTCGTTGACCCCGCGCGGGTTGATGCCGTGGTAGAGGGTCTGCAGGATCTCGTCCATGTTCACCGACAGGATCAAGGCCTTGCGCACGGCCGGGTCGGTGAGGATGGGGTGCGGCGTCGAGGTGTCGCCCGGGACCGTCTGGCTGAAGAAGATGCGCTCGAGCTGCGGCCAGGTCGTGGTGACGACCTCCACGCCCGCCGTGCTCTGCAGCTGCGGCACGTTCGAGGTGAGCAGGCCGATGGCCATGTGGACGTCGCCGGCCATCACCGCCGCCGCCAGCGCGTTGGTGTCGGGGATGATGCGGACGACGACGCGGTCCAGGTAGGCGGGACCGCGGTAGTAGTTGTCGTTGCGCTCGAACATCAGCACGTCGCCGACGCGCCACTCGACGAGCTTGAAGGGGCCGTTGCCGATGGGCCGCTGGTTGAACTGGTCCTTGCTGACGCCCTCGAGGGCGTGCTTTGGCGCGATGCCCATGTTGATCACGGCCTCGTCGAGCCAGAACGCGAACCCTTCGGTGAGCGTGACGACCGCCGTCTGCGGGTCGACGACCTCGACCGACTCGACCTTCTCCCAGCCGTGCGTGGCGTAGGCCACGTTGGCGGGGTCGATCAGCCACTGCCAGGTGAAGGCGATGTCGTCGGCGGTGACGGGCGTGCCGTCCTCCCAGGTGACGCCCTCGCGCAGCCTGAGCGTGTAGACGCGGTAGTCCTCGCTGACGCCGCCGTTCTCGACGGTGGGCACCTCGGCGAGCAGGCCCGGCACCTGGTTGAAGTCGTGGTCGACCTTGACCAGCGGCTCGTTGATGAGCATGGCCGTGTAGTACTGCGCCGACACGGGCGTGCTCGACTCGGCCAGCACCATGCTGGCCGGCTCCTGGAGCTGGCCGATGACCAGGGTCCCGCCCGTGCTGCCGGCCGGCCGCTCCTCCTGGGCGTAGGAGGCGCCCAGCCAGGCCGTCAAGGTGACGGCGAGGACCGCTAGGAGGGCCCGCCTGCCCCTGGTGCCGCGTTGCCTGTGGGGGTGCGCGTCGATCATCTGCATCCTCGTTCCTGAGGCGCGGCCGCCCTGTCGCGGCCGGTGGTCTCGCGTTGGCGTGTCGTGCGCTGCCTACGTGGCCGTCGCCTGGTCTCCCGGTACGCGGAGCTCCAGGCGCGGGGCGCTGCCTTCTCGGGCGCTGCCTCCCTCCCTCCTTGGACCCGCGCCGCGCCGCGGCGCGACGGTTGGTCGGAGCCTGCGGGGCGACCTCCTTGGCGCTACGGGACGGGTCGACGCTCACCGCGGGGGCGCGCCGACCATCTCGGTATAGTGGTCTGACCGCCCGCCTTCGTCCGCTCCGGTTCGAGTTGGCTGCGAAGTTATCACCTACCCCCCATGCCGTCAACACTCCGAGCTCGGTCGGGAGGGCGATGAGCGCCGTTTCATAGGGCGAAACGGCTACGCCCTGCCGGCGTTGACACTCCTGGGACCCCGTGCAATCATCCCCCTACAGCTAGCCGGGCAGGCTCTCGAAGTGAGCGGGGGCGGTCTGACCACCGGGTTGCCACACCAAGGCGCCTGGCGGTACCGCGGCAGCGTAGCGGTATCCGCGGACCACGACGGAAGGGGTTGTGCGAGTGAGCTTCAACGAACCAGCGCGCATCGGGTGGATCGGCACCGGGAACATGGGCTTCCCGATGGCCGCCCGGCTCATCAAGACCGGGTTCGACGTGGCGGTGTGGAACCGTACCCGCTCCAAGGCCGAGCCCCTCGCCGCCCTCGGCGGCACCGTCGTCGACGAGCTCACGGACCTCGCCGACCGCGACGTGGTGTTCTCGATGGTCGCCGACCCCGCCACCCTCCTGGCGGTGACGGTCGGCGAGGGCGGAGTGCTGAGCGTGGACGGCAAGGCGCCCAAGGTGATGGTCGACTCGTCCACCGTGGACGTGGAGACGTCCAAGAAGGTGCGCGCGGCCGCGGCCGCGAAGGGCGCCGACTTCCTCGCCGCGCCCGTGAGCGGCAACGGCAAGGTGGTGAAGGCGGGGAAGCTGAGCGTGGCCGCGTCCGGCCCTCGCAGCGCCTACGACGCGGTGCTGCCGATGCTCGAAGCGCTGGGCCAGGGCGTCACCTACGTGGGCGAGGGCGAGTCGGCGCGCATCGTGAAGATCGCTCACAACGTGCTCCTGGGCGTCGTCACGCAGTCGCTCGCCGAGATCACGGTCCTGGCGGAGAAGGGGGGCATCTCTCGCCACGCCTTCCTCGACTTCATCAACAACAGCGTGATGGGCTCGGTCTTCACGCGCTACAAGACGCCGGCCTTCGTGAACCTCGACTTCAAGCCCACGTTCACGCCCCCGTTGCTGCGCAAGGACCTCGACCTGGGGCTAGCGGCCGCCAGGGAGCTGGGGGTCCCGATGCCCGTGGCGGCGGCGACCCGCGAGGCCGTCCAGGCCCTGATCGGCGCCGGCCACACCCAGGACGACTTCGCCACGCTGTTGCTGGAGGTGGCGCGCGGAGCCGGGCTGGAGCTGAAGCCCGAGCAGGTCGAGGTGGACGACGGGCTCAAGGACCGCGCGGCGGCCTGACGGCCTGGACGGCGAGCGGCCGGCCGCAAGGGAGGGTTGAGGGCGCATGCTTCCGTTCGTGTTGAGGCGGCTGCTCTCGATCGTGCCGCTGCTGTTGATTGTGTCGGCGGTCACGTTCTTCCTGTTGCAGTACATGGGCGACCCGCTCTCCTACTACCTGCAGGGGAACGTGACCGCCGCCGACTACGAGCGGCTCTCGAAGCAGTTCGGCCTCGACCGGCCGGTGTTGGTGCGCTTCGGAGAGTGGCTGCTCGACATCGCCCAGGGGAACTTCGGCGCCTCCCTGGTGTCGGGGCGCCAGGTGCGCGACCTCATCGCGTTCCACTTCCCGAACACGCTGCTGCTGATGGGCACGGCCTTCGCCCTGACCATCGTCATGGGCATCCCGCTCGGGGTCATCTCGGCCGTCAGGCGCGCGAAGCGCACCGATTACGCCATCACCGCCGTCTCGATCGTGTCGTTCTCGGCGCCCACGTTCTGGACCGGCATCCTCGCGATCGTCGTCTTCTCGCTCTGGACCAGGCAGCGCGGCCTGCCGTACCTGCCCTCGGGGGGCATGTACGACTTCATCGAGGGCCCCACGTTCGCCAGCATCGCCCGCCACCTGGTGCTGCCGGCCTCGATCCTCGCCTTCTCGATGCTGGCCCGCTACGTCAGGTACATGCGCTCGAGCCTGATCGAGGTCCTGTCACAGGACTACATCCGCACGGCCAGGGCCAAGGGAATGCCGGAGCGCCGCGTCGTCTACAAGCACGGCCTCAAGAACTCCCTGCTGCCGATCGTGACCATCATCGCCGTGGACATGCCCCAGCTCATGGGCGGCGCGCTGATCACCGAGCAGGTGTTCTCGTGGCCCGGCATGGGGAGGCTGATGGTCGACCACGCTGCCCGCGCCGACTTCCCGGTGCTCATGGGCATCCTCGTGTTCGTCTCGGTCATCGTCATGCTGCTGACGGTCGTGGCCGACGTCGTCTACACGCTCGTCGACCCGCGGGTGGAGTACCGGTGAGCCGGGTGGGCGGTGGCCTCCAGCGCGTCGCCGTCGTGGCGCAGCGCGCGGTCGAGCGGGCCGACGAGCCCAACGCCCCGTCGAGGCGGGCGTGGAGGGCCTTCCGGCGCAACAAGCTCGCGGTGCTAGGCACGCTCATGCTGGCGGCGATCCTCGCCGTGGTCGTCTTGGGCCCGAGCTTCGTCCCCCGTGAGCTGGCGCTCCGGCCGCAGCCGATCCGCATGCTCCAGCCGCCGAGCGCCGAGCACCTCCTCGGTACCGACGAGGTGGGCCGCGACGTCGCCGCCCGCCTCGTCTACGCCGGACGCGTCTCGATCCCCGTGAGCCTCTCGGCCATGGCGATCGCCCTGGTGGTGGCGTCGGCGGTGGGCATCACCGCCGGCTACTTCGGGGGCTGGTTCGACCAGGTCGCGATGCGCACCGCCGACGCGCTGCTCTCGATACCCACGATCTTCCTCCTGCTCACGATCGCGGCCGTGTCGCGCCCCACCGTGCCCGTGCTGGTGCTGGTCATCGGCCTGCTGGCCTGGATGGACCTGGCGCGCATCGTCCGCGTGCAGACGATCGCGCTGTCGAAGCGCGAGCAGGTGGAGGCGGCGAAGGCGCTCGGCGCCAGCAGCTTCCGCATCCTGTGGCGGCACATCCTGCCGAACGTCCAGGGGCCGCTCCTGGTGGCGGCGCCCCTCGTGGCCGGCCGGGCGCTGCTGACGGAGTCCGCCCTCAGCTACCTGGGCCTCGGCATCCAGGTGCCCACGCCAACGTGGGGGAACATGCTCAACCAGGCCCAGCAGTTCGCGCTCTCGGCGCCGTTCCTCGCCGTGGCGCCGGGCCTGGCGATCATGCTCACGGTGATCGCGATCAACTTCATCGGCGACGGCCTTCGCGACGCCTTCGACCCGCGGGCGACCTGACGGGCACGTAGACGCGTAGCTTCGGGCGCGGCCTCGCTCTTCGGGCCGAGGACCGGGCGGCCCTAGGGCTCCAGCGGCTCCGCGGGGTCCAGGACGACGACGCAGGTCTGGCCGTAGCGGTCCGCGGAGGCCACGCCG
>ERZ795042.1319-NODE-1319-length-16460-cov-23.430113_pt1 | contig 16460 bp, 17 predicted proteins | sample MGYA00375126_ERZ795042 | MGnify/ENA primary metagenome ERZ795042 (study PRJEB30171, sample SAMN05518105) | compost metagenome | isolation source: Feedstock adapted compost from Newby Island compost facility, Milpitas, CA | place: USA:Newby Island compost...
CCGGTCCTCGTCGGGTTCCTGCGCCGCGGGGAACGGGACTTCTTCCGGAAGTTCGTCTCCGTCGAGGGCATGGGTCCCGCGAAGGCGGCGCGCGCGATGGCGGTCTCCGTGAGCACCATCGCCCGCGCCATCGAACAAGAGGACCGGGCGACGCTCGCGAAGCTCCCGGGGATCGGACCTCGTGCCGCGGACAAGATCATCGCCGCGCTCCGAGGGAAGGTCGTCGCCGAGGCAGCGATGCACGATTCGCACCTGGAGCAGCCGGTCGATGCCGGCGCGTACGAGGCGCGCCGCATCGCCGCGGACGCGATCGCCGCCATCGCCGCGCTCGGGTACTCCCGCGCGGAGGCGAAGCGCTGGGTGGAGGAGGTGCTCGCCTCGAACCCGGACATCGCCTCGGTGGAGGAGCTCACCCTGGCGGTCCTGCGGGCGCGGGGCGGCTGACCTGCCCCTTGGGCCGGACACCCGCTACGATGGCCGCGTGGTCGAACCTGCGGACGCCCCACGCGAGGATCTCCCCGAGCAGGTCAGGGAGTCGGTCGCGCCTGGTTCCGAGGAGACCGACGAGGGCCGGAGCGCATCCGGAGTCCCGCCCGCCGCTCGGCGCACTGCTCCCCCGGCGTGGAGCGCCTTCCTGACGCCGCTCGCGATCCTCGTCGGCTCCCTCGTCGTCGCCGCCGCCATCTGGTTCCAGCCCTCGGACGAACCTGAAGCCTCGCAGCCACGGGCGGACGGAGGGTTCACTGCCGCGCCGACATCGCAGGTCGGAGGGTCGGGCGGGCCTTCCTCGCTCCTCGAGGCGTTCACCTCCTACGCGACCGACCTCGGTCTCGACCTGGACGCGTTCCGCCAGTGTCTCGGCGATAGCACGAAGGGCCGGCTCATCAGCGAGCAGCTCAATCGTGGGCGCGCGCTCGGCGTGAACGGTACGCCGACGTTCTTCATCAACAACAAGAAGGTCGTTGGAGCGCAGCCCGCGGCCGTGTTCGACGAGATCATCGAGAAGGAGCTGCGCGGCAGCCCGACCTCGCTCGACGAGTACTCCGAAGCGGTCCGCCAGCTCGCAGCGACTGGGAGGTTCGCGATCGCCGACGCGGAGGTCGACACCTCGGACGCGGTGTTCGAGGGAAGCCCATCGGCGCGGGTCGTCATCGCGGAGTTCAGCGACTTCCAGTGCCCGTTCTGCAAGCAGTGGAGCGAGACGTACCTCCCGCGCCTTCGCGAGCGGCTCGGGGACGAGATCGCGCTCGCGTACCTCCACTTCCCCATCACGGAGATTCATCCAGCTGCCCCGTACGCGTCGTTGGCCGCGATCTGCGCCGGGGAGCAGGGGAAGTTCTGGGAGATGCACGATCGCCTCTTCGAGCGTCAGTCCGAGTGGGCGGGGCTGCCGCCCAACTGAGCGAGGAGCGTCGGTCCGGCTCGCAGGGGCCGGCCGGGCGGAACGAACGCGGAGGTGTGGGAATGCGTGATGCGCTCATCTGCGGAGCTTTGCGGACGCCGGTCGGGCGGTACGGCGGAGCGCTCCGTGACGTGACCGCCGAGGAGCTGGCGGCGCTGGTGGTGGGGGCGATCGTGGAGCGGTACAACCTGCCGAAGGACGCGATCGACGACGTCGTCTTCGGCCAGTGCTACCCGAACGGGGAGAACCCAGCCATCGGTCGCATCGCCGCCCTTAGGGCGGGGCTGCCGGTGGCGGTTCCGGGTCTGCAGCTCGACCGGCGCTGCGGCTCCGGTCTCCAGGCCATCTGCCTGGCGGCGATGGAGGTCCAGACCGGCGTCGCCGACCTCGTCCTCGCCGGCGGCGTCGAGAGCATGAGCCAGGCGGAGTTCTACACGCTCCGGATGCGGTGGGGACCGAATCGCGGGCACGTCCAGCTGCTCGATCGCCTCGACCGGGCGCGGGTCACTGCTGGCTGCGAGTCCCGCTACCCCGTCCCCGGCGGGATGCTGGAGACGGCGGAGAACGTCCGCCGCAAGTACGGCATCCCCCGCGAAGAGCAGGACGCGTACGCCCTGCGGAGCCATCAGCGTGCGGTCGCCGCCTGGGAGGCCGGGAAGTTCCAGGACCACGTGGTGCCGGTCACGGTGCCGCAGCGGCGCGGTGACCCGATCGTCGTCGCGCGGGACGAGCACCCTCGGCCGGATACGTCGCTCGAGGCGCTCGCGCGGCTGCGCCCCATCCGGCTCGATGTCGACCCTGAGGCGACCGTTACGGCAGGCAACGCCAGCGGGGAGAACGACGCGGCGGCGGTCTGCATCGTCGCCTCGCCGCAAGCTGCGGCGAGGTACGGACTCCAGCCGCTCGCGGTCCTCCGCGGCTGGGCGGTCGCAGGCGTGCATCCCGCCTACATGGGGATGGGGCCCGTCCCGGCGACCCAGAAAGTGCTCGACCGGCTCGGCCTGACGCTCGCGGACATGGACCTCATCGAGCTGAACGAGGCGTTCGCGGTCCAGGTGCTCGCGGTGACCCGGGAGTGGGGGTTCACCGAGGCGGACTTCGAACGGCTGAACGTGAACGGCGGCGGGATCAGCATCGGGCATCCCGTGGGCGCTACCGGTGCCCGCATCCTGGCCGACCTCCTCCCCGAGATGCACCGCCGGGGGGCGCGCTACGCCCTCGAGACCATGTGCATCGGTGGCGGTCAGGGGATGGCGGCGGTCTTCGAGCGGGTGAGCTAAGTCAGCGGGCGGCGCTCTCGGCGTCGCCGCCCTGCCCGCGCTGCTCCTCGAGCCTGGCGAGGATATAGCGCACCACGCGCCCCGTCCGATCGTGCCCGGCAGAACAGTGGACGAGCACCGGTTTCGGCAGCTCGCAGAAGTACCGCCACGCCTGCTCGTACTCCTCCGGGGTGTACGGCTCCGAGAGCCCGTCGTGCGTCGGCAGGTGCGCGACGTGGAAGCCGACTTCGCGGTAGTACGCGAGCAGCCCCTCCGGGAGCGCTCTCCGGTAGAGCGGGAGCTGGTCTTCGTCCAGGAGGCAGAGGATGGATGCGATGCCCTTCGCCTTCGTCTTCGCCACCCACTCCTCGACTTCGTGGCGTTCGACGAGCCTCTCGTCGCCGGGCCGGTAGCCCGGGCGGGTGGAGATTGCGAGAAGGTCGCGGATCACCCAGTGCGCCACCGCTCTCAGTGTACCGGTCGCCCACGGAGACCGCTTGTGCGGCGCCTCGCTCCGCGATAGCCTGCGCCCGTGGCCGGCACTGTCCCGAACGTCATCTACCTCCCGCCTGGCGTCATCGCCCCGCCGCCGCCACCGCCGGCGCCGACGGGCGGCCCTCCGTTCGATCGGTCCTTCTTCGAGAAGGTGCTGCCCGAGGCGGTGAAGTCCTTCTGCGACCAGGTTGAATGTGATGCACCGGTCGTCGAGGTCCTCACCATAGACGGCGAACGCCACTACGTGCGCGGGATCTCCGGGGTCACCGACCAGTGGGTGGCGCTCCACACCGCGAATCCCGACCACGACCATCCCGTGGAAGTCTTCGTCCCCTACTCCACCATCTATCGCGTGGAGATCCATCCGGAGCTCGACGAACGCCGGCGGCTCGGGTTCCTCCCCGCCGTGCGGGAGCGTCCGCCAGGCGAATCCACCCGCTGACGAGCCCCGCCGCTGGCCCTCGCTGCTCTGCGAGAATGGGAGCATGACGGAGGGAAGCGCGCTCGCGCTCTTTTCCTCCCCGGTGCGTTCTTGGTTCGAGGGGACGTTCGCCCGGCCGACGCGCGTGCAGGAGCTCGGATGGCCCGTGATCGCTGCCGGACGGCACGCGCTCCTCCTCGCGCCGACGGGGTCGGGGAAGACGCTGGCCGCGTTCCTGGCCTCACTCGACCGCCTCGTCCGGGAGCAGCTCGAAGGACGAGCGCCCCCTAGGACTGGCGTCCGCGTGCTCTACGTTTCCCCGCTGAAGGCGCTGACGTACGACGTCGAGCGGAACCTGCGCGCGCCGCTCACGGGCATCGCCCTCGCCTGCGAGGCGATGGGCGTGCCTCCACCGCGCATCCGGGCCGGCGTTCGCACCGGGGACACACCACCTCGGGAGCGGGATCTCCGCCGCGACCCGCCGGAGATCCTGGCGACCACGCCCGAATCCCTGTACCTCCTGCTCACATCCCGTCAGCGGGAAGCGCTCCGAGCGGTCGAGGTCGTCATCGTCGACGAGATTCACGCCCTGGCGGGCACGAAACGAGGCGCGCACCTCGCCCTCACCCTCGAGCGTCTCGCACACCTCACAGGCGCGGACCCGCAGCGGATCGGGCTCTCGGCGACCCAGCGGCCGCTGGACGAGATCGCGCGCTTCCTCGGCGGCGATCGCCCCGTCGAGATCGTCGACGCGGGGACGAACAAGCCGCTCGACCTCCAAGTCATCGTCCCGGTTCCGGACATGACGCGCCTGGACGAGGGCCCCCACTTCGTCGAGGCGGTGGAGCGCGGCTACGGGACGGAAGCCCGGTATTCGATCTGGCCCGCGGTGTATCCGCGGCTGCTCGAACTCATTCGCGCGCACCGCAGCACCATCGTCTTCGTCAACAACCGCCGCTTGGCCGAACGGATCGCCGCCCGCGTCAACGAACTCGCTGGGGAGCCGCTCGTCCGCACTCACCACGGCTCGATGTCGCACGAGCAGCGCGCGGAGGTGGAGGAGGCGCTGAAGCGCGGCGCGCTCCGCGCCATCGTCGCCACGAGCTCCCTCGAGCTCGGGATCGACATGGGGGCCGTCGACCTCGTCGTCCTCGTGGAGTCCCCGAAGTCCGTGGCGAGCGCCCTGCAGCGGATCGGGCGCGCCGGCCATCGCCTTGACGTACCCAGCAGCGGCCGCATCTTCCCGAAGCACCGCGGCGACCTCCTCGAGTGCGCCGTGCTCGCGGAACGGATGCGGGCTGCCGCCATCGAGGAGACTCGCGTGCCCCGCAACCCGCTCGATGTCCTCGCGCAGCAGATCGTCGCCGCGACGGCCGTCGAGAGCTGGCACGCCGACGACCTGTACGCGCTCGTCCGCCGAGCGTACCCGTTCGCGGAGCTCCCTCGGGCGCTCTTCGACGCCGTCCTCGCGATGCTCGCGGGAGCATACCCCTCCGACGAGTTCGCCGACCTCCGCCCGCTCGTCGTCTGGGACCGCGCATCGGGCATCCTCTCCGCCCGGCACGACGCTCGCCGGCTCGCGGTCGTCGCTGGGGGGACGATCCCGGATCGTGGCCTGTACGCCGTCCACCTCGGCGAGGGCGGACCGCGCGTGGGCGAGCTCGACGAGGAGATGGTGTACGAGAGCCGACCCGGCCAGACCTTCATCCTCGGCGCCTCGACCTGGCGAATCGAGCGCATCACCCCGGACCGGGTGATCGTGTCGCCGGCGCCGGGGGAGCCAGCGAACGTACCCTTCTGGCGCGGAGACGGCGTCGGTCGCTCGTTCGAGCTCGGGGCGGCCATCGGGCGCTTCGTCCGGAGCCTCCGTGCCGACTTGCGTCGAGACCGACAGCAGGCGCTGGAGCGCCTGCGGGGGGAGTGTTCCCTCGACGAGTTCGCGGCCCAGAACCTCGTCGCGTATCTCGAGGAGCAGGAAGCGGCCACCGGCGCGGTGCCCGACGACCGTACCGTGGTGGTCGAGCGGTACGTCGACGAGCTCGGGGACTGGCGAGTCGTCATCCTCACCCCGTTCGGGGCGCGGGTGCACGCGCCGTGGGCGCACGCGATCGAGGCGCGGCTCGCGAAGGAGGCGGGCTTCGAGGTCCAAGCGGTTTGGAGCGACGACGGCATCGCGCTGCGGTTCGCGGGCGCGGGGGAGCCACCGCCGCTGGAGCTCCTCGTGCCGCTGCCGGAGGAGGTGGAGGAGCTGGTGCTGGAGCGGCTCGGCTCCTCTGCCCTCTTCGCCGCTCGGTTCCGCGAGAACGCCGCCCGCGCGCTCCTCCTGCCGCGGCGCAGCCCCGGACGCCGCACTCCGCTCTGGCTGCAGCGGCAGAAGGCCGCCCACCTGCTCGCCGTCGCCGCCCGCTTCCGGGACTTCCCCATCGTCCTCGAGACGTACCGCGAGTGCCTGCAGGACGTGTTCGATCTCCCGGCGTTGCGGGACCTCCTCGCGCAGATCCGTGCGCGCACGGTGCGGCTCGTGCAGGTCGAGACGCTCGAGCCTTCGCCCTTCGCGCGCTCGCTGGCGCTCGAGTACACGGCCGCGTTCATGTACGAAGGCGACCAGCCGCTCGCGGAGCGCCGCGCGCAAGCGCTCACGCTCGACCGGGAGCTCTTGCGCGCCCTCCTCGGAGAGGAGGAGCTCGCGAGCCTCCTGCCTCCGAACGCGATCGAAGCGGTGGAGCTGGAGCTGCAAGCGCTCGCCGCCGGCCGGCGCGCGCGCTCGCCCGACGGCGTCCATGACCTCCTTCGCCGCCTCGGCGACCTGAGCGCCGAGGAGCTCGCTGCACGGGTCGAGGACCCGGGGGCGCTGGCGGCGATGCTCGCACAGCTTGGCGGAGAGCGGCGGGCGGTCCCGGTTCGGGTCGGCGGGGCCGAGCGCTGGATCGCCGCCGAGGACGCCGGCCGGTACCGCGACGCCCTCGGGGCGGCGCTGCCTCCCGGGATCCCGGACGCGTTCCTGGCACCGGTTCCCGATGCGCTCACGCAGCTGGTTCGACGGTACGCGCGCACGCACGGCCCGTTCTCGGCAGGGGACCTCGCCGCCCGCTGGCGTGTTCCCGAGCCGCTCGTCCGAGAGGTCCTCGAGAAGCTCGCAGGCGAGGGCGTGATCCTCAAGGGACGGTTCCGCCCCAGCGGATCGGAGGAATGGTGCGACGCCGACGTGCTGCGGCGGATCCGGCGCCGGGCGCTGGCACAGCTCCGGCGCGAGGTGGAGCCGGTGGAGGGGCCCGTCTTCGCACGCTTCCTCCTCGGGTGGCACGGGATCGACGACCCGCGGATGGGGAGCGGCCCCGATCGCCTTCGGGAGGCGCTGTTGCAGCTGCAGGGGTACCCGCTTCCGGTCTCCCAGCTGGAGCGGGACATCCTGCCCGCCCGAATCCCGGGCTACCAGCCGCGTTGGCTGGACGAGCTCCTCGCCGCGGGCGAGTTCGCCTGGTACGGCTGCGGCGCTCTCGGCCCCGGGGACGGTCGCATCGCGATCGTCCCCAGGCATCTCCTGCCGCACTTCGCTCCTCCAACTGAGCGCGAGACGTTCGGACCGCTGCACGAGGCGATCCTCGGCGCACTGGAACGGCGAGGCGCGAGCTTCTTCACCGACCTGCTCGGAGAGGTGGAGGCGCGACCGCAGGAGCTCCTCGGCGCTCTCTGGGATCTCGTCTGGGCGGGGTGGGTCACGAACGACACGTTCGGCCCGCTGCGGGCGATCGGCGGCAGTGCGCGGAGCCGCGGCGGGCGTCCGGGCGCATCCGTCGTTCCGCCGGAAGGGGCCGGACGATGGTCCCTGGTGCCGCGACCGGGGGATCGCCGGGAGGACGAGGCCCGGCGCGCGCACGCGGTCATCGATGCGCTGAAGGAGCGGTACGGGGTCGTCACGCGCGCCGTCGTCCTCGCCGAAGGCTGGCCGGGCGGCTTCACGGCACTGTACCCGCTCCTGCGGGCGATGGAGGAGCGAGGGCTGGTGCGCCGCGGCTACTTCGTGGAGGGGCTCGGGGGCGCACAGTTCGCCGACCCTGGGGCCGTCGACCGGCTTCGGAGCTACCGCGATGCGGGTTCGGTGCCCCGGGTGGTGGTGCTCGCCGCCGTCGATCCGGCGAACCCGTACGGCGCCGTCCTTCCCTGGCCGAAGTCCGCCGGAGCCTCCCTGCAGCGGGCGCCGGGCGCGTACGTGGTGCTCGTCGATGGGGAGCTCGCGCTCTACCTCGACCGAGGCGCAGGCCGCCGGCTGGTGCCGCTCCTGGAGCCGGACGACCCGCGAGCCCAGCCTTCCCTCGAGGCGCTCTCCTCCCTCCCGCCGCGCCTCCCGCGAGGGAGCCTCCGGATCGAGCGGGTGGGGAGCGACGACGCGCTCGCCAGCCCATGGCGGCCGATGCTCGAAGCGGCTGGCTTCGTCCTCGGGTACCGCGGACTCACCCTCCGACGGGAGGCTGCGGCCGTCCATGCCTGAGGGAGACGCGCTCGCGCGGTTCGCTCGGCTCGTGGGAGCGGCGCTCGAGGGCCGAAGGATCGCGGCTGCGGAGGCGCGCGGACCGGGTCCCGTGCCCCGCGTCGAGCTCCTCGTCGGCCAGGCCGTGGAGCGCGTCGAGTCCATCGGGAAGAACCTGCTCATCCACTTCGAGAACGGTCTCACGCTCCGCAGCCACCTACGGATGTACGGGACGTGGCACGTCTACCGGCCCGGCGAACCATGGCGGCGCGCCGCTTCTCGCGCCCGCCTCGTTCTCGAGACGCGGGATGCGGTGGTGGTGAACTTCGACGCTCCGGTCGTTGAACTGCTCGAAACGCGAGCGGTCTCCCACCACCCGCCGATCGCGGGCCTGGGTCCGGACCTGCTCGGCGACGAGTTCGACGTCGGCGAGGTCGTCCGCCGCTTCCGTGACCCCGCGCTCGCCGGCGTATCGATCGGGGATGCGATCATGGACCAGCGGGTGATGGCGGGGGTCGGGAACATCTGGAAGCACGAAACCCTCTTCCGGTGCGGAATCTACCCGTGGCGCCGCGTGCGCGACCTCTCGGATGAGCAGTTGGCAGCGATCGCCGAGACCGCTCGTCGCCTGCTTCGCGCGGCAGCGGGCAAGGACGCGGGCGCCAAGCGCCCGCGGTACTTCGTCTACGGGAAGAGCGGGCGCCCCTGTGCCCGTTGCGGCACGCGCCTCCTCAGCGCGCCGCAGGGGAACGATGTGCGTCGAACGGTCTGGTGCCCCCGCTGCCAGCCGCCGTTGCCGGGTGACCCGCCGCCTCCGGGCCGGTCGTGAGCGACCGGCACGTCCTGGCTGTCGTCGCCTCCCCACACGGGCCCGATGCTCTCGGCGCATCGCCCCCGACCCTGTTCCGAGCTGGCGGGGCACGGCTGACGTCCTGACGGTCGGTGGGTCCCTGTCCCGTCGAGCTCGTCTTGACGGATATGATAACCTCCCTCTCAAGCGAGTGGCCCTCGAGACCGGAGTAGGAGGAGCGGTTCATGGACGAGCGGGTGCAGCAAGGGGGTTTTTGAGCGACTTACCTGGTCGCGCGTTCGCGTACTCGGTGCGGTGCCTCTTTGCAGGCAGGCGAACGCGGAACTCAACATTGAGAAAGGAGTGGTGCCGATGCGAACAGGTCGAGGAGTTCCCCTCGTCGGCTGGGTCATCGCAGGGCTTCTGCTTGCGGGGCTCGCGGCCACGACGGTTCGGTTGGCCCTGGCGGAGCGGGATGGCGGGAAGCAGGTGCCAGCCGGGGCGGCGCCCGCTGCGACCTTGTCGCCCGAACAGCGAGATCGGCTGTACCATGCCGGACCGGAGTGGGACGGGAAGGGCACGGGCCGTTCTCCGCGGAGGAACTGAAGGCGTTTTCGGAATTCCCGCTCCTCTGGCTCGGGGAGTCCTTCGCCGGCTACAACCTCCAGTGGGCTGGGCACATCGAGCGGGGCGAACCCGGCGCGCGGGACGCGTGGAACGCCGTCACGTTCATCTACGGCACCTGCACCCCGTATGACGAAACGGAGCCGAGCTGCCCAGCGCCGGTGACGGTGCACGTCCGGCCGGCCTGCTCGGTGACGCCGTCGTCGATCCTGCCGGGGGTGGTGCGGTCGACGGAGCGAGTGCGCGGCGGGGCGGAACTCGTCCGCTTCCGCGACGGGCACGTCATGCTCTGGACTGGCGACGTGTCCGTTGAAATCCACCTCCTGGCCCGTCCTGAGGCCGTCGATGAGGCGATCGCGGCGCTCCGAGGCCTCGGAGCCGGCGCCACGCCTCCGGGTGCTGCACTGCCGTCGCCGCGCCTTGAGCGGTGCGCCGCGCCTGGAAGTTGATGCCCGCCATCGTTCTGCGGTCTGCCCGGTGGCTCGTGGCGGGCGCGGCCGTAGGTGCTCTCGCCTACTGGCTCACGCCCGAGCTGGAAGGGTATCGCGCGCTCGTCGTCGTCGCGCTCGAGGGCTTCGTCGCCGGTGCCCTCATCGGTTCGCCCGCAGCGGTCCTCCTGGCGCCGGCAGCCATTTTCTCGGGTTACGAGATCTGGCACGCCGTGAGCGACCATCCTGGGCTTCGCTGGAGCCCCGACGACACCGTCGCCACCCTGGCGCTCGTCCAACTCATCTTCGCCTCCAGCGCGGCGGTGGGAGCGACGCTAGGATGGCTGGCCGCGTCCGGTCGCCTGGGCACACGTCCGCGCGCGAGGTCGTGAACGCCGGGAAGGACGCTGCCGAACTCCGCCTGGGGACGGCGTTCCCTCGCCTCGGCTCACGAGCGCGCCGAACGCGAATCGGTCGACCTGGCAGGGAGGGTGTCTCAGCCTCCGAGCACGCGGAAGGCAGGGATGGGGCGGTCGCTCGTGCGGTACTGCTTTCGCCCCTCCTCGAGGAGGTCCCGCCCCTCGACGTCGTTCACGACGATCGCGGGGAAGTCCTCCACTTCGAGCCGCCGGATCGCCTCGGTGCCCAAATCTTCGAACGCGATCACCTCGGCGCGCTTGATATGCTGGCTCAGCAGCGCGCCCGTACCCCCGACGGCGATGCAGTAGACCGCCCGGTAGCGCTTCAGGGCCTCGCGAACTTCGGGTCCGCGGCCGCCCTTGCCGATGATCGCCTTGACGCCGAGCTCCAGCATCGCCGGCGTGTACGGGTCGAGCCGCATGGCGGTCGTCGGTCCGGCGGAGCCGATGACTTGCCCCGGACGCGGAGGCGTCGGGCCGACGTAGTAGAGCACCTGGCCGCGTAGGTCGATCGGGAGCGGTTCGCCGCGCTGCATCAGCTCGATGAGCCGCTTGTGGGCGGCGTCGCGGGCCGTGTAGATGACGCCCGTGAAGCGGACGTGGTCGCCGATCCGCAGGCGGCGGACATCGTCATCCGTGAGCGGCGGGGTGAGCCGGATGTCGTTCATGGCTCCTCCCCGCTCAGCTGCCGACGCATCTCGACGAACTCGCACGGGACGAGCATCCGCTCGGGGTACGGGTACGGTCGGCGCCCGCACTCGCGGTAGCCGAGGCGATGGTACCAGGCGATAAGCTCCGTCCGGCGGTCCAGCACGAGGATGCGGGCCTCCTCACACGCGAGGCGGCGCAGCCGCGCCTCCGCCGCCCGCACCAGCTCGCGGCCGATCCCATGCCCCTGCTCTTCTGGGGCGACCGCGAGAAGGGAGAAGCGCCCGACCGGGCGCTCCTCTGTCACGAACACGCAGCCGACGATCCGGCCCCGCTCACTTTCGGCGACGATGAAGTCTCCCGCCCTCCACTGCGCTCGGAGCGCCTCGACCGACGTGCGCGGGCGCCCGACGAACGGTGCCTCCGCCTCGTACGCCGCATTCACCACCTCGGCGATGCGGTCGACCTCGCTCCGCCTCGCGAACCGGAGCAGGATCGGGGACGCGGTGGGCATGCTCTCGCCTCCTCGTTCCGTGTCAGAGCACGGCTTCCTTCGTCCGCGCGCTGTGGCACTGGATGTTGACGGCCACAGGGAGCGCCGTGATGTGCGTGGGGAAGACCTCGACGAAGACGTCGAGCGCCGTCGTCGTTCCGCCTACGGCCTGGGGTCCGACGCCGAGCGCGTTCACTGCCTCGAGCAGCTCCCGTTCGAGCTCTGCAACCTCCGGATCGGGGTGGCGTTCGCCGATCTTGCGGAACAACGCGTGCTTCGCCATCGTCATCGCCTTCTCGGCCGTCCCGCCGACCCCGACGCCGATGATCAGGGGCGGGCAGGGGTTGCCTCCGGAGATGTCCACCGTCTCGCAGACGAAGTCGATGATGGCGCGCTTCCCCATGCCCGGCAGGAAGTTCTGGTACCGGGACATGTTCTCGCATCCGCCGCCCTTCGGCATGAAGCGGATCCGCACCTGGTCCCCCGGGACGATCTCCGTGTGGATGACGGCGGGGGTGTTGTCGCCCGTGTTCTTCCGAGCGCTGAACGGGCGCTCCACGATCGACTTCCGCAGATATCCCTCCTGGTAACCGCGGCGGACGCCTTCGTTCACGGCGTCGATCAGGTACCCGCCGGTGAAGTGCACGTCCTGGCCGACCTCCAGGTACACCACGGCCGTTCCGGTGTCCTGGCAGAGGGGGAGCATCTTCGTGCGTGCGACCTCGGCGTTCTCGAGGATCTCGTCGATGATCTGCACCGCCAGCGGGGAGCGCTCCGTCGCGCGGGCAGCTCGGATAGCGTTCTCGACGTCCTCGGGGAGGAAGTGCGTCGCCTCGACGGCGAGCCGGGCGACCGCCTCCGTCACGAGGGAAACCGGGATCTCCCGCATGCTCGCTCCTCTCACCTGCTTGCCAGCTGCAGAGTACCGGTCCCGGGCGCCTTCGTGCACCCGTCGAACGGCCCGGGGAGGTACCTCTCGAAGATGGAAGTGCGACGCATCGATTCTTTCGTTCCCTGCTATCATGCGGCCGACAGCGAGCGAGGAGGGCGGCATGCGACTCGTCGTCAACCGGGAGACCTGTCTGCGGTCGGGGCAGTGCACGTATATGCACCCGAAACTCTTCCGCGAGGGGCCAGACGGATTCCCGGTCGTGCTCGTCGAGCATCCCGAGGGTGAGCTGATCGACGAAGCGCGGGACGCTGCCGAGATCTGCCCGAGCGGGTCGATCCAGCTCGTCGAGGACGACGACGCCTGACCGAGCTCCCGCCCGCGCGGCAGGAAGGAGGGGGCCATGGCGGCGCTCGACGGAGTGAAGGTGCTCGACCTCACCCAATACGAGGCTGGTACGACGTGCACCCAGTACCTCGCCTGGTTCGGTGCAGAAGTCGTGAAGCTGGAGCGCCCGGGGACCGGGGATCCTGGGCGGGCCACGGAGGGGTACGGCGTCGATTCCCTCTACTTCCTGAGCTTCAACCACAACAAGAAGAGCGTGGCCATCGACCTGACGGCACCGGAGGGGCGCGAACTCTTCCTCCGGCTCGTCCCTCGCTTCGACATCGTGGTCGAGAACTTCACCCTCGGGACGATGGAAGGACTGGGCTTGGGATACGAGGTGCTGCGCGAGCGCAACCCGGCGCTGATCTACGCGACGATCAAGGGGTTCGGCACGTACGGGCCGTACGCGCACTTCAAGTGCTTCGACTGGGTCGCGCAGGCAGCGGGCGGGGCGTTCAGCATCACCGGCGAACCGGACGGTCCGCCGATGCGGCCGGGAGCGACGGTCGCGGACACCGGCACCGGGATGCACGCCGCGATGGGGATCCTCGCCGCCTACATCCAGCGGCTGCGCACGGGGAAGGGGCAGAAGGTCGAAGTCTCGATGCAGGAGACGGTCGCGAACTACATGCGGATGCCGATGTCGACGCGCGAGCGATACGACGGACCGGTACCGAGGCGGGGGAACTCCCTCGGAGGCCCCTCCGACCTCTATCCGTGCGCTCCCGGCGGTCCGAACGACTGGGTGTTCATCATGATCGTCACGGACCGGATGTGGGATGCACTGACGGTGGCGCTCGAGAGGCCTGAGCTGGGGACGGATCCCCGCTTCGCCACCGCTCGCGATCGGGCGAGGAACCGGGACGCCCTCTACGAAGAGATCGCGGCGTGGACGCGGCAGCGGACGAAGTGGGAAGCGATGGAGCACCTGGCCTCGCACGGAGTCCCCTGCAGCGCCGTCTACGACACCGAGGACCTCCTCCGCGACAAGCATCTCCGCGCTCGAGGCATGATCCGGACGATCGAGCACCCGGTGCGCGGGCGGGTGGAGATGCTCGCCCCGCCGATCCACCTCAGCGACTCCGAAGTAGAGATGGTGCGGGCGCCGCTCCTCGGCGAGCACACGGCCGAGGTACTGCAGCGGGAGCTCGGGATGACAGCGGCTGAGCTCCAGGACCTAGCGGCCCGCGGCATCCTGCAGGTGACTCCGCCTCACGGCGTCTCCTCCGCCGACGTATCCTCGAAGGCGTGAAGGACCGAACCGCGGAGAGTCCGTACGACCGAATCGGGGGTTCCGAGGGAGTACGGCGGCTCGTCGAGGCGTTCTACTCGCGGGTTGCCGTCGATCCGGTCCTCCGGCCCATCTATCCGGAGGATCTCCGGCCCGGGCGCGAGAAGCTTCGGCTCTTCTTCATCCAGTGGCTCGGGGGTCCGCCCGAGTACTCGCGCCGGTTCGGGCACCCGCGCCTGCGCCGCCGCCACTTCCCGTTCGTGATCGACGAGGCCGCGGCTGAGCGTTGGCTCGAGCTCATGGCAGCGGCGATGGACGAGCAGGGCGTCGACGCGGAGCTGCGGGAGTTCCTCATGGGACGGCTCCGCCCCCTGGCGTACCACATGGTGAACGCCGGACAGGACGTCCCCCGGGAGCCGCTCCCTTCAGCTTGGCTCGACTAGGCTGGTGACCTTCAGCGGCTCGACGAGTAGCCGTACACGGCGAGGAGGAAGCCGACGCCCGTGATGGCGAGGAAGAGCGCCACTGCAGTAGCGGCCCAGGCCGCTCGCTCGCTGTCCTCCTCGGATGTCGCTTGCTCCGGCTGCTGTCCGTCCTCCTGCTCTTGCGCCGGGGCGGCGGACTCCGCCGCGAGGGCCGTGGACCCCTCCGTCGCCATGGCTTTCGCCTCATCGCTGGCCAGCGCGACCAGCGAGAAGCAGGCAGCGAACGCGAGGAGGAGTGCGACGATGAGCGCGCGGTACCTCGGTGACTCGGTCAAGGTTCGTCAGCCTCGCTAAGGTGGTGCTGCCCAACATGCTACAGCACGAATCCCCGGTGGCAGAATGGTCGTGAGGAAGCCGGAACCCGCACCATGGAGGGCCAGCGATGGTGGCCTATGACGAGAAGACCGCCCTGATCGTCGTCGACGTGCAGAACGACTTCGCCGATCCGAACGGGAGCCTGTACGTGCCCGGCGGCGAGCAGGTCGTGCCCGTGGCGAACCGGGAGATCGAGCGGGCAAGGAGCGCTGGCGCGCTCGTGGTGTACACGCAGGACTGGCATCCGCCGAGCACTCCTCATTTCCAGAAAGACGGCGGCATCTGGCCGGTGCACTGTGTGCAGGAGAGCTGGGGTGCGCAGTTCCATCCGGACCTCCGCGTCGATGGCCTCGTGGTGCGGAAGGGAACCGGAGGAGAGGACGGGTACTCGGGGTTCAGCGTACGGGACCCGAGGTCGGGCGCGACGTCACAGACGGAACTCGAGCGCCTCCTCCGCGAGCGCGGCATCGAGAAGGTTGTCATTCTCGGCCTCGCCACGGACTATTGCGTGAAAGAGACCGCGATCGACGCCGCTCGCCTCGGCTTCCAGACCACGGTGCTGCGAGAGGGGATTCGGGCTGTCAACCTCCAGCCGGGGGACGAAGAGCGAGCGCTCGAGGCCATGCGCAACGCAGGAGTCAGCATCGAGTGACCGCTCCGACCTTGAACCGCGCCCTGTTCACCGACCTGTACGAACTGACGATGGCGGCGAGCTACTTCGCCGCCGGCATGAACGACAACGCTACCTTCGAGATGTTCATCCGGGAGCTGCCCCGGAACCGGAACTTCCTCGTCGTCGCCGGCATCGAAGAGGTTATCGAGTACCTCGAGGAGCTCCACTTCACCGCAGATGACATCTCGTACCTGCGAAGCCTGGGGTTCTTTGCCCCCGACTTCCTCGAGTGGCTCGAAGGGATGAGGTTCACCGGCGAGCTCTGGGCGATGCCGGAGGGGGAGATCGCCTTCGCGGAGGAGCCGATCGTGCGCGTCACCGCCCCCCGCATCGAAGCCCAGATCGTCGAGACGTTCCTCCTCAACGCGGTGAACTTCCAAACCCTCGTCGCGACGAAGGCCGCGCGGGTCGGCATCGCGGCCGAAGGCCGGCGCTTCGTGGACTTCTCGCCCCGCCGGGATCACGGCTTCGATGCCGGCCTGAAGGCCGCTCGGGCAAGCTACATCGGCGGCGCGGCGGCGACGTCGAACGTCCTCGCCGGGAGGCTCTACGGAATCCCGGTCGCCGGGACGATGGCCCACTCCTACGTCATGTCCTTCCCCTCCGAGATCGAGGCGTTCCGGCGCTTCGCTCGCGACTTCCCGGGCACCACGCTGCTCATCGACACGTACGACACGATTGAGGGAGCCCGGAACGCCGTCCGCGTCGCGAAAGAGCTCGCGCAGGAAGGGATCGCAATCGGAGCGGTGAGGCTCGACTCCGGGAACCTCGTCGAGCTGGCCCGTGAGGTCCGACGGATCCTCGACGAGGCCGGACTCCAGGACGTCCGGATCTTCGCCTCCGGCGACCTCGACGAGTACAAGATCGCCGAGATCGTGCGAGCGGGCGCGCCCGTGGATGCGTTCGGGGTCGGTACCCAGCTCGGGACGAGCGGCGACGCACCGTGGCTCGGCGGCGTCTACAAGCTGGTCGAAGACACGCACGGCGCGAAGGTGAAGCTCGCCGAACGGAAGAGCACGGCGCCCGGTGCGAA
>ERZ795042.1320-NODE-1320-length-16460-cov-21.656812_pt1 | contig 16460 bp, 17 predicted proteins | sample MGYA00375126_ERZ795042 | MGnify/ENA primary metagenome ERZ795042 (study PRJEB30171, sample SAMN05518105) | compost metagenome | isolation source: Feedstock adapted compost from Newby Island compost facility, Milpitas, CA | place: USA:Newby Island compost...
CTCGGTGGGTGTCCCTGGCCAGGGCAGCAGTGATGGTCCAGCACTCAAAGGTGGTCTCAGGCACTGGCACCGGTACTGTGTGGAAGTGATCGAACACCCATATAGAGTCCCAGGCTGGAATGGAATCCGCTATTTTGGCTACATTGGTCATGGCTTCGTACTGCTCTATGGGGTCTCTTATCTCCACCAAGTCGAGGGTCCACCCCTGTGGTACGAATACCCCAAACTTAACCTCAGACATAACGCTCTCCTCCCAACAGATTTGGATTTCAACCATTGGCAATGATACAGAAATTCTCTGTGATAACTGAAGATTTCTAGTGCCTATCCCTTATCGTGGGCATCAGTCCGTGTCTGCGCCTATGGCAGGTAACATAGAGTAGGTTCGTTTTTGTGGCTGCGATGCTCCTTTGGGCGGCCTTAGGGATGACCAGCAGGTCACCACTTCTGATACTTATCTCTGCGTCATCTATCTCTACCTTTCCTTCCCCCTGAATTACTAGTATCAGCACATCTACCTCGTTGTTATGGTGCCTGTCGATTGACGCGCCCGCGTCCAGATGTACCAAGTTGATGTTGAGGTCTTCTGTTTGATGAGCCCACAGGACCTTACCCGCCGTACTTTGTTGTAGGAAGTCCAGGACGTTGATATGGAGAAACTGTCGGCTAGATTCAGAACTTGGGTGCATCCCTGCCTCCGTGTGTTGATCTTAGTACCACTTGGATTTGTCAACTACGTTGATGAGCTCTCTACCCGATACAAATCTCCTAGCGTTCTCGAGTATGATGCTATACCTGCGTTCATTGAGGTAAGGGCCATTGGCAGCCACGTGTGGGGTGAGGAGCAAGTTGGGTGTGTTCCACAAAGGGTGATCTGGGGGAAGTGGCTCCTCCTCGAATACATCTAGTCCTGCGCCTGCGATGATGCCCTCGTGCAGCGCCTTGATCAGGTCTTTTAGGACTACTGTCTTGCCGCGACCGACATTGATCAGGAACGCAGATGGCTTCATGAGTTGAAGACGCTTGATGTGGATCATGCCTTCTGTCTCAGGGGTATGGGGTACGGTCATGATAACGAAGTCTGCAGTCGGCAGCAGAGAATCCAGGACGTCTGGTGGGTGCAGCCGAGTAACTCCTGGTGGCATATCCTGCCTTCTTGCATCTACGCCCACGACGCGCATGCCGAACGCCGCACATAGGCGGGCTATCTCGGCACCAATGCCTCCTACGCCGATTACTAGTGCTGTAGCCTCTGGCAGATAGACTACCCCAGAGTGCTCGGGTTCGGGCTGCCATCGGTGTTTTAGCTGCAGGGGTATGTACCGATGGAAACCTCTTGCAAAGGCCAGTACAAAGGCCATGGCATGAGTCGCAACGTGCTCATTGTATATACCCCTGAAGTTCGTAACTATGACTGGGTGTTCCACCAGCTCTTGATAGTAGTACCCCGCTGGAGGAGCTGCAGCCGGCGCTTGCAGCCATTTGAGGTTGGGGGCTAGGGCTAGCAGTTCTCTAGGGATTGTGCCAAAGGCTGCTACTGCCTGTGGAAGGAGCCTGGCTGCCTCCTCAAAGGATTCTGGTGCTACAACCTCCAGTTCGGGTACATCCTTAGAAAGGCGCCTAGCCCACTCCCGACTGTGATCATGCTGTGGCGGCATAAAGACAAACAAGGGTCTAGCACCCTCGAGTAGAGCGCACATTCCACCCTCCGAACAAATTCAAAAATCAAGAGGATACTTAATAGAAATCTATTAGTGTGTCCTCACGAAATTGATGGCATAATTGATTCTGGTCCGAGTCATGGAGGTGAATCCGTGACTCTTTATGTTTTTATTTTGACACAGGGGCGGGATTTTGCAAACGGAAAATAATTATTCTAGCGTTGATGCAAAGAAGACAGCAGATATCTTCTATCCGGGTGCCTTTGGTTCATTCCGCATCAAGGAGTATCGTATATACTTTCCAGGGGCTATGATTGCAGCGCTGGGCATGTGGGTACAAATAGTTGCCCAGGGCTGGTTGATCGTGAACCTTACCAGCTCGGAGTTCCTGATTGGTCTGGTAGCGTTCTGCGCCAACTTGCCTTTCCTGCTGCTGTCGCTGCCGGGGGGAATGCTAGCTGATAGGTTTGAGAAGCGCAAGGTTGTCATGACTTCCCAGAGTATCAATGCTATCTTTATGATGCTCATGGGGCTGCTGGTGGTTACTGGAAAGGCGAACATATGGCTGTTGATGGTTTGGTTGCTGGTTGTTGGGTCTGTAGGTGCCATAAGCATGCCATCTCAGCAGTCAATGTTACCGGAGATAGTGGGCCGCAAGAACCTGATGAATGCTATTGCGCTTAACTCGGCTCAGTTCAACCTGACTGGTGTCATAGGGCCTACTCTAGGCGGCTTTGCAGTGAAATACATAGGTATCGCCGGAGCCTATTTCTTCAACGGACTGACGCTGGTGATCGCGATGGTCACGCTGTGGGCTATACGACCGCAATTTGCCAGTAAGGCTTTATCCTCTACCAGAAGTCGAGAGACCGCGAGCCTGGCGTACGCAGCCCGTTATGTATGGACGGATAGCAGGATCAGAACGATCGTAGTGCTGGCAGCGATACAGACGCTCTTCCTGCAACCCTACAATACGCTGCTACCAGTGTTTGCCAAGGATGTGCTGCATATGGGAGCCAGTGGTTATGGCCTATTGCTGGGTGCAGTGGGGCTCGGAGCTTTTGTGGGTGCGATGATGCTGGCCTTCAAGGGAGAGATCACGAGCAAGGGCAAGTGGTTGATAGTTGCCCAGGTTACTTCGGCGCTGGGGATAATGTCCTTTGCGGTAATGCGTTACCTGCCTTTCGCGCTGGTGGCGTTATTTGTGGCGGGATGGGGGATCGTGACCTTCCTGGCGATGGGCAACTCGCTTTTGCAGACGGTGGTGCCGGATGAGCTCAGGGGGAGAGTCATGAGCTGTTGGATGCTGGTCGTGCTAGGGCTGACTCCTTTTGGGAGCTTGTACATAGGCAGCCTGGCTTCAGCTGTGGGGCCAGTGGCCTCACTGGTAATCTGTGCGTTGGTTGCGCTGGTGTGTGCTGGAGCGATCATCGCCAAGGAGAGGGAGCTTTTCAGGAGCAATTTCTCTCTGGTTGCTCAGCCTGTCAGGGTATAGGTGTTATAGCCATCCGGCTCTTCTACGCAGGTCAGCCCACCACCCTGCAGTCTCAGGTGGAGTTTCCAGGGGGTGTCTATCCCTGCTGCGGATGGTCGGTCCTATGGAAAACTCTGTGCGTCGCCTGCGAGAGCGCCACTGCCAAAGGCCACCGGCTGCTGCAGCTAGTCCTGCTGCCGAGAGCCAAACCCAGGGCTTCTTGAGCTGTGCTCCGATCTTCATGCTGATTCCCTCCTTGATGCTGGAATTTTAGACCCCAGTGCAATGTGAATAATAATATAAAAGGGCCTATATGCAAAAGACCGGTATTGACTTCTGCCCTGGGGGTGATTGTGATGAGCTACCTGGACGAGAATGCCATACCTCTTTCGATAGACCTGTATGAGCTCACTATGGGTGCGAGCTACCATGCACTCGGGATGGATGGCCGCGCTACATTTAGCCTGTTCGTTCGCAGCCTGCCTCCTGGCAGATCTTTCCTAGTGGTGGCGGGCGTGGAGGATGCATTAAGGCGGTTAGAGAACCTGCGGTTCGACGAGCGTGCGCTGGAGTACATCGCTACTTTGCCTCAGGTGCGCCCCGATTTTGTGGAGTATCTACGGTCCTTCAGGTTCGAGGGAGATGTGTGGGCGGTCCCCGAGGGTTCTATAGTGTTCCCCAACGAGCCGGTGCTGGAAATAACTGCACCCATTATCCATGGGCAGATAGCTGAGCCGGTCGTAATGAATGCTTTGCACTATCCCACCCTGGTAGCGACCAAGGCCGCTAGGTGTGTGCTGGCGGCACAAGGCAAGCCCCTGTTCGACTTCGGGCTACGTCGTGCCCCCGAAATAGATGGAGGACTGGCTGCTGCCCGGGCGTGCTACTTGGCAGGCTTTAGTGGGACCAGCAACGTGCTAGCAGGCAAGGTCTACGGTATCCCTGTGGTGGGTACCATGGCCCATTCCTTCGTGGAGTCCTTCCCTAACGAGAGGCTGGCGTTTGAGGGATTCGTAAGTACGTTTCCACACAGGATAACACTGCTGATCGATACCTATGACGTGCTTATGGGGGCGCAACACGTTGTGGAGGTCAGCCGAAAGTTCGCGGGCGCTGGCAAGCAGATCTCAGCGGTGCGCATCGACAGCGGCGACCTCGAAGCACTCAGCAGACAGGTTAGGAAGCTACTTGATTCTGAAGGGCTTCAAGATATCAAGATCATGGCGAGTGGTGGTCTTGATGAGTACGAGATAGACAGGCTGCTCAGAAACGGTGCTCCTATCGATTCCTTTGGAGTGGGCACACGTGTAGTGACGGCAGAGGATGCTCCAGTGCTGGATATGAGCTACAAGCTGGTGCAGTTCGATGGGCGTCCTAAGCTGAAGTTGAGCGAGGGCAAGAGGACGATCGTGGGGGCCAAGCAGCTTTGGCGTAGAATAGACACCACAGGCCTCTATGCGGAGGACATGATCTCTGGCAGGGAGGAGCCAGCGCCAGACGATGGAGAGTGGCTACCACTGCTGAGGCCGATGATGAAGGCTGGCAGGATCACTGAGTCTTTTGATCTTGAGGAGGCGCGTCGCCAGCATGCCCGCGAGGTGGAGCGGCTACCATCCCATCTGCGAGACATCCATAGTGTGGGAGAGTACAAAGTGACGCTCAGCTCTCAGCTACAGGAGAGGCAGCGACTTGCAGAGGAGATGATAGCTCAGGAGGAGGGACTAGCTGCTAAACCTCAAAGGTGAGTATGGCGTGAGGTCCATATCCGGCTCCTGGTCGGTGGCCAGCTGGGCTGCCAACATACCGGTATAAGGGCCAAGCTGTAAGCCGTAGGCTCCATGCCCGCTAGCGACAATTACCGACGGGAGGTCGGGCACTCGTCCGATGATCGGCAGGCCGTCAGGTGTGACGGGTCGTAATCCTACGTTAACTCCCAATAATCTGGAGGAGCCAAGGGACGGCGCTACTTTATAGATCGTGTCAGCGATCTCTCTGATGCCCGCCAGCGTTGGCTTAGGATGAAAGCCTACGTCTTCATGTGTTGCGCCTGCCAGCACCTTGCACACAGGAAATGTGAGCAGATAATGCGGAAAGTCGCCTATCACGATTGGCCACTGATCAGTGCGGGTGTCGGGAACTTCCAGATGCAGGATCTGTCCGCGCTGAGGGCTGATGGGCAGGGGCACTACTGAGAACTGCCCAATGATCTGCCTGGACCATGCACCTGCTGCCAGGACAATCCTCTGAGTAGTGATGATTGTACTGTCTACCTTCAGAGCGATCTCCTGTTGGGATATGCTATCTATGCTTGCCCTTGCACGAATGTAATGGGCTCCTCGCTTGATCGCCTGTAACAGGAGGGCATCACGTAGGTTGGCACCATTGAGTCTGCCCGGACCATCCACGTATACTGCTCCCTGGCTGGGGACCAGCAGTGGGAAGTAGCGGTGGACGTACTCTGGGTCTATTACCTCTACATGCCCGTGCATCGGGGCGCCTTCCATGCCATGGCGCCTTAGTTGCCTGGCGAGACTCTCGGCATCTACTGGCGATCTGGGATCGGTTATGAGATACAACAAGCCACACCTCTCGAGCAGGCGCTCGTTGCCGAGCTTATCTACAAGCCCTTCCAAATAGCTAACTGCCCTGTAAGCTAAAGGAAAGTAGTATGGTGAAGGGTGGAAAGTAACCCCAGGGGCGACGATACCTGCACCTGCGGGTGTGGCAGCTCCCTGTTCCATGGGGTCTATGATCGTTGGTGAATGGCCCATCTCCGCGAGGAAGTAAGCGCATGCGGCCCCGACGACACCGGCGCCTATGATGGCCACATCGCTACTGAGTTGCCTCATGCTCCTGTGCCTCCTGGCGAGTAGCTTCTGCCAGCTTCTTCTTGAGCTGTGCTATCTCACGACGGGCTGCTGAGATCTCTGCATTGAGTTCATCTATCCAGTCAGGGTCTGTGGCCGCCTGGAGCCTGTCGAGGTTGTCGGCGACGCTTTTCGAGAGCACGTCTATCCTCTGGACGATCTTCTGTATCTCCTGCTGATTCATGTCCCCTCCCAGCGCTGTTACCAAGCATAGTCAGCTTGAACTCTGTCCATTATAAACTAGTCGCACTGCCACGCTAGTGCTCTCATAGGATACCCTATATACACCCTAACGACCAGGTGTGATGGCAAGTATAATGCAGATGGTAATGCTGGTTCCCCGCGTTAAATCTTGTCTTCCAGGAGGTTGTGAAGTTGGACACTCGACGTTTGGGCAATACAGACATGATGATCACCCCTATAGGATTCGGGGCCTGGGCGATCGGAGGTGGTGGTTGGGCTTCCGGTTGGGGGCCTCAGGACGACAATGAATCCATAGCTGCTATCCACAAGGCTCTTGATCTGGGCATCAACTGGATCGATACTGCTGCGGTCTATGGTCTCGGCCATTCTGAGGAGGTAGTTGCAAGGGCTCTGGATGGCATTTCTGATAGACCTTACATCTTCACCAAGTGTGGTCTTGTGTGGGACGAGCGTGGGAACATTTCCAACAGCCTTAAGAGAGATTCCATTCGTCGTGAGGTGGAAGCGAGCCTGCGGCGCCTGCGTGTGGAAGTGATCGATCTGTACCAGATCCACTGGCCCAATCCTGACGAGGACATAGAAGAGGGTTGGAGCACACTGGCAGAGCTACAGAAGGAGGGCAAGGTGCGCTATATTGGTGTTTCCAACTTCAGCGTGGAGCAGATGCAGCGGGCGATGCGCATCGCGCCTATCTCATCCCTGCAGCCACCTTACAACCTACTCAACAGGAGCATCGAGAAGGAGATACTGCCCTTCTGTCAGGAGCACAATATAGGAGTAATTGCCTACTCTCCGATGGCCTCTGGCCTGCTCACAGGTAAGGTGACTGCCGAGTGGGTGCGTAACCTGCCAGAGGATGACTGGCGCAAGCGCAGTCCAGAGTTCAATGAGCCCAGACTATCTCGCAACCTGAGGCTGGTCGAGAAGCTGCGAGAGATCGGTAGCCGTCACGGGAAGTCCCCGGCCGAAGTAGCGATCGCCTGGGTGCTGAGACATCCAGCGGTGACGGGAGCAATAGTTGGAGCACGCAGGCCCGACCAGGTGGAGGGCATTATCGGTGCTGCCGATTTCAGACTCTCTCAGGAGGAACTGGATGAGATCGAGCAGTTCCTGACCGAGCTTGATTCTGTAGCTCAGACCCAATAGATCACGGAGGAATATCTCATGCCTAAGGTAGTCGTGACAGGCGGTAGTGGCAAGGCTGGCAGAGCAGTCGTCAGAGACCTCCTGGAACATGGATATGAGGTGCTAAGTGTGGATCTGGTGCCGCCGGCTGAGAGGCTTTGCCCCTCGCTCGTGGCGGATCTAACTGATCTTGGCGAGACCTACGATGCCTTCAAGGGCTATGAGATGGTTGTGCATCTGGCGGCCATCCCCGCTCCCGGTATTCGCACCGACGAGGTAACATTCCGCACTAACACGCTGAGCACCTACAACGTCTTCTTTGTGGCAAAGGATATAGGCATGTCCCGGGTGGTGTGGGCTTCCAGCGAGACCACTTTGGGGTTGCCTTTCGACCGCGAGCAGCCAGCATATGCGCCTATAGATGAGAACCACCCTCTATATCCGGAGTCTAGCTATGCCCTGTCGAAAGTGCTGGGCGAGGAGATGGCAAGGCAATTCAACCGCTGGACGGGTATCCCATTCATAGGACTGCGCTTCTCCAACATCATGGAACCCCAGGACTACGAACAGTTCCCTACGTTTTGGGATGACCCAACGAAGCGAAAGTGGAACCTTTGGGGCTATGTGGATGCTCGAGATGTTGCTCAGGCATGCAGGCTGGGATTGCAGGCAGATATCAATAGTGCCGAGGTGTTCATCATAGCTGCGGCCGACACCGTCATGAACCGTCCAAGCAGAGAGTTGCTTGCCGAGGTATTTCCCAACGTGCCGCTCCACAAGGAGATAGGAGATTTTGAGACGCTGCTCTCGATAGATAAGGCGAGGCGCATGCTGGGCTATAATCCTCAGTACTCATGGAGGCAATATGTGGGTTTGTAGAGGTGGATCCCAGAGAGTATGGGATCTACCTCTACCTCGTTCCCTTTCCTTTTGCTCGGTGTAATCTCGGTAGCGAGAAGTTCTTCGTGGAGAGGGACAAACGTGTTAGGGGGAGGACGGAGCCTCACCTATAGGGGGCTCCTACCATATCTTGCCACCCCTTCATCTCTTTGCTACACTTTGTGTGAGGAAATTTGTGCCCGTAGTTCAGTTGGATAGAACGCTTGGTTGCGGACCAAGTGGTCGGGGGTTCGAGTCCCTCCGGGCACGCCACTCCATACAGACTGTACTTAATCTCCGCTTGCTAATAAATATCCGCACGGGTTACTGACTGCTTTAGCGCCCACTTCACAATCATTATTACCCCAAAGGACGCGCACAACAGGATCGACGAAAGTACAACTGCCGATTCCAGATTGATGTTGAATCCCAAGTAGATCGCGATGGGGATAGTCTGTGTACGTCCAGGGAAGTTGCCTGCAAAGATGATTGTTGCACCGAACTCTCCTAGTGCCCTTGCCCAGGTCATGATCGCCCCACTGATCATCGCCACCCTGGCAAGAGGGAAAGTGATGTTCCAGAAGAGCCGCAACGTGCCCGCGCCGTCGACCATTCCCGCCTCCTCCAGTGAGCTGTCCACCGAGGCGATCCCGTTCATCGTCGCTCGTATATAGAAAGGGGCTGAGACGAAGGTTTGCGCGAGCACTACTGCCAAGGGAGTGAATGGTATCTGCAACCCCAAATCTGCAAGCCTCTCCCCCAAGATGCCATGTCTGCCGAATGTGAGCAGCAGAGCGATGCCAGCAGCTGATGGAGGCAGTACCAAGGGTAGATCGATCAGGGTGTCAAGCATCTTCTTGCCGCGAAAGCGATAACGCGCCATTAGATAGGCCAGTGGTGTGCCCAGCGCTACAGTCACACAGGTAGTGGTTATAGTAGTGTAGACGCTTAGTGCTATCGCCATCGATACCTGTCGGTCGGTAAGGCGCGCTATTATTTCTTCCAGTGGGGCTTGAGCTACCAGTGCTATCATCGGGATCGCCAGGAAGAGCACCATTGGAGCACTGGCTATGATGAGTCCCAGGTGCCTGAGGTACCGGGTTCTACGGCCTGCACTTGGTGTGTATGCTACCTCACTTGTACTGATCTCCTCGACCTGGGTCTGCATCATCTCCCCGTCGCTCACTTGGCCTTGCCTACTGGAATGAAGCCGTACTGCTTCAATATAGTCTGCCCCCTAGCCGAAAGCACGAACTCAACGTATTGCCTTGCGAGATCGCCTTGCTTGCTATTTTTGATGATGGCTATGGGATAGCTGGCTGTCACGTTGTAGGCATCCGGGATCTCTATGGTGCTTACTTTGTCTCTGGGAGCTGTGGCTGCATCTGAACTGTAGACCACTCCTGCGTCTGCCTCACCTAAAGTCACTTTCTGCAGTACCGCCTTGACGTTATCCTCATACGATACTACGTTGGCTAGCACTTTCTGCTTGAAATCATTTCCCAGCTGCGGATCACGGGATGCTAGATCTAGAAACTGCATCGTATAATTACCGACTGGTACTTCCTGGGATGCCAGCACTACCTTCGCTCCAGGAGCTGACAAATCCTCGAGAGACCTTACCTTTTGGTCATCTCGAGGTGTGACCACCACCAGATGGTTGCGGACGAAAGTTCTGGGGCTGTCCTTCTCTACTAGTCCGTAGTCTATTGCCTTTTGCATGTTCTTCTCATCTGCTGATGCGAAGACGTCTGCAGGTGCTCCTTGGTGCATCTGTTCCACCAAGTCCTGTGAGCCGGCAAAGCTGTTCACCACTTTCACGCCTTGATGGGCAGCTTCGAACTCTTTACCTATCTGAGTAAATGCACCAGTCAGGGATGCGGCAGCAAACACAGTCAGGGTCTGCGATCCGCTGCTTGATGAGCCAATCCCGCCTGTCCCGCATCCCAGCGTCAATACTAGCAACGCTGACAACAGCAGATACCTAAGCTGAGAGCACATCTCCTCCCTCCTTGCGGTTTATCATCTCACGGCAGGTGCTCAGCCATGCCATGATCGACCTCACCTGCTGCCTGCGGAACTCGAGCACCATCTGCTCATAGGTATCAACACCCGAGTGAACACTTTCCAAATCACTCAACCACCTGCGGCACTCGTTGTACTGGGCGGCTACTAGCTCGCTGGCTGTTCCCTTGCGTGTTGCAAAGTACAGCTTGGCAAGAAACGTCAATCGCATCTCCCTGGGCTTCCTAACGGGCTCGTACATCCATCGTGTGAAGGTCTCACGTCCTTCCCTCGTCAGGGCGAGCATCTTGCGCGGAGGTTTGGCGTCCTGAGACTCCAGCCAGCTGGTTAGCAGTCCCTCTTCCTCCAAGCGACCAAGTAGTGCGTAGGTGTGCCCGCGCTTGATCCTCCAGACGTGTGATAGGGGGCTAGCTTTGATTAGTCTCTGATGCACCTCGTAAGGATGTGCAGGAGTGTCCTCTAGCAAGCCCAATAGCGCGTACTCCACAGATAGAGGTTGTCTACCATAGTGGGCCATATAGTTCTCCAATACTTAGTAGTTAGGTTTTTACTATTCAAACTTTGAATATAGTTGTGGCAAGAATATATCCTTACTCAGCCAGTAAGTCAATACCTAAAGTAGATGTAGGCTGAGTAAGCTCGGTAGCACTCACTATTCTTAAAGGTTGAGGGATTAAAGCAACTCTGTAGTAGAGTACCTATGTGCAGCTATGAGGAGTGCCTGCGGAGGAAGAATCCTATCCAACCCAGGATAAGTCCCACTGCTGCGGCGACGATCGTGGCGCCCACTATCGTGAGCAGCACGGAGATACGTTGGCCCGTGAAGTTGGCGTCTGTGAAGCCGACCTTCATAGCGAACACTGTAAACCTAAGTGTCTGCATAGCTAGCAGCGGGGCTACTACGAAACCGGCAGCCACTGCGCCTGCAGCTAATGCTCCCCCCAGCCTGATGCTTGTGAAATAGCCAGCCAGTATGGGCATCACTATCCATATCAACAGCACGACCCATGATGCCAAGGCTGGAGCTAATGTGCCAACTATGGGAGTAAGCACCAGCATCAACACTAGGCTAATGGCACCGAAAAGTAGACCCATCCCTATACCTCGGGCTATACCTGACTCACCCCTAGCTCTTATAGCAGTCATCACACTACTCCTTACACTTTTTCTACAGATACGTCCGCATAATACGTTCCATGAGGTCATATGTAAGAAGACATAAAAATAGGGGGGAGGTACGAGTACCTCCCCCGTGCGCTGGTGCTGCTAGGACATCAGCTTCTTGGCAATCTCTGCCAGCATCTCGGGATCGTAGCCTGGGGCGAACTCCTCTGGCACATCCTTTAGCTCGGGAATCTCACCTCCAGCTGGAGGGCCATCTACCACCGTCAGCTCACCGCCGTCGGTGGGGTGAGTACCGGTCCAGATGCGTGTGACGTCCTTGTAGTCCTCAGGACTGAACCTGTACAGAGTCCTGTGTATGCCCTGCTCCTCGAACTTTCTGGCCTCAGGGAACTTGGCATTCTCGATGTTGGGGACAGGCAGCATTTTCGTCACGTTTACACCTGTGAGCGTCTCGAGAGCTTTGGCATAAGCTACCTGGTGTACTCCACCCCTTACAAGCAAGTAACCGAGCATCTGCCGAGCCACGGGATTGTCCGTCATCTCGTATACACGCAGCTTCTGGAGGCGTGCGCCACATTCCAGGAAGAAGTTATGCAGCAGATCCAGGACCAGATCACCGCTGGCGAACACATAGTCTCCTCTCCAGGCTTCACCCATAGAATTGCCCACCAAGGCAGTCTGGCCGTTGACTATGAAGTGGTGGACGTTGCGGTAGTTCACCGCGGAGCCCAATGGCGCATTCACGGGCTCGTCCGTCTTGGTGGAGCCTGTAAGCATCATATTGATGGTGGCTGCAACCAGCTCTATGTGTCCTAGTTCCTCAGTGCTGATGTTTGCTATAAGGTCGTAATATGGCTTGAGCTTCTTCTTGCCTCGAAAGTTGAAGGACTGATAAGTGTAGTTCATCAACGTTGACATCTCACCGAACCTGCCACCTAGCAGCTCTTGTACAGCGGCGGCGGCGTTAGGATCTGGATGCTCGGGTTGCGGTAGTTCCACCTGTAGCTTGTCTATCCTCAGATACATGCTCTCGCTCTCCTTTCTAAGTGTTTTATATTTTGCCTTCAGAGGCCAAGAAACTGCGCTGCAATCTACATACCAGTAAGGGTATCTGAAGAAGAAGTTGAGAACATGTATCATCAAAATTTATGGACACTATAAGAGATGTAGATAGACTAATATCTTAAGTGAGTCCATTCGTAGCTAGAATATAAGGTCCGGCTAATACTTAGCAGCTCAAGTCATAGTAACCTTACTGTGTTATTACTAGCGATGGGCCTGCCGACTTTCCCTCTCCCTGCAGACTCGGCAGCGACCGAAGATTGCAAAGTGGGTAAGCAGAGCATCAAAGCCATACTTCTGCTGCAGATCCTTCCTCAGCCCAGCAAAGATCTCGTCGCTTACCTCCTCTACGTGCCCGCAGGACTGACATATCAAGTGGTGATGCTTGGCTTTATCGACCGGATGATACTGCACTCTGCCACCGCCGAGGTCGGTCTGAGTCACGAATCCCGCGTCGCGAAGCACCTCCATTGTCCTGTAGACCGTCGAGAAGCTGATATGTGGATACCTGCTTTTGACATGTTCGTACAGCTCTTCTGCAGTCACGTGATCTTCACTGGAGAGCACAGCCTCCAGGATCATGAGCCTCTGTGGCGTAAGCCTGTATCCCATTTCCTGCAGACTTTGAGCTGCCTTCTCTACAGTAATAGTGTCCGACACCCTAAGTACCCCCTATGCGACTAATAGCATTTCAATCATAACAGATATCTGATAGTAAATGCAAATGGATGCATGTAATAAGCCGACCTATCAGCCCCATACTATTGCACAAATCTCCTTGATTCTGATATCCTGTAGAAGACAGTGGATGCGTTGGCATTGTTATTGCGAATTTTTGCACTTATAGATAGTATAGTTTGAGAGGCACATATCATGTATGGTGCGTATACTGTAAACGACCCAATCATCAACCTCGACAGGGCAGGTACTATAGAGTCTCCTTTGGACCTCATCGGCAACACGCCTTTGATCAGGTTGCGAAGCTTCGAGCGTGAGCTTTCTCCAGGTGTGGAGCTTTACGCCAAGGCCGAATGGTTCAATATAGGAGGCTCCGTCAAGGATAGACCTGCTCTGCGCATTATAGAGGATGCTGAGAGGGACGGCAGGCTCACCCATGACAAGATACTTATAGACTCCACAAGCGGTAACACGGGTATTGCCTATGCTCTGATATGCGCTGTCAAGGGATACCAGTGCGAGATCGTCATGCCTGAGAACGCCAGTGAGGAGCGCAAGAGGATAATCGCCGCCTATGGGGCTAAGATTATCTATACCGATCCTTACGAGGGCTCTGATGGGGCCATTCGGTACGTGCGGGAACTTGTCGCTAGGAATCCTGAAAAGTACTTCTACGCCGATCAATACAATAACCCATCCAACTGGAAGGCTCACTACGATACTACTGGTCCTGAGATATGGGATCAAACTGGTGGGCGGGTTACCCACTTCGTGGCTGGGCTTGGCACTACTGGCACGATGACTGGCACTGGCCGCCGACTGAAAGAGCTTAACCCCGATGTGCAGCTCATAGGTGTGGAGCCTGATGCGCCGTTTCATGGTCTGGAAGGGCTCAAGCACTTGGAGACGGCCATCGTACCAGGGATTTACGATGCCAGCGTTATAGATAAGAAGGTCGGCGTGAGTACAGAGGATGCTTACGAGGCTGCTCGGCAGCTGGCTCGACAGGAGGGTATTCTGGTTGGGCCAAGCGCCGGGGCAGCTCTGAAGGCAGCGCTCGATGTAGCACGCACCCTCCGTCATGGGGTTGTGGTCGCGCTGTTCCCGGATTCTGGCACAAGATATCTTTCCACCGAGTTGTGGAGGCTTCAGGGTCCAAGATAGTATCATTCTCTTCAAGGAGATTTTTGCAACGATCACACTATCAAGGGGGATAACTCATGGCAAAGGTTGAGGTTCAGATACCAGGTCCTCTAAGGGTACATACCAACCAGCAGACCAAGGTAGAGGCATCTGGTAGTAATGTCTCAGAAGTATTGGCTAACCTGGCTGAGCAGTACCCAGGACTCAAGAGCCAGCTGTACGAGGCAGATGGCTCTGTTAGGAGGTTCATTAACCTCTTCGTCAATGGTGAGGATGTACGTGGCAAGCAGGGGCTTGATACTCCTGTGAATGACGGAGATAAGATTGGTATTCTGCCAGCTATGGCTGGTGGTGCCGAGCTTACCCCTGAGCAGGTTAGGAGGTACCACAGGCATATAATCATGCCGGAGATCGGTAGCAAGGGTCAAAGAAGGCTAATCAACTCCAAGGTACTCATCATAGGTGCCGGCGGTTTGGGGAGCCCAGCCGCCCTGTACTTGGCGGCTGCTGGGGTGGGTACTATCGGCATAGTCGACTTCGATGTGGTCGAGATCAGCAACCTCCATCGTCAGATACTTCACGGCGATGCTGATCTTGGACGCCCCAAGGTCGACTCTGCTGCTGATGCCATTCACAGGGTCAATCCCACGGTCAACGTCGTCAAACACAATGAGCCGCTGACCTCGGAGAACGCCCGAGAGATAATCCGTCAGTACGACGTCGTGATCAACGGCTCGGACAACTTCCCGACCCGCTACCTAGTGAACGATGTCTCTTACTGGGAAGGCAAGCCTCTGGTAGACGGCAGCATCATGCGCTTTGATGGTCAGGTCACGGTCTACGCACCTGGTTATGGATGCTACAGGGACCTCTTCCCCACACCTCCACCTCCAGGCTCTGTGCCGAGCTGCGCCGAGGCTGGGGTGCTGGGCGTGATGTGCGGCATTATCGGCTCCATCCAGGCCATGGAGGCCATAAAGCTTATAGTAGGCATAGGCGAGCCTCTCATCGGACGCATGCTGATAGTCGATGCTCTCAACACGGAGTTCAGAGAGCTGAAGCTGCGCAAGGATCCCAATTGTCCGGTATGTGGTGAGCACCCCACTATCACCGAGCCCATAGACTATGTTGAGTTCTGCGGGGTGCCTCACGAGACTGCCCTTATCGGGTAGTCCCTAAGCTTGGATCGCTGCAAGAGCAATCTTGCATGAGATTTGTTGCAAATGGAAATCAAATCGATAATTGAGGAGGAAAGACATGACCCAATCGGTGGAGCAAACTACTCAGCAGTACGCCAATCCTGACGCACTGGTAAGCACGGAGTGGGTGGCTCAGCACCTCAATGACCCCAACATCCGTATCATTGAGGTGGATGTAGATACCTCGGCGTATGAGCAAGGCCACATTCCAGGTGCCATCGCTTGGAACTGGAAGCAGGACCTACAGCAGCAGCCAGTCCGCGATATCCCCAATAAGGAGCAGTGGGAGGACCTGCTTTCGAGATCGGGCATCACTCCTGATACTACTGTAATCCTCTACGGTGACAACAATAACTGGTTCGCTGCCTTCGCTTACTGGCTCTTCAAGCTTTATGGTCACAATAACGTCAAACTCATGAATGGCGGCCGCAAGAAGTGGCTTGAGGAGGGGCGAGAGCTCACCAACGATGTACCTTCTTATCCTAGGACAGACTATAAGGCTCCTGAACCTACCCCACAGCTTAGGGCTCTAAGGGATGAGGTTATGAAGGTACTTGGAAGGCCAGATGTAGGACTGGTTGATGTCCGTAGCCCCAAGGAATTCTCTGGTGAGCTGCTGGCTCCTGAGAACCTGCCTCAGGAAGGTGCCCAGAGAGGCGGGCATATACCCGGCGCCAAGAACATTCCCTGGAGCACCGCGGTCAATGAGGATGGCACCTTCAAGTCTCCTGAAGAACTGCGCAAGATCTACCAGGATCAGGGCATTACACCCGATAAAGAGGTGGTTACCTACTGCAGGATCGGTGAGCGCAGCGCTCATACTTGGTTCGTGCTCCACGAGCTGCTGGGCTACAAGGATGTACGCAACTACGACGGTTCCTGGACTGAGTGGGGTAGCGTCGTAGGGGCACCCATAGAGCGCTAGGTAACGGTGTTATGGGAGGTGCGCATCGCCTCCCATAATTACTTTAAAGCTTTAGGAGGTAGCGAAGATGCAGTCACATGGTGATCACACCCA
>ERZ795042.1328-NODE-1328-length-16373-cov-18.757630_pt1 | contig 16373 bp, 16 predicted proteins | sample MGYA00375126_ERZ795042 | MGnify/ENA primary metagenome ERZ795042 (study PRJEB30171, sample SAMN05518105) | compost metagenome | isolation source: Feedstock adapted compost from Newby Island compost facility, Milpitas, CA | place: USA:Newby Island compost...
GCAGGACCGCTGCCAACGCGGCGAGGGCGATCGCGGCCGCGAGCGCGTCGGCGAGGACCTCGCGCCCTCCGCGGCTTCGCGCCGAACGCCCGCTTACTCGGTCGCTCGGAGGATGGCCCAGCTCTCGGCGAACTCCAGGCCACCGCCCCGCTCCGCCGCTTCGAGAGCGCGACGCCGGCCCTCCTCACGGACGTTCGCGAGGTACCGCGCCGGATCGGTGCTCACTCGGCGGGCGAGCGGCTCGTGCCGTTCGAGGAGCTTCGCGAACGCCTCGAGCAGCGGCGGCCGGTCGAGGTACGACTCGAAGAGGAAGAGCTCGATGTCGGCCAGGGCCTCCTCGTCCCCTTCCAGGGCGAGGCGGTCGTACAGGTTCTCCACCCAACCGGCCATCACGCCCCACGTCTCGCGCGCGAGCTCCGCGTCCTTCGCCTCGATGCTCTCCATGGCGGAGCCGAGCATGACGAGGAAGGTGGCGATGCGGCGCCGCTCGAAGCCGAGCCGGGCCGTCTCGGCCCAGCGAAGGTCCTCCTGCACCGGGGCGTCCGGCCGCTGGACGGGCATCGCGCCGGCGAGCTCGTTCACCTCCGGGTCGGGGAGGATGCGGATCCAGTCCTCGATGATCTGCTGGGGGACCTCGGCGAGGTCGATGACCGCGAGGGCGGCCAGCCGCCGGTCCGGCGCGCCGTCCTGGATCTCCTCGATGAGCTCCGGCGTGGAGAGCCGGCGCAGCTCCGGCTCGTGCCGTTCCCAGTCGGTGTACTCCGGTGGCAGGGGCCGGCTCATCGTGCTTAGCATACGGGGAGGAGCGCCCTCACCAGCAATCGGACGCTCGCGGAGGTACGTCCGTGGAAGCCCCAATCCGCCGCCACCGCCGCCTGCGCCGCACGGAAGCGCTCCGCGCGCTCGTGCGTGAGACGGAGCTGACCCCGAACCACCTCGTCTACCCCATCTTCGTGGAGGAGGGGCTCAGCGGCCGCAAGCCGATCGACCCGATGCCGGGCCAGGACCGCCTCGGTCTCGACGTGGTCGCAGACGAGGCGAGGGAGCTCGGGCGGCTCGGCATCCCCGCGGTACTCCTCTTCGGCATCCCGGCGACGAAAGACGAGAGCGGGAGCGCCGCCTGGGACCCGCACGGCGTCGTCCAGGAGGCGATCCGGCGCATGAAGGACGCGAACCCGGACCTCATCACCATCGGGGATGTCTGTCTCTGCGAGTACACCACCCACGGTCATTGCGGCGTCCTCGCCCCGGACGGCTCCGTCGACAACGACCGCACCCTGCCGCTGTTGGCGCAGATGGCCGTGTCGCTCGCCGAGGCAGGCTGCGACGTGATCGCGCCGAGCGACATGATGGATGGCCGCGTCGCCGCCATCCGGCGGGCGTTGGACGAGGCGGGGTACACCCACGTCGCCCTGCTCTCGTACGCGGCGAAGTTTGCCAGCGCTTACTACGGACCGTTCCGCGTCGCCGCCGACAGCGCGCCGGCCTTCGGCGACCGGCGCGGGTACCAGATGGACCCCGCGAACGTGCGGATGGCCATCGACGAGGTGCTCACGGACGTCGCCGAGGGAGCGGACATGGTGATGGTGAAGCCGGCGCTGCCGTACCTCGACGTCATCCGCGCGGTCCGGGAGCGCACGGAGCTCCCGCTCGCCGCCTACAACGTCTCCGGCGAGTACGCGATGCTCGTCGCTGCGGCGGAGCGGGGCTGGCTCGACCGCGAGCGCGCGGTGCACGAGGCGCTCACGGCGATCCGCCGCGCCGGAGCAGACATCGTCATCACCTACCACGCGAAGGAGTGGGCAGCGGCACACGCATAGCCGCATCCGCTCCGCCGGGCGCCGCCGCGAACGCCGATGGCCGACGCACCCACGGGATGCCCGCACCTCCGCACCGGGATCCGCCTCCCCGTCCGCTCGCGGATTGTCTCCGTGAGCAAGCGCACCGACGTCCCTGCGTTCTTCCTCCGCTGGTTCCTCGGCCGCGTCGAGCGGGGGTGGGTGGACGTTCCCAACCCCTCCTTCGCCCGCGCTCTCCGCGCGGCGGGCGCGCCGGGTCCGAACGGAGTACGGGCGCGCAGCGAGCTGGACGCGTACCTGGAACGCACGCCCGGGCCCGAACAGGACCGGCGGCTGGCGAGCTTCCTCACGCACGTCTCCCTCCGGCCGTGCGACGTCCTCGGCATCGTCTGGTGGTCGAAGAACTTCGCGCCGCTCCTGCGGATGCGGGAGGCGTTCCGGCGCTTCCCTCGCCAGCAGTTCCACTTCACCGTCACACCGAAGCGCGCGGACCTCGCCTGGCTCGAGCCGGGACTCCCCGCCGAGGAGGAAGCGGCGGCCCAGCTCGCGGGGCTCCGCTCGGAGGCGGAGCTCCTCGCCCGGCTCGCGGAGCGCTCGCGCCTCGCTCCCATCCCGCCCTCGGAGGCGGTGGTGTGGCGGTACGACCCCCTAGTCTTCTGGTGGGAGGACGGCCTCCCGCGCAGCACGTGGGACGAGGAGTTCTTCGTCCGGATGTGCCGTCGGATGCGCGAGCTCGGGCTCCGCCGCTGTGTGACGAGCGTCGCCGACCGGTACGCGAAGGTCGAGCGCCGCTGGCGGGAGTGCGCGCCTGGCCGCCCGCTCCGCGACCCCGAGCCGGAGGAACTCGCGGGCATTGCGGAGCGGATGCGCGCCATCGCCGGCGAGTTCGGCCTACGCCTCGAAGCGTGTGCGGAGGAGTCATTCGAACGGCTCGGCGTACCGCCTGCGCGGTGCATCGACGCCGAACTCTTCCCGCCGGCCGCGGGACGGGCGAGCAGGGCAGCCGCTTCGGACCGCGCTTTCGCCACGAGGCGCGCCTGCGGCTGCCACGAACACACCGACGTCGGCGACTACGAGTGGCAGCGGTGCGGGTACGCCTGCCTCTACTGCTACGCGAACCCGACGCTGCGCGCGGCGCCCGCTGGCGCTACGTCGTCGCTGCCTCCTCGTCGTCGAAGATGTTCCCCGTGAGGGACTCGTTCGGCACATCGGGGATCTCGAGCAGCTCGAACCGGTACCAGGCCGAGCGGTACCAGCGGTGCGCCGGCGGCTGTGGATCCGGGAGCCACGCCCAGGCGCGCATCTCGCGCACGTACTCCCAGTTCTCGTACTGGTTGAACTCGTCGACGAGCGAGGTCACGACCGCGGCGTGATCGAGGAGGAACCGCTGCACCCTCGCCCACTTCTCCAGGCTCGACTCAACGTGCGTCTGACCGAAGTACCCGGCCGCGCCCGGGCCGCGGAGGGCGAGCAGCCCCCGGCCGAGCGTGGCCGTGAGCCCGCGCAGGCTCTCCGTCGGGTCGCAGAAGAACGTGTCGAACGCCCGCGTCCACGCCTCCGGCAGCGGCTCGCGGAGGTCGTAGACGGCAGCCTCGACGGGCAGCTTCTCGCGCGCCGCCGCCTCTGCGATGAACTCGACCAGCCGCTCGTCGATGTCGACCGCCAGCACGCGCCGCGGCCGGCCGGCGAGCGCCACCGCCAGGCTCACGAGGTCGTCGTCGCCGAGCACGAAGACGTCGCGGCCGTCGATGTCGCCCCACTGCTGCGCGGACGACACACGCGCGAGGGTGGTCTCGACGCTCACGAACCCCTGGTCGAACTGCTGGAGCGCCGCTGGGCGGTCCTCGGCGAGGGCGCGGAACCGCTCGCGCGCCTCTTCGGCGAGGGCGAAGTCGACGACCGACCGGCCCTCGCACGTCGGGCAGGTGTGCTCGACGCCGGGAGCGATGCCGAGCTCGCGCAGCCAACGGCGGCCGTGCTCCGTGAGGCGCAGGCTGCCGTCGGAGGCCGCGAGCAGCCCCGCCTCGGCCAGTTCGGCCCACACCGCCGCCACGACGCGCAGCGGGGCACGGCTCCGTCGCGCCGCCTCCCAGAGGTCCTCCGTGGCGGCGAGCGCCGCGAGCGCGCGCTCGACGTCTCTCGGATGGACGCGCAACGGCAGCGCCTCCTGCACCCGCCGGTGCAGGTCGTCCAGCGTGGCGATCGAGGCGATGAACGCGCTCACCGGAACGAACCTCCTCAGCCCTCCCGTCGGGGCGGCACGGCTTGGCGTCCTTCCGCAGCCCCGTTGCCCAAGGTAAGGGGAAGCACCCGAGCGCGGAAGGCACGTCCCGGCGAGCCGTCACCGAGTTGGTAGAGTGAGCGTATGCGGATCCTCGCGGTCGACATCGGAACGGGGACGCAGGACATCCTGCTCTTCGATTCTGAGCGCGAGCCCGAGAACTGCCTCCAGCTCGTCATGCCGTCGCCGACGGTGCTGGTGGCGGAGCGCATCCGCCGGGCCACCGCGGAAGGGCGGGCGGTCCTCCTGAGCGGCCTCACGATGGGAGGCGGACCTTCCGCCTGGGCAGCCGAGGCGCACCGCAAGGCCGGCCACCCGATCTACGCCACCCCCGAAGCGGCGAAGACGTTCAACGACGACCTGGAGGCGGTGCAGCGCGACCTCGGTATCGTCATCGTCGACGAATCGGAGGCGGCCCGCCTCGCGGAGCGCGAAGACATCACCGCCGTCGAGATGCGGGACTTCTCCTTCGATGCGATCGCAGCGGCGCTGCGGGCGTTCGACGTCCCGCTGGAGCTCGACGGGCTCGCGGTCGCCGTGTTCGACCACGGCGAGGCGCCGCCGGACGTCAGTGACCGGAAGTTCCGGTTCGACTACCTGCGCGAACGGCTGGGGACCGGCAAGGGGCTCGCGGCCTTCGCGTACGATCGGGCCGAGATCCCGCCCGCGATGACGAGGCTCGCGGCCGTCGCGAGGAGCGCGCCGGAGGAGCTGCCGCTGGTCGTCATGGACACCGCCCCGGCTGCCGTGCTCGGCGCCCTCGATGACCCCGCCGTCGCGGCGGCGGAGGCGAAGGTGCTCGTGAACGTGGGGAACTTCCACACCCTCGCGTTTGCGATGGACGACGGCCGCATCGTCGGCCTCTTCGAGCACCACACCGGGCTCATCGACGGCCCCCGCTTGAGCGACCTGATTCACCGGCTCGCACAGGGCTCGCTGACGAACGAGGAGCTGTTCGGCGAGCACGGACACGGCGCGCTCGTGTGGGAGCCGCTCGGGGACCCGCCGCTCGTGGCTGTCACCGGCCCCCGGCGCGGCCTCCTCCGCGGGAGCGGGCTGCCGCTCCACCTCGCGGTCCCCCATGGCGACATGATGCTCGCCGGCTGTTTCGGGCTCCTGCGGGCCGCCGCGGTCGTCCGGCCGGAGTGGCGGGAGGAGATCGAGCGCGGCCTCGCGCGCTGAAGCGCCGTTCGGCGAGACCTCCGGAGGCGGTTAGGACCGCTCGGCGGGCGGGTCCCGCACCGGGCCCTCCCCGCTCCAGGCGTCCTCGGTGGCCCGTGGCCGAGGAGTTGCCGGAGTATAGAAGTCGCGAAGGTTCGTTCGGCGAAGGCGGTGCGACGACGAGGAGGAGCCAGATGCCGTTCCGTGGCGAGATCCGCCGGGGCCCCGGCGCCCTTCCGGAGACGGTGGAGCACGCGGGCGAGGAGCTCGCGGAGGCATATGCGCGGGGCAAGGGGCTCCTCGGGGGCGACCCCCGGCTGCGGCCTCACCCTCGGCCTCCGATGCCGCCGGAGCCGGCCCCGTGGATTCGGGTGGGCGAATCCTCTCCGGAGCAGGTGACGCGCTTCCGGGAGTTCCTGCGCTCCCGCCCCGCGGAGTTCGAGATCGGTTCCCGCGATGGGCGGCTCATCCTCGATCGCGCGCGGCGGTGCCCGGAGCGGCGCTTCGTCGCTTGCGAGGTGCGGTACAAGTACGCGCGCCGCATCTTCGAGCGCGCGGCAGCGGCAGGGCTCGCGAACCTCTGGGTCTCGGACAGCGATGCGCGCTTGCTCGTCCGGGAGGCGATTCCGGAAGAGTCGCTCGACGTCGTGCACATCCTGATGCCGGACCCGTGGTGGAAGCCGAAGCACGCGGTGCGGCGGATCGTCGTTGCTCCCTTCCTGTGCGACCTCGCGCTCCGGATGCGGCCGGGGGGCGTCCTCCGCATCGAGACGGACGTCGCCGGTTACCCGGAGTTCATCGACGCCGAAGTCGCCGCGACGGGCTGGTTCGAGCCCCACGATCCGGCCCTCGGGAAGCTCTTCCGGGAGGACCTCCCGACCCGCCGGCAGGAGTGGTGCATCGAGCACGGCGTGCCGATCTTCCGGCGCTACTACCGCCGCCGGCCCGAGCGGCTCTGTGAGGAGGCGGGCGGTGCGCCGGCTCGATGAGCTCCTCGCGCGGCTGAGGCGGCTCGACGGTGCGCCGTACCCGGCCTACCGCGAGGCCGCCGGGTCGTGGCAGGCGGAGGGGTGGCGCCTGAACGTCGAGCACGTCCAGCCGGATCCGTTCGCGACACCCTCGCGCGTCTCGGTGGAGCTGCCGGTCGGCACCCACCGCATCCCCAGCGCGTACTGGCAGGACCCCTCGCGGCGGCTGGGGACGACGAACTACCTGCTCTGGCGGTTCTCCCGCGTCCTCGTCTCAACGCCGGGCGGGTCGGGGCACTCCGGCCGGTTCTTCGTCGATGCGGGAGGGCCGCAGCTCCTCGAGCGGTCGGCGTGCGAGTTCCGCCCCGACGGCACCTTGCTCCTCCGCTTCCGGGTGGGGCTCCCGGCGCGCGGCCGGCGCATCCTCGGCCGGGCGGCCGCCGAGCTCCTCGGTGAGCGGCTCCCCCGCGCGATCCGCGCCCTCTGCGGCGGACTGGCACAGGACGAGGATCTCCGGCGCTGGGCGAAGCTGGCCGAGGACCATGCGGCGCTGCGGGCGCAGCTCGCCGACCGCGGCCTCGTCGCGTTCGTCCGCGACGGGAGCATCCTCCCGCGGGTCTCGGGCGTGTCGCAGGAGCCGCTTCGCCGTGCGGTGCCGTTCGAGAGCCCGCCGTCCCTTCGCGTCCGCCTCGAGGCGCCGAACGAGGGCGTGGTCGAGGGGATGGGGATCCCGACCGGCGTCACGGTGATCACCGGCGGCGGCTTCCACGGCAAGACGACGCTCCTCGAGGCGCTCGAGCTCGGCGTCTACCCGCACCGGCCGGCCGACGGTCGGGAGTGGGTGGTGACGCGGGCGGACGCGGTGAAGGTGCGGAGCGAGGACGGCCGCGCCGTCACCGGCGTCGACCTGCGGCCGTTTATCGACCGGCTGCCGGGCGGCAAGGACACGTCGAGCTTCACGACGCAGGACGCCAGCGGCTCGACGTCCCTCGCGGCGGCGATCCTCGAAGCGCTCGAGATGGGCGCCGGCGTCCTGATGATCGACGAGGACACGGCTGCCACGAACCTGCTCGTACGGGACGAGCGGATGCGGCAGCTGGTGCGGAACGAGACGATCACGCCGCTCATCGACCGAGCGCGCGAGCTCGCCGAGCGCTTCGGCGTCTCCGTGGTGCTCGTCACCGGCGGAATCGGTGACTACCTCCGGGTGGCGGACACCGTCATCGTGATGGACGAATACCGACCGCGGGACGCGACGGAGGAGGCGCGCGCCCTCGCGGGCGGCGTCCGGCCGCCGGCCCTCGAGCCGCTGCGCCTCACTCCGCGCGAGGTCGACCCAGCCTCGCTCGATCCGCACCGCCACGGGCGCGTGAAGGTGCGGGCGCGGGGGCTGCGCGAGCTCGTCTACGGCGAGGAGGTCGTCGACGTGACGGGGCTCGAGCAGCTCGTGGATGACAGTCAGGTGCGGGCTGTGGGTGCCCTCCTGCAGCACATCTGGCGTCGGCGGCGCGGCTGGGTGTCGGTCCGGGAAGCGGTCGCGGAAGCGGTGGAGTTCGTCCGCCGGGAAGGCCTCTCGGCGCTCGATCCTTCGCCGGAGCTGGCGATGCCGCGACCGTTCGAGGTCGCGGCATCGCTGAACCGGCTGCGGGGCGTGCGGATCCGCCCGGGAGGAGGGAGTTAGACGGCGCACTCCCCTTCGCCGCGCTGGACGCGGTACAGCTCCAGCCGGTCCCAATCGATGAAGAGGGCGCGGTTCTCCTCGTCGAACTCGCCCGGAATGCAGAGGTCCTCGATGGCGGCTTCGAACGGCTGCGTGCCGACGCGATCGACGAACGCCTCGAACGGCTCGCCCTCCTGCCGCTGCGCCTGGTACAGCTCGATCCACCGCTGGACGGCGTCGGGCACGCGTTTGGCGGGGATGCGCGCCTTCAGCTGCTTGCCGTACTGGAGGTTGCCGTTCTCGTACCGGCCGCCGAGGAAGGCGAGGTAGGCGGGCATCTCGTGCCCGTCGACCTTGATCGCGGCGCCGTGGAAGCCGATGGAGGCGATGTGGTGCTGGCCGCAGCTGTTCGGGCAGCCACTCATCTTGATGTGGATGCGCTGCGTGAGCTCATCCTCGATGCCGAGGGCGGTGACGCGCTCCTGCACCGCCCGGTTCAGCCCCATCGAGCTCGTGATCCCGAGCTTGCAGGAGTCCGTTCCCGGGCAGCTCACGACGTCGGTGATGGTCCGGGCGCCCGGCTCTCCGAGCCCGAGCTCCTTCAGCCGGCTCCAGACCTCGTACAGCGCTTCGTCCCGGACCCAGCGGAGGACGATGTTCTGCTCGATCGACGTGCGCGCGCGCCCGCCGGCGTACTCGCGCATGATCGCCGCCAGGCCGCGGAACTGCTCCGGCGTGAGGTCCCCGCGGCTCACCTTCACCTCCACCGCGCTGAAGCCCTGCTGCTTCTGCGGCCGGACGTTCGTGGCGACGAAGGCGAGGAACTCCCTCCGGTCACCGTTCGGCTGCGCGTAGTGCGGCCGCTTCGGCGGCGCCGTCGCCTCCTCGTCGTCGAGGAAGAGGAGCCGGTCAGGGCGGAAGTCCTTCCCGTTGGTCCAGTCTCCTCGCAGCTCCTCCTCGATCATCTCGAGGAAGCGCTCTTCGCCGACGCGCGCCACGAGGAACTTCAGGCGCGCCTTGTTCCGGTTCTTCCGGAGCTCGTCGGAGCGGTTGAAGATGCGGAGGATCGCCTCGGACACCTTCAGGTACTCGTCGACGGAGACGAAGTCGCGCACCTTGACGGCGTAGCGGGGCATCGTGCTCAGGCCGCCGGCGGCGTACATCTCGAACCCCTTCACGCCGTCCCGGATGCGCGGGATGAAGCCGATGTCGTGCATCCGTGTGATGGCGACGTCCCGGTCGTTCGAGCTGAAAGCGACCTTGAACTTCCGCGGCAGGGACTGGGTGAGCGGGTTGCGGAGGAAGTACCGCGCGAAGGCGCCGGCGTACGGCGTCGGGTCGAAGGGCTCGTCCGGATTCACCCCGGCCCACGGGTCGCCGGTCACGTTCCGGACCGTGTTCCCGCACGCCTCCCGCGTCGTGAGCCCGGCCTTGGCGAGGACCCGGAGCACCTCGGGCGCCTTCGCCGTCGGCACGTGGTGGAACTGGATGTTCTGGCGGGTGGTGATGTGCCCCTTCCGGAGCGGGGCGTACCGCTCCGCGACCTCCGCCAGCGTCTCCATCTGGTCCGCCGTCACCCCGCCGAACGGCAGCTTCACCCGGATCATCTGCACCGCCGGCTGCCGCTGGCCGTAGACCCCCTGGCGGAGCCGGAAGGGGATGTATTCGTCTTCACCGACCTCGCCCCGGAGGAAGCGGAGCGTCTCCGTCTCGAAGTCCTCCAGCTCCTGCTCGAGGATGGGCAGGACGCGGCCCGGCAGGTTCGTCAGCACTGGACTGTCGGTCATCGGTCCCTCCTTCGCTCCTTGATGCTCGACTCTACCGGACTCGGGTGATAATGTCGAGCTACAAAGTCAAGAACGGAGGACGGCCGAGATGGAGCAGGTTGCCGCGCGGCCCAGCGAGGCGGAGCTGCAGGAGCTGAACGAGCGGTTCGAGCACGCCTCCGCCGAAGAGATCCTCCGCTGGGCCGTCGACCGGTTCGGCGACGGCCTCGCGGTCGGGGCGAGCTTCGGCGGGCCGACGGGGATGGTGATCCTCCACATGTTCTCCCGCATCAAGCCGGACGTCTTCGTGTTCGTCCTCGATACCGACTACCTGTTCCAGGAGACGTACGAGACGATGGAGCGCGCCATCCGCGAGCTGCGGCTGACGAACGTCCACGTCTTCAAGCCGCGGCTGAGCCACGAGGAGCAGGCGCGGTACTACGGCGCGGCGCTCTGGATGCGCGACCCCGACCTCTGCTGCGAGCTCCGGAAGGTCGAGCCGAACCGGCGGGCGCTGGCGGGGAAGAGCGCCTGGGTCGCAGGGCTGCGCCGCGACCAGTCCGACGGCCGGGCTTCGGTGCCGATCGTCTCTTGGAACGAGAAGTTCGGCGTCGTGAAGCTGAACCCGCTCGCGAACTGGAGCGAGAAGGAGACCTGGGCGTACATCATGCGCCACGGGGTGCCGTACAACCCGCTCCTCGACCGCGGGTACGCGAGCATCGGTTGCTACAACTGCACGGTCCCGGGGAAGCCGGGCCGCGCCGGCCGCTGGGCCGGCTTCGAGAAGGAGGAGTGCGGGCTCCACGTCTGACGGGCCCGCATCGTCCGCGAACCACGACCGACACACAGGAACACCGGGGGTGACGATGCAGCAGGAGCAAGGATTCGTCGTGTGGTTCACCGGCCTCTCGGGGGCGGGGAAGTCGACGCTCGCGGAGCGGCTGGCGCCCATCCTCCGCGCCCGGGGGCGGAAGGTGGAGATCCTGGACGGGGACGTCGTCCGCCAGAACCTCTCGAAGGGGCTCGGGTTCTCGAAGGAGGACCGGGACACGAACATCCGCCGGATCGGCTTCGTTGCGAACCTGCTGGCGCGGAACGGGGTGGCGGTGATCACGGCCGCCATCTCGCCGTACCGGGAGGTGCGGGACGAGGTGCGGCGGCTCGTGGAGGGGGACGGGTCGGTGTTCGTGGAGGTGTACGCGGCGGCGACGCTGGAGGAGTGCGAGGCGCGGGACGTGAAAGGGCTGTACGCGGAGGCGCGCGCGGGGAAGCGGCCCGGCTTCACGGGCATCGACGACCCGTACGAGCCGCCGCTGAACCCGGAGGTGGTGTGCGAGACGGGGAAGGAGCCGGTGGAGGAGAGCCTGGCGCGCATCGTCCGCTACCTGGAGTCGCGCGGCCTCATCCCGGCGGAGGCGGAGGTGTCGGCGTGAGGAAGGGGCTCGGCGAACCGTACGGGGGCGAGCTCGTCGACCTCCTCGTGCCGCCGGGGGAGCGGGAGGCGCTGGCGGAGGAGGCGGCGGGGCTGCCGTCGATCACGCTCGACTCCCGCACGGAGAGCGATCTGGAGCTGCTCACGGTCGGGGGATACAGCCCGCTGCGCGGCTTCATGCGGGAGGAGGAGTACCGCTCGGTGGTGGAGCACATGGTGCTGCCGAACGGCCTCCCCTGGTCCATCCCCATCACCCTCGCGGTGGACGAAGAGCGGGCGGGGGAGGTTCGTCCCGGGCGCCGGGTGGCGCTGCGGGACCGGCGGGGCGAGCTCCTGGCGGTGATGGACGTCGAGGACGTCTACCGGCGGGAGAAGCGGCACGAGGCGGAGCGGGTGTACCGCACGACGGACGAGGCGCATCCCGGGGTGGCGGCCCTCTACGCCTCGGGCGACCTGCTCCTCGGCGGTCCGGTGCGGGCGCTGCGCCTCCCGCACCACGACGACTTCCTCCAGTACCGGCTCACGCCGGCGGAGACGCGGGCGGAGTTCGCCCGCCGGGGCTGGCGCACGGTCGTCGGCTTCCAGACGCGGAACCCCATCCACCGGGCGCACGAGTACCTGATCAAGGTGGCGATGGAGAGCCTGGACGGGGCGCTCATCCACCCGCTCGTGGGGGACACGAAGGAGGACGACATCCCCGCGGACGTGCGGATGCGCTGCTACGAGGTGCTCATCGAGAAGTACTTCGTCAAGGAGCGGGTGGTGCTGGCGGTCCTGCCGGCGGCGATGCGGTACGCGGGGCCGCGGGAGGCGATCTTCCACGCCATCGTGCGGAAGAACTACGGCTGCACCCACTTCATCGTCGGCCGGGACCACGCCGGCGTGGGGAACTACTACGGCACCTACGACGCCCAGCGCATCTTCGACGAGGTCGACCTCGACCTGCTCGGCATCGAGCCGGTCTTCTTCGAGCACGCCTTCTGGTGCACCCGTACGGGGCAGATGGCGACGTCGAAGACGAGCCCGGCGACGCCGGAGGAGCGCATCGTCCTCTCCGGCACGAAGGTGCGGGAGATGCTCCGGCGGGGCGAGCCGCTGCCGCCGGAGTTCACGCGGCCGGAGGTGGCGCAGGTCCTCATCGAGGGGATGCGAGGGCGTGGCTAGCTACCGGGAGCGGGAGATCGCGGCGGCTGCCGGCGAGCGGGCGGAGGCGGCCCGCCGGGCGAGCGCCTGCCTGCACTGGTCCGCCGCCCGCCGGCTCGCCTTCCTCGCCGCGGGCCTCCTCCTCTTCGTCGCCGCCCTGGAGGCGATGAAGAGCGGCGCCGGGGGCGCGCGGCCGCTCCTGCAGACGCTCGACGCCGCCGGCCCAGTGAACGCCTTCGGCTTCGGCTGGCTCTTCGCCTACGTGATGCTCGCCGGCTCCCCCGTGGCGGCGACCTCGGTCTCCCTGCTCGCGGGCGGGACGTTCGACAGCGCGGAGGCGTTCGCGGGCATCGCCGGCTCGCGGATGGGGGCGTCGCTCATCGTCCTCCTGGTCGGCTTCGTCGCCTACCTGCGGGGGCGGCGGGCGCCGGACGGGCTTGCGGTAGGGGTCATCGCCCTCATCGTGACGTTCACGACCCAGGTGCCGGCGCTCCTCCTGGGGCTCGTCTCCCTCGAGCGGGGATGGCTGGACGGCGTCCGCGTGGCCACGCCTGCCGGGCTCATCTCCCTCAGCGACGCCACGGTCGGCCGCGGCGTCGACGCCCTGGCGGCGGTGCTGCCGGCCGGGGGGATGCTCCTCCTCGGCGGCGGCACCCTCCTGGCGAGCTTCTGGGCTTTCGACCGGGCGCTGCCGCAGCTGGAGGCGGAAGCGGAAGGCATCCGGCGCGTCTTTCGCGCCCTCGAGCGCGTGCCGCTCATGTTCATCATGGGCGTCCTTGTCACCCTCACGACGATGAGCGTGGCCCTCTCCATCACCGTCCTCGTGCCGCTCGCCCTGAAGGGGTACATCCGCAAGGAGCACATCATCCCCTACGTGATGGGAGCGAACATCGCCACCTTCGCCGACACCCTCGTCGCGGCCGTCCTCCTCGGCGGCGACGCGGCCCTCCTCGTCGTCCTCACCGAGATCGTCTGGGTGGCGGCCGTGTCGCTGGCCGTCCTCCTCCTCGCCTACCGGCCGTACCGCTGGTTCGTGCTCCGCTGCGCCGGTTGGGTGACAGCCAGCCCCGGGCACATGGCGGCCTTCCTCGCCGCCATCTTCTTCGTCCCCGCCGTCCTGCTGCTCGTCTAGCGCTGCTCGCCGGCTGCGGGGCGAGCGAGGGACGCCGGGCCGCGCCAGACCTCCCCGGAGTCCAGCTGGACGACGATCGTCGTGCCGGTCGACGTCACGGTGCCGGGCAGGTACGGCTCCCGGGGCGGGTAGCGGGGCTCCCGGGGCACGAGCACGCGGGCGCCCTCGGGGAGCGATGCCGAGGCGACGATTTCGAGCGTCTCCAGCCGGCGCCCGATGGCGCGGGTCATCGCCTGCAGGAGGGCGAAGTCCCGCACGCGCCGGAGGGTGGCGACCGCCTCCCCCCGATCCGCGGGCTCCCGGGCCGGGCCGATCTCGGCCGGGGGAGGGATGTCGTCCTCCCGGCCTGCCCGGAGGTACCCGGCGACGATCTGCTTCACGCGGGGGGCGACCTCCGCCAGGAGCGAGTGGAGGAGCGCGAGGTCATCGCACTGCTCGAAGTAGGCGATGGCGCGCGCTACCCGCTCACGTTCGCCTCCGCGGCGCTGCTGCCGACGGCTCCCGGTCAGGGCTGCTGCTCCCGGAGGGGAAGTTCGACCTGCACGTTCGCGCGGACGGAGGGCTGACCCTCCGCGAGGGTCACGACCTCGAGGTCGACCACGCCCACGCCGTCCTCGACCCGCTTGTCCACCACCCGGCCGGCGAGGACGAGCGGGCGCCCGGCGATGTCGGGGCGGCGGTAGGCCGCCCGCACGGACCGCACGCGGCCCTCCTCGCCCGCCCAGGCGCTGACGAAGTGCGTGATCCAGGCGAGCTTCAGCAGTCCGGGCACGAGCGCGCCGCCGAAGCCCTGCTGCCGTCCGATCTCCGCGTCGCGAAAGGCGGGGTTCGTGGGATTGTCTCGGCCGAAGAACTCGATCGCGAGCTCCTCGGTCGGCGTCCGCTCGACCGGCTGGAGCTCCTCGTCCTGCTGCACGTCTTCCCAGTAGCGAACCGTCATTCCTCGTTCCCTCCCCGAGCCCCTTTCGGGTCGAACTGCGTGATCGTGCGGAGCGTCGATGCCACGTGCTCCCCCGCCTCGTCGAAGTAGTCCGTGGTCATCGTGATCAGCACCGAGTACCCGTAGCGGCCTCCGAGCCGGTCGCGGATGTCGAGCACCTGGTGCACCGCCTTCAGCCGCTCGCCGATGCGGAAGTGGCGCTTCATCCGCCATTCGGTCTGGGTGAGGATGCCGTTGGGGAGCACCCGCGGGACCATCTGCCAGGGGAGCGTCGGTTCCAGCGTGGCCATGATGTACGGCGGCGCGATGCCGGTCCCGTCCGCCCAGCGCGGGTCGGTGTCGCCGAGGATGTCGCGGATGCGCCGCGCGTCCTCCTCCTTCACCACGATCTCAATCGGCTCGCTCTTCCGGCCGATGGCTGCGCGGTGCTCGTCGGTGATGAGGCTCTGCTCGGGACTCGTCATTGACAACCTCCAGCCGCGGGGCATGATGCAGCCCTGATCCTAGCTGGCCGGCGAGGGCGTTGCGATGATCTCGGCGAGGCGCGTGCTCATCCCTTCCCACGGGCGCGAACTCCGCGGCGTGTTCGTGCGGCCCGAGGGCGACGGGGCGGTCCCAGGTGTGCTCGTCTTCCACGAGGCGTACGGGCTGAACGAGGACATCGAGGGGCATTGCCGGCGGCTCGCCGAGCTCGGCTACGCCGCGCTCGCTCCGGACCTCTATTCGGGGCGCGGCCCCCGTCCGTTCTGCGTCTGGCGCGTGATGCGCGAGCTCGGCCGCGCGCGGGGCACCGTCTTCGACGACCTCGAGGCGGCGCGCCGCTGGCTCGCCGAGCAGCCCGGCGTCCTCCCGGACCGCATCGGCGTCATCGGCTTCTGCATGGGCGGCGGCTTCGCGCTCCTCTTCGCGGCGCGCGCACCCGTGCAGGCGGCCGGCGTGTTCTACGGCGCGGTGCCGGCCTCCGCCGAGGCGCTGCGCGGGATCTGCCCGGTCGTCGCCGGCTACGGCGGGCGCGACCGGATGTTCCGCCGGTACGCGGAGCGGCTGGAGCACCACCTGGAGGAGCTCGGGGTCGAACATGACATAAAGGTCTACCCGCAAGCCGGGCACAGCTACATGAACGTGCACCGCGGCTTCGTGCCCTGGCTCGCGCGCTGGGGCCCGCTCCACGCGGGGTACGACCCCGAAGCCGCGGAGGACAGCTGGCGGCGGGTGGCGGCGTTCTTCGGCCGCTACCTGGGAGGCGAGCCTCTCGCGGGCGGCGAAGCGAGCCCATGAAGGCGTATGCGCGACCTGCAGTGGAGGCGGCGCTCCCATACGCGGAGCTCGTCGAGCGCCTGGCATCGGCGTTCGTCCTCCTGTCACGTGGTGAGGTGTCGATGCCGCCGCGCGCCGCCGCCCGCGTCGAGCGGCTGCAGGCGTACCTCGGGGCGATGCCGGCGTACCTTCCGGAGCCGGGCGTGCTGGCCTGCAAGCTCGTGAGCGTCTTCCCCGGCAACGGAGCCGCGGGGCTCCCGACCCATCATGCGGTGCTCGTGGCGTTCGACCCCGAGACGGGCGTACCGGTGGCGATCATGGACGCCGAGGCGATCACGGCGCGGCGCACGGCGGGGGCGAGCGCGCTCGCTGCCCGGCTCCTCGGGCCGCCGCAGCCGTGGACGCTCGCCGTGCTCGGGAGCGGGGTGCAGGCGCATGCTCACCTCGAGGCGTTCGCCGAGCTCTTCCGCCTACGTGAGGCCGTGCTCTGGGGTCGAACGGCGGAGCGGGTGCGGGCGCTCGCGGAGCGTGCGGAGGAGCTCGGGCTTCGCTGGCGAACGGCGGGCAGCGCGGAGGAGGCGGTCCGCGCGGCCGACGTCGTCGTACTTGCCACTCACGCCGATCGCGCGCTCTTCGACGAGGAGGCCGTCGCGCCCGGCACGCACCTCTGCTCCGTGGGCCTGAACCCGAACGGGGAGGGGGAGCTGCCGTACCGGCTGCTCCGCCAGGCTCGCCTCGTCGTCGAGTCGCGCACGTCTGCCTTCGCACCGCCGCCCGCCGGCGCGCCGGAGCTCTCGCTCGCGCTTGCGGAGGGGCACCTCCGTTCGCCGGAGG
>ERZ795042.1331-NODE-1331-length-16355-cov-4.360552_pt1 | contig 16355 bp, 13 predicted proteins | sample MGYA00375126_ERZ795042 | MGnify/ENA primary metagenome ERZ795042 (study PRJEB30171, sample SAMN05518105) | compost metagenome | isolation source: Feedstock adapted compost from Newby Island compost facility, Milpitas, CA | place: USA:Newby Island compost...
ACGGCACGGTGTTTGTCGTGCCCAATATGCGGATGCTCGATAAAACCGATCGCAGTCTGGCCGAACAATATATTCCATTCCTCGCCGAGGCAATCAAGGGCGTAATCCACCACGACCTCCACGCCAGTCTCCTCATCCATACACCCGAAGACCGGGCGTTGGTGAGACCCATTCAAAATGCCTGCGGCTTCGAAATCGATGTGGTGGAGGAAAGTTGTCCACTGCGACTCAAAGGGATTCTGGGAACGGCCTACGCGGTGATCAGCTCCCGGTTTCACGCCCTGGTCGGTGCTTTATCGCAAAACGTCCCCGCGTTGGCCGTGGGCTGGAGCCACAAGTACGAACAGTTGATGCGCGAATACGGTTGCCCGGAGGCAGCCGTTCAGGTTAACGATCAGAATGGGCTGACAGCCACCCTTGGGCAAATTCTCAAAGAACCAACGCGACCCGCCATCATCGACGGAATCCGCCGGGCCAACGATTGTATTCGGCAAGAGATCGCAACAATGTGGTCAGCGGTGGATCAGGTTCTCGCTCCAGCATAAGACTTTGTCAGGTCAACAAGTGCAATCTGAAGCCGGTGCGCCTTTCTCTGCCGTGTTCGTCCAGCCCACTGCCAAGCCATCCGGATCGCCAACCAGCGGGCTGATGGTGGTGGAGGCATTACAACAATTGGGGGCGCGGGTGCACGTCATCTTTGCCCAGGACGGCTCCATGCGATCGGATTACGAAGCCCGCGGATGCACGACGGAAATCCTCCCCCACGGTCAGTGGCTGGCCGGGGGTTGCCTTTCCCGAGAACATTTCTCGGTAAGTTAATCGCGAAAGATGTCAGCTATGCTTGATTTCCACCACGTCCTGATGACACGCTTTAATGTCAAGATGAATTGGCATTATCAATTCCGCGGGCATGACCCTGCTTGGCTCGAAGAGCGGTTCCGCTTATTCGAGAGATATTGCTTCCCATCCGTCCAAAATCAGACCGTCAGAGATTTTATTTGGCTAGTCTTCTTTGATGCTGACACTCCACATCTTTACCGTAATCGGCTCGAAGAGTTTCGCTGTTTGCCATGCTTTCAGCCAGTCTTTGTGGCCCACTTCGACAGAGATGTGTTCCGCGAAACTCTCGCCACAATGGGGCTTTTAAGCAGGCCTTGGTTGATCACCAGCCGATTGGACAACGATGACGCCATCCCTGCCAATTACATTGAGCGTGTCCAGAACTCCTTCGACAGACAAAAACGATGCTTCATCAATTTCCGATACGGTTTGATTCTTCAGCAAAATCGCTTGTATTTGGGCATTGATCCCAAGAGTCACTTTGTGTCTTTGATTGAGGAATCATCCGATCCCTTGACTGTATATGTCAATCACACATTAATTCACGACTACGGACGTGTCGTTCAGCTTGACGGACTACCGGGCTGGTTGGAGAACCGGCATCCGAAGCGGCTAACTGATAAAAGCGTATGTCCCACTTGGAAGCCCGTGCCCAAATATCGCTTCCGCGATCTGTTCCCGTCCGTTCCAGAATTTTGCGAACACAATTGTGTAGTGGACCATCTCCTCTGCCACTGGGAGAAGGTTTGTCAGTTCAAAAGAAAGATTTCACATCGTCTTAGAAAGACCCTTCTCAAAGCTTTAAACCAGGCTCACAATCGTCAATTAGTGTTCTGACAAAATGCCTGAAACAATTGCCTATTTCGTCACTCCGCACACAGGTGGCACTTTTCGAACTTTTTTAAACCTTCGGAAGGCGCTCCAGCCATTTGGATACCAAGTGGTGGCTGTTTCAATAGGCAAAATGGAGTGGAACGGTTGGTGGGAGAAGAGACTAGCTGACAGCGATTGTCTCCATCTTCATCCAGATGTAAGTGGTTTACGAAACGCTGTCGAGCTATTGCTACAGTGGGTTCGACATGAAGACATCCGTTTTCTGATTCCAATGTCCAACGCTGTCGCGTTGGCAGCCCTTCCTTATCTTCCGGCGTCTTGCCAAATAGTGACGCGACTTTCTTCTACCTCCAAGAACGGGGTACGGCTTGCTGTGCCGTTGTATGAGCGAATCAGTGCGGTTGTTGTTCATGCTCCTGGGCACCTAGACTACCTCCGACAAATCGATGCCCGCGTAACAGATAAAGCGGTTCTTATACCTCATGGCGTTGACACGAGCAATTTTTCCCCGGCAGGCACAAACGATTTGGGCGACAAATCAGGGATTAGGATCCTGTACCTTGGGCGCCTTAGTATCTATGATAGCCTTAGTATCTATGATAAAGGAATTGATCGACTAGGGCCCATCACTCGATCATTGTGGTCAATGAAAGAAAAGTTCCGCTTGACCGTCGTGGGAAGCGGCCTTGATGAAAAACACGTACGCCGAGAGCTTAGTGCTTTTGAAAAGATTGGCCTTGTCCAGTTTCACCCCTCTGTTCCACCTGATCAAGTTCCAAGTATAATGCGACAACATGACGTTCTTTTGATGCCGTCGCGTTTCGAGGGGTTCCCAAATACCTTGCTGGAGGGCATGGCCTGCGGCTTGGTTCCAGTCGTGTCACGATTGCCTGGTATTACCGACTACATCGTTGAAGACGAAAAGTCAGGTTTCGTTTGTTCCCAGGACGATCCAGGGGAATTCGTCGCGCGTTTGGCGATGCTCAGCCGCGATGAAAGCCTCCGTAGAAAAATGGGAAGTAACGCACATCAGCGCGTTAAGAACTGCTTTTCCTTGGAGGCCGTCGGAAAAAGTTACCATGCGCTCTTTGAGCGTTTGAGCCGCACTCCGCCTAGCTTCGGCGCGGAAAAACCTTTGCCTCAACGTATTCGCTACCATCCTTTGGCACGCCCTAGACGTTTTGCTTCATTACGTCGGAGACTTCGCGGGCTGCTCGCTAAGTGGGGCCTATGGCACAGGTAGACATCTTTAATCCCTTTTGTGCATTGAATTTTTATGTGAACTGCCTCGATTTCAATTCTTAGGATCCCCATGGCGTCCCTTCCCCTCGTCTCCATCATTATCCCCTGTTACAACGGTGAGAGATTCGTCGCCGAGGCCATTGAAAGCGCCCTGGCCCAGACGTATCCGCACAAGGAAGTTATCGTCATTGATGACGGGTCCACGGACAACAGCCTCGAAGTCATCAAGTCATTTGGGGATAAAATTCGCTGGGAAACGGGTCCGAATCGTGGCGGCTGCGCGGCCCGCAATCGCGGGATTGAACTTGCCCGTGGCGAGCTGATCCAGTTCCTCGACGCCGACGAAACCCTCCATCCGCAAAAACTTGAACGGCAAGTGACCTTCATGTTGGAAGGCTGTTATGACTGGACTATTTGCTGGGGGGGTGTGATTCCCCCCGACGATCCTTGTGCGCCGGTATACTGTCGACCTTACAACGGAGAGGATCCGTTGGTGTTCAACCTGTTGGGCGGACTACAAACTTCTGCCAGTTTACACCGCCGCGAGAACCTTGTGAAGATTGGCGGTTTCGATGTAACTCTGCGTTGCTCGCAAGAGCGCGATTTGCACATCCGTCTGTCGATGCTAGGACTTCGAATGGGGCAGATTCGAGAAAGATTGTTCACCGTGGTTCGTCGGCCGGGCAGCGTGTCTTCCGACTCAGTGAGGGTATTCCGTGGTCATTACGACCTGGGCCTCAAGTATTGGCAGATGCTAAAAGAGAAAGGCCTCGCAACGGAGCCGAGATTACGTGCGTTGGCAGCGTTCGTGACCCGCGCCGGTCGAATGTTGGCGAGGAATGGGAATCTTAAAGAGTCATGGCGATTCTTTGACCTTGCAACAAGGATCCATAAGAGTGGGGGTGTTGACTTAGTTTACGGGAAACAGGCACACATTGTTGCATCTCTGCTCGGCGCTCATACGGCGGAGTGGGTTTTAGGCACCTTACGAAGGCTTCAAATAATACGGTAGTCGGAACAGACGCTCATTGTTGAGCTTATATGCGACGTGAAAACCAAAATGTTGATCTTGAGATCGCCTATGTCGTCCGACATGAAGGCTTGAGTAGCGTGTTTGCTTCACAGGTTCTTGACAGACTCCATTCGCTTGCCGGCTTCGGACTCCCTGCCCGAGTGTTCGTGCTGACACCGATAGGCCAATTCGTGCGGAAGAGATTAAGGGAGCAGTGGAACATTTGTTTGAGACATTTCCAGAATTCCCAAGCCTTACAGGTTCACCGTATTCCCACAATGCCCAGTCGATTCAAGTCCACGCGACTAGACCGAATAGTTTTATCATACACGATCAAAGCAGCGCTGAGGGCCTTGGATGCACCGCCACCCGTGTTTCATGGCCGAAACGCATCGGCTACTTGTCTCCTGCTTGAGATCCGAGAGCGAATCAGGCCTCGGTTCCCCGTTGTTTATGACTGCCGTGGTCTAGAGGACGTCGAAGCACAATACCTGGCCGATTCTGCCAATCCTGAAATCGATCGTGATGTTCAGAGCCTAAGCGTACTTATGAAACGGGCAGCACAGCAATCCGACGGAGTGCTGTGCGTGTCACACGAAATGAAACGTTATCTCATTGATCGCTTCGGCGTCCCAACTGAACGGGTAATGGTAATTCCCTGCTGTGTGAATTATGACGCATTCGAAGTGGCAAGCCAGAAACGCGGTGACATTCGAGCGCGGCTCAACATATCAGACTCTTTAGTTATAACATACTGTGGAGGAATCCAAAAGTGGCAACTCCCTAGAGACACAATCGAGCTTTTTAAAATCGCACTAACTGTCGAACCAACTTCGCACATGCTAGTGATTACGACTTCTCCAGATAGATTTCGCAATTTGCTGCTCGAAATGGCAGTGCCCCTCAACAGAACCACAGTTCTGTCGGTACCCCATCACGAGGTGGCAGATTACCTCGCAGCGGGAGATATTGGCGTTCTACTTCGTGAGCAATCCGATGTTAACAAGGTTGCATCACCCGTGAAATTCGGGGAATACATGGCGGCCGGCCTACCGGTTGCAATATCTAGCGCGGTCGGCGATTATAGTAAGGCAGTTGAAGAGAATGGCCTGGGAATAGTTGTCGATGTCCCTCTGGATCCACAGGCTGTGATGTGTCGTTTGGCACAATTTATAAGCGAGTGCAAACGCTCGAGAGAAGCGATTAGATTGCGATGCCAGTCATACGCCCGCACATTTCTTAGAGTTCAGGAATATATTTCAGACTACATTGCCTTCCTTCAAAGGACCAGAGCGCATTTGCGGCAGAACGCTGCTTCCTGAGTGAAAGATTAGTTACTGGATAATTCGTCAGGATTGCGCGGTTGATAGTCGTAGCTCTGAAGTAACCAGCATCAGAAGACGCACCAAAGCCGTGATCCCACGAAAAGGTGTTACGACTACGAATTCGCTCGACAGTACCTTTCCGCCGCAGTTCGGGTGCAGAAACTGTGCGAGATATACTGCCAGGTGATCAAGGCTTCCCAGACGTGTCAGCCAAATCGACAGCGCCAAAGAAAGCCGGTTTTCTGGTTGTTATGAGTTGGCGCGATGGTCGCCAACCGTGTTGAAGAATACCTGAACGCAAATGCTAAGCTCAATTGTGATTGAATGTAGGGCGCTATACAAGGGAAGTATACGCTTGTTTACGAACGACACTGCTTTGCCGGATATTGGGACAGCATGATTCACAATGAGCTGTTTATGAAATGCGGAGAGATTTTCGATAACAGCTGACCTAGTGTCTTGCCCGAAAAAGTAGTGGACGCACAGTCTCCGAGAGGTAAATATGTGTTCGATACAATACTTCGGTAATACTAACCACCAGCCTCTCCGAAGTCGGATATGTTATTAGATCTTGTTATTGGTAAAAGCACGCTTGGGTTCGGACAATGACCGCGACGCCGCGATTTCCAATTCGTGTCCTCCACGTCATTAGCGGGGGTATGTTCGGTGGTGGGCAGCGGCTAGTGTTGGATCTTATCGAAACGCTATCTCAACTGGGAGATGTTTTGCCGAGTTTGTGCCTTCTTCAGCGCGATCACCCCAATTTCGCGAAAATTGACCACGACGTTATTCCCTACACTGGTAACTACCGAAATCCATGGGTGGCATTGCCGGCCGCTCGAAAACTTTCCGGCGTTATTCAGAAGTCCGGCGCCCAAATAGTTCATACCCACGGGTATGATGCCGAGTTGATCGGCGCTTTAGCATGTGGCGCAACCAAGGTGATCCATGTTTCACATTTGCACGATACACCGGCATGGGTCCGCTCAACGAAATTCAAGCACCGACTCCGGCGATTTTGCACGAAAGCCATAACAAGTTGGGCTCACAGCTTTTGGATAGCCTGCGCCGACGCAGTCAAAAACCTAGCGATCGCACAATTTGGTTATCCACCGGCTCGAATTTTTGCGGTCCGGAATTGTATTCGGACCGAGCCATTTGCCGTCTTGCCGGCGAAAGACAAAGATTTTAACGAACAAAACTCTTGCACAATTGGAGCCGTCGGCCGCCTGGCTAAGACAAAAGGGTTGCATGTTCTTATTCATGCTGTACATCAGTTGGTCAAGGAGGGGTTTAACATAAAACTGAATATTGCGGGAGACGGTCCGGAGCGAAAATACCTTCAGCGCTTGGCCGAAGACGGACCAGCCAAAGACAGAGTAACATTTCTTGGCTGGATACAACCGATTGCCGAGTTTTATTCTCAGATCGATGTATTTTGTCTGTCTTCTTCTTCTTCTGAAGGACTCCCGCTCGTGATTTTGGAAGCCATGGCTTCCGGACTTCCCGTGATCGCCACCGACGTCATGGGAACTCGCGAGGTCGTTCTTAACGGCCGAACCGGTTTACTCGTGCCTCCTGAAAGTCTTGAAGCACTTCGAGATGCAATTGCCCGTATCTATCACGACCGCACATGGCGTGTTTTCCTTGCTACGGAGGGCCGCCAGTTCGTCCTCAATAATCACGATATGGTACATATGGCCAACCAGGTGTACGAGATTTACCGGCTACTTACGGCATAATTGTCGGATTAGCAAGGCTTTTTGTGATGCGAATTCTCGGCTACTTTCTGCCAATATCTGGATTACAGTTTCCGACCGGTGTGTCACAGCACGCCGTCAACATGTTTCGGGAAATCGGACGACGATTAGAGCGGGATTTTCGCCTGGTCCTTTATAAAGACTCGGGAAGCGAAGAACAGCGGACGCTTAGAGAACGCTGCGGAGATTTGGATGTTGAATTCGTCCGATGGCGACAGGAGACTGCTTACCGACTGGGAACCTTTTTTCAATGGCCGATTTTAGATTACATACAGACTGATTGCGACTGGATCTATGTCCCAAAAGAACTGCCGATTTGCTCTCGAAAAATGAAGGTCGCTATCACTGTTCACGATCTGCTACCATTCGAACCGGAACACCGATGGTACGCGGGCGGCGGGTCGATAATGTATCGGATGCGATGGCGCTGGCTAATGCGCGGGGTTCTTCGAAATGCAAATCTTATCTTGACCGTTTCCGAATTCAGCAAGAGAAGATTGTTGCATTTCTTTCCCACCATTGCCCCTGAAAGAGTAATTGCTGTCGGCAACGGCGTTGCTGATATGTTTTTTGACTCTTCGCTACAGAACCAAGAGAGAATTTTGGAGATCTATGGATTGGAGCCACGGCAGTATGTGCTTTTTTCAGGCGGCCTCCAAATGAGGAAAGGTGGGGATATTATTGTCCAGCTAAGTCGGCGTTTGTATGAGGAAAAAGTAAAGCTGACAATAGCGGTAACCGGACGGCGCCACGATGCCACCTTTCAAAGTCTAGCGCAAAGTACGCCAGTGGATCCTTCATTAAAGCGTCTTAAATTCCTCGGCTACGTGCCGGACCAGCACTTGGTGGCGCTTCTTCATCACGCGTTTGCTCTGATCTTTCCAAGCCGATATGAGGGTTTCGGACTACCCGCGATAGAAGCGATGGCAGCGGGGTGCCCCGTCCTGTTTCACCCCGCAGGCGCTTTGCCGGAGGTAGTCGGCGAAGCTGGTGTCCCAGTTGTCCAAAACGAGGCTAACGCTTTTCTCGACAACATCTTGGCTCTCCTGCGTGACTCCCATCGACGAGAGGATCTGGCTGCGATCGGAAAAGCACGAGCTGACATGTTTCGTTGGTCCCGATGTGTCGATAAGTTACTAGCCGCGATGTCTACATTTTGAGCGGCTATCCAAGCGAGTGACCGTGGTTCGCCGCAATACCGCTCAGAAAAAGCTGCGAATATTACATGTGATACCGAATGTTGAGCGCGGTGGGGCGGAACGCGTTCTTGTGTCGTTATGTCAAGGGCTTGTTAAGCAGGGATACGACGTTCATGTTTTAGTGTTGGGAAGAGACAATGAATTTGCAAGAGAGTTTGGTAGCGATATTCCGGTTTTGTTGCTGGGTTATCCTTTAACGTACCGCAAAATTCTCGCCACGGTACGTTGTTTGCTGCGAATTCGAAAAGTGTTACTTGACATCCGCCCCACCATCATTCACAGCCATTTGTGGCCCGCCGCACGGATGGTTGGATGGGCACGTAGCAATTTACGTCTGCCGCATATTGTGCACATACATGCACCAATTGGGTGGCTCGAACAAAAAGACCTGAGGGCGATGCTTCTGCGCTATTTGACGCGCAACACATTATCTCGGCCCGGCACGTTCTATATCGCGACCGGGAGAAGTGTTGCGGAATACACGAAGCGCTGTCTGAGGTGGCTTCCAGAGGACATTGCAGTAGTCTATAACGGTTTCGATCACGATATTTTTTCCGAGTTTCGAGAATTCCGGCCACGCAGCCAGAAGGACGAATTGACGTTTGGCCTCGCTTGCCGACTGGTGCCCGGCAAAGGGATCGATCGTTGCTTAAGGGCGTTTAAAATGGCGAGCTTTTCAAGACCATGGAAATGTTTGATAGCGGGGTATGGTAGCGAAAGATCGCAGTTAGAGAAACTAGCTTACTCTCTTGGCCTAAATGAGAATGTCGTGTTCCTCGGGCCGCTATCGGACATGGTAAATTTTTACAAACAATTGGACGTTTTCGTTCAGCCCTCGCTCTCAGAGGGTCTCTCCCTCGCAACGATAGAGGCAATGGCCTGCAGTGTCCCGGTCGTCGCAACGGACGTTGGGGCAACTCGGGAGTTGGTTCGGGAAGGCATTGACGGACTCCTTGTGCCGCCTGATGATGTTCGTGCTTTGTCTGTCGCCCTCAGCAACATTGCGAAAGATGATGAGCTCAGGAGAAACTTGGCTGCTGCAGCTCATGAACGGGCTTGGTCCCAGTTTTCATCTGTCCATATGTTAGAAAGGGTTATTGCTTTTTATAACGCGGTGATACCGTTCGGGAGTCATGGCTAAGAACGACAGATGGGGCAGGAGCAATCCGATTTATTATGAGCATCCGAGTTACATATGTTATTCCCACACGAAATCGTCCTGACACACTTATGTGGTGTCTGCAATCATGCCTGGCACAGGAAGGAAATGAGAGCGAAATTCTCGTCTACGACGATGCATCATATGAGCCAATTGAAAATTGCCTTCCGTCACGAGTACTCGCCTCTGTACGTGTCAAACGATTTGGGAACAATTTAGGGCAACCTGCTGTTCGCAACGTAGCCTACGGGGCTGCGTCGAACGAAATCATTGTCTCGCTTGACGACGATATGGTATTATTCGATCCCCTTGCTGTCAATCGTTGTGTCCAATATTTGTCCAAATCGAACGACATTGCTGCGGTTGCTTTACGATATTACGAAAAAACCCAGATGGAAAACGACAACCACGAACGATTATCAGCAACGTCCAATCGCGATTACCTTGATTCCGATTGCGCGAGTTTCGCGGGAGGAGCCGTTGTCCTTCGGAAGTCGGCAGTTCTAGATTGCGGGCTCTATCCGGAATGGACCTATCGCCAGGGCGAGGAACGCTTTTTGTCAATTCGCCTTCTCGATGCTGGTTATCGCATCGTAATGCATGGCCCACCGTCGGCAATCCATCTGTACAGTCCTATTCGCGACAGACGAGCGATGAATTGGTATGGCATTAGGAATGCGTTACTTTTCGACTGGATTTGCGTACCACATCCCTATCTTGTTCCGTATTTAATGAAAGACATCGTTAAATTATTCTTTTACAAATTGTCGGTGCGCAACTTTCCGGGGAAGTTCGGAGCGATCGGTTGGGGCCTTGCGTCTATCATCGGAAAATGGTCCCTCAGGAAACCAGTTTCACGTGCGACGTTCCGAAAATACCTGAGTCTGCCTCGTCATGGGGCGATTCCCTTACCGCCCGATTGGTCTCCAGAACCACTCATCAAGATGGGTGTCATCGCGCAAGCGAGTGAGCTTGATCCATTTCTCAAACCCGAGAAGATGAGCGTGCGGTCGTGTTCGAGCCGTTAATCCTACTAACCGGTCTGGTGCTTATCACGGCCTGGGGGGTGACCTACTGGCGTTGCCGAGACGCTTTGCATCCTCTGATGTATATCGCTCCCCTGATGGCTTTCCAGTATGTCGTTCGCCCGTGGCAACTTTATTCACAGGGGGAACTTCAACGTTTTTTCCCGGCAACATGGATGCTGGAATTGAGTGCTCTTGTGCACTTTTTAGGTGTCGTTGGGTTCTGCCTCGGATGCCTGCCGCCGAGAAACCCTGTCAGAGGACCGGTTATTTGGCGAACGTTCATCACGCCAACAGCCAGGCGCAACCTGATACGTTTGGCGATTGTCTTGGGTTGTATATCGGCCTTCTTCTTTTACTATTCAGTTTTCGGAGCCGGGGGGATAACAAAAGCATTCGGCCGCCCGAAGGGTGGCGGAATCCGTCTGGCAAGCGGTTACTTCGGAGAGGCCATCGGTCTTTGTCTCCCGGCGATTGTACTTCTCCTTTTTGCATGGAGAAAAGAGAAACTCCGACTGCCGCAATGGCTGCTCATCATTTTTTTGGCCAGTCCGTACCTGCTTACGGGATTTCTCGGGACTCGGCGGGGACCGACGTTTATGATCCTGGGAGGAATGGCCTTCACATGGTTTTTGGTTCGCTCCAGCCGTCCGCGACTTGTCAAGGTAGTTGGAACTGTTCTGATGATCGCTTTTATCGTTGTTTTGTTATTCACGAACCGTTCAAGGTGGTACATTGGCTCTCCGGAACCGATTGACTGGTCAGCCCCCTGGCGCTTTCTGACCGGCAAAGCTGGGGCTTCGGAGGGTGACGACTACGTGGTCGCGACCGCAAATATAGCTGTTCGTTACCATACCGGTAAGTTTGGCTGGGGAAGAAGCCTGCTTATAACATTTTTCGTTCGTCCTATTCCGAAACAACTCTGGCCCACGAAGTATCAAGACGCCGCTGAATTTCTTTTTAGCCCGAGAGAAGCAGTGACGTCGGAGGACATGCGAGATCTAGTGGGGTGGGTACCCGCATCTGGTTCCGCCATAGGAGGTGTGGCTGATCTATTTCGTGAGTTTTCTTGGGGGAGCGCCCTGGCGATGTTCCTTTATGGTCTATTCTATCGCATTGTCTGGCAGCGCGCCCGCGAGTATCAAGGCTTCTGGATGATTTTATACATCACAGCAGCGAGCCTTTCAATTTATATTCCTACTCAGAGCATGTCTGCAGTTTTCCACAGATTTCTATTTCTATCCATTCCTTTGGCTGCGTTGTGGCGTGCTTTCATCGGGCCGTTCACTTACCAAGCCGCGCCACCGGGCCCACAGTGGTACCACGTACAGGAATCGGCTAAAAGAATTTTTGTTGCACCGTCGTGAAAGAAGCGATGTTGACGACACCCCGAATATTGGTCGCGCAGATTGGTGCTCGACGTCGTTACGCGGTACCGCTCGCTTTGCACCGGGCTGGTTTGTTGGGATTGTTGGTTACCGACGTAGCTGCCAATGATTTGGTCGGGTGTCTGGCGAAAGTTGCTTCCCGAATCTGGAAGAACGTCTTTGTGCGCAAACTAGCCGAACGTGAGATCCCAGAAATCCCAGCCGAAAAAGTCAAGACGTTTCCTCTGTTTGGGCTGCGACGGAGGTTAATGGCGGCCTTGTCGCGCGGTGGTAGCGTCCGGTCGCGGCATGCACGGGACAACGAGAGATTTGGGTGTCTCACATCCCGGTTACCGTTAAAGGAGTTCGATGCGGTCTACATCTTCAATAGCGCCGGACTCGAAATTGCCCAGGCTGCTAAAAAACTCGGCCTGAAAGTGATCCTTGATCAAACGTCGGCTCCTATTCGGGTTGAAGAGGAAATTTTGGAAGAGGAGCGTCAGCGCTGGCCCGGCTGGGAGAAAGAAGAAGCAACTGATCTTGGCTGGCAAGCACTTGCGGAGAGAGAGGAACGCGAATGGGAGTTGGCTGACTTGATCATATGCGGCTCTGACTACGTCCGAGAATGCCTCGCTCAATCAGGGATTCCTCGTGATAAAATTGAAGTCGTGCCCACCGGTTACAGGCAAATAGGACACGAAGGTCCCAGCAAAAACAAGACGGAAGGACTGAGGCGTATTCTTTGGGCGGGTACTGTTTGCCTTCGAAAGGGTGCTCCTTATTTCGCTGAAGCCGCGCGAGCACTGTGTAATGAGCTAACTTTTCTAGCTTTTGGGGGATGCTCTTTGACTAACGCTGGTCGATACTATTTTTCACAAAGCGTCGATTATCGGGGCCCGGTGCCACATTCCGTGCTGATAGAGGAGTATCGTAAGGCGGATGTCTTTGTTTTACCCAGTTTGTCGGAGGGTTCAGCTGTCGTATGCTATGAAGCACTTGCTGCCGGATTGCCCATTATCACCACACCAAATTCTGGATCTGTGGTTCGAGATAAAATCGAAGGCTTCATAATACCAATTCGATCTGCAGAAGCCATCGTTGGAGCATTGGAACGGTTAAGAGCTAGTCCCGAACTTTTGGACGAGATGCGGGAGGCTGCGCTCCGTCGCGCGGCCGAGTTTACATGGGAGAGTTACCAGAGCAGTTTGTCAGCAGCGGTCGAGAATATTTTCAGCAAGCGCTGAGTGACCATAACATCTGCGGTTCCTCGTGCAAAGAATTGCAAGCGTTTTCTAACAAGTCTACGATGCGTATTCTCCACGTGATCAACAGCGTTGATCCTCGGTCCGGCGGACCTGTTTATGCGATTCGCCACTTGCTGGAAGAACAACTACGACGTGGTTATGCATTGCATCTTATAACAACAGACATGCAAGCTGGTGTTGGCGGCACCCCACGCGCACAATTTCGACAAAGGGTTTTCGCAGACGATGTTTGGCACCAAGTGGGATTGACTATGGCAAGGTCGTTGGGCCGCGGCAGGCCATGGAATCATCTTGGCTTTACGCCTGTGGCCCGCCGCATCATCGAAAAAGCTATCGAAGAATTAGATCCGGAGTTGCTGCACGTACACGGAGTTTTCGGATGGATAACCAGCGCAGCTTGCCGTGTCGCGTATCGGCATCGAATTCCGTTTATTCTTGAACCTTACGGTGCGTATGATCCGCCTTGTTTATGGTCACATTTCTGGCCGCTTAAATGGCTCTGGCACGCCCTTTGGGGACGATGGGAATTACGGCACTCAGCGACGATTAAGGTAGCTTCTGAATACGAGGCAAAACCTTTTAGAAAATCGAAAAATTTGAATCACAAAATTACTGTCATTCCTTACGGAGTTACACTCTCTGTCGACATGTCAGATGGAAAGCCAAATTATCCACTTGTGTGCTTCATCTCTCGTATCACCAAAAAGAAAAGGCCAGAATGGGTTGTGGCAGCCTGTGAAATGCTCAGAAATGAGTTTCCCACATTAAAGGTTGTCATCGCGGGAAGCGATGACGGTCATCGCAAGTTTCTAGAAGACTTCATCCGCAGGAAGCGGGCAGAGACCTGGGTCGAGGTCCATGACTTCGTAGAGGGTGACGCCAAAAAGGAATTACTCCGCCAAGCCTCGGTGCTCGTCCTACCGTCTCGGGATGAAAGCTTCGGCGCAATCGTTCTCGAGGCTTTGGCGGCAGGGATTCCCGCTGTGGTCACTCCGGGCGTTGCCGCTGGTGAGCATGTGATTAGAAGTGGGTGTGGTCTACTCGTGGAAGACACCGTGCAACATGTAGCTGAGGGAATTTGTGCCATTCTAAAATCTGATCGCGCTGCTCTGGGGCGCCGAGGCCGTGAGTATGTGAAACGACACCTGACCTGGCGCGCGGTGGCAGACGAGTTGGAAGCGGTGTATCGCAAGGTTGGCCAATGTCGGAAAGCATAGTTGTTCAAAGGCCTAACAGTGCCGAAGAACCAAATCGGCTGGAGCCGAACGCCCTGCCGATCTCGGTTATCATCCCTGTTCTCAACGAAGAACAAAACATCGCGGCTTGTCTGAAAAGCGTACGTTTTGCCGACGAGGTCTTCGTTGTGGATTCCGGCAGTACGGACCGGACCGCTGCCATCGCGGAGTCAATGGGGGCAAGGGTCGTCCAGTTCAGGTTTGTGCCCGGTGGCCCACGCAAAAAGAATTGGGCCCTGGAAAATTTACCTTTTCGCAACGAATGGGTTCTCCTCCTCGACGCCGACGAACGGGTGACCCCCGAACTCGAACGAGAAATACGACGCGAGTTCGCACAAGGTCCCCGGGTCGACGGATACTATCTGAACCGGAAACTCATTTTCATGGGACGGTGGCTCCGCTTTGGTGGAAATTACCCCAGTTGGAATTTGCGCCTATTTCGGCACGAGCTTGGGCGCTACGAAAAGCTGGATACGGAAGAACTGGAATCGGCCGGGGACGTAGAAGTCCACGAACACGTCGTCCTTCAGGGCAAGGCGGGATATTTGCGGGAGCCTCTGCTACACCTCGATTATAAAGATCTTTCGCGATGGATTGCACGACATAATAACTATTCTACGTGGGATGCTAAACTGCGGCTCAATTTACTCCATGGGAAAGAGCTTTCCCATTCGATTCCAGCAAGGTTGTTTGGCAACCCCGTGGAACGCAAAAGGTGGCTGAAAAAGCTTTGGGTTAGGCTGCCCTGCCGGCCTCTCTTGCGATTCATTTACATGTACATCATCCGCCTGGGCTTCCTCGACGGTAAACCAGGCTTCATTTATGCCGTGTTAAAAGCCATTCAAGAGTTTCACATCAATGCAAAGATGTGGGAGATGAAAAGAATGCATGAGCCAACTTCCCTTTCGGACACTAGAAACTAACAGAGTGGTTTACATGATAACGTACTTCTTTTGCACTACAGGCGATGGAAGAACAACTTAGCAGCCACACATCGGTAACTCGCGTCTTTTAGATATTGGTAGCCACCGCAGATGTTTATAGGCAGAAAACATGATTCGCGACACAATAAAATGGCTCTTATTTCCCGGCATTAATCTTCATGCGCGGTTGCGGTATCGCGTTTTGCCGCAGTTCTTGCCAGTTCCCAAAGATCCAGATGCAAGTGTTTTGGACGCTGGATGCGGCAACGGAATGCTCACTTACCAGGCGTATCGAAAAGGCTACCGGGCTGTCGGTATCAGTATCAAGGCTGACGAAATCGCACGCAATAAAAGGCTCTTCAACAACCATCTTGGCATCCCAGAAGCACGCCTTAGCTTTATGGAATTCAACTTATACAACCTTGACAAACTCGGCATGCAATTTGATCACGTGATCTGTAGCGAAGTGCTGGAGCATATTCGAGACGACGAGCGAGTTTGCAGAAGTTTCTTTCAAGTTCTTAAAGAGGGCGGTGTTTTGCACCTGTGTTGTCCGAACGCTGACCATCCTGACAATCGCAACCATGTTTTGGATCCTCACGAAAAAGGTGGTCACGTCAGGCCTGGGTACACCATGCAATCGTATCGCGAACTTCTTGAGCCCATCGGATTTGTACTGCAGGAACCTATCGGCCTTGGGGGAGCAATTCGTCAATCACTGAACAAGACTATTCGCGCGTGTGAATCTTTCTTGGGTCTACCTGGTGGGGTTGCCTGTTTTCTACTGGTATCGCCCCTTTTGTTGTTGGAGTCAAAACGCAACACTGTGCCTTATTCACTTTACGTAAGAGCAGTCAAACCAAAACCAGAGTGAGAATGCCTGAAGTACCTACACAAAGGGAGAGTACATGTCGGTAACTTCGCCACTGCACAAGCGTAAAGTCTCGTAACGGTAGCAATCGTCATAGACACTTCGGATGTGCTTCGATAACGGGCTTATGCACTTTGTCGATACGGTCATAACTGGTTTGAGTTCAAACGTGACCCGGCTACGGATACGTGATCGTCTGTTATTGAAGTTGGGGTTCATTTTAGGCGAAACCTCTCCTCCCCCATGTACCACCTCCTCCAAAACGTGCGTAATGGCCGATTAGAGCTTGCGGATGTCC
>ERZ795042.1332-NODE-1332-length-16347-cov-23.132028_pt1 | contig 16347 bp, 19 predicted proteins | sample MGYA00375126_ERZ795042 | MGnify/ENA primary metagenome ERZ795042 (study PRJEB30171, sample SAMN05518105) | compost metagenome | isolation source: Feedstock adapted compost from Newby Island compost facility, Milpitas, CA | place: USA:Newby Island compost...
GCCCAGCGGACGGCCATCGCTCAGAGCTCGACGAGCTCGACCCGCGCCACCTCCGCCCCGCGGGGAGCGATGTGGGTCACGAGCGACCGGCCCTGTTCCCCCGCGGACTGGAGCGCGCTGCGCATGGCAGCGGCGACCGCCCGCCCGCCCTCCTTTCGGCAGAGGGCGGCGATCGTCGAGCCGGCACCGCTCAGCCAGACCGCGAGCGCACCGGCCTCCCGCGCTGCCTCGAAAACAGGCTCCATCGGCGGGAAGAGCGGCTGCCGGTACGGCTGGTGGAGACGGTCGCGCGTCGCTTCGGCGAGGAGCTCGAGCCGGTTCGAGGCGAGCGCGGCGACGAAGAGCGCCACTCGCGAGAGGTTGAAGACGACGTCCTCCCGCCGGTACGAATCCGGGAGCACCCGCCGAGCCTCCCGCGTCGGCAACGATGCGTCCGGGATGAGGAGCGCGACCTCCAGATCGGGTGGGTACCGGCAGGGGGCCGTGAGGTACCGCCCGTCGTCCTCCTGGACGCAGACCTGAATGCCTCCGAAGAGCGCGGCGCAGGCGTTGTCGGCGTGCCCTTCGAGCTCTGCGACGAGCGCGAGGATCGTGTCGCGGTCGAACGGGTGGCGTTCGAGCTCGTTCACCGCGAGCACGCCCGCGACGCGGGCGACGGCGCTCGCGCCCAGCCCTCGCCCGACGGGCACCGCCACCGTGTACCGGGCCATGACCCCCGCCGGCGGCTCCTTCTCCAGCCTCCGGTAGGCGTGCCGCACGGCGCTGAGCACCATCTTCTCCGCGACGTCCTCCGTCGTGGGAAGCGGCTCGCGCGCGAAGGTGACGGTGACGGAGGCGAACATGTCGAGCGCCATGCCGAGGGCGTCGAAGCCCGGCCCGAGGTTCGCGCTCGTCGCCGGTACCCGGATCGTGACCGCCGTGCCTTCCATCAGGGCCCACCTCCGTCCACGAGACGGCATGATACCCGCGCCCTCGTGAGACGGTCACGGCCCGGGAAGGGCTCCGCTCACCTTCGGCTCAGGCTGCTCCTCGCCGCCGCGCGCTGAGGACGCGGAACACGGTCCGCCGCGAGACGCCGTGCGTACGGGCGATCTCGTCGATGCTGCGGCCAGCCTCGTACGAACGGAGGATCGCCTCGTCCCTGGCCGCCCGCAGGAGCGCGGCCACGCCCCCGGGTTCGTCGTACCGACAGCGGGGGAACGGGCAGCTCAGGCAGCTCGGGTGGAGGTCGCAGCCGGTGTCCCGGTACTCCGTGTACTCGGGCAGGGCGTCCACGCGCTTCGGCCGCTCGAGCCGGTCACCTGCCATCTCCCACCCTCCGCGAGAGAGGTCGTGGGAGGAGAATAGAACAAACGTTCTACCACGGCAAGAGGATCAGACGCCCGCGTAGGAGTGGAGGCCCGTGACCCAGAGGTTCACGCCGAAGTACGTGAAGAGCATGAGGAAGAACGCCACGACGACCCACCACATCGGGTCGGGCCGCGGCCCCCGGCGGATCCACGCGGGGAGGATGCGGCGGAAGCCCGGGGCGTTCGCGACCGTCCCGCTCCCGGCGCGGGCGTGGAAGTACGCCGCCAGCGAGAGCCAGAGGACGAGCGCGCTCGTCTCCTTCGGGTCCCAGCCCCAGTACCGCCCCCAAGCGCTGTTCGCCCACCAGGCGCCGAGGGCGATCCCGAGCCCGAGCAGGAGGAATCCCGCCATGACGGCGCGGTGGGCCAGCTCTCCCGCCGCTTCCCCGCTCGGGAGCGCGGCGAACCGGTGCCCCGACTCTCCTCCCTGGAGCAGGTACACCACCGCGCCGACGAACGCCACGGAGATGACCGCGTACGAGACCATCATGACGCTGACGTGCAGGAGGAGGAGGGGCGCGTTCTGGAGCGCCGGCACGAGCGGCTGGACCTCCGCAGGGAAGAACGACGCGACCCCGGCGAAGGCCGCGACGAGCGCCATCGCGAAGGCCCCGAACCGGCGCGTTCCCGCCTGCCGCTCGAAGAGGAGGTAGCTCACCCCCACGAACCCGCTGAGCGCGACCGTCGCCTCGAACATGTTCGCGAGGGGCGGCCGCCCGCTCGCAGCCCAGCGGGCGAGCGCGGACGCGACGAAGAAGAGGGAGGCCATCCCCGCCGAGGTCGTCGCGAAGCGCCCGCCGCCACGGTCCCCTGCGGGAGCGACCACGGCGAGGACGCCGCCGCCTTCCACGGCGGCGCGCCGGACCTGCCAGAGCCCCGCGGCGACGCCGTGGAGCGCGTACACTGCCGCCGCCAGGACGCTCGTGAGCAAGCCCGACCAGAAGAGGTAGACGGAGAGCTCAGCCACGCTATCCCCCGTACGTGCCCATCGTAGGGCGTCACGGCGAGAGGGTCATGAACGCAGCGGCGCCGCCGGCACCGAACGAGAACACGACGAGCGGCCCCTGCAGCTCGCCCGCCATGCCCGGTGACCCGAGGGGCATGCCCGGCACTGCAATCCCCCGCACGCCCTCCGGCCGCTCCTGCAGCAGCTTCGCCACCGCCTCGGCGGGAACGTGCCCCTCGATCGCGTACCCGGCGAGGAGCGCCGTGTGGCACGCCCGCAGGTCGGCCGGAACCCCGGCCTCCTCCTTGACCCGCTCGAGGTCGTCGACCGCCACCGTGCGGACGCGGAAGGCCCGCGACTCCAGGTAGCGAACCCACTCGGTGCAGCAGCCGCAGGAAGGGCTGTAGTACACGACGAGCTCGCCCTCCGCAGCAGGACCGTCCCGCGGAGCGTCCTCGGGCGCCGGGCTGCGCCCGAGCGCAACGAGCGCAGCGAGCCCCGCTGCGGCAAGGGCCGCGAGGATGGCAGCAGCCGTCTTGGCCATTCCGCCCCCTCCTTCGTGCAAACCTTCACGAAGGATACCGCGCCCCGGTCCGGTCGACGTTTCCCCGCCGTTTACGGCAGGGGGAGGAAGAGCTGGAATCGGCCGGCAGTCGGCGAGCCGCCGACGATGGGCGGATCGACGATCAGCGTCAGCGGCCCCGGGCGCTCTTCGACGAGCGGACGGAGCGTCGCCACGAGCGTGACGAGCCGTCCTTCGCCCGAGCCGAGCACGACCTCCGACCGCCCGCCGACGACGGCGACGACCGTTCCCGTGCTGCCGTTCGCTGCCAGCTCCGCGGTGGCGAAGTTCAGCTGGGCGAGCCCGCGATTCGCGTTCGTCACCCAGAGCTCCACGGCCACCGCCACGGTGTCCCCAGCCGCGCCACGCTCGGCGAGCGCATCCGCCAGCGCGAGCGCCGTCGAACCGCCAGCCGCCTGGAGCATGCACACGAGGTACTCCAGCGGATAGACGGAGGCGGCCCGCACCGAGAGTCCCACTCCAGCCACGCTCCCTTCCACGGCTGGGGTGACCGTGGTCTCCTGCAGCGCGCCGCAGCTCGAGCCCCCGCGGAAAACCCGCCCGTCACCCGGGGTCGGCGTCGCCCGCGCACCCGCCACCTCGGAGGTGGGCGAGCCCTCCGGGCCATCCTCGTCCCCTCGCACTCCCGCGGGTTCGGGCGAGCCGGCGGCGGGCGGTTCCTCCGGCGGCGGAGTGCCGGCGGCCGTCGTGGCGGCCGCCGGCTCATCGCTCCCCGATGGGGCGACGGCGGCAACAGACGCTCCGCCGCCGGTACTCCCTCCCCCTGGCGGCTGGATGACGACGACCCCGAGGAGCACCGCCGCCAGCGCAGCGGCCGGAAGGAGGTAGGACGGCGAGCGCCAGCCTCGCCCCTCGCGAGTGCGGGCCACCCCTGGGCGCGGGTCCATGCGACCCCGAACGTACCCGCGCCCGCGACGCCTGCGTATCCACGTCTTCCCCTACTCCGATCGGTGAGGGCGTGTAAACCGGCCGCTCCCGCACTCGGCCGCTTCCCGCTACGTTGAGCAGGGATGCGACCGCTCCTCGCACTCGCGCTCCTCTTCCTCGCAGCGCTCGCCGCCGGGTGCGGCCGCAACGAACCGGCCCCCGCTGCCGATGCGTCCCCCACGCCGGCGCGCGAGAGCACGCTGCCGGTGGCCACGGTCGTGGTGAGCGACGGCGTCCGGCGGGTTCCGCTCACCGTGGAGGTCGCCGCGACCCCCGGAGACCGCCAGCGAGGCCTCATGTTCCGCGACGCCCTGCCGGAGGACGCAGGGATGCTCTTCGTCTTCCCCGAAGACACGCGCACCGGGTTCTGGATGAAGGACACCCGGATCCCGCTCTCGATCGCCTTCATCGATGCGAGCGGTCGGGTGGTTTCGGTGCGCGACGGCCGCCCGTTCGACGAGACGATCATCGATCCCGGGGCCTCGTACCGGTTCGCCCTCGAGGTGAACCAGGGGTGGTTCGAGCGCCACGGCTTCGCCGGGGAGATCTGGATCGAGCTGCCGGCCGAGCTGCCTCCGGCTCGCTGAGCCTTAGTAGCCTGTGAAGCGCGGCTCCCGCCGCTCGAGGAAGGAGCGGACGCCCTCGATACGGTCCTGCGAGGGCTCGATGACGCTCAGGGCGACCCCGGAGAGCTCCAGCGCGGACTCGAAGTCGAGGTTGGCCGTCCGGATGGCGAGCAGCTTCCCGAGCTTCTGCGCGATAGGCGGGCCAGCCTCCACTTGGGAGGCGAGTTCCATCGTCTTCGACTCGAGCTCTTCCGGCGCCACCAGGTAGTTCGTGAGCCCAGCTGCGTGCGCCTCTTCGGCGCTCATGAAGCGACCGGTCGTCATCAACTCCATCGCCTTTCGCCAACCGATGATCCGGGGCAAGCTCCAGAAACCACCAAGGTCCGCGAAGAGCCCCCGCTTCACGTACGCGACCTGGTAGCGCGCAGCCGTTGACCCGACAGCCATGTCGCAGTGGGCGACGAGGTCGAAGCCGGCGCCGACGCACGCACCGTTGATGGCGGCGATGACCGGCACCTCGAGGCGCCGGAGGGCGATGAACGCCTCCGACTCGCGCCGGAAATTCAACCGGCTCCCCTCAAGGTCGATTCGGTCGCTTGCGGGGCGGCCGCCGGAGCCGGAGAAGTCAGCACCGGCACAGAAGCCACGGCCGGCTCCGGTGATCACGAGGCAGCGCACGCTCCGGTCGCGCCGCGCCTCTCTGAACAGGTGCTCTAGCTCGGCGAACATCTGCATGTTGATCGCGTTCAGCTTCTCCGGGCGGTTGAGGGTGACCCAGAGGATGCCCTCGTACTGGCCTCGACGTTCGGTGAGCAAGGTCTCGTACGCCATGACGATTCGACCCTCGCAACGAGATGCGCGCAGTATCTCACACCTGTGAGGCGCTGCCAGCCGTATACTCGCGACCATGAGCGCGTTCGACGGGGTCCGGGTCGTCGACTTCAGCCAGGGCGTCGCTGGACCGATGGCGACGATGCTCCTCGCCGACTTCGGCGCGGATGTGATCAAGGTCGAACCTCCGGACGGAGACCGGCTCCGCGGACACCCGGGCTACTGGTGCTGGAACCGGAACAAGCGGCGGGTCCGCCTCGACCTCGCCCGCCTCGAAGGCCGGCAGACCGCCCGCCAGCTCATCGCCTCCGCCGATGTGGTCGTGTTCGACTCGCCCCCCGGTGAGCTGGACCGGGTAGGGCTGGACGCCTACTCCCTCCTCGCGGAGCATCCGGAGCTGCTCCACGTCTGGCTGCCTCCGTACGGGCGCGCGGGGCGGTGGAGCTACCTTCCGCCGGACGAAGGCCTGCTCGCCGCCTGTTCCGGTGCATCCTGGTTCCAGTTCAGCTGGGACGAGGTGCCCGTCCAGCTCGTCACCCCTCAGCTCGCGTACGCGCAGGGGGCGCTCGCCGCCGTCGCCATCGCCGCCGGCCTGCTGGAGCGCACGCGCTCCGGAATCGGCCAAGGCGTCGTCGTCAGTGGGGCGCACGCCTTCGCCCTCGTGGAGAGCGGCGGCGCCTTGCGGGCCGGCGAGGTGCTCCGCCTTCGCAGCCCGGGCGCCCGCGGCGCTCTCCCCAACTACCGCCTCTACCGCTGCGCCGACGGCGAGTGGCTCTTCCTCGGGACGCTCATGCCTCACCACTTCCTGAAGGCGCTGGAGGTCCTCGACCTCCTCGACGTGATGGCGATGGAAGGCGTCGCGGGGGAGTTCGCGAACCTCATGCAGCCGGGAGTACGAGAGGCGGTAATCGCGCGCTTGGACGAGCGGTTCGCCGAGCGTCCGCGGGACGAGTGGATGGCGCTGCTGGAGGCGGCGGATGTGCCCCATGCGCCGGTGTGGCCGCGTGAGCGGTGGTTCGCGCACGAGCAGATCGACGCAGTCGGCATGCGCGCCGTCCTCAGCCACCCGGAACTCGGCCCCATCGAGATGCCGGGAGTGCCCGTCCACCTCTCGGAGACCCCTGGTTCGGTGCGCCGCCTCGTCAGCGACACGAGCGCGGAGGAGCTCCTCGCCGAGCGCCCCGCTCGCGGAGCGAGACGAGAGGAGCCGCCGCCCAGCTCCGCCGGCGGGCCGCTCGCGGGCCTCCGGGTGCTGGACCTCGGGATGGTGATCGCAGGGAGCTTCACGGGGGCGATCCTCGCCAACCTCGGGGCCGACGTCGTCAAGGTCGAACCGCCGGAGGGGGACCCGTTCCGGAGGTACGGGCTCGCCTTCGTTGGGTACAACCAGGGGAAGCGGAGCATCGTACTCGACCTGAAGCAGGCCGCGGATCGCGAGCGCTTCTACCGGCTCGTGGAGCGGGCCGACGTCGTGCTCGACAACTACCGGCTGGGCGTGCTCGAACGGCTCGGGATCGACTACCCGCGGCTCGCGGCCGTGAACCCCCGCATCGTGCACTCCTCGGTCACCGGCTACGGTTCGAAGGGACCACTCGCCAAGCGGCCCGGATTCGATCCGCTCCTCCAGGCGCAGAGCGGGCTCATGGCGGCCCAGGGCGGCGACGACGAACCGGTCTTCCACCAGATCCCGGTGAACGACACCGCCACGGCGATGGTCGCCGCGTTCGGCATCCTCGCTGCGCTCTTCGCGCGGCAGCGAACGGGGCGCGGTCAACGGGTGGAGACGAGCCTGCTCGCGCAGAGCCTGCTCTTCCAGAGCGGCGAGCTCACCCGGTACGAGGGCGCGCCCCCGCCGCCGAAGGGTGGGCGCGACTTCCCGGGCCTGCGCGCGCTCGAGCGCCTGTACCGGTGCGCCGACGGGGAGTGGCTGCACGTGAGCTGCCGAGAGGAGTCGGAGTTCCACGCGCTCGCCGCCGCCCTGAGCCACCCCGAATGGGCGGCACGCCACCTCGCCCGTGACGCACTCCGGGAGCCCCCCGACGGTCGCCTCGCCCACCTCCTCGCGGAGACGTTCGAGACGCTCCCGCGGGACCAAGCGCTCGAGCGGCTCCTCGCGGCCGGCGTCCCCGCCGCTCCCGCGCTCCGCACGGAGGAGATCTTCCGCAGCCCATGGCACCTGGCGAACGACCTCTTCTGGGAGTGCGAACACCCGGAGTTCGGCCGCCTCACGCTCGTGCGCTCCTACGCGGACTGGAGCCGCACGCCCGGGGGCTTCCGCCGCCGTCCGCCGCTCCTCGGCGAGCACTCGGACGAGGTCCTCAACGAGCTCGTCTGACCGCCGCGTACCATGGACGCGTGGAGCGCACGCTCAGCCGTCGGATGGTCGAGTTCCTCCGCGCGCTGCGGGCTGCCGGCCTGCCGGCTACCGTCGGCCGCGCGTCCGAGGTGCTGCGCGCCCTCCCACTCCTCCCGCTCGAGGACCGTGCCACCCTCCGCTCCGGACTCCGCGCGCTCTGCACGACGAACGTCGAGCAGTACCCGACGTTCGACCGCATCTTCGACCAGTTCTTCGCCGGCGACGGTGCAGGCGGCAGCGATCCGGAGCGGCGTCCCTCCGGGCACCCGGGGGCAGCCCCGCCCGCCCGCCGGTACGTCTCCGCATCCACGCCGCTCCTCGGCCTCTCGGCGCGGGGGGAGGCGCGCCTCGCCGGAGGCGACCGCACCGCCGGCTCCGCCGACCTCGTGACCCGACGCGACCTGGAACGCCATGCCGGACCCTCGCTCACCGCGGGGCGGCGGCGCGTCCAGCGGCTGGCCGGTCGCCTGGCGACGGCGCCTTCGCGCCGCCTGGAGCCCGCGTCTTCCGGCCCCTTCGTCGACGTCCGCCGCTCGATGCGCGCGGCCGAACGGAGCGGCGGTGAGCTCGTCCGCATCCTCCGGCGTCGGCGGAAGGAGCGGCGGCTGCGGGTCGTCGCCCTCTGCGACGTATCCGGCTCGATGGAGCGGCACGTGGAACCGCTCCTGCAGTTGCTCAGCGGACTCCAGCACGCCCGAGGCGACGTCCGCACGTTCCTCTTCAGCACTCGGCTCATGGAGGTGAGCGGCCTCCTCCGCCGGAAGGACGCCGCTGCGGCGCTGCGCGCGCTTGCCAGGGCCGCGCACCGCTGGGGCGGCGGCACGGCCATCGGGGCATCGCTCGCCGAGTTCAACCGGAGCCACGGTCGGCGGATGGCGGGGCGGAAGACCGTCGTCGTCATCCTCAGCGACGGATGGGAGCGCGGCGACGTCTCCCTCTTGGAGCGGGAGATGCGTGAGCTGCGCCGCCGCGCCCACCGGATCGTCTGGCTGAACCCCCTCGCAGCGCATCCGGGCTACGAACCGACGGCGAAGGGGATGGCAGCAGCGCTGCCGTTCGTCGACCTCTTCCTCCCGTTCGATTCGCTCGACTCCCTCGAACGGGTCCGAGGTCTCCTCCGCCGGCTCCGCTGACCTCAGCGCGCGGGTTCGATGATCGCGGTCATGCTCCCCTTCGAGGTGGGCATGAGCGGGTCGGCGCCGAACTCGTGGATTTGGCGCTGCTTCTCGAGGACCTTCTCCTTCGGCCCAGTCATGACGATCGCCTGCCCTTGCGAATCCACCACGCAGGCGATGGCGAACCCCTTCTCCGGCGAATACCCGAAGATGGCGTTCAGCATGACGATGACGTACTCGTACGTGTGCTCGTCATCGTCGAGCAGGATGAGGTGGTAGAGGGGCTCGAGCGACTCGTCGGTGCGTTCCTCGATGTCGGGCCGCTGCCGGACGTCGATGCCTCCGTCCATCGTCCCGGATCGTAGCCAGGCGGAGCCGCTCCGTGAACCCCGTCAGGCCGCGCGGCGCGCGACGTCCTCGCTGAGCGCCTCCTCGGCCAGCTGGCGGATCCGCCGCTCCTCCGCGGCGAGCTCTCGCAGCTCGCGACGCCGGATCGCGATTCGGCCCGCCGACTGGGCGAGTACGGCGAGGAGCCCCGCCAGGGCGAAGGCGGCGAGGCCGAGGTTCCACGTGACCACCTCGCCCGCGGCGGCCAGGAGCGCGACGCTCCCGACGAAGAGCGCACCGGGCCGGACGGCCCACAGCCAGAACGTTCCCACGTTGCTGACATTCGGCACGCCTCCCTGTGTCGAACAGACCGGTGTGCAGGTGTCGTGCGCGCGAGCGGCGTAGAATGCGTGGCCGCAGAGCAGCGTCAGGGGGAGAACGATGAAAGCCGCGATCTTCCACGGGCCAGGGCAGCCGCTCACCATCGAGGAGGACGTCGAGCTCGACCGGCCGCTCGCGCGGGAGCTCATCGTGCGCGTCATGGCCACGGGCGTCTGCCACAGCGACCTCCACTTCGTCGAAGGGCTATACCCGTTCCCCGCCCCGGCCATCCTCGGGCACGAGGTGGCCGGCATCGTGGAGGAGGTGGGCGAGGACGTCCAGTACGTTCGCCCAGGTGACCACGTCATCTGCTGTCTCTCCGTCTTCTGCGGGCACTGCGACTACTGCCTCTCGGGCAGACCGAACCTCTGCCGGAGCCCCGAGACACGCCGGCGCCCGGACCAGCCGCCCCGCATCCGCTGGCGCGGGCAGGAGGTTCACCAGTTCGCGAACCTGAGCAGCTACGCCGAACGGATGCTCGTCCACGAGAACGCCGTCGTGAAGATCCGCGAGGACATGCCGTTCGAGGCGGCGGCGCTCATCGGCTGCGGCGTCATCACCGGCGTCGGAGCGGTGCTGAACACGGCGAAGATGGAGCCGGGCGCATCCGTCGCCGTCTTCGGATGCGGAGGTGTGGGCCTGGCGGCGATCCAGGGCGCGCGGATCGGCGGCGCTCGGATGGTCATCGCCGTCGACACCGTCGAATCGAAGCTCGCGAAGGCGAAGGAGCTCGGCGCAACGCACGTCGTCGACGCGTCCTCCCGAGACCCGGTGGAGGCGATCCGCGAGCTCACGGGCGAGGGCGTGGAGTACTCGTTCGAGGCGATCGGGCTGAAGCGGACCGCCGAACAGGCGTACGAGTGCCTCGCCCCCGGGGGCGTCGCGACGATCATCGGCATGATCCCGGTGGGCCAGAAGGTGGAGATCGACGGCCCTTCGCTCCTCCGGGAGCGGAAGCTCCAAGGGAGTGCGATGGGGTCGAACCGGTTCCGCCGCGACATGCCGCGGCTCGTCGAGTGGTACATGCAGGGGAAGCTGAAGCTCGACGAGATGATCACGCGCCGCGGACGCCTGGAGGACGTGAACGAGGCGTTCCGCGCCATGAAGGCCGGCGAAGTGGCCCGCACGGTGCTCGTCCCGGCGTAGCCGCCGCGCTCAGCCGATGTACGCCTCGCCGCCGATGAAGGCGTCGGAGACCGGCGCGTCGACCGCGTACCTCCGGATCACGCGCCGCTCTGCCGGCCGGAAGCAGTGGACGCAAGCCCGTGGCCACGGGAGGCCGGCAGGGACGACCGTGCGGTGCGCTCCGTGCTCCGCGCAGGTGAGCTCGAACTCGATCACCTCGACCCGCATCCCACGCCCGCCGCCGGGGGTTCGCCCCCAGCATACGCTTATGTCAGCCGCTCGGCACCGGTTCGAACGTTAACGTTTCGTCATTCGGCGGCAACGCGGCCCCGTCAGGGGAACCCCAGCCGCTCCCGGTGCATGCTCACGAACCGGTTCTGGCCGATCACCACGTGGTCGAGGAGTTCGATGTCCAGGAGCCGGCCCGCGGCGCGCAGCTCCTCAGTCACGCGCACGTCGTCACTGCTCGGCGTCGGGTCGCCGGAGGGGTGGTTGTGGACGACGATGATGGAGACGGCCTCGGCGATGACGGCCGGACGGAATACCTCCGCCGGACGGAGGCTGACCGCGTTCACGTTCCCCGGAATCGCGTGCGGGGCGCCGAGGAGCCGGCCGCGGGAGTCGAGGGCGAGGACGAGGAGCTCCTCCCGGGTGCGGCCAAGGAAGTAGCTCCCGACGTAACCGAACACCGCCTCCGGCGAGAGGAGCTGGGGCCGCTCCTCGGGTACGAGCCTCCCGGCCCGCCGGCCGAGCTCCACCGCCGCCGCGACGACGGCCGCCTTGGCGGGGCCGATCCCCCGCTCGCCAGCGAGCACCTGCGGGTCGGCCCGCACCAGCCCCGCGAGCCCGCCCACCCGGTCGAGCAGCCGTCGTGCGAGGTCGAGGACGTTCTCACCGGGCGTGCCGGCGCGCAGGATGAGGGCGACGAGCTCGGCGTCGCTCAACACCTGCGGCCCGAACCGGAGCAGCCGCTCCCGCGGGCGTTCGTCGTCGGCCAACTCCCGGATCGTTCGGTAGGCGGGAGTTCGCTCCACGCCCGTATCCTCGATCGCCGGCGAATGGCGCGCAACTTCGAACTCAGCCGGACCGCCGCCGTCGCCGAAGGCGCTCCCGGACCTCTTCCGGCATCTCCCGCCGCTCGAAACGGATGGCGACCATCGTGTGCGGGTAGAAGCGGACAGCGACGTACTCCTCCTCGCGGACGTCGTGCTCGTGCGGGTCGATGCGCAGGATGAGGTTCGGCTCCACGCGGACGTAGTGGCTACGGAAGAAGAACGAGTCGGTCCGCGCCCAGCGCCGGGTGACGAGCCCTTCCCGTTCCACCGGAGCGCCGAGCAGGTCCCGGATGGCCTGGATGCTCATGTACCCGAAGAGGAAGGTGAAGACGCCGAGCAGTCCAACGAGGAACCAGCTGCCGCGGTCCCCTCCGCGCGCTTCGTCCACGAAGAAGAACAGGAACCCACCGAGGGCGATGAGGAAGAGGGGGGTCCAGATGACCGCCTGCCGCACGACGGCAGCGCGCGCCCGCGCTTCCTGGAGCGCTTCGCGGAGGGGTTCGTCGTCCTGCAGGCGGCTCATTCTTCAGGCGGAGGGATGCGGAGTTCCGTGCCGGGCTGGAGGGTCTCCGGCACGATGCCAGGGTTCAGGTCGAGGATGGCCTCGACGGTGGTGCCGAACCGTTCCGCGATGCCGAACAGCGAGTCGCCGGGCTGGACCGTGTAGGTTCGCTCGCCGATCGGCGTCGGGGTGGCGGTCGGGCTCGGAGCGGGCGTGACGCTCCCGACCGGTTCCGCGCCGCCGATGGGGCTCGGCCGCGGCGTTGGGGTCGCGGCCTCCGGGAGCGCCGGTGTGGGCGTGGCCGTGGCGGTGATGGCGGGTGTATTCGTCGCGAGGCGCTCCACCACTCCGGAGCTCGCGGGAGCGGTGGGCGGCCGGAGCCAGAGGAAGAGGCCGACGACCGTGGCGGCGACGAGCGCGAGGAGGGAGCCGCGGAAAACCGTGCCCGACGGGAGAACGGAATCCGGCGAGAGGCAGCGCAGACAGACGTCCTCCCCGTGTTCGGCACAGTAGAGCCGACCGCAGGTCGGGCACTCGGCCTCGGCCGGTTCCTGGCAGTAGTAGCAGGTCGGGCCCGCCATGTGCTTGTAACCGTACTATGCCGCTCAGCTGTGGCAAGCGCCGGAGCGTTTGAGCGCGAGGCCGGCGCGCCGCATCATGAGGTCAGCCCTCATCGGAGCACCGGCCGACGTGGTTCACCCCTGGCATGACGTTGCCGTCCCGCGCGACCGGATCGCGGACGCCCTCCCCGTCATCATCGAGATCCCCGCCGGGAGCAAGAACAAGTACGAGCTGGACAAGGAGACCGGGCTCCTCCGCTTGGACCGGGTGCTGCACAGCGCCGTCCACTACCCGGCGAACTACGGGTTCATCCCGCGGACGCTGGCCGAAGACGGGGATCCGCTCGACGTCCTCGTGCTCGGGCAGGAGCCGATCGACCCGCTGACGATCGTCCTCGTCCGCCCCCTGGGACTGCTCGAGATGATCGACGCCGGGAAGCCGGACCTGAAGGTCCTCGCGGTGAGCCGCGACGACCCGGAGTTCGCCCACGTCCACGATCTCGGGCAGGTCTCCCCTCATCGGTTGGCGGAGATCACGCGCTTCTTCATCGACTACAAGGTCCTCGAGGAGAAGCCGGTCCGCGTCATCGACCCGTTCCGCGGGAAGGAGGATGCCCTCGCGGCCATCCGGGCCGCCCTCGAGGCTTACGAGTCGTCCCGGAGCTGAGCCGAATCCCGGCCGCCGAGCAGCTCCCCGATGATGCGGAAGCTGCGCTCCAGCGCGCCGAGGACCTCCTCCGCCTGCACGCCGAGGTCAACGGGGTCGCCCCCGGCCGCGAGCTGCCGCCGGGCGCTCCCGAGCGCGCCGGCGAGCTCCCGCAGCTGCTCGTACCCGCCATCGAGCGCGAGGGCGAACGGTGCCGCCTGTTGGGCCGCCCGCTCCGTAGCCCGCACCGCGCGCTGCACCGCCCGGAGCAGCCGAGAGCGGGTCGCGCGCTCCAGCCGCTCGTTCGCGAAGCCGCCCAGGCGCCAGCGCTCGAGCTCTCCGAGCGCGTCCTCGGCGGCAGCCATGGCCCGGAAGAGCGTCACCGCGGCGACCCGACGAGCCCGTTCGTCGGCCATCTCCCTAACGGTACCACTGCGACACGCCGGCACCGGGTCGACCCTCTCCGGGATGGCGTCTCCGAGTCATCACTCCTGCCCGAGCGGCTCCCGGCCTGCCGAGGGAACGAGTCGGTAGCCGACGTTCCGCACCGTCTCGATGAACCGGTGCCCTTTGATCTCGATCTTGGCTCGGATGCGGCGGATGTGGACGTCGACGGTCCGGGCGCCGCCGAAGTAGTCGTACCCCCAGACCCGGTTGAGGAGCTGCTCACGCGTGAACACGCGCCCAGCGTTCATGGCGAGGAAGCGCAGGAGCTCGTACTCCTTGAAGGTGAGCACGACTGGCTCCCCGGCGACCGTGACGCGGTAGTTCGCCAGGTCGATGGCGAGCGCGCCGCAGCGAACCACGTCCCGCTCGTCCACGCCGAACCGCCGCCAGAGCGCACGCTCGATCCGCTGGCGCAGCTCGGACGGACTGACCGGCATCACCGCGAAGTCGTCGAGCTCCAGCGTCAGCGGGAGGTTCTCCAGTCCTTGTTCCTCGCAGAGCAGCAGCGTGACCGTCGTCTCCCGATACGAGCTCACCACCAGCTCGATGGCGTTCTGGGGAAAGTCCCGAGCGTCGAGCACGAGCACGCTCGGCCGCTCCTCGTCGGCTCGTTCCGCGAACTCGTCCGGCCGCAGGACGGTGACCGAAAACCCGGAGCTCTCCAGTGCGGGAGCCAGCGCGCAGCCGTCCGCCCGCCGGGAGACGATGAGCACGTTTCGCATGAGAAGCCCTCGCCTCGAAGTGTACCTCGGAGAGTCACCACGACCTCTCGGCGGAAATAAATTTCATGTGAAGAATGTCACGACCGCTGTTCTTCGCCGAAATCCGTGCTGTTCCGATGATAGTTGGCAACGCTTTCACGGCCTTCTGGTATTGACAACGCTTAGCGACGTCCATACGCTTCGCGTACACCCGGCTGCCGGCGGGTGAGGAGCAGAGCAGTACAGGGAGGGAAGCTACGATGGCATCCGGTTCGAACTACTGGGAGCGATGGCGCCGGCGCCGCTACAGCCGTCGGCGTGTCCTCTACGGGACGGGCTTGGCCGGTGCGGGCATCGCCTCCGCGGCGCTCGTCGGCTGCGGCGACGACGAGGAAGCGCCGGCCGGCACGATGCCCGCCGGCGGTGGTACGCCCGCGGACGGGGCCTCGCCGACTCCGGCAGCGGAGCAACCGAAGTACGGCGGGGAGTTCTTCAGCATCCTCGGCGGCGAGCCGCGCAGCCTCGACCCCCACTTCGACACGTTCCCGTACAACACCGCCATCACTACGAACGTCCACAGTACGCTCTACAAGTGGACGCCCGACTTCGCGGAGGTCGTCACCGACACGGCCGTCGCACTGCCGGAGAACCCCGACGAGCTCACCTGGATCGTCAAGATCCACGAAGGGATCAAGTTCCAGAACGTCGAGCCGGCGAACGGCCGCGAGATGACGGCCGAAGATGTGAAGTACTCGATCGAACGGCAGATGACGGACGAGCCGGGGAAGTTTCAGCACGCGTACTACTTCCTCGGCAAGGTGGAGAGCATTGAGACGCCCGACAACTACACCATCGTCTTCAAGACCCGCCGGCCGTACGCGCCGATGCTCAGCCAGCTCGCGAGCCCGTGGACGCAGATCATCAACCGGGAGACGGTCGAGAAGTACGGCGACCTCACGGAGCACATCGTCGGCACGGGCCCGTTCATCTTCGAGGAGTGGCAGAAAAACGTCCACGTGAAGATCCGGAAGAACCCGGACTACTGGAAGAAGGGGCTCCCGTACATCGACAGCGCGATCTGGCGCTTCGTCACCGACCCGGATACGGCGGCGACCATGTTCGTCCAGAAGGAGTCGCTGGGCGTCATCGTCAGCCAGCCCCAGCTCGATCGCGTCCAGTCCGGCCGCCCCGACGCCCTCTACAAGGCCGTGCCGAGCCAGTTCTGGCGCCAGTTCCGCATGCCGCCGACGACGAAGGACCAGCCGTACGAGCCGCCGTTCGACGACATCCGCTTCCGCCAGGCGGTCGTCCAGGCCATCAATCCGGAACAGGTGCTGGACCTCGTCTACGCCGGTGACGGCGTCCGCGCCTACGGGCCGATCCTTCCCATCTACGAGTACTGGGCGCTGCCGGAGGAACTCCCCGAGCACAAGTTCGACCTCGCGAACGCGAAGAAGCTCATGGAAGCTGCCGGCGTCTCCAGCTTCAAGGGGCCGATGATCTGGGCCACGGACCCGCAGGCAGACCAGATCGGCGAGATCCTGAAACAGCAGCTCGCGCAGATCAACGTCGAGGTCGAGCTGACGCCGCTCGAGCTCGCTCAGTACTATAACCAGACGTACTCCTACAAGTACACCTTCTCGCACCACGTGCCCTTGAACAACCCCGATCCGGACGAGAACCTGTCCTCGTACTTCGGCCGCAACTCAACGTACTACAAGCACTACAACGAGGAGATCTTCGACATCATCGATCGCCAGGCCGAGGAGCTCGACCCCGAGAAGCGCCGGGAGCTCGTGCTCGAAGCGCAGCGGATGATCGTCCTCGACTTCCCGATGAAGTTCATGTTCACCACCAACCTCCACGAGTTCCTCGACCCGCGGGTGAAGAACTGGTGGTACCACACCGACCTGTACGACGGCCGCATCGA